>SXGU01569478.1_pt1 | contig 45262 bp, 52 predicted proteins | sample 3174531 | NCBI WGS metagenome assembly SXGU01 (sample SAMN11356863, study PRJNA531348) | freshwater metagenome | isolation source: freshwater sample F1-140 | place: China: Fuxian Lake, Yuxi | collected 2017-12-25 | reverse complement strand
GACACCGCCCCCGGTGCCGAGCGCTGCTTGGATCAACCGGCCCGCAAGGGAGGTGGTTGCTCCCTAAATTCCACGCACAGGTGTCTCATTCGGGTTGACAGGTTCCGGGCGGGCTCAACTATCGTCTCGTTCTCGCGCGGCCGTTCAGCGTCATCCGTGCCGTGGCGGCCGCGCCAACCTGCGTCGTCGCTCTTGAGCCGAGGTATTCCTACGTGTGGGGTCAGGAGGACTACTTCGTCGTCCCGGACTCCGCGGTCACCTGCCAGGGGTTCACGTACAACTCGCGTGACTACAGCATCTACATGGTCCTCCAGAGCCGTGCGATGGTGCAGGGTTCGCTCGTGACGACGCAACGGCGGGTATTCAATCCGACCACCAACACCTTCCAGACCCGCTACGAGTTGCACCTTGCCAGCTGGGGCCCGCGGGGGCCGGGCGTGATGACGCTGGGTTCGAGGGAGCATGGTGACATCTCCGCCCCGCCCGCACCGGGGTGGCTCTTCGGCCGCTTTACCCAAGCGGCCGATGGTGCCGTGGTGGTCAAGCGAGCGCTGGGATACACCCCGACGAATCCGCCGTACAAGGTCACACTCGCGGCGCCGTTCGCAATCAAGCGCCGGACCGATGTCTCGGTCACGCCTACGCGCGTCAGCGGGCGCCGTCTTGCACTGACCATCCGCGCCGACCGGAACGCGTCATTTCAGAATGGCGTCGCGCCGACCTACCGCCGCCAGGTCGTCATCCCGACGACTCCGGCCGACCACGCCGTGATCAAGCGCGGTAGCAAAGTGCTGAGGAGGGTGGTCCTCTCCCCGTACGGTTCAGCAAAGGTCGTCATCCCGGACATCCGTGGCGCGAACAAGTACTCGGTCACGATGGTCGCCACGAACGACAACTTCGCGGGGATTGCGCGGTTCGCACGCTGACACAATCCTAGGGCCCGCGGTTCGTGGGCCTCGTCTCACGAACCGCGGAGCACCCCCGGGCGGTCGCCGGTGGTATCGCTCCCGGGAGCGCGAGGGGATGCCCCGTGTGGTTTTTGATCGCAGAGCGCGTGCCTGCTCCACCCGTCCCGAGAGGTGCCACGGCCCCCGCCCCCCCGATTGGTCGTGGCCGCACGACCCCGTGCACAGGGCCCTCCCGGCCCACCTCACGATGCTGCCGCGCCGGCGCCGGCGCGGTGCCCGTGGTCCGTGGGTGGCTCGGGACCCGCCTTCCGGACTGCGCCCGGACAGGGGAAGCCGACGAGCGGATTCGAACCGCTGACCCCTTCATTACGAGTGAAGTGCTCTACCAGCTGAGCTACGTCGGCACGCGGCGCGGGATGCTAGCCGACGTCAGAACCGCTTGACCCGCAGGCGGGAGAGGGCGAACCCGTGCCCTTGGTCATTGCGGCACTCGAGGGCGGTGACCCGGCTGATGCACGAGAAGGGTCCCCACACCCAGGTGCGCCCGTATCGGATCGTCGTGAACCCGCGACCCTTCGGGGGTGGGAGCGCCGTGTCGCCGTGGCAGATCCACCGCGAGCGGCCGGTCGCGGCGAGGGTCAGCGCGTCGCCGTAGTCGAGGTCACACCCCGCCGGCGGCTTCGGCTTCTTGAACGTGGACACCCGGATATCGCAGCGCAAAACCGCACTGCCGTCGATGTCCATCCCGATGCAGCCGATGTTCCGCGTGGGAGTGGTGATCTGGGCGGGAGGCGCGGCGACGGCGCCCCCGGCGAGGGCCAGTGAACAGGAGGCAGCGATCGCCAGCAGTGTCGTCGAGCGCATGGCGTCAGATTACCGCGCCGCGCCCGGTGCCCGGGGTGGCGGGGTGCTGCCGCGACGGATGAGCGCGAGGCGATTGAGACGGCCCTCGACCCACAGGTCGGCGAGCGGGTTGAGCCGGAACCCCGCCCGGGTGCGCTGGATCTCCTCGAGCCCGGCCTCGACGGCCAGCCGCTGCTCCGGGTGTACGGCGTCCCCGAGGCGGCCGACGAGATCCTCGTGGCGCACCGCGCCGGGTGCGCCCACCGCCACAGCGAGGGCGTCCGCATAGACGGCGGCGACGCCGTCCAGGACATGGCCCCACCCCTCCGTCACGAGGCGCCGGCGCTGGCGCCGGGCCACGTCCTCGGCGCGCTTCTGCGCCGTCCGTCCCCCGCGCTTCCCTTCGAGGGCGGCCGCCTCGGCCCGAAGGCGCTCGAGGTCGTCGGACGGGTGGTCGGCGGCCGCGGCCTCCATGGCCTGCGCGATGTCGTGGACCAGACCCGCACCGCTGCCCGTGCCCTCGAGGGTCGCGATCCCCATGTCGGTGCCAAGCGCCCGAAGGCGGTGCTCGAAGGGCCCCACCTGCAGGGCCAGCAGCCCGTCAGCCCGCGCCCGGGCCCGGGCGTCCGCGGCAGGCACGCCACGGGCCTCGAGTTCGGCAGCGATAACCCGCCATCCGGGCGTCCGGAAGGGCACCGGCATGCAGCGGGACCGGATGGTCGGGGTGAGGTCGCCCAGGCGCTCGGTGACGAGGATCACGTGGGAGAGGGGAGGGGGCTCCTCAAGGATCTTGAGGATTCGGTCGGCACCCTCCTGGGGCCGCAGCCGCTCGGCCCCGTCGATGATCATCACCCGCCGTGCGCCGACGACCGGTCGCGACGCCAGGTCTCGGAGCGCCGGCTCGAGTTCGTCCTCCAGCCGGATGGTTGTGCCCGACGCCGCGACGGTGGAGATGTCGAGGGAGACCTCGTCCGGGTCGTGGTCGCCACCGGGATCGACGAGCGCCCAGGCGACGGCCCGGGCGGCGCGGTGCCGGCCGGATCCCCGCGGACCGTGCAGGAGCACCTGTTGGGGCGGCGATGGACGGCGGACGGCGGCGACAAGGATCCTCTCGGCCACCGGCTGGCCCGGAACCGCAATCGTCACAGGTTGCCGATGACCGTGGCCATCACCCGTGCATGAACCTCGTCCAGCGTCCCGGCGGCCGGGATGAGGTGAACGCGATCGGGGTACTCCCGCGCCACCTCGCGATAGCCCCGGGCAACACTCTCCTGCAGCGCGTCGCCCTCGTCCTCGATGCGGTCCACGCTCCCGCGCCCGGCGCGGCGGTCGGTGGCGGCGCCCGGCGCGATGTCCAGCACGATGGTGAGGTCCGGGAGCCGGCCGCCGATGCCGGGGGCGTTGACGGCGGCCACCTGGTGAATGCCCAGGCCGCGCGCGGCGCCCTGATACGCCAGCGACGAGTCGATGAACCGGTCGGCCACCACCCAGCGCCCCTCGGCAAGCGCGGGATCGATGATGTCGGCGACCAACTGGGCACGGGCGGCGGCGAAGAGGAAGGCCTCGGCCCATGGGCTCATCGGATCGGGGCCGAGGACGACCTCGCGCACGGCTTCGCCGAGGGGAGTGCCCCCGGGCTCGCGTACATGCACCACGTCGTGGCCCCGGTCGCGCAGCGCCTCCGCGAGCATGACGGCCTGGGTGCTCTTGCCGGAGCCATCCACGCCTTCGAGGGAGATGAACGTGCCCGTCACGGGGACCCGACCATGATGATCGCGCCCAGCACCGTCGCCGCCGTGACCGCGCACAGCGCGATCCCCACCATCCGCGCCGGTGCGGATGGTGGGCGCCGGGGATCGTCTCCCTGCACGCCCTGCGCCAGCCGGGACAGCACCTCCGGGTGCGGGCCTGGTCGGCGGGCACTCATCATGTCGCCTTGCGCCCGCCGCAGCGGTGGGCCATGCTGCCGCCCGACCACGATCCGGAGGCCGTCATGAGGTTGTCGCGACACGGGGCGTCCATGCCCCAGCGAGGCTAGCAGTGGCCGGCGGCGGCCCCGTCGTCGTCACCGGCGGGGCGGGATTCATCGGGTCCACCCTCGCCGATGCACTGGTGGCCGAGGGCCGCAGGGTGCACATCGTGGACGACCTGTCGAGTGGGCACCTGCACAACGTCCCCCCGGAGGCCACGTTGCACGAGGCCGACATCCGGGACTTCGACGCGGTACGCGGCATCGTCGAGAGCGCCGGGGCGCTCACGATCTTCCACCTCGCCGCCCAGGCCGACGTACGCCGGGCCATCGCCGACCCGGCGTTTGACGCCGATGTGAACATCCGCGGCACCCTCTCGGTGCTCGAGGCGGCCCACCACGCCGGGGCCCGGGTCGTGTTCGCCGCGACCGGTGGGGGGTCCTACGGCGAGTACCCCGGGTTGCCGATCCCCACGCCTGAGACGGCGGAACCCCGACCGCTGTCGCACTATGGCCAGAGCAAACTGGCGGGTGAGGGGTACTGCGGGTTGTACGGGCGCCTGCACGGGGTGCCGACGGTCCGCCTGCGCCTCGGCAACGTGTACGGCCCCCGCCAGGACCCCCATGGCGAGGCCGGCGTCGTTGCGATCTTCTCCGGGCGTCTCATCGACGGCGCCTCGATGACCGTCTTCGGCGACGGGCTCCAGACGCGCGACTACGTGTACGTGGACGACGTCGTGGATGCCTTCCTGCGCGCAGGGGCCGGGACCCCGCACCAGACCCTCAACATCGGAACCGGGCGGGAGACCTCCGTGCTTGACCTCGTGAGGATCCTCGGCGGGGGCGATCCCGCGTTTGAGCCGCCCCGTCCGGGCGAGTTGCAGCGCAGCTGCCTCGATGCATCGCTGGCCGCCGGCGTCCTCGGCTGGCGCCCCCGCACCTCCGTGGAGGACGGCCTCCCGCGCACGCTCGCGTCCGTCCGTGCGGCCCGCGGGGACTGAACGCACGGGGGCGGGGCTCGGCCCAGGCACCCCGGCGGGGGCCTGGGCGCAGGTCGTCTAGGCCGGGTCCCGGGGCATGGGCACGAGCCGCGGGGGCCGCACCCGCTCGCCTGCCACGATCTGCCCGGGCCCCGTCGCGAGCATCCAGGCCACCTCCTCGCGGGGGCGCCGGAGCACGCGCTCGAGCGTGGCGGCGGCGGCCCCGAGATCAAGCGCGCTGCGGGTGTCCGACGGCTCGTCACTGGCCACCACCGTGACCATGCCATTCCGCAGCAGGTCGAAGGCCGTGTGCTCGGCGCGTGCGCCGTGCAGGCCGGCGAGGCTGCCGGCCGCCACCTGCACCAGAGCCCCGCGCCCGATGAGGTCGCGCAGGCGGTCGGCGTGCATCTGGGCGGATTCCGCGCGCTCCGGGTGGGCGATCACCACACCCAGGCCGCTGAGAGCCAGGCGGTCCACCGTTGTGGCAAGCGACAGAGGCCAGCCGGGGGACGGGAGGGTGACGACGATCCACCGTCCGCCACCCCCGGCGGTGCATGTGCTGAGCACCTCCGGCGGGAGGTCGGGAAGCCGCTCGGCCGGCACGACCGCCCCGGGGAGCAGACCGAGTGGCAGGTCGGCCGCGGCGAGTGCGTCGGTGAGGTCACGCCGCGCGGCGTCGGCGGCAGCGATGTCGTGGGCCACGTTCCCACCGACCACGGCGGGGGCCACGGCGGCGGTGACCCCGGCGGCCAGCAGGGTGCGCACCGCGGCCACCGCGGCCGGAAGGTCGGGCGTGCCGCCGTGGATGCCGGGCAGCACGTGGGCGTTCAAGTCGAGCACGGCGGGGGACGATAGCGGGGTGACGCCGTCAGCGCGCCGCGCTAGCATCCCGCAGCGCCGGGGGCATTAGCTCAGTTGGGAGAGCGCCTGGATCGCACCCAGGAGGTCAGCGGTTCGAATCCGCTATGCTCCATGAAAGCCCTGCATATACGGGGTTTTTGTCCACACCGACCCGTAAGGTGACCACGCCGACATGAGCACCATCCCCGCCGACTACCCGCCGCGCCACCGCCCCTCGGACTATGTGATCGCCCCCGAGGCCGGCGAGGACGAGTACATCGAGGTCGGCGTGCTCTTCGTGGGCGCCGGGCCGGCGGGACTGGCCGGCGCCATCCGGCTGGGGCAGTTGATGGCCGAGGACGAGGCGCTGATGGAAGCCCTCGGCGAGGTGCCGATCGCGATCATCGAGAAGGGCAAGGGGCCCGGCTCGCATCTGCTGTCCGGGTCGGTGATGCGCCCGGGGCCGTTCCGCTCGCTGTTCCCCGATGCCGCGCCCGGCGAAACGCCCGGCATCTACGAGGAGGTCCGCAAGGAGTCCGTGTACTTCCTCCACGGGAACGGGAAGGTCAGGATCCCGACCCCGCCGGACTTGAACAACCACGGCAACTGGGTCGTGTCCATCAGTCAGTTGTCGCGTTTCATGGCAGAGCAGGCCGAGGAGTTCGGCGCCTACATGCTGCCCGAAACCGACGCCCAGCAGTTGCTGGTGGAGGAGGGCCGGGTCGTGGGCATCCGGACCGGGGACAAGGGCCGCGGGCGCGAGGGCGAGGAGCTCTCGACGTTCGAGCCCGGCGTCGAGGTGCGGGCCCGGGTCACCGTCATCTGCGAGGGCACGCAGGGCCATCTGGCCGGGGTGCTGCGCCGGCACTTTGACCTCGACCGGAACTCCACGCAGATCTACGAGCTCGGCGTCAAGGAGGTCTGGGAGGTCGCGACGCCGCTCGACCGGGTGATCCACACGGTCGGCTGGCCCCTGCGCCTGGGCGCCAAGTGGCGCGAGTACGGCGGGGCTTGGCTCTACCCGATGGGCGGCAACATGGTGTCCATCGGGATGGTCGTCGGACTCGACGCGGCCGACGCGAACATCTCGGCGCACGACCTGCTGCAGCAGGCGAAGACGCACCCGCTGTTCCGGGAGGTCCTCGAGGGCGGACGACGCGTCGCCTGGGGCGCCAAGACGATTCCGTCGGGCGGCATCTACGGCCTTCCGAGCCGCTTCCATGTGCCCGGGGCCGTCCTGTGCGGCGATGCCGCGGGGTTCGTCAACCTCGCGGCGCTCAAGGGCGTCAGCTACGCGATGAAGTCCGGCATCATCGCGGCCGAGCAGGTGGCGAGCGCCATCAAGAGCGATACCGCCGGGCAGACCACGGGCCTGTGGAACTACACCGAGGCGATCCGGGCCTCCGAGGTGTGGAAGGACCTGTGGCGGGTGAGGAACTTCCGGCCGGCCTTCCAGAAGGGCTTCCTGTACGGCGGGATGGTCGCGGGGATGACCACGGTCACCCGCGGCGCATTCCCGAGGAAGGTCACCATCAAGGCCGACCGCCACGAGCCGGTGGTCATCGGCCCGGATCGCGGCTACCCGAAGCCGGACGGCGAGTACCTGTTCGACAAGCTCTCGTCGGTGTACCTCTCGGGGAACAAGACCCGCGACGACCAGCCGAACCACATCCGCATCCGCACCGAGGTGCCCCGGGAGCTCGCCGTCGCCTGGGAGAACATGTGCCCGGCCAAGGTCTATGAGATCGTCGAGGGGTCCGAGGCGGGCGGGATGGTCCAGGTGCGCACGAACAATCCGAACTGCGTGCAATGCGGGGCCATTACCGCGAAGGGCGGCCAACTGACCCCGCCCGAGGGCGGCAGCGGCCCCGAGTACACCCTGACCTGACCCCGCCCGGGAGCGGCAGCGGCCCCGGATGCACCATGACCTGACCCCGCCCGAGGGCGGCAGCGGCCCGTGGGGGCCGGGAGGGGGCGGTACTGACCGCCACCGGGCCGACCACCGCGCGCGACGGCCGCAGCGTCCCACCGGCACCCATCGCGGCCCACTGTGCCGCCATGGCGATTCTGCGGCCACCACTCGGGGGAGGTCCCGCGGTCGTCCCGGTATCGGGAGCCGAAGGTCCCGGGTTTTCCGGCAGCACAAGGATCCGGGCGCGCGGAGGCGTACCGTTCGTGCAGAGGTCGATGACGTTCCCCCAATGCGGACCAAGCCTTGGAGGATTGATCATGCGTCGAGTGCTCACCGTCGTCGCGGCCGTCTCGTCAGCCGCCCTCATTGGCGTGGTTGCCGGCTGCGGGTCCAGTGACGCCACTGCCCCGACTGGCCCCGCCGGCACAACTGCGCCGGCGGCCACCACTGCGGCCACGTCGTCGGTAACGACCGCCGCCAGCGGAGGCATCGCTGCCGGAGAGGCGGTCTTCGTTGCGAACTGTCAGGGCTGTCACCCCGCAGGCGGCACCGAGGCCGGGGCCGGGCCCCAACTCAGCTCCACTCCAATGGATGCCGCCGCCATTGCGACGCAGGTCCGCGAGGGCAGTGCCTCGATGCCCGGCGGGCTCGTGAGCGGGGCCGATCTCGAGGACGTCGTGGCCTACGTCGAGAGCATTAGGAAGTAGGCCTGCGCGCCGCGCGTCCGCCCGCTACCGGGACTGCGGGGGAACCCCCGGGGGTCCGGGCCGGGCGGACGCCGCGTGGTGCGCCGCATTCACCACATACCGGGCGGCCTGGGCGCGCAGACCGGCCCGCTCCGGCTCGGTGAGGTCGCGCTTGACCCGGGCGGGCGTGCCGACGACGAGGACCCCCTCGGGGATCACGACCCCCTCGGGCACGAGGGCATGGGCCCCGATGATGGACTGCGAACCGATCACGGCGCCATTGAGCACCGTGGCCCCGATGCCCACGAGGACCTCATCCCCGATCGTGCATCCGTGCACGGTGGCCCGATGGCCGATCGTCACCCGCTGGCCCACCGTGCAGGGCATTCCGGGGTCGGCATGCAGAACCGCGCCGTCCTGCACGTTGGTCCCGGCCCCAACGTCGATTCGCTCCACATCCCCCCGGATGACCGCGCACGGCCATACTGACGAATGGTCACCCAGCCGCACCCGCCCGATGACCACGGCGGCCTCGTGGACGAAGCACCCATCCCCGAGGACGGGCATGTCCCCGTCGAGTCCCTGAATCACGCGATGAACCTCCCGAGTTGCCCGCCGGACCCGAACGGGGCCCCGATCGGCGTACCCCCCGATGGTAGGGTGGCGACGCAGTCAGTGCACCGCGCCCCAGGGGAGTGATCATGCGTCGAGGATTCGCCATCGCAGCCGCCGTCGTCTCGTCCGCCGTGCTCGTCGGTGTCGCCGCGGGGTGCGGATCCGGTGAGTCCGCGGCGGTCACACCCGCCGACGCGACGACCATCGAGAACGTCGCGGCCCAGACCGATTCCGAGGGGAAGACGGTGTCCGCTCCGGGCGGATCCGGCGAAACCCCGTCCGAGGCCGCCCCGCCGGATGGCGGGGGCGAGGAGGGCGGGGCCGTGGCGGCGGGCAAGGCCGTCTTTGAGGCCAACTGCCAGGCCTGCCACCCGGCGGGTGGCACCGAAGCCGGCGCCGGGCCGCAGCTCAGCGCCACCGCGATGGACGGAGCCGCCATCACGAAGCAGGTCCGGGACGGCGGGGGCGCCATGCCGGGCGGCCTCGTCACCGGTGCCGACCTCGAGGCCGTCGTGGCCTACGTCGAGAGCATCCGGAACTAGGGCCGCGCGCGGGCCGCCTGGCCCGCCGGGGGAGTGAGTCCTGCTCGATCTTCGCCTCATCCGGAAGGATCCCGATCGGGTTCGCACCGCGCTCGCCCGACGCGGTGCCGCGACCCATCTTGATCAGGTGATCGCCCTCGATGCCGAGTGCCGCGCGCTGCGCGCCGGCGTCGAGCAGCGACGGGCCGAGTCGTCACGTATGGCGAAGGAGATCGGCCGGGCGCGTGCGCAGGGCGGCGCGGTGCCGGGCGCACGCGAGGACGAGGCCCGGGCGCTGCGCGAGGCGACATCGGCCGATGAGGAGCGCCTGCGGGTGGCCGAGGAGCAGCGCGATGCCATGCTCCTGTCGCTTCCGAACCTCGCGCAGGAGGATGCCCCCGACGGGGGTGAGGACGATGCCCGTGAGGTGCGGGTGGTGGGGGAGACCCCCGTCTTCCCGCACGGCGCGCGTGACCATGTTGATCTTGCCGAGGCATTCGGTGGCATCGACCTTGAGCGGGCCGCACGCACCTCCGGGGCGCGGTTTGCGTACCTGCTGGGCCCGATGGTGCGTCTGCAGATGGCGCTGGTGTCCTGGGCGGTCGACCTGCTCGCCGCCGACGGCTTCACGCCGGTGATCCCCCCGGTGCTCGTGCGGGAGGAGGCCCTCATCGGTACCGGCTTCTTCCCGGCCGACCGCTCGTCCGTATACGCCACGGCCGACGACGACCTCTTCCTCGTCGGAACATCCGAGGTTCCGCTCGCGGCCCTTCATCAGGACGAGATCCTCACGGTGGATGACCTCCCGCTGCGGTATGCCGGGATATCGTCGTGCTTCCGGCGTGAGGCGGGCGCGGCGGGCAGGGACACCCGCGGCCTCTTCCGGGTGCACCAGTTCGACAAGGTCGAGATGTTCTCGTTCACGGCGCCGGGCGAGTCCGACCGGGAGCACCTGCGCATCCTCGCCATCGAGGAGCGCATCCTCGGCGACCTCGGCATCCCGTACCGGGTCGTGGATATCGCCGTGGGCGACCTGGGCGCCTCCGCCGCCCGGAAGTTCGACTGCGAGGCGTGGATGCCGGCGCAGGAGCGCTACCGGGAGGTCACCTCCTGCTCCAACTGCACCGACTACCAGGCCCGGCGGCTGCGGGCACGGATGAGGGACGGCACGGAGACCGTGCCGGTGCATACCCTGAACGGAACGGCCGTGGCCGTCGGGCGCACGCTGATCGCGATCCTCGAAAACCACCAGCGGCCGGATGGCTCCGTGGTCGTGCCCGAGTGCCTGCTGCCCTTCGGTGCCCCCGAGGTGCTCGGAGCGGGCTGATGCCCGACCTCGCCCGTGACGCCCTCGTCGGCGTGGTGGGGCATGTGGAGTGGGTCACCCATGCCCTGGGGCGGGTGCCCGCGCCCGGGGCCATCGCGGACCTCTCGGAGCCGTTCGACGAGCCCGCCGGGGGCGGGGCCGTGGCGGCGGCCGCGGTCGCCCGCGTGGGCGGGCAGGCGCTGCTGTTCACCGCGATCGGCGCGGATCTGGCCGCAGCGCGCGGAGCCCGGGTCCTCGCGGACCGTGGCGTGGAGATCGTTGCGGCCACCCGGCCTGCGCCGCAGACCCGGGTCCTGTCCATCACCGATCCGGGTGGGGAGCGCACGATCATGGTCGTTGGCACCCGGCTGCAGCCCACCGCGGCCGATGACCTCCCGTGGTCGCGGATGCCCGGGCTCCGGGCCGCCTACTACGCCGGGGAGGACCCCGGGGCGCTCGTGCATGCCCGCGCCGCCCGCTGCCTCGTGCTCACTGGCCAGCGCCTGTCGGACGCGATCGCGGCCGGCGTACGCCCGGATGTCGTCGTGGCCAGCGGCGCCGACCCCGATGAGGACCCGTGGGGCCTTCCCGGGGCGCTCGCGCCCGAGGCCATCGTCCTCACCGACGGCCCGCGCGGGGGCCCGGTCCACCGGCCCGGTACATCCGTGCTGCGGTTCGCGGCCGTACCGCCGCCCGGGCCGATCGTTGATTCCTATGGGTGCGGGGACTCGTTCGCAGGGGTTCTGGCACTGGCTCTGGCCCGCGGCCACGCGCTGGCGGAGGCCGTGCCCCTCGCCGCGACGGCCGCTGCGGCGTGTGTGACCTGGCGGGGCGGCCTCGGACCCGGTCCGTGAGGGTGGGAGCAGACGAGAACGCGGACGCCGCTACCGGGCCACCTCTGGCCAAGGGGGGGCAGGAGGGCGGGCCGCTTGTCGTGTCCACCCGGTCGATCCTCGTCGGGGCGGGCCTGGTGGTGGTGCTCGCTGTGGGCCTCGTGGCCCTGCTCGGGAAGGCCGCGGGCTACAGCGAGGTGCTCGGGGCGCTTGGACGAGCGAGCGGGCCCTGGGTCATCGGGTGCCTCGTGCTCGAGGCGGCGTCGTATGCGGGCTATGTCGTATGCCTGCGTGCGGTGGTCGCGCATAACGGTGGTCCCGCCCTCCCGGGGACCAGCGCGACCCGCGTCTGGCTCGCAAGCATGGGCGCCACCCGCCTCGTGTCGCCCGCCGGTGTGGGGGGGCTCGCCCTCATGTACTGGCTGCTCCGCAAGGCCGGGCTCCACCCGCGCGACGCCGCCGCCCGGGTCCTGGGGCTCAACATCCTTCTGTTCTCGATGTTCGGCATCTGGGCGCTCGCGACCTCATTGGTGATCCTGATCCGGTCCGGCGGGGATGCGCCCCTGGGGATGATCGTGCCGTGGCTCGTCGTGGTCCCGGTGATCGCCGTCACGGGGCTGTGGATCAGCGAGGGGGAGAGGGGGGAGCGTGTGTCGGCGGACACGCACCACGGCTGGCTCCGGAAGGGGCGCGCCGCGTTCGTCGCGGGAATCATCGTTGCGCGCACGGCACTGCGGCCTCCCCGGCTGGACCCCCGCATTCTTGGGGGTGCGACGGTGTACTGGGTCGGTGACCTCGCGTGCCTCTGGGGGGCGCTGCGTGCGATCGGCGCCGAGGTGTCACTGCCCGGGGTCGCGCTCGCCTATGCCACCGCGTACGTCGCAATGCTGCTGCCACTGCCGACCGGCGGCTACGGCGCCCTCGACGCGGCGTCCGCGTTTACCCTCACCATGCTCGGTCTTCCTCTTGCCGAGGCGATCGCAGGGGTCATGGTATGGCGCGTGTTCAACTTCTGGCTGCCAACGATCCCCGCCCTGATCGAGGTGGCCCGGTCGCGCGACCTTGCACGTACGCTCGCGCGGGACACGGGCGGGTGAGCGTGCAGCCCCGTGGGGGGCCCGACGTCGCTCGTCAGCCGGGTGGCGGCCAGGCCTCGCCGGGACCGGGCTCCTGCCGGCCGGCCACGAGGATCCGCTGGCGGCCGGGGTCCATGGCCTCGTACGGCCGTACCACCGGGGCGCGCCATGTGACGTAGGCCGCACATGCGGCGTCGGCGTCGTTGCGGTTCTGCGCGATCGCCTCGCTCAATGCATGGGCGTCTCCCATACCGATACCCGACGAGATCCCCGTCTCGGGGCCGAAGAAGTGCGCGGAGTCACCGATGAGCACGATTCCCGGGTGCCACCATTCGGGGGTCGTCAGCAATTCGGGTTCCGAGTAGCGCACCTGCTCGATGCTGTCGAGGCCGTCCACACCGCGCCGGGAGTCCGGCAGCAGGCGGGCCCACATCTCCTTGATGGCGTCGAGCCCCGGGGCCAGCGCGGCCTCCGCGCCGACCCGGGCGCAGGAGCGCCAGCCCCCGGAGCCCTGTGGCCACGAGAGGTGCCCGATGTGCCCGCCGTCGGCCATGTACGCCATCGAGAAGGAGGTATCGGACGGGGTGGTGCTCATCCACGACAGCTCGCCCTCGGGGAGGCGGTCGAACACGGCCGTGAGCCCCGCCATCTCCCGCACCCGGGATCGCACACCGTCACACGCGACCACGAGGTCGGAGGGGATTGTCACCTCACCATCCGGCCCCTGCGCGACGACGCCGGTGATGCGACCGTCGGGGCCCGCGATCAACTCGGCCACGGAGTGCTCATACATCACGGGCAGGTCGCGGGAGATCGCGTGGATCACCTTGCCGACCTCCACGCATACCGCAACCGCGCTGGTTCCCTGGGGCGCGATCTCCCGGCCCTCCGGCCAGAGCTCGTCGAGCACCCCGATCTCCTTCAGCGGCTCGTAGCCCTGAAAGCCGAGCATGTAGCCGCGCGGGATGTACGAGCCCGCCGGCATGCGCTCGATGATCACGGGCTCGATCCCCCGGGCACGCAGCAGGCGGCCCAGGGTGAGGCCCACCATCCCCCCACCTGCGATAACGACGTCCATGCCGGGAATCCTACCGGGTGGCGATGTAGGTGAGGTTCCGTTCCCGTCCGGTGCGTGAGCCGTCCCCGAGCCAGCCGGCCTGCACCGCAACGACGCGCGCGCCCCCGAGCCGCAGGGCGGCCTGCACGTCGCGCTCCGGCAGCCAGTTCATCCGGATGGGGTCCAGACCGAGCCGCTCGTAGAGCACCCGCTCCCCCACGCGCAGCCGGCGCAGGCCGTGCCAGGCGCGTCGCCGCCACTGAACGCGCTGCCGGAGAGGCATGGACGCGGGCATCTGCACGACCAGCGCGCCGCCGGGGGCCAGTACCCGTGCCATCTCGCGCAGGTATGACGAGATCACCGCGCGATCGGGAAGGTGCTGCAGCACGATGAACGACAGCACGAGGTCGAACACCCCGTCGTCGAACGCCCGCAGGTCGGGTGCGTCGCCGACGATCCACTCGCAATTGGGCCGGTCAGCGTTCATCGCGCGCGCGCGCCGGATCATCGCCTCGCTGATGTCCAGACCGACTGACCGGCGGAAGTACCCGGCGAGCGCCCGGGTCACGCGCCCCACGCCGCATCCCAACTCGAAGGATGCCTCACGGCGCGTCGCGAGCCCCAGGGCCGAGCAGGCCGCCATGATCGACTCGGCATCGGCCCGGCCCGTCTCAAGGAAGGCCTGCTCATCCCAGGCACCATGCTTGGCTGCGGGGGCGCTGAGGATGGCGTAGAGGGGGTCGATCTCCCCGAGTGCCTCCCAGTCCCTGCGATTGCGCTCCCCGTTGGCCACGAGGGCACTGTAGGGGCGGGCGGGGGTGGACGCGGCGAGCGGGCCCGACCGCCCTGCCCCGCCCGGGCGCGCGCCGGGCGGGGGCCCCGCACGGAGGGGGAGGGATTTGAACCCCCGGGCCGGGGTCACCGGCCAGCGGTTTTCAAGACCGCCGCATTCGACCGCTCTGCCACCCCTCCGCCGCGCACCATACCCGGACGGGCGAATCACTACGATGCCGCGCGGAGAGGTGCCTGAGTGGTCGAAAGGGGCCGCCTGCTAAGCGGTTGATCGGGGTCAACCCGGTTCGAGGGTTCAAATCCCTTCCTCTCCGCTTCCACGCCACGCCGCCGGGGGGCAGGCGGCGTGGCCACGCCGGGGTGGCCGCTGGCGACCCGGTGCGCGGCGCAGCGGGGCCATCGGGTACGATGGCCGCACGCCCGTGAACGGCTCCCAACCCCTACATCGCGACGACCTCCACCCTCCGGGCGGGGGCGTCCGATGAGCACCGGACTTCAGGTCGTGCTCCTGTTCGTGCTCGTGGCGTGGACCGCCTTCTTCGTCGCGGCGGAATACGCCTTCGTCGCGGCCAGGCCCACGCGGATGCGCGAGCTGGCCGAGCAGGGCAGTCGGGGCGCGGCTCGCGTCGCGGCCATCCAGCAGAACCCCACCCGCTTCATCTCGGCGATCCAGGTGGCCATCACATTCGCGGGGCTGGCCATCGGCGCCGTGGGCGAGCCGGCGGTCCGGGGCCTCGTGGAGGACGCCCTCGAGCCCCTCGGCCCCGCTCTCTCAACCGGCGTCGTCACGGTGATCAGCGTGGTCATCGGCCTCGCGATCATCATCGCGCTCACGGTGGTCCTCGGGGAGATCGTGCCGAAGGCCCTCACACTGGCCCGCACCGAGTCGGTGGCCCTGGCGGTGGTGGGCCCCGTGCGCATGTTCACCGCGGTCGTACATCCCTTCGTCTGGCTGCTCGAGCGGCTGTCCGCCGCAACCCTGCGGCTGTTCGGACTGCGGGGGGACATCCGGATGGGGCGTAGCCACACTGAGGAGGAACTGCGCATGATCCTCGCCGCCTCATTCGAGGAGGGGGTACTGGAGGCCGAGGAGACCGAGATGCTGTCGCGGGTGTTCGACTTCGCCGACACGGAGGCCCGGCAGGTGATGGTGCCGCGCCCCGACGTCGTGATGCTGCCGATCGCCGCGACCGTGGCGGAGGCCGCCGCCATCGTGGAGGAGCACCCGTACACGCGCTACCCGGTGTACGGGGATGACCCCGATGACATCCGGGGGGTCATCCACATCCGCCAGCTGTTTGAGGCCGTGAGCCGGGGCGGGCACGACGCGTGGATCCGCGATCTGGTCCGGGATGTGCAGCGCGTTCCCGAGACGAAGGCCCTTGATGACCTCCTGCGCGACTTCCGCCGTACTCAGAGCCACCTCGCCGTCGTCGTGGACGAGTACGGCTCGCTCGCCGGCGTCGTCACCTTGGAGGACCTCGTCGAGGAGGTCATGGGCGAGATCGAGGACGAATTCGACGTGCCGGAACGCGACATCGTCCGCACCGGGGGCGGTCAGGCCCTGGTCGCCGGATCCCTGGCCCTGGAGGACTTCAACGATGCGTTCGGCACCGGGATTGACGACGAGGACTTCAACACCGTTGGTGGCGCGGTCTTCCACGCCATGGGCCGGGTGCCGGAGGTGGGGGACACCGTCGCGACCGACGGCCTGGAATTCACCGTCGTGGAGATGGACGGCTCGCGCATCGTGCGCGTGAGGGTCGAGCCCATCGCCCGCCCCGCGCTCTGATACGGTGCCCGCCGCGTCGCGCACGCGTCGCGCCTGCGCCAGTAGCTCAGTCGGATAGAGCGTCGGTCTACGAAACCGAAGGTCACAGGTTCGAATCCTGTCTGGCGCGCTGCACCCCGTACCCGCCGGCCGCCGCCACATCGGCGCGCCGGGCGATAATGCTCTGATGGGCGCCCGGGCGATCGCAGTGACGGCAGCGGCCATCGCCGCCGGGACGGGCGTACTGCCGGCGTCGGGGGCCCCCACGCTGGCATGGGACCTCATCGCCACCCGCCCCCACGACCCGGACGCCTTCACGCAGGGCCTCGTCGCCTACCGGGGCAGCCTGCTGGAGAGCACCGGCGACTGCTGCGACCCATCGCGCCCCGACTCGTCGGTGCGGCGGGTCAACCCCCGCAACGGTCGCGTGCTCGCCATCCGGCACATCCCGGCCCCGATCTTCGCCGAGGGGCTCACCGTGCTGGCCGGCACCGCCTGGCAACTCACGTGGACGGACCACGTGGCCTACCGGGTGGCCCCGATGACCCTCTCCCGGAGGGGCACCTCGCCGTACCCCCGGGAGGGCTGGGGCCTCACCACCGACGGGCGCCGCCTCGTGGCGAGTGACGGAACCGCGATGCTGCGGTGGCTCGCACCGCCGCGGCTCACCGTCATCCGCACGGTGGTGGTGCGAGATGGCGCCCGGCCCGTCAGATGGCTGAACGAACTCGAGATGCTGAGCGGGCTGATCTGGGCGAATGTCTGGCAGGAGGACCGTGTGGCCCTGATCCGACCCGCGGATGGCTGGGTGGTCGGCTGGCTCGACCTCTCGGCACTGCGGCCCCGACTGGCGAGCGGGGGTGAGGTGCTCAACGGGATCGCCCGCGATCCCGTGACCGGGCATGTGCTCGTGACCGGCAAGCGGTGGGATCGGATGTTCGTGATCCGATTGCGGGTGCCGGTTCCCGGCGCGGCATAGTCGCGGCGCGGCTGCGCGTTACGTTCCCGGGTCAGTGCGATCGCGTGTGTACGCCGGTATTCCGGCGCGGGCGATGCGCACACCCCGCGAGCGCCCGGTGCCGCCTAGCGGATGATGCGCCAGAACCGTGGTTCGAAGGGCGGTGGGTCCGGGACGCGCTCATCCCGTACCGGGTCGAGGTGGACGTGGCCCTCCACCTCGAGACGCAGAAGCACGGCGATGAAGTCCTCCCCGGCGACGTCCAGCCCGTCGGCCTGCACCCGCTCGTACAGGAAGGCCTCACGTACCGGTTCGCCCGCGGCGCGCAGGTGCCCGGCGATCGAGTCCTCGATCCGGCGCCGTCGCTCATCGCTCATTCCCCCATCGTAGCCCCGCGGGGGAGCGCGTATCCTCGCCGCATGGAGCCCGCGTGAGCACGCTGCTGGCCGTCGTGCACGCGGACGACCTCGGAATGGACTACGCCGACCACCCCTCCGACCGGCGTCGTCACCAGCTCGCCGTGGCACTGGCGCGCGAGGCGGGTGTGCTCAGCGCGCCGGGGGTCGCGGTGGTGCCCGCCCCGCCTCCGATGGCCGACGAGGTGCTGGCGACCATGTTCGCCCCGGCGTTCATCCGGGCGATACGGATGTTCAGCGCGCACCCCGTCCTGGCCGCGGCGCCCGAGGCGCGCCAGTGGGGCGTGACGGGTGACGTGCACCCCTACGCGCACATGCACCGCGACGCCGCGCGACTCGCCGCCGCCGCGCGGCTCGCGGGCGGGATGGTGGGGGGAGGGGGAGCGCTGCGGGCCATCGTTCCGGCCGGCGGGGCCCACCACGGCCTGCCCTACCGCATGAATGGGTTCGGCGTCTACAACGACACCGCGGTCGCCATCCACGCGCTGCGGGCGGCGGGCATCGGGCGCATCGCGTACGTGGACCTCGACGTGCACCACGGAGACGGTACCCAGGGCACCTTCTGGAACGACCCGCATGTCCTCACCGTGTCGGTGCACGAATGCGGGCGCTACCTGTTCCCGAACTCGGGGTTTCCCGACGAGACGGGCGGACCCGATGCTCCGGGGTCCGCCATCAATGTCGCGCTGCCGCCAGGGTGCGGGGACGACGCCTACCGCCTGGCCATGGAGCAGGTGGTGGGGCCGGCCGTGCGGGCGTTCGCACCCGAGGCCCTGGTGTCCCAGTGCGGCGTGGACCACCACCACGCCGATCCGCTTTCGCACATGCGTACCACCATGGCCCTGTATCCGGACCTGTGGAGCGCCCTCGGGCGGCTGGCGGACGCGTGCGGCGGGGGGCGGTGGGTGGCACTGGGGGGCGGGGGGTACAACCCCTGCAATGCGCCGCCCCGGGCCTGGGCCATGCTCATGGCCGAGATGGCACGGACGCCCCTTCCATCCCAGATGCCCGTGTCCTGGCCTGGCATCGCCCGTGCCGCGGGATGCCCGGATCCCGCGTCGGGATGGTGTGCGGAGCCCGGCTTCGTGGCGACCCCGGGCGGGGAGGACGCCGCGATGGACGGGGCGCGCGCGGCCATCGCTGAGGCCCGGGCCGCCTCGCCCCTGTTGGGCTGACCACAAGGACATCCCCGGCAACGGGCGAAGTGCCCTGCGTGGCCCCGTACACCCCGCCCACCGCCTTCGCGCGCGACCTGCGGATACGCGGCAGCATCGCGCCCGGGTATGACGTCTTCATCATCGTCGTCACGGTGGTCTCGGTCATCAACTGGATCTTCATGATCCTCCCGCTGGACCTCGGTGGTGACGCGCGCGAACTCCTGATCTTCATGGAGCCGATCCTCACGGTCATCCTGCTGCTGGACTTCGGGATGCGCCTGCGGCGTGCCCGTGGCGCGCGCCGGCAGTACATGCTCCACGAGGGGGGGTGGCTCGACCTGATCGGCAGCCTGCCCTACGGGCGCGTGCTGAGGCTGTTCCGCCTCGTCCGGGTGGTCCGCGGATTCCAGGAGTTCGGCTGGCGCGACACGGTGAAGTGGTTCTTCGCGAACCGCGCCCAGGGCATCCTCTTCCTGGTCCTCGCGATGCTCATCATCGTGCTGGAGGCAGGCGGCCTCCTCGTGCTGTACTTCGAGGCCGGTGCCCCGGGGGCGAACATCGAGACCGGCGGCGAGGCGCTGTGGTGGGGGGTCATCACCATCACCACGGTCGGGTATGGGGACTTCTTCCCGGTGACCGCCGGCGGGCAGGTCGTCGCCACCGTCATGATCTTCTCCGGGGTGTCGCTCATCTCGATCTTCACGGCGTGGGTGGCATCCACGTTCCTGGCCCCCGGCGCATCACAGGCGGGCGGGGGCCCCGCGGGTTCGGACGCCGTGGTCGCGGCCCCGGCGGACGGCGCTGACCCCTCTGTGCTGATACGGGACCTCCGTGCGCGGATCGACGAGCTGGAGGCGCTCGTGGCGAAGCCGGGCGCCCCGGGTCGCTAGCTGTTGCGCCTGCGGTAGAGGCGCGTGGCCAGGGGGATCATCACGGCGATGATCCCGACCATCCAGATGATCGACAGCAGTACATCGTGACCTGCGGGCTGCGCGAGGAAGAGGTCGCGCACCGCATTGACGACGACCGTGAACGGCTGGTTCTCCGCGAACACCTGCAGCCAGGTGGGCATGGTGTCCGTGGGCACGAACGCGGAACTCGCGAACGTCAGCGGGAACAGCCAGATGAACCCCGCCGACTGGACGGCCTCCACGGTCTTCATGCTGAGCGCCACGACCACGCCGATCCAGGAGAAGGCGAACGAGGTGAGGAGCAGCAGGGCGAAGGCCACCACCTGCGCCCCGACTGACCCGGCCGGCCGGAAGCCCACCATCAGGCCGACCGCATACATGACACCCACAACCACGGAGTTGCGGATCAAGTCGGACACCGTCCGCCCGATCAGTACGGCGGAGCGGGCCATGGGCAGAGAGCGGAAACGGTCGATGATCCCCCGCCGCAGGTCCTCAGCAAGTCCGATTCCGCTGCCCACGGCGCCGAACGCCACGGTCTGGGCGAAGATCCCCGGCATGAGGAAGTTGACGTAGGTCTCGCCGGGCGTGGCGATCGCGCCCCCGAATACGTACCGGAAGAGCAGCACGAACATCACCGGCTGGATCAGCGAGAAGACCAGCACCTCGGGGATGCGTGGCAGCTGCACCAACTGCCGCCAGAGGATGATCCCCGAGTCGCGCAGGGCGTGCACCGGGCTCATGCCGGGCCGTCCGTACCGATGTCGCCCGGATCCTCGGCGGTGTGCCCGGTGAGGGCCAGGAACACCTCGTCGAGGGTGGGGCGGTGCAGGCCGAGGGCCTCCGTGGGGATTCCCTGCGCCGCGACCTCGGCGGCCACCCGGGACAGGGCGATCGGGCCGTCCGACACCGCCGCCCGCACCCGCCGCCGGTCCGCCTCGACGAACACCTCGTCGGTTGCGACGGCCGCGACGATCGCGCGCGCACGTGGGAGATCGGCGGGGTCGACAACGGCGACCTCGAGGGCCTCGCCCCCCACACGGGACTTCAGCGCCGCGGGTGTCCCCTCGGCAATCACCACCCCGTGGTCGATCACGGCCACCCGCCCGGCCAAGCGATCGGCCTCCTCGAGGTACTGGGTCGTCAGCAGCACCGTGGTCCCATCGGCGGCCAGCTCCTGGATGACCCCCCACATGGTGAGGCGGCTGCGGGGGTCCAGCCCCGTGGTGGGTTCGTCCAGGAACAGGATGGGCGGATTGGCCGTGAGGCTCGCCGCCAGGTCGAGGCGGCGGCGCATTCCGCCGGAGTATCCCTTCGACGGACGGTCCGCGGCGTCCGTGAGGTCGAAACGGTCGAGCAGCTCCTCCGCACGGGCGCGGGCGGCGCGGGTCGAAAGGCCGGAGAGCCGTCCGAACATCACGAGGTTCTCGCGTCCGGTCAGGTACTCATCCACGGCGGCGAACTGGCCGGCCAGCCCGATGCGCTCGCGCACCGCGGCCGCTTCACGGGCGACATCAAGGCCATCCACGAGCGCCGTGCCGGCGTCGGCACGCACCAGGGTGGCGAGGATCCGCACCGTCGTGCTCTTGCCGGCGCCATTGGGCCCCAACAGGCCATAGACGCTGCCGCGCGGAACGCTCAGGTCCACTCCGCGCAATGCCACGGTCTTCCCGAAGGCCTTCATGATGCCCACCGCCTCAACGGCGGGGGAGGTGGTGGAGCAGCCCATGACCGCGGGCACCTTACCGATGTCGCCCCTCATCGGGTGGATCCCTGCATAGATTTCGGCCGATGCACGATGACGACCCCATGCTGGACCACCCCATGCTCGACCTGGACCCGACCCTCCTCGACGACGCCCGTGCGACGGTCGCCATGGCGCTGTGGTGCGCAGCCGGGCAGCTGTCGCGCACCTCGGCGATCGAGGACGCGCTCGGCATCGCCTGTCTCGGGGACGCGGTGGAGGGTCTCGGGGCGCCGGGCGAGCCCGGGGTCGCCTGGCCGGGGGCCGAACTGCGCGGCGCCCTTCGTGAGGCCGCCCGGCGTGTCATCGAGGAAGCCGCACGCCACACCGACGATGCACCGCCCGACCGGGCCCGTTGGTGGGATGACCAGTCGGCGCGCGCCGAAAGGATCCTCGCTGCCCTGTCCTCGAAGCCGCCGGACTAGGCGCACGAGCCGGGGATAGGGGAGGGGCCGAGCCCGGCCCGCCCATGGGGCACGGACAGGTCCGGCCCGTCGTCCACCGGGACGCCGCCGCCGGGGTTGAGCGCAGGGTGGGTGAGGTAGTAGTGACGCTTGATGTGGTCCATGTCGATGGTGGACATCACGCCCGGGATCTGGGCGACATCCCGCATGAATCCCCGCAGCTCGGGCGAGTCGGCGATCCGGTGGGCGTCGCACCGGAAGTGCGTGCGGTAGACCGGATCGAACCGCACCAGCGTGGTGAACAACCGGATGTCGGCCTCGGTGAACCGGTTGCCCGCCAGCCACCGTGACTCACCGAGGATCCGCCCGGCCCGGGAGAGCCCCTCGGCCAGACCGGCGACCGCGGCGTCATGGGCAGCCCGGGTGGCGGCGAACCCTGCGCGATAGACGCCGTCGTTGATCATCGGATACACGAACGCATTGACCGCATCGATCGCGTCCGCGAGGTCGGGCGGGCGGAGCCGGGGCACGGGGCGGGCCAGGTCCCCGAATGCGCCGTCCAGCAGGCGCAGGATGTCCTGCGACTCGTTGTTGACGATGGTCCCGGTGACCCGATCCCATAGGACCGGCACGGTGGGGCGCCCCGTCCAGGCGGGGTCGGTGCGCGTGTAGGCCTCCGCCAGATATGCGAACCCGTTGACCGGGTCCTCCGAATGGCCGCGCCCGGACCGGAAGGCCCAGCCGCGATCATCGCGCACCGGGTCCACCACGGTCATCCCGACCACGGACTCCAGACCCTTGAGCACCCGCGCGATCACAACCCGGTGCGCCCACGGGCACGCGAGCGACACGTACAGGTGATACCGGCCGTCCGCGGGGGGTCGGGCACCGTCCCCGCCGATGACGCCCCGGAACGCGGAGACCTGCCGAACAAACCGGCCCGAGGCGTCGGTCTCGTCCGGGAACGGCACGCGGCGGAATCCGCTCATCGGAGGCCCCGGGACCCCCCGGCGGCCGGGGTGGGACTAGGCGGCGAAGACGTCGCTGTCCTGGCGCTGCTCCTGAAGCCGCTCCAGGTAGCGGTGCGACGGGCAGTAGTCCGATCCCGTGACCGGAACCCGCTGGCACGCCTTCCCCTTGCGGTTGGCGGCCCGGCACCGCAGCAGGTCGGCGGACCCGCGCTCGGCAATCTCCTCATCGAGGTACTCGAGGGCACCGGCCATGTGGGCCTCGATGATGTCGTACACGAACAGCTGACGCGATACGGGGAACAGCGATCGAACATCCGCGAACAGCGCGGCGCCGGGGCGGGCGAACCGACGGTGGTCACGCGCGAGGCGCTCGACCGTGCGCTCGCATGCCGCGAGCAGCAGTCGCTGCCCGAGCTCGGGGCGGAGCTGCTGCTGCAGGAGGTGTGGTTGCAGATCCCTGTAGATCGCGCGTGAGTACCGGTAAATGGCGCTGCCCTCGGTGAGTTGGTGTATGCGGCCCAACAGGGCACTCAACCCGTCCGGGTGGCGTGTGTCAATGTTCCGCGTGCGACGAAATCGCCGCTATTAGCGTTGATCATGTAAGGGTTTGCGGGGACCGGGTCCCCGGGGGCTCTACTCGGGGCTCCCGGGGACCGGAGCGGGCGACACCGGGTCCGCGGCGGCCGCCTCGGCGCGCAGGCGGGCTTCCGCGGCCTCGGCGCTCTCCGGCCCGCACAGGCGGCAGTACCGGCGCCCGGTGAAGCCATCCACGCGCACCTGCGGGCACCGATCGGGGTCGTCCCAGAGGCACGACAGAGCGCTCATGGCCATGCTGCGATTGTTGCAGAGGTCGCCCCGCCGTGCCGCGGTGCGACAATGCCCGCCATGCCGGATGACGGGCAACGCGTGCGCCTCGACAAGTGGTTGTGGGCGGCGCGGTTCTTCAAGACCCGGGCGCTCGCCAGCGAGGCCGTGAACGGCGGGCGTGTCCACCTGAACGACCAGCGGACGAAGCCCTCCCGGGACGTCCGTATCGGTGATGCGATCACCATCACGCGCCCCGGCGCCGCCCCGATGGCCGTCACGGTTCAGGCGTTGTCCGACCGCCGGGGGCCGGCCCCGGAGGCCCAGGGGCTCTACGCGGAGACGCCGGAGAGCGTGCGCGAGCGCGAGCGGGACCGGCTCATGCGACGGATGGCGCCGGCGCCGCCGGGCGCCGACCTGGGCGCGCGGCCCACCAAACGCGACCGCAGGCGTCTGGACGACGCACGCCGGCACGGGCCCTGAGCCCCGGGCCCTGATCGCTGATGCCCGGGCCCGCCGGACCGCCCGGAGCGCGGCGCCTCCGGGCGCACCCGGCGCCCGCCGCGCATCCCATCCGGCCGCGCCGGTCCCCTACCGCGCGGAAATCACTGTTATGCACATCGGGGGAATCACCTACTGCACGGGTACGGCGTTCAGGAACCCGCGATCCAGACGGAAGCCCCCCGCCTCCTCCAGGGCCGCGATGCGGTCATCCAGACGGGGATGCGTCTGGAACATGCCACCGAGGCTGCCCAGCAGCCCGCGGCCCTTCACGAGCGGCGACTCGATGTACAGGTGCGCCGTTGCGCGGCCGACGTGCCCCACCTGCCGGGTGTCGGCCTGGAGCACCGCGAGCGCGCGGGCCATGCCCTCGGGATCGCCGGTGATCTCGGCGGCCGAGGCGTCGGCGAGGAACTCGCGCCGCCGTGAGAGCGCCATCTGGATCATGACCGCGCCGATGGGCGCCAGGACCAGGGCGACGAGGACGCCGATGAGCGCGAACGGGTTGTTGCTGTTGTTCCGCCCGCCGCCGAAGATGAAGACGCGCAGGAGGATGTCCGACAGGATCAGCAGAGCGCCGGCCAGCACCGCAGTCAAGGCCATGAGGCGCACGTCGCGATTGCGCACATGCGCGATCTCATGGGCCATCACCGCGCGAAGTTCCCGCGCCCCCATGAGGTCCACCAGCCCGGTGGTGGCGGCCACGTAGGCGTGCTCCGGGTTCCGGCCCGCGGCAAAGGCGTTGGGGGCCGGATCCTCGATGATGTACACGGCCGGTGTGCGGGCGAGGCCCGCCCCCACCGCCGCGGCCTCGACCGCCTGCCACAGCTCGGGGTGCTGGTCGCGGGTGATGGGATGCGCGCCGGCCAGGGACGCAACCACCGATGCCGACGCGAACCACATGATCACCCCGTAGGCGATCAGGGCGATCCCGATGACGACCAGCAGCGAGAGGTCCACCGCGAAGTACACGGCGCCGAGCACGATTGCGATGAGCACGCCGAACAGCAGGAGCAGCAGGGCGGTCCGCCAGCGGTTCGCGCGGATCTGCTGCTGGAGGGTCACCTACCGGTCGAAGGAGACCTGCGGTGCCGACCGGACGGCCGCGTCCTCCTCCTCGAAGAACTCCGCATCCGAGAAAGTGCCGAACGTGGCGACGACGTTCGACGGCACGGTGTGCTGCGTGGCGTTGTACTTCCCCACGGTCGAGTTGTAGTACCGGCGGGCCGCCGCAAGCATCTCCTCGACGTTCGCGAGTTCCGTCTGCAACTGCAGGAAGTTCGACGACGCCTTGAGGTCGGGGTAGTTCTCCGCCACGGCGAACAGGCCGCCCAGGGCACGGCCGAGGAGGCTGTTGGCCTGACCTGCCTCCGCGGGACCCTTGGCGTCCAGGGCGACGGTGCGGGCCGCGGTGACCGCCTCGACCACGCCCCGCTCGTGGGTGGCATCGCCCTTGACGGTCTCGACCAGATTCGGGATGAGGTCATACCGACGCCGCAACTGCACGTCGATGTTGGCCCACCCCTGCTGTACCTCGACGCGCAGGCGGACCAGACGGTTGTACAGCGCGACGCCCCAGATGATCACGAGGACCACCAGGACGATGACGATGATCGCTATCCCCCATCCCGGCATGCCGGCATCATCGCATGCGCCGCGGCGTCATGCGAGACGGATGGTCAGTCCGGCACGGTCCTGCCACCGTCGGGGTCACCTGTGGTGCATACCTCGCGCAGGGCGTGAGCGATCTCGTTGACCCGCCGGGCGGCTACGTCGTAGCGGCCGATCCCCTGTACCTCCCGCACGATCCGGCTCTCGAGCACCGTGGAGATCACGAGGGCGCCGTCCGCCCCGGCGAGGTCCGCGACCCGGCGCTCGCGGATGTGGAGGGTGGCCACCTCACTGACGAGCCGCCGGGTGATGGAGTCAAGGATCCCGGTGCCGAGGGGCGGGGCCACGAGATCATTGCCCTCGACCCACACGAAGGATGCGACCGGGCACTCGAGCACCGTGCGGGTACCGGCCTCCACGAAGAGCGCCGTATCCGCCCCGGCCTCGGTTGCGAGGCGCGCCGCCTGCATGTTCGCCGCGTAGGAGAGTGTCTTGGACGCCACCAGCAACGGTGTGATCCGGTGGGCGACGGGCCGCACGGACCAGCCGTCCGGCGCCTCCGGAATCAGGGGCTCCTCACGCAGGATGCGATGGCCCCCGCGCGTCAGGATCACCCGGAGTCCGCACTCCGGGGCCGACGTCACGGCCGCGATCTCCCCGATCTCCCGCCGCGTCCGGTCGCGGTCGAACGGGAGCCGGATCAGTCCGGCGGACCGCTCCATGCGATCCAGGTGGGCCTCCGGCGTGCGTGGCTGGTGGCCGTACAGCCGCAGCCCCTCGAACACGCCGTCCCCGCGAACGATCGCGTCATCCAGGGGGATGAGGGGTACCTCTCCCACGGGGACCAAGCGTCCATCCACCATCACGCGCGGCTCGCTCACGATGCGATTGTGGCGCAGTCCGGGGCAATCTGCGTTGCAGCCGCGCCCGCCGGAGCGGAAACGCCCGAGGATCCGCGGTGCGCCGGTGCAAGGATCCGGAATGGAAACCGCCCCGATCCCGTCCAGTAGGGTCACCAACGGAATGCTCCGGACCCACCTCGCACTCCTGGCCGGTGCCGCCTGCGCCGTCACGTCGGGGTTCGCCGCGCCCGCGCTGGCGCAACAGGCCCCGGCACCCCCTCCGGTGACAGCGCCGGACCCCACGGCGCCGCCGGCGGCGGTGCCCGTGTCCGTGGACCCCCCGGCACCGGTGCCCGCGCCACCACCGGCCCCGACGCCCTCCCCGGCCCCCCCGACCCCGACCGGTTCCGGCCAGGTTCTGCGGCCGGGGGCCCACGGGGCATTGGTGAAGACTCTCCAGCGGGCGCTGCGCGCACACGGCATCCGCGTGCCCGTGGATGGCACCTTCGGTGCGAGCACGCGTGCCGGCGTGCGTGCTCTTCAGCGCCGGATGCGGGTGCGACCCACCGGCATTGCCGACCAGGCCGTGCTCCGCCGGCTCGGCGTGAGCGTCCGGACGGTCGCGGATGCGGGGGGTCGCGCCGGCGGACGCGATGCCGACGGGTCATTCGACGAGTACCCGGTGCCCGAGCCCAACGACACCACCCCCTCCGCCGCCGGTTTCATCTGGCCGGCCAACGGCATGGTGAGCTCGCCGTTCGGCCCCCGCTGGGGCCGAATGCACGAGGGTCTGGACATCGCCGGCCCCGTCGGCCGCCCGATCCGTGCGGCCCGCGCCGGGGTCGTGGTCAGCGCGCGTGGCGCGGACGGATACGGAAACCTCATCGTCATCGCGCATGGGAATGATCAGACCACCCGGTACGCGCACCTCAGCCGGTTCGCCGTGGCGAAGGGCGACCGGGTCACGCTCGGCCAGGTGATCGGCCGGATGGGCAGCACCGGCAACTCGACGGGCAGCCACCTGCACTTCGAGGTCCGGGTCCACGGGGCCGAGCGTGACCCCCTGGGGTTCCTCTAGGCAACCCCCGGCGCGGGGCCGGATCCGCGCGACCGTCGCCGGAGCATGGGTGGGCGCGTCGGGCCGTTCGGCCCATCGCCGACCACGACGCCCTGGCGCTGGTGATCCCGGCCACCGTCATCGCCCCGGACTAGAGGCCTGACACGACGTCATTGAGGGTCGCCGCACCGATGATCCCCAGCCCCAATGCGATGACGCCGAGAACGATCCCTGCGATTGCCAACCCTTTCCCCGACCTCACCCCGGCGCCGACCCGGGCGAGTCCGACCCCCGAGAGCACCAGCCCCACCACGCCAAGGAGGAGGGTGACGGCGTACAGCAGGATGGGAAGCACCGCGCCCAGCACCGCGCCGACAAGGGACACCACAAACCCCGCCGTAGCCAGCCCGTTTCCCTGCTTCCCGGTACTCATCGGGCGAACCGTACGGACCAGGAGCCGTCAGCGATGATCTCGATGAGATAGGCCCCAGCCGGGATCCCGGTGGTGGTCTCACCCGTGAAGGGCCCGATCTCGTTGAACAGGTTCCCCGCACCCGAACCGTCGGCGGAGACGATGTCAACTATGAAGTTGGACTCGCCCTTGTGCGTGCCGGTGATGATCGGTGCGATCGACTCGTCGGCACGAACCCACACCACCGCCTGCCCCTTGCCGGTGATGGAGCCCGGAAGGCCCGTGGCGTCATCCGGTGGCGTTGGCTGGGTGACGGTGAGCGTCCAGGCGCCATCGGCGTCGACCGTGACCCGGTGGGTGCCGATGGACAGGCCCGTGATGAGCGTTGACCCCGTGAATGCGCCGATCTCGTTGAAGGTGATGTCGCTGCCCTCCCCCAGAACCTCGACGATGAAGTTGGAACTGCCGGTGTGGGTGCCCGCCACCACCACCGGAGTTGGTGACGCCACCTTCATCGACACCACCCGCATCCCGGAGCCGCGCAGACGTTGGGGGGCCGGGGCGGCGTCCGATTCCGCCGCGGACGCCTCGGTGGTCGGGACGTCCGTCGCGTCGGCGGCCGCAACCGTTTCGGTGACCGTCACCGCATCCGAGGTTGAGCCACTGCAACCCGCGCTCACCCCGGTCAGGGCGCCGGCCCCTACCAGCAGTGCCGCAGCCGCACCGCCGCGCAACCGTCGTCGTGTGCCATCGCCCCGTCGTCCCATCGCATCCTCCACCCGTCGTCCGACGTCACTGCCCTGGAGTCGTGTGTGAGCGCGCCGCGCCTTACCCGCGGGGACGACGGATCGGCCCCGGGCGTCCCCCTCCGGGGTGGCCCGCCCGACCCCTCATGGGTCCGGCGGTGCGGCGATGCACGGCGGCGAACACGCCGACGTGCATCGAACCCTGGGTCCTATCGGACCCCGGAGTCCTTCAGTGGCTCGGTGGTGGCGCTGGGAAGGATGATCCCGAGCCGGACCCAGTCGCCCCTCACGCCACCGGTCCGGAAGTCCGCAAGCCCGGCCGCACGGCACTCATCATCGGGGTAGACCATCACCATCGCTGACGGGCGCCGTTCGAGCCCGGCCGCCCGGTCGTCCGGAAGGCCGAGGACCACCTCGATGACCATCTCGACCGGCGCGGTGAGCGACGCGACGCACACGACCTCCCCCCCACGCCGCTCCACGCGGGCCGATCCCTTGGGCCCATCCTCGTCGTCCCACAGCGGCGCGAGCCCGGGATGGGCGGCGGCATCCACGCGACCATGCACGAGCGCCGGTGACTCGGGGCGCTGCATGAGGATGATGTCGGGCGCCACGAGCGCGATGCGCAGGGGGTCATCGCTCATGCGCAGCACTGTACCGGCCACCGGGCGTCTAGCGTTGCCCCATGGATCACCTGCCGTCTGGCCACCCCGATTGCGAGCGGGCGCTGGGACACCCGGTCGAGGTCGTTCTGCCGTCTGCCCCCGGCGGATCGGCTCTCGTCGCCGTCTCACGCACTGGGGCTCCGCCTCAGGTGCGCGCGGCGTGGGTCGCCCCGGAGCGGCAGGTGGTCGCGCGGATCGCATGCCCCCCCGGGGTCCCGAGCGCCGTCCGCCCCATCACGGCGACCCTGTGCACCGTCTCGGCCGACGGCGTGTCCGACCAGATCCTTCTGGGGCGGGTCGCGCCCGGCGTGGTCGAGGTCCGGGCCGTCGTGGCCGCCCCCGACGCGGTCCCGATCGCGGTGCACGGCAACGGACTCCTCGCCGGGCGGCTCCCGCGTGGCACCGTTCTGGTGGCACTCGACGCCCTCGTTCCCGGTGGCGAGTCCGTCGGGCGCCTCATCCGGCCGGGGGTCAACGACATCTCACTCGTCGCCGGTCGGCGGGAGGGCCGGATGGGGGCCAGTCACGGAATGGCCGCCGGGTTCGGGGCGGGCGATACCGTCGCCGGCATTGGTCTCGCGGAGCTCGAAGCCGGGTACCCGGCACGGCTTCCGTCCTGGCTGCCCGACGGCCTCGCCCTGACCACGGTGCGGGTGGAGCCCGACGTCGCGTATCCATTCGCCCCCCCATCCATCGCGGTCGACTGGACCCGCGCGGGTTCGCGATCCCGCGTGCTGCTGCGCCAGTGCCCCGGGCCGCTCGCGGTTCCCGAACTGCCCGACGCACGCGGCACTGAGGTGGACATCGCGGGGGTGCGGGGGGTGCTGCGCGCCCGTGGGATCGCGTTCCTGGTGTGGGAGCGCGCCGACCGGGCCTTCGGCGTGCAGGTGAGTGGCACGGCGGACCCCGCCGCCGATGCCGTGCGCATCGCGGCCTCGATCGCGGCGCCGCCGGCCGGGATGCCTTAGCCTGCCGACCATGGCCGATGCCTATGCGCACATCGCGTGCTGCCTGGACGCCTCGCCCGCCGGGGACGCCGCTCTGGCGGCGGCGATCCGGATGCGATCACTCGGCGCCGGAGGACTCACGCTCCTGCATGTGATGGAGCCGGGCGCCGAGGTCTACACGGGGTACGCGGGTGACACCCGGGGGGACGGCAGCCTCGATGCCCGATCGTGGATGCGCGAAATGGTCGCCCTGGCCCCCGGATCGGAGGGCGTGCTCCTCGAGGGGCACCCGCCCGCGGCGGTCGAGGAGTGGGCGCGTGGGGCCGGCGTGGATCTCCTGGTCGCGGTGCGTCACCGCGGGCGCCTGGAGCACCTGATGCTCGGAAGCTTTGCCCAGCACTTGGCGTACCACGCGCCATGCCCGGTCCTGCTCGTGCATCCCCCGGGTGCCAGCGGGTAGGAGCGGGGCCCCCGGCGGCGAAGTCCGTATCCGGCACCACTATCCGGAGGGACCATGCCTGTCCACGCACTTCCCGCCCCTGTGCGGGTCCACATGCTCAACCCGCTCACGTTCAACGACGCGCAGGACATCGCCGACCGTGTGAAGGGCGGCTCCTCGGTCTTCCTCGACATGCGTGCGACCGACCACGAACTCGAGGAGCGCCTGCGTGACTTCTGCGGTGGCCTCACCGCGGCGCTCGACGGCTCCGTCACCGATGTGGCCCAGGGGATTCTGCTCATCGCCCCTCGCGAGGTCAGCGTCTCGCGTGGCGAGGCGTCCCCGGGTAACAGCACCCACCGGCGCGATTCGTACTACGACGCGATGGACGCGGAGGTCACCCCGCTGTTCGGGAGCTTGTCGGCCTGACCCCGTGTGCCACCCGGCCCCGGCGGCGCGCCGCCGGGGCCGGGTGCACGCGTTCGGGGCGGGGCCGTGCCACGGGTCACGGTGCCGCGTTCCGGCCTGCCCCGCCCCCTACGCCGCCGGGGTGCCCGGGCGCCGACGCGCGACGTAGTCCTCCACCAGCAGCAGACTCGGGCCCGCATGGCGCACGACCTGCAGCAGCTCATGCATCGTGGCGACTTCCTCGACCTGCTCCGTCACGAACCACTGCAGGAAGGCCTCGGTGGCCAGATCCCGGTGCTCGCGCGCGAGGTGCACGAGCTCGCCAATCCATTGAGTGACCTGCTGCTCCTGCGCGAGCGCCGCGGCCACCAGCGACTCGACCGACGCGAACCCGGACGCAGGCGCATCGAGCGCCGGGAGGTGCATGGCCCGCCCGGTATCCACGAGGTACCGGAAGAACTTCATGCCGTGCATGTGCTCCTCGGCCGCCTGACGCGCGAAGAACCCGGCCAACTCGGGCAGTCCCTCATCCTCGAGCCACGCGGACATCGCGAGGTACTGGAAGTGCGCCGCGAACTCGCGGCCCATGTGGGTGCAGAGCGCACCCTGAACGGCGTCATCGGGCGTCATGCGGGTTCCTCCAGCCGTCGTTGGCGACGCATCGAGTCTATGCGCCTCACGAGGGGTCCTGCCCCTCGGCGCGGAGCCGCCGCGCGCGCTCGGACCGGGTCGCCCCGACGACGATGACGGTCACGGGCGCAGCCCAGAAGATGGCGTAGAGGAACCCCCGGCCGAGGGGCTGGTTGAGCAGGAGCACGTGCCCGGCCCAGAGCAGGAGCACCGCGGCCGCGAAGCACGCAGCCACCTGCACGCCTACATGCAGGTCCTCCCACCACGTGATGACTCCCGGGCGTCCGCTCACCGTCCCGAGGATACGCACCGGGGGTAGCGTGGCGGCATGGAACCGGAGCGCGCATGGGGACAGGCCACGGCCTGGATGGGAACGCTGGCGGACCTCGACGGCGCCGCCGCGGTCCTGGAATGGGATCGTGAGACCATCATGCCCCCCGGGGCCGCCGAGGCCCGCGCGTCGCAGCTGGCCACCCTCGCGGGCCTCCGGCATGCGCACCTCCTCGACCCGTCGGTGGGCGAGCCGCTCGACGCCCTGTGCGACGCAGAGGACCCGTGGCGGGCGGCGAGCGCCCGCATTGCCATCCGTGAGCGGCGACGGGCCGCCCGGGTCCCCGAGACCCTCGTGCGCGCCCTCACCGAAGCCCAATCGCGCGGGGTCGCGGTCTGGAGCGCCGCCCGGACCACGGGGGACGTCCCGGCCTGGCTCGGGGCCCTTACGCCGCTCATGGCCCTCACCCGGGACCACGGCCAGGCCCTGGCGGACGGAGGTGACGCGTACGACGCCCTCATCGACCTCTACGAACCCGGCACGACCCACGCGATGCTCGCACCCGTACTCGAATCACTCGCGCAGCGCGTCAGGCCCCTCGTGGACGCCCTGGCCGGGGCCGGGGGTCCCCCACTCCCCGCCGGTCCATGGGATGACGCCGCGCAGATGGACCTGGCGCGGTACGTGATCCGTGACATGGGCTTCGACGAGCAGTGCGGCCTTGTCGGACGTACTGCGCATCCGGTCACGATGGGCCTCGGCGCGGGCGACACCCGGCTCTCGACCCGGGTGGACCCGGCGGACCCGCTGTCGTGCATCATGGCCGCCCTGCACGAGGGGGGCCACGCCCTCTACGACCAGGGCGTGCCTGTGCCCCGGCGGCGCACGATGGCAGGCGACGCCCCGTCGCTGGGCGCCCACGAGAGCCAGTCCCGCTTCTGGGAGAACCATGTCGGCCGTTCGCCCGCTTTCTGGGACCGCCTGCACCCCGCGATGGCGCGTGCCTTCCCCGGCGTCGCGGCCGACCTGTCCGCCGATGACTACGTGAGGGCACTCAATCGCGTGGAGCGCCGCCCCACCCGGGTCGAGAGCGATGAGGTCACATACGACCTGCACATCGTGCTGCGGACGCGCCTCGAACGCGCGATGGTCCTCGGCGACCTCGACGTCGCAGACCTGCCGCAGGCGTTCGATGACGGCATGGATGAGTTGCTGGGCATCCGGCCGTCGGCGCCCGCTGAGGGGGCGATGCAGGATGTTCACTGGGCCGCCGGCATCGTCGGCTACTTCCCCACCTACACCCTGGGCAACCTGTACGCCGCCATGCTCGCCGACGCCCTCGAGGGCGCGGTCGGGCCGGTCGGGGCCGTGCTGGCCGAGGAGGGCCCCGCGCCCCTCCTCGGGTTCCTCCGCGAGCGCGTGCACCGGCACGGGCGGCTGATGGAGACGCCGGACCTGATGCGTCACGCCACGGGCCGTGACCTGACGCCCGATCCCTTCCTGGCGCACCTGGAGCGCACCTATTCCCCGACGGCCTCCGTGCCGTAGCCGACGAGCGCCATCACCTCATACCCCGCGAGCCGCTCGCGGCCGGGGAGGAACGTGAGCTCCACCACGAATGCAATGCCGGCGACCACCCCTCCCAGATCCTCCACCAGCGCGCACTTGGCCGCCGCCGTGCCCCCGGTCGCCAGGAGGTCGTCGTGCACGAGCACGCGCTGGCCCGGCCGGATCGCGTCGCGGTGGATCTCGAGGATGTCCGTGCCGTACTCCAGGTCGTACTCACGGCGCACGACCTCATATGGCAACTTGCCCGGCTTGCGTGCGCATACGAAGCCCACGTCGAGCGCACGGGCGATGGCGCCGCCCAGGATGAAGCCCCGAGCCTCGGCGCCGAGCACCACATCCACCCCGCGCGGGCGGGACCACCCGGCGATGCCATCCACGCACGCCGCGAGCCCCCGGGGGTCCTCAAAGAGCGGCATGAGGTCGTAGAACAGGATGCCCGGGCGGGGGTGGTGCGGGATGCGGCGGATCGCCGCGTTGATGTCGTAGGTCACGTGTCGGTCGCGGGGGGCCCGGGAAGTGACGGCACGACCCGGCGCAGTTCCTGTACGAGGATGAGGTGGCGGACGTGGGAGGCCAGGGCCGCAAGCGACTCCAGCGAGTCCACCGCGTCGCGTCGCCGGTCGGGGTTGGTCGATCGCAGTCCGGTGGAGAGCACCTGCTCGAGCAGGCCGGCCTCACGCTCGGCGGACATGCGCAATGTGCGCAGATGGCGCGGCTCGAGGCCGTACGCGTGCAACTCGACCGCGGCCTTGACCATCTCGAGGTCGTTGTCCGTGAGGTCGTCGGTGCCACTGATGAGGCCGTACTGGGCGAGGCTGCGCACCAGCGCGGGGTCCGCACCCGACGCGGAGATGACCTCAGCGGTCCCGTGCCGGCGTGAGGTCCCGGGCGTCCCGATCCTCTCACGGCGGATGCGTCGGGACTCCTTCGGCGCCGCGACCGCGCCCGTGCGCATCGAGTCGAGTTCCTCGCGGATCACCTTGAGGGGGAGGAACTCATCGCGCTGGAGGCGCAGGATCGTGCGCAGGCGCTCGATGTCCATGGGGCCGTACAAGCGGTACCCGCCGGTCGTGCGGCGGGGGTTGACGAGCTCGCGGTCCTCCAGGTAGCGGACCTTCGAGATGGACAGGTCCGGGAACTCCGGCCGCAGCGCGTCGCACACCGCACCGATGGTCATGCCCGCGACGTGGCCCGCACCCTCCGGGCCCCGCCGCTCGGTCTGGACGCCCGCATCCCTCACGCGATGAAGACCAGCCGGAACTTGCCCACCTGCACCTCGTCGCCGTCGGCCAGGACCTCGGGGGTATCGAGCAGGCGCCGGTTGACGTAGGTGCCATTCGTGCTCGCAGCGTCGTGCAGCACGATCCCGGCGGCGCCGACACGCACCTCGGCGTGTGCGCGGGACACGGTGATGTCGTCGAGAAAGATGTCGCACGCCGGGGAGCGGCCGATCGTGGTCACCGGCTGGGTCAGCGGGAAGAACTCGCCGGTACGCCCGGTGGCCATGCGGACGGCGAGGGCGGGACCGAGACGGGGCATGGCACTGGGCGGCGTGGCGCCCGCGTCCACCGGTGCCTCGAGCGGCCCCGTGGCCTGCAGCGCGTGCGCGGCGTCGGGCATCCCGGCCCCGCAGTCGCCGCAGAACCGATCGCCCTCCGGGCGCTCGGCCCCGCATGACGCGCAGGTCACCACTGGCTCCTCCGATATGGCGCGATGCTGGACACGGGGCTCCCGTTCGAGGGCGGCCCACTGTAGTCCTGCCAGCGCAAACCCTCAAGTCGTGGTTGAGGCCGCCTCCGCGCGCCGCCCGGCGCGCATCTGCTCCACCGCGATGGCCGCATAGTGAACGAACGTCAGGACCGAGAGGCCGACCGCACACCAGAACACGACGTCCATCCAGGGAGCCGAGATCGCGAGGCCGACCGCCACGCTGCCCATGTTGAAACCGGACGACACCTTGCCGGCGAAGTCAACCTCCAGGCGGACCCCCCGGCGCGACAACCAGATGACACCGGCGATGGCGGCGATGTCGCGCACGAGGACAATCGTCGGTGCCGGCCAGGGGAAGCGGTCCATGACGAGGAGACCGACGAGTCCCACCACCATCAGCAGGCGATCGGCAAGGGGGTCGAGCACCCGCCCGAGCGCGGTGCGGGCGTCAAGCAGCGTCGCGAGCCGCCCGTCAACGAAATCGGTGAACGCGACCGCCCCGAACACGATACCCAGGGGCCACGAGGGCCCGTCGGCGACGATGCAGAGCCACAGGAGGACCGGGAGGACGGCGAGCCGCGCAATGGTGATCGCGTTCGGCAGCCACCTCAGGCGGCGCTTTATGCCGCCGCTCACCGGCACTCCGGAAAATCGGGGCGAGAGGATTTGAACCTCCGACCGCCCGGCCCCCAGCCGGGTGCGCTACCCGACTGCGCCACGCCCCGAAGCGCCGCGGAGATTAGCACGGGGGTCAGCCCGGCCTCAGTGGGACGCCATGCCCAGCCAGAGGCCCCGGATCGCCTCGGCCGCGCCATCCAGTGGGATCTCCGACGTCTCGCGCGTGCGGCGCATCCGGACCTCGAGGGGGCCATCCGGCAGCGTCCGCTTCCCCACGGTCACGCGCAACGGGCATCCGAGCAGGTCCGCCTCCACGAACTTCTCGCCGGGCCGGAGGGCCGGGCGGTCATCCAGGACGACCTCCAGACCCAGGTCCGAAAGGTCGGTCATGAGGGCGTCGGCATAGCGCCCCTGGTCGCTGTCGGCATCCCCGATCAGCACGATGTGCACATCGAAGGGGGCGATACCGGGGGGCCAGACGATGCCGTCCTCGTCGTGCCCCTGCTCGATCGCGGCCATCGCGACCCGGGCCGGCCCGATGCCATACGAACCCATGATGATCGGGTGCTCCTGCCCGTGCTCATCGAGGTAGCGGGCGCCCAGGGGCTCGGAGTACTTCGTCCCGAGCTTGAAGATGTTGCCGATCTCGATGACGGGGACGAGTTCGATGGGCCCGCTCCCGTCAACCGCCTCCTCCCCCGCGAGGACCGTCCGGATGTCGGCGGTCTCGGCGACGAAGTCGCGGCCCAGCACCACCCCCCGCAGGTGCACCCCATCCCGGTTGGCCCCGGTCACGTAGTGCCCCGTCGCGAGTGAGGAGTCGGCAATGATGCGGATGGCGGAGCCATCCACCCCGACCGGCCCGAGCGATCCGGGGTCGGCCCCGAACCACTCCCGGACCTCCCCGGGGTGGGCGGCGCGGTGCGCTCCGATGAGGTACGCGATCTTCTTCTCGTGGACCTGATGCTCGCCCCGCACGATGGCCAGCACGGGGCCGGCGTCGGCCACCAGGACCACGCTCTTCGCGAGCCGGGCGGGGGGCAGCCCCGTGAACGCCCCGAGCTCCACGATGGTCCCGATCCCGGGGGTGGCGAACTCCTCCGGGGCCGTCGGCGCATCCCCGAACTCCGGGTCCACGGCCACAGACACCGCGAGTTCGACGTTGGCGGCGTACGTGCCGGCCGCGCTGCGGGCGATCATGTCCTCGCCGGCGGTGCTCGGGGCCATGTACTCGTGGGCCCCGCTTCCGCCCATCATCCCCACATCGCTCTCCACCCGGTACCAGGCGAGGCCCGCCCGGTCGAAGATGCGCGCATAGGCCTCCGCATGCGCCTCGTACGAGCGCTCCAGCGCGGGCTCGTCAACGTCGAAGGAGTACGAGTCCTTCATCGTGAACTCGCGCACCCGCAGCATCCCGCTCTTCGGCCGGGGCTCGTCGCGCAACTTGGTCTGGATCTGGTACCAGGACTGGGGCAGGTCGCGGTATGAGCGCAGCTCGCGGGCGGCGTGCCAGGTGATGATCTCCTCGTGCGTCATGGCGAGGACCATCCGGCGGCCGCCGCGGTCCTCCAGCCGGAACTGTTCGGCTAGGCCGTAGCGCCCCGTGGTCTCCCAGATCTCGGCCGGGTGCATCACCGGCATCAGCAGCTCCTGCGCGCCGATGCGGTCCATCTCCTCGCGGATGATCGCCTCCACCCGCTGGATCACCCGAAGGCCGATGGGCGTTACCGTGTAGAGCCCCGCGGCCAGTTGGCGCACGAGCCCGGCACGCACGGACAGCCGGTGGCTCACGGCCTCGGCGTCGGCCGGGTCGTCGCGCACGGTCGGCCAGAAGCGCCCCGCGAGCCGCCATGACCCGCGGTACGGCGCGGCGGGCATCCCCCACCCCCCGTCGCCGCTCACGCGGTCGTCCCCGCGGGCGCGTACCGCGACTCGACGTAATCCTCGACCATCTGCATGAAGTCCTCCGCCAGGGTCGGACCCGCGAGGGTCACGACCTTCTCCCCGTCCACGTAGACGGGGGCCCGTGGCTCCTCCCCCGTGCCGGGCAGGCTGATGCCGATGTCGGCCGCGCGGCTCTCGCCCGGGCCGTTCACGATGCACCCCATCACCGCGACATGCAGTCCGACCACCCCCGGACGCTCAACGCGCCACACCGCCATCCGGGCGTCGAGGCGGGCCTGGATGGCCTGGGCCAGATCCTGGAACACGCTCGAGGTGGTGCGTCCGCACCCGGGGCACGCGGTCACGTCGGGGCGGAACGACCGCAGCCCCAGGCTCTGCAGGATGTCGAGGCACGCGTGGACCTCGAGGGTGCGGTCGCCACCGGGCTCAGGCGTGAGGCTCGCCCGGATCGTGTCGCCGATGCCCTGTTCCAGCAGCACGGACAGAGCCGCGGTGGTGGCGATGACGCCCTTGGCCCCCATGCCCGCCTCCGTGAGCCCCAGGTGCAGCGGATAGTCGCACCGCTCGGCCAGGCTGCGGTACACGGCCACCATGTCGGGGAGGCGGCTGACCTTGCACGAGACCACGATCTGGTCGTGCGGCAGCCCGATCTCCTCGGCGGCCTCGGCCGACGAGAGCGCGCTTCGCACCATGGCCTCGCGCAGCACCGCCGCCCCGGAGGCCGGCTGGGGGAGCGCCGCGTTCGCCTCCATCAGCGTGTCCATGAGATCAGGGTCCAGCGATCCCGCATTCACCCCGATGCGGACCGGCGTGGCGTGGTCGATCGCGGCCTCGATCATGGTCGCGAAGTTACGGTCGTGGCGGGCCCCGCGGCCCACGTTGCCGGGGTTGATCCGGAACTTCGCAAGGGCATCCGCGGTCTCCGGGAACTCGCGCAGAAGGGTGTGACCGTTGTAGTGGAAGTCGCCGACGATGGGCACTGCCACCCCATGCACGTCGCGCAGACGTGCGACGATCTCGGGCACCCGTGCGGCGGCGTCACGGTTGTTCACGGTGATCCGCACGATCTCGGACCCTGCGGCGGCGAGATCCGCGACCTGCGCCGCGGTGGCCACGGCGTCGCGGGTGTCGGTATTGGTCATCGACTGCACGACCACCGGCTCGCCGCCACCGATCGGGACGCCGCCCACGAGACAGCGCGCGGTCATTCGTCGGGGCGTGTCCACGGGCCGGGAGTGTAGCGGCCCGGGTGTGGCCTACCGGATCTGGAAGCCACCGCCGGCGAGGCGGCCGATGTCATTCTGCAGCGCGAATACGAAGACGACGAGGATCACGGCCCACCCGACCATCGCCGAGCGCTCATAGACGCGGGTGCTGATGGGCGAACCCTTGATCCGCTCCAGAACCGCGAACAGGATGTGGCCCCCGTCGAGCGGGAAGATCGGAAGGAGGTTGAAGATCGCCAGGACGAGACTGATGATCCCGATGAAGCGGATGATCTCCGTCAGCCCGTCGCCTGCCACCTCGTTGTACACCGCGCCGATCGCCACGACCGACCCCACCTCATCCCGGGCCTCCGCGCTGGTGAAGAGCCTCCCGATGCCGTTCACGTTCTCCTCGATGAGGAACCACGTATACCGGCCGGCGGTCGTGATGCCCCCGGCGAGCCCCTCGGACACCCGCTCACCGGGATCCATGCGGAACTGCAGGCCCAGACGCCCCACCACCTGCCCGTCGGGCGCCGTGGCGCGAGCGGGCGTCACCCGGCGCGTTTCCACCTGTCCTGCGTGCGCGTACCGCACCACGACCGGGGTACCGGGGTGGGCCTGCAACTCCGCCCGGCCCCGGGCGAGGCCGTCATCCCCGCGCAGGGCGATCCCGTTCACCGTGAGCAGCCGATCGCCGGCCACGAGCCCGATCGCCGCCGCGGGACTGCCCGGGGTCACCTGGTCCACGGTGTTCGTGGGCTGGAAGGAGGGGGTTCCGATCCAGAAGTAGAGCGCGAAGCACAGGAACGCCACGACCAGGTTGACGAAGGGCCCGGCGAAGATCGTGGCCACCTTCTTCCACGTCGTCGCCGCGTAGTAGGCGCGCGGTACCACCTCCTCCGGCAGGTCCTCATCCCGGGTCATCCCGGTGATCTTCACGTAGCCCCCAAGGGGGAGCCATCCGATGCCGTACTCGGTCTCGCCCCGCCGGAACCTCACGATGGGCCGCCCGAAGAAGATCGAGAACCGCTCCACGCGCATCCCGCACCACTTCGCAACGACCATGTGGCCCGCCTCGTGCACGACGATCAGGAACATCAGGATGAGGATGAACACGACGATGTTCCCGCCGGCGCTCACACCGCCCCCACCCGCCGCCGGGCCACCGCCCGTGCCGTGCCGTCGGCCGCCAGCACCGCCTCCAGCGAATCCGCGGGGCCCGCCGCCACGTGCTCGAGCGCGTGAGCGACGGTGCGGGGGATATCCATGAATCCCATCCGCCCGGCGAGGAAGGCGCCGACGGCGACCTCATTCGCGGCATTGAGGATCGCCGGAGCGGTGCCGCCCGCGCGACCGGCCTGCCGCGCCAGTCGCAGGCAGGGGAAGGCATCCTCATCCGGGTCCTCAAAGGTCAGGGCCATTCCCGTCAGTGGCATCACGAGACGCGCGGGCGGGGGTTCGGGCCACCGCAGCGCAAAGCCGATCGGCACGCGCATGTCCGGCGGGCCCATGTGCGCGAGGATGCTCCCGTCATCCAGACGGACCATCGCGTGGACGGTCGACTGCGGATGCACCACCACCTCGATCCCGTCGTACGGGAGGCCGAACAAGTGGTGGGCCTCGATCACCTCGAGCCCCGTGGTCATCATGGTCGCCGAGTCGATGGTGATCTTGGCGCCCATCTCCCAGGTGGGGTGGGCAAGGGCGTCGGCGGCGGTGACGCCCTCGAGCGCGTCCGCGGCACGGCCGCGGAAGGGTCCGCCGGAGGCCGTGAGCACGCACCGGGCCACGCGTGTGCGGTCCACACCGGAGAGCAACTGGAACAGCGCCGAGTGCTCGCTGTCCACCGGCACGAGCCCCGCTCCGCTGCGCCGCTGGGCGTGCGCGACCAGATCCCCGCCGGCCACCAGCGACTCCTTGTTGGCGAGCGCGACCGGGATTCCCCGGTCAAGGGCGGCCAGTGTGGGCGGCAGGCCCGCAGCGCCCACGAGGGCGTTGAGCACGATGTCGGGAGCCGCGGCGTCTATCAGCGCCGCAAGGTCCGGGCCGTACGGCACCGTGCCGCCGCCAGCCGCCACCGACGTGAACCGGACGCCCCGGACCTCCGCCTGAAGCGCCATCTCGCCCGCCCGGGTCCCGCACGCGAGGCCCACGCACTCCATGTCCCCGGCCTCGTCGATGACGTCCAGGGCCTGGACCCCGATCGAGCCCGTGGACCCGAGGATGAGGACGCGCTTCACGCCGCCGAAGGTATCACCGGGACCGGCCGGTGCCGCTGCGTCGCGGGCCGGGCGCACGTCGTCCGAAATCCCGGGTCGCGCGTTCGCCCACCACCCGATCCCCGACGGGCCCAGTGGTGGTCCGGTCCGGGCGATGAGGGGGTCCGGTCCGACGGGCAGCCGCTGGGTTCTCCAGCTCGCCGACCCTCCGTAGCCGGGGCCCTCCCCGGATCTGGCACCCGGATTCATCGCGGCCCCGCCGATGGGCTCGAGGGCCGCCCGGCCCCGGAGTGCCGGCCGGGATGGGCCGGCGCCTCAGGCCCAGAGGCAGGAGCTCTGCAGGCGGACCCCGCCCTTGGAGAACCGAACCCCCCATCGCAGTGTGTGGCGCCCTACGCGCCCCCGGGGGAAGGCCACCGCGGCGAGCGGACGACGGGCGGTACGGACGGGGAGGCGGTCCCACCCGAACGCCGTCTCGGTGACCCGCGGAGCCCCGTCGGACACCTTCTGGGTGGAGAGTGCCACCCGCACGCGCTTCCCCGATGACACCACATAGGGCAGCACCTGCCGCCCTCTCACGGAGATGATCTTGCCGCGGGAGAACTGGATCACGATCGCCTGGGCGGTGATGCGGACGCGCTTTCCGAGGCGGGTGAGGACGGTCACGCGAACCCGGTAGAAACCGGGACAGGTGAACCGACGGGTAATACGTCCGCGCCCGGCCACAACACGCGTGCCGTCGCCGAAATCCCAGCGGTAGACGTAGATCGTTCCCGTCGGGTCGAGGGCGCTTGTGGCGAGGAAGACCACACCCGCACCCGGATAGAGATCGCTCCCCCCTGTCGCATTCGCCGGCCGGATCTCCGGACGGGCCGGCACGGACCCCGGTGCAGAACCACCGGAGGACCCCGGGGTGGTGGGTCCCGGTGGCGCGGGTGCAGCCGGTTGGCACCCGCGGTTGTCGGATTGACCGACTTCATACGCGGCCAGCCTCGCGCTGGACCCCAGCGAGGATTGGTAGATCCAGAGCGCCTTTTTCCCCGGGAACGTGCAGGTATCGAGCGTGCCATCCTCTGGCTCGGACAGCCCGGTGGTGGCGAACGCGACACCGAGGGAGACGCCGTTCCGCGAGTACAGGTGCACCGTCGCGTTGTGGTGGTCCACCAGCCAGAGACCATCCGTGTCCGCGACGATTCCGGAGTTCCCGAACGGGGCGGTGAACTCATGTCCCAGGTCCACCCCGGCTTTCGATGCGTGCACGACCCGTGTGCCGCCGGGCCAGTTGATCCCGTCCCCGCTCATCCACAAGGTGCCGTCGACGGGATCCACACTGAGGCCATCGATGCCGTCCAACTGGGCCCCGAACACCTCCTTCGCATTGAAGACCCGGGTCACCGCGCCCGAGGCCGGGTTGATCCGATCAATCCACCCGTGGCTCCCGGAGTACTCGCTGCCCCACATGATTGACTCGGTGTTGTCCCACGCGAGTGCACCGAAGCTGTAGACGCTGATGGGCAACGTCGTGGTGAGGGACCCCTGGAACGTGTTCGTCGCGACGTCGGTCTGGAAGATCGCCTGCCCGGAGCCCGCGGTCGAATACCACGCCGTACGGCTGGCGGTGGGAATCTCGAGACCGCGGCCATTCCCGGCCGTCCCCGGTGTGGCCGGAGTGATGATGGACAGGCGATCGCCCACTGCACCGAGAGCGCTACTGGCCGCGCCTCCCACGACCAGGCCAACGAGGACGAGGACACGCATGAACGCGGATAAGGACATCACCACTGCCCCCACAGGGAATTCCGACGCGGATCCGGCAGGAGGGACCCTAGCGTACGGGCATTGCGGAATGCCGATTCACGCGACGTCCGTTCCCGGGGAACACGTCCGGGGTCAGCGCCGCTGCGCGGACGGATGGCTCCGTGACTCCGCGGGGGAGGGTGCCCCATCGCGTGCGGCGTCGAGGTCGCGACACGGGGCAGGCCGGTCAGGGGATCACCGCGAGGATCACCGCGACGGCCCGGGCCGCGCGGGAACCGGCGTCAGGCCAGGAGATCCTGCGCGGTCTGGCAGAACGCCGCGACGAGGGCGGCGGCGGCCTCGAGATCGCCCGGATCACAGGTCTCCACGACCTGATGCACATAGCGCGTGGGGATGGACACGCACCCGGCCGGAGCGCCGTCGCCGGCCAGTTGCAGTTCGCGGGTGTCCGTTCCCCCCCGGCTCATGATCTCGATCTGGGTGGGGATTCCCCGCTCCTGCGCGATGCGCGTGAGGTGCGACACGACGGCCCGCGGCACGATGACCCCGGAGTCGTAGGCCTTGATGGCGGCGCCGTCCCCGATGCGCGTGACCTGCTCGTGCGGCTTGGCCCCCGGCCCGTCGTTGGCGAGGGTGATGTCGATGGCCAGGCCGATGTCGGGTCGCAGGCGCTGCGCGGCGACCCGTGCGCCCCGCAGGCCGACCTCCTCCTGGGTCGTGGCAACCGCGACGATCTCGCACTGGTGCTCCGCGAGGCGCCGTAGCGCGCGGATCATCACGTACAGGCCCGCGCGGTTGTCGAGGCTCTTGCATGTGATCAGGTCACCAAGGCGCGCGAGGCTGCGCTCCCGGGTGACGGGATCGCCCTTGCACACGATCTCGCGCACGCGCTCCGCGGGCAGCCCCACGTCGATGTACTGATCATCGGGCTTGGGCAGCGCCTTGCGCTCCTCGGGGGTCATGATGTGGATCGGCTTCGCGCCCATCACGCCGAGCAGGTCCTCGGATCCGTGGACGACCACCCGCTGGGCCACGAGCGTCTTCGGGTCGAAACCCCCGAGCGGCACCACGCGGATGAACCCGTCGTCGTCGATATGGGTGACCATGAACCCCAGCTCATCCATATGGGCGGCCAGCATCACGCGGGGCCCGCCGCCGCCATGCCGCACGGCGGCCACGTTTCCCATTGCGTCCACGGTGATCTCGTCCACGTGCGGTCGCAGTTCGCCGACCACCACCTCCCGGATGCGTTCCTCGCGACCGGGCGCCCCCGGCGCCTCGCAGAGGCGCGTGAGCAGATCGAGGTCCACGGCGTCCGTCGTCATCACAGCACCATCCAGGTCGTGAGGAAGTAGCCGGCGAGTGACGCGAACAGCAGGGAGTCGAATCGGTCGAGCACGCCCCCGTGGCCACCAAGGATCGTCCCGGAATCCTTGACCCCGGCGTCACGCTTGATCATCGACTCGAACAGATCGCCCACGTACGCCGCAAGGCAGATGGCGAGGCCGATCACGATGGATTGCCACCACGAGAGCCAGTCCATGTAGAGGCCCGCAAACCAGACCGCCGCGGTGCCGCCAATCAGGCCCCCGGCGAAGCCCTCCCAGGTCTTGTTCGGTGAGGTCCGCGGGGCGATCTTCCGCCGGCCCCACAGCCGCCCGGCGAAGTATGAGGCCGTGTCGAACACCCAGACGCCAACGAGGAGGTTCACGATGGCCCCCGCGCCGTCGGGGAGGTCCCGCGTGAGCACCAGGACGCCGGCCGGCAGGGCCACGTACAGCGCGCCCATCAGGGTCAGTGCCACGCGCGAGGTGATGACGTCCCGCTGCCCCATGGTGAGGGCCGCGAGCGCCGACATGACAAGGCCCGCTCCCAATGCGAGGAGCAGCGCCCGCTCCGGGGGCGACGCCGCCCACGCGAGTACCACGGCGAGGATGGCGGTGACGTACCCCGCCCACTGCAGGTGGCGCGGGACCGCGGCGAGGGCGAAGAACTCGTGGAGGGCACCGAGGGCCACGAGCAACGCGAACGCGGCGAAGACGGGACCGCCGAAGTACACGGCGGCCAGGATCACGGCGACCCCGGGGATCGCGACGAGGATGCGGCCCATCACCGGGTGCCGAACCTCCGGCTGCGCGAGGCGTACTCCCGGACGGCGGCCTGGAGATCCTCCGGGCCGAAGTCCGGCCACAGGCGATCCGAGAACACCATCTCGGCGTACGCCGACTGCCACAGGAGGAAGTTTGACAAGCGCTGCTCCCCGCTGGTGCGG
>SXGU01384454.1_pt1 | contig 45282 bp, 49 predicted proteins | sample 3174531 | NCBI WGS metagenome assembly SXGU01 (sample SAMN11356863, study PRJNA531348) | freshwater metagenome | isolation source: freshwater sample F1-140 | place: China: Fuxian Lake, Yuxi | collected 2017-12-25 | reverse complement strand
GTTGAGCAGGATGGCGTAAAGATTTCTCTTGGGGCTGACGTGGCGAGGGAGCTCGTCGCGAGGATTATGGAGAGACGCAATGAACAGCGTTAATCATCCGGTCCACTATAACAAATTGAAAGTAGAGGCAATAGAGATATGCGAGCAATTCAATTTCAACCGTGGGAACGTACTGAAGTACGTATGGAGGGCCGGAAGCAAATCCGATGAAATAGAAGACCTGAAGAAAGCTTTATGGTATCTCCAAAGGGAGATAGAAAGGGTAACCCGTGAATCTTCGCGAGAGAATAGCTAAAAAGCGAGGATATGCGTGTGAGGCGTGTGGAAAAAGGCCGTGGACGGAATTGCACCATTGCCTTGTGCACGATAACAAAGAAAACCATAAAGAGTTGACCGTCGAGGAAAACCTCATGGCTGTCTGCAATCCGTGCCATTCACACATGAACGGACATGAGGTCCGGGTTAGATTTGCCAAAATACAGTCAGAAAGAGGCTACGATATCAAAGGATGGTATACGAACCTCCCTCTAAAAGTTAAAGAGGACTGGCTGATGAAGAAAGACAAGGAGTAAAAATGCCTACTGTAAATGATGGCGGCAAGAAAGGCGGAAGCCAATCAGGCGCAGCAAAGCCGGGCACCGTAAATAACCCGTGGTCAAAATACACTACGTATGAAGCGTTTGCGGCTGCATTTGCTAAATTTTGGAATGCTGGAAAAGGGTCATCTGTGTATGCTGGTATGACCCCACAACAACGGGCTTGGGCTGATAAATACAGATTTTACATGAATCAGCAAGCCGCCGCGTACAAAGCCGCTTCCGCTAAAGATGCGGCAAACGCACGAGCGTTACAAGATCAAAGAAATATGGCCGCAAAAGCAGCCGCGGCTAAAAGAAATAAAGCAAATAAACCGACCGGTGGACAAAATAAAAAACAATAATATGGTTCAGATAGAAGAACTCTTACCGGAGGCCAATACAGAGCAGGAAGAGGAACTCCTAAAGTATGCGAGAGCTGAATTGGCTCGGACGCTGGACGACGCTGAAGGGTTTTCTCACTTTTTCTGGTGCGTTTTCGGCAAAGAGCTACCGAACCATGCAAAGGAATGGGCTAAAAGTATTTATGACGCGCACAGTTATCGCAAAGGAAAGATTATTGAGGCCTTTCGTGGCTCTGCAAAGACTACTATCGTTACTATTGGCTTTACTCTTTTTCGTATTGGTCATGACCCTACAAAGTCCAATCTTCTTGTACAAGTCGGTGATGACACTGCTAATACGAATGCAAAGCAAATAGCCGATATCATAGAGCACAATCCGGGGTGGACGCTTGTTTTCCCGCATATCACCCCGGATAAGGACCTCGGTTGGTCATCATCCGGCTTTCAGGTCAAGGACGATTCAATGAGTTACCCTGACTGGAGGAAACTAAATGCCGACAGAAAGGACCCTACATTGCTCGGATTTGGATACAGGTCCGGAAGTCTTATTGGTAAACGCCCGACCGGCGTCCTTATCATCGATGATATCAACGACATCAATAATACATCATCAGCAAAAGAGAACGAGGCCACGATAGGAGTGCTTACCTCGACCATATTCCCGGCAAGAACGCCAACCACTTGGACAATTTTCATTGGAACGCCGTGGACGACCAACGATGTTCTGTCATACGTGAAAGCCACGGGCGAATTTGTTGAGACAAAGACGCCGATTCTTAATTCAGAAGGGATGTCCGTATGGCCTGAAAGGTTCGCCTTGCAGGATATAGAAAGCCAAAGGAGAGTTTCAGGCTCAATTGAGTTTGCTAGGATGTATTTGCTTGACCTTACAGCGTCAGCAGGTGCGCACCTCAAGAGGGAATGGCTCCATAAATTTCCAGCAGACAAGATTCTAAGCTCTTGGCCTTGTTTTTTTGGTGTGGACTACGCAAGCACATCAGACAAGCTGAACGTAAAGGACCGCGACTACTTCGCCGTGGCAATCGGCAGAGGCCTTCCGGGCGGTGGAATCGTTCTGGTTGACGGATTCAGAGACAGAGTCAGCCAAGGTGAGGCAGAACAGAAATTGAAAGCTCTTGCGCAGGTTTACAATCCAATCATGATTGGGATTGAAAACGTAGGTAAAGGCGAGGAGTTCTACGGGCTTATGCTTCGGAGCACCAGCCTCCCCCTTATGCCGTGTCATACAGGAAAATCAACGAAAAGCGACAGGTTCGAGAAACAACTCGCCCCGCTTTTTGAGTTTTCGCGTGTATGGGTAAACGATGCGTCCACTCCTTTCCTGAAAGCGTTTGAGGATGAGTGGCTGTTGTTTCCAAACGCAGAACATGACGACACACTAGACGCTGTGTATTGGATGTGTTCCATCGCTCAGGGATACATGGTGATGCCTGACATGGAAAATTTCGGGATTAAGAAGAAAACTATAAACTCGATTTATAGGTTTGGGAGGCTTTGATGTACAAAGAAGAAGAATACAAGGAAATCATTGAAGAGATTGTGCGGAAAGATTATGCGAGGGACGAAAAATTTAAGAGAATAGATAAGATGCACAACGTTGATTGGGAATTGCCTAGAGAATGGCAGAAAACGGATTGGATTAGGAAGTATCCATCCACAAAACCAGCTGATGCCCTTGATACTGCTATCCGTGCGCTTTCCACTACTGAACCACGTCTTTCTATCACGCCAATCCTTCCGAACGAGGAAACAAAAGCTAACTTCGACCTTATAGAGAGAGGTTTATCTTGGGCTTGGAAACAGATGGGCAGAAAATCGCAGTTCAACCCTACACGCGCCATTGTTACGAGTGCTCTAAAGTACGATGAGATAACCACCCAGCTAATTCACATCCCAACCCACAACAAAACCCTCAAGAGCATCGAAAGCAGAACGATGGATTACAGAAAAGCGTTCGGCGATTTCTCGCTTATCGTCCATAACCCTCGAAATGTTCACGTCCAATATTCAGACAACGGCTTTGAAAGAGTCGTTTTGTGCAAAAGAATGCCATTGCATAAAATCGTTGACTTTTGGGGTAAGCCGGCGGAGGCATTGCGGAAAAAGGTTGAGTCTTCAAAACATACGGCTATGACGCAACTGGTTGATGTATATGACTATACCGACAACAAGGTAAGGTATGTGTACGTGGAAACACTGGAGGGCGGAATTCATCACGACCTTATCGGCCCTATGGAGCACGAACTTGGTTTTATCCCGTGGGCGTGCAGAACTGGAGGCTCCAACTTGGAAGACTTGGTGGAGAATCAGAGGCGTCCATTGTTGAACACAATTCTTCAGGGAGATTTGTGGAATTCCACGAACCTTTTCCGTTCTCTGATGTTCAGCCTTACTATGGCAAGAGCGGCAGAACCTACCATCAAAAGCATCTCCCCAACGGGGGACGGGGTCGATATTGACGCAGTAGAGGCTATTGGACAAATAAAACTGCGTACAGGAGAGGATGCGCAAAAGTTACCTCCTTCAGAAATTGGTCAATCCATTCAGGGAATGTATCAACTATTAGGCGGCGAAATGGATACCGCTTCAGGAATCAACTTGCTGCAAATGAACTCAGTGCCATCCGGTATGGCATACGCTACATTCAACGCGGTCATACAATCAGCGATGGGTTCTGTGAATCCGCACAAACAGATGGCTGAAATGGCTATCAGTGATATTTACAGTTTGATGACATTATGGCTGCGTTATTCCGGGTCAAGCCTTGTCACGTATGACGACAGGAAAAACAACGTCAAGGAAGGTTTCCCTACTTATGGAAAGCAGGAAGTTATTACAGTGGAAATGCTCCCATCGCCAGAGGACTTCAATCCTGTTGTAAAACTGACCGAATACGTTCCGACGGACGAGTTAGGAAAAATCAATGCGATGACATTGATGGTGAATAATTTGAAATATCCTATTATGCGCGCCCTCGAAGTCCTTGAGGTAAATGATGCGAAATCCGTCATGGAAGAGTGGGCGAGAGAGCAGATGGAACAGGCTGTTGCAATTGAAGAAGTTAAAGACGTGCAGTTTGAGGCTGACATTATAAGACAACAACGTTCCGCACAGATGCAGATGCAAATGCAGATGCAACAACAGCAGATGCAAATGCAGATGCAACAACAACAGATGCAAGAGCAGCAGGCGCAACAACAGCAAATGGCTCAACAACAAATGGTTCAACAACCAGTGCCCGGTTCTCCGGGTTCTCCGGAACAGATGCTTCAGAATCCAGCAATGGCTCAAGCATTCCAGAATATCGGCGGAGAGGGGTTCGCGGCCAATATGGGCGGAATGAATCCGGGCGCAGCCGCTCCAGAAATGTTTATGATGAATTCCGACCAATATGGTGGCGGAGAGTCAATTCAAGGGGCATCAACCCCTCCGAACTATTTAGGATAAGGTGACATATGCCACAGAGAGGAAATACCTGGGTTGTTCAAGCTGGCGATAATCTGAACAGGATTGCGCAACTTGTTTATGGATATGACAACGAAAGAATGTTCGCTGAAATATCCCGTCTCAACGGAGGCGTTTCCACGATTCGCTCCGGTATGGTTCTTAAGCTACCGATGCTTAAACCAAACAGCCAGATATTCATTGCGAACGACGCAGCTCAAATGATGGGCATGAATTCCGAGCAAGAGGTGGCTGCGTGGTATAGTCAAAACCCAAATGCTGGTGGAATGACGAGGGCATTGGACCCTCAACGGCAAGGTCTGGCGTGGCTCAACTCTTACGCGAAAGCCAGAGAGATGAACCCGAGCTTATCTTTTGATGATTGGAGGAAAACCGGAGGAGCGTTACCGCCCAATCAAGCAAAAACACCTCCAGCCCCTGTGCCGCAACAAGCCTCCGGTTTCGCTCAGGGCGTTCCCGGAACGATGAAAATGCCAATCCCATCAACAGCTAAACCGCCATCTCCAGTTAGTGTGCCGCCCGGATATAGTTCTATGCCGAAAGAAGCAGCAGCCGCATATGGCGCAAGGTACGGCGCTCAATTAACCAGAATATCTGGAACTTCCCCGTCGGCATATTTCAAGAAAAATGAATATACCCCACCTCCTCCTCCAACGCTAGGTCAGATGTATCCAAATATGACAGCTCCGCATATCAGTGAGATGTATTACAAGCCACCTGAAGGATATACATATCAGCAACCCGGCTCACTGTATCCGTCGAATGTATCATCTACGCTTTCTCCAGAGATGGAATACACAATGCAAGCACGCGCGCAGATGGAAGCAGCGCGGTCAGCCGTCACGATTCCTAAAAGCGGTCCAATCAAATATGGAAATACAACGTTGTACAAATCAGGAGATAAACTTTACGCTAGAGATGCGTCCGGGAGAATGACTTTCTGGGGAGATGTTCCAAAAACAGGAGAACAGGCAAAACCAGATATGTCTGCTGCCGCCACTACTGCCCAAGCATCCTCAACAAACGCAGCGCCTAGTTATGAGTTAGACGGGGTAGGATACGCAAAGATTGTTCCTACTTACGGGTTAAAGCCAACCGGGACTATTCAAGAGGAATGGCAGATGGCAGATTTCTTGAAGTCAGCCGCTGAAAACCCATCAAGGCTCACACCATCACAGACTGACGGAATAAATGCCCTCAAGGAGTTCAACGCAGGCCTTAAGGCTGGAACACCGAATTATTCTCCGTCATTGCTAAATAGAATTATCGTTGGTTTAGATATCGGATACGCATCTCCAGCGTTCAATTTATTGCTCGGGAATACTTCCGTTTCGTCTGAGGCATTCACGGCCGGAGACACATCATTCAACCCGTCGCGGAGCTACTATGCCGCTATTATGGATTTGGGCGGTGGGCAGATGCCATTTGAAATGTGGGGTGGTGGAGGCGGTGGTGGAAGACGCCGCGGTAGAAAGCCCGGAGGGGGCGGTAACAACAATAACGACCAAGCTGGATACGGCGGAAGCGGAATTAATTCTGGATATACATGGAGAGGATTCTAAATGAGTAACTTCTTACCAGACGAAATTATGGAGAACCTGTATAAGAACTCGGCCAAGTCAAGTGCTTCATACGGTGTTCAAGGCGTATCACAACAGGCGATGGGAAACTTTGGCAGCCAGCAGAACGATGCTGGTTTTATCTTGGACAACATGCTTAAAGGCACTTGGAAAAGTAGCCAGCCTTATGATTTGCCAAGAGGCCTCGACACAACTCAGGAATACGACACGGAAGAGTTGATGAATAGGCAGGAAGAGGCTCTTCCTTATGGAGCGATTGGCAGAAATGTGGATTGGTCTCCGAAATATGGGGAAACAGAATTTGAAAACTGGTATAAAGGTATTTGGTCAAGGCTGACGGCACCGAATATATATCAAGATGAAAACGGGCAATACCACGAGCAAAGACCGGGAATCCTTGAAACTGTTGGCAGAGGTGTTCTTGCTGGGTTTGAAACTGTATTCGGCGCAGCGATGTATGTGCAGGATAAGGTTTTCCAAATGTCCGCGGACATCAGGTCGCTTGACCAATTATCAAAAATAGCCGCAGGAAACACCACCGACTTCTATAGATACAACGATGTATTCGGTTCCGATATCGGGTTTGAGGCGAATGCCAGATGGGTGCAGGCAAGTTTTACCGGGTTGTTTTCGCCCTTCGGTGGAGACAAATACCTGAAAGACTATCAAGGGCAAATCCTTAGTGGAAACAAATTCATCACCCCCGATTTGGTGAATAGAGTGAGGGCTGCGAATCAGGTGTGGACCGTCCACAATATGGGTACGGAAATCTGGGATAAAACAAGATATTACGAATACATGCGCCGTGTTATGGATGGAGAAAACCCACAGGATATTTATGATGAGTACTCTAATTTCCTTGCCAACCTCGGCGGATATATGGTGTATGACTGGTTTAACTTTTTTACTATGGGCCTCAGTTCATTCGCCGATGCGTCAAAGATAAGATACGCCACAAAAATATTAAAGCCGTTGCAGGGCGCCGATGATGCCGTATCGCTGATTGGAAAAGGTATTTCAGAGGCTGTCGAAACCGGGGCTGACCTGCTAACCAATGAATCCGTGATAAAGGGGTTGGACGATGCCGCTGGTGTATTTATTAAGAACGCCGAAAGTATTGGCAGTCAATCCTCGAAAATCAGCGCTAACCCTTTACAACTTGCGCAAACCAGCCGTAAAGGCAGGTTCGTCGATATCTTTTGGCGAGTCGTTGACCCAATAACCAGACTCGATAATCCGGACAAGGCATTAAGCATTTTACGCCACGCCGCGCAACTTGCCAGCCCGGACAAAGAGGTCGTAAAAAACGCTGTATTAAAGCTTTCGCAACTTTCACCGGAATTACTGAAAACATTGAGTTCCGAGGGAGGTTCGCAGGTTATCCACGTTTTGGCAAAACTTGCAGATTCAAAAGCCGGAATTTTCACGGCAGAAGGATTGACTAAATTCAAAATCGGGAATGTCGATGATGTTGTAAAAGTTGTCAGTAAACCGCTCGACACAGCGTTGGAAGAGATTTTTCCGTCAATTCCAAAGATTGAAGCAGCTCAAAGGATGGTAGAGAAGCTAAAGGCTGCGGGCAAGGTCGTCCCACCTAAAATTCAAAAAATGGCCAGCATTGAGATGAGCCCGGTGGCAAGACAGCTTTACAGGGTGCAAGATTTTCTATACAACAAGGCTGCAATCAATTCAATCAATCAAGTTTTTACAACCGTATACATTATGGGCCAACCCGGCGTTGCTGCAAGAAACATGTTGAACAACGTCGTCACTGGTATTGTCGATTTCAACCCAATGTTCCTCTATGATATTTTCAGAAACAAATGGAATATGATTGAAATGAAGTACATGTTCGGCGGCTCTATCCCCCCAGAAGTCATGAGGACTGTTGGTCAGGGAAACACCGCTTACGGTCAGGAGGCGAAGACGTGGGCAATCCTGAAGCCGTTTAAGTGGATTTCAGATATGACCCAAAAAGGCGAGCAGGTGACCGCTGCCACAATTATGTGGACGCAGGCTAAAAAGATGTTCAGGCAGGCCGTCAAGGAAGGCGGAGAACTTGTTCCTTCCGCACAAGCGTTGCGAGATGCAGGATTTTCTGAAACTCAGGTAAAAAGATATCTTGAGCTTCTTCAAATACACAACGGAGATTTCACGGAGGCTGGCAAAATACTTTCTAAGGAAATTGGCCTCGGATTTATTGACACTTTCAGGGATATAGAATTTCTATTCAAGGATAACCCTCGTCTTATTGAAACAATCAAACAGGATGAAGGGCTTTATGACGCACTCCAAAGAATCCTTCACGGCGCAAAGACTCAGGATGAAGCAAAAGCACAAGCCAGAGATATCTTGAAGAAATGGGCTGCAAACGCCACCGCTCAACACAACACAAATTACATGACGTGGATTGAAGAAACGATGATGGGCAACGATGAAGCGATGGAGATAGTTGAAGGTCTCGCTTCAATTACGGGAGATGTTAGAGACAATCTATTAAAAAGCATTGACCTTAATGATAACCTGAACATCACTGTCCTAAAGGCAAACGTTACAAACCTCATCTACAACAACGTAAAAGCTGTTATGAGTAATTTTGTAAAGCAGTACATGAAGATTACTGGTGATATAGAAGGCGGTACGAGAATGCTTTCCGCGCTATACGAATCTTCCGCCGCCGAAAGAGTGATTTTAGATAAGACAAGATTCGGGACCAGTATCAACCAGACAACCCTGACTAAGTTCAAAGAAGAATTAAACCAGAAAATGGCTGATATTCTGAATCTAAAGACAGATGAAGCAAGAGATGCTGCAAACGCTGGAATTGACTCATTCAGACAATTCATCATAAAGAATTTCCCAGACGTCGAAAGATATGTCGATTTATCAAACCTTGCTTCCGTGAAGGAAATAAAGAGGGCGCTGTGGGAAAACTACTATCCAAAATTCACAGGAGATTTATACCTCGCCCAGTTGGATAAATTCATCGAAGTTGTCAACTCTCTTGGAAAAGCAATCGCATTTTCAGGAACGCCAATCAATAAAAATCCAGTTTTCAAGAAGATGATGTCGGAAGCGATGAACCTGATGAGGGTTCTAAACGTTACGAAACTGGAAGAAGGTAAAGCAATCATCAATGAGATGGAAGACGCTTTAGCAAAAAATGATGTTCAGGGTGTCGCTGAAGCAATGATTCGTTCCGCCACAGCCCCGAAGGTAAGACAAAGAGCTACACAACAGCCACAACAAGGTACTCCTAAAACAAGGACTAGAGCAGCAACTCCGAGCCAGCCAAAGCAGGGAACTGCTAGCCAACCTGTGGCACAAGAATCCGTTGTTACACCGTCTGCTGCAAAAAATCCTATTCCCGTTTCAGAACAGGCAAAAGTAGACAAAACTGTTTCTGGCGTAGTCACTGAAACAAAACCTACTGTAAGTAAAACTACAGCACCAGCAAAAACTACTGGAGCGGCGCAGGTAACCAAGCAAACAGCAGTGCCGCAACCATCCGCGTCAACTCCAGCGGCAGCCGCGCAACACATTGACCCGAAACAGGAAATAAGGAATCGCGCGAAAGCGGCTTATGATAGCGCGCCGGAAACGTATCCGCTATCAGGATATAAATATGACGAGCTTAAGGTAAGTTTGCAGCAACGCGAAATTCCAATTTCAGAAAATGCAAGCTCTGTTAGATATAAAGCAAAATTTACTGCTGTAAAAGACCCGGAAGAAATCTCGATGCAATCACAAGAGCTTGCCATAATTCAGACTGAAGTTGGCAATCAGATTTACATCGAGTTTGACGAAAAAGGAGTTGCTTCTTTTTCGAAATACACAAACGAGCGCGTCAGAAGGAAAAGAAACAACGATATCTATTTAGATACGTCACATTCTATGGTGACTAAAGAGGGCGGTGCTATTCATGGCTCAAGATATAAAATCGACCAAAAAATGCGCGGGGAAGAGCCATACGCTGTTGTAACCAATAAGCCGGAATACAAAGATTACAAAAACTTGTTTGGTCGGTATAAGAACAGAAACCCTGAACAGGAACGTGTAATCCTATCGGAAGATGTAACAAAAGAGTTTTCCGATTATTTGGTTGAGCTGGCAAATGATGGCGGGACTGTATATATCACGGATGCGGTTGAAAATTATGGTCTTTACAGATTGATGGATGAGAGAGGTATCAAATATACAGTTCTTCATCCTAGGGCTGAACCATCCGCTTACCAGTCGTACTTAAATAGAGCAAAACCAATAGACTCAAGGGATGCAGAAGACCTGCGCTCTGTGATAGCCTCTTTGGCCGATAACGATTATCCGGGGTCGTCTAGAAACCCTGACGGTTATTATTACGGTCAATACACAGCCCTCACAGATATTGTCGCGAGCGACCCTGATATCAGTTTTGACGTAAGAGAAATCGCGGAAGATGAAATGATTAGACGGCGAGAAGCCCTTGGCCTTGTTATGGACTTGGAGAAACTAGACGAAGCTGGCATCCCAGTCAATGGCATTGTCGGTTTTAATATATCAAAGAATTTTCGCCAAACGGGGACGTCAAAGCTTGTCGGTATGGCTTTATCCCCAGACGAGCCAATAGAAAAACAATTGGCTGTTGCGGCGCAAGTGTATAGAGACCCGCGCATCGAACACACAAGGGTCATATTCATTAAATATGATGCTGAAACGAACAGGGAAATGGTTGTTGATGAAATGCACAGCTCCTTGAATCTTCCGGGAAGAACAAAAATACCCGAAGATTTTATGGCCACAGCCACGAGCAAATTCGAGAGCGGGGAAGCCGATAGGGTTTATATTCTGCATAATCACCCTGCTGGAAATGCCACACTATCGAAGTCTGATATTATGGCCACAGAGAGTTTCTCGTTCGCTTTCGGCGAAAAATTTAGCGGAAGCATTGTCATAAATCATGGAGAGTACTCGTTTGTCGACACCGCTTGGCATATGGAGAGAGGAGATGTCAGTTTCGACACTCGACTTGAGGATAGAATTTCGGTTTATGCGTCGAAGGCACCTTTCAGGAGACCTCTATCCACTGAAGAAACTGGCTTTGACTTCTTAAATGACCCAGATAAGATAATTCAGCACCCGTTGCTCGAGCCATATATTTCTAGGAACCCAGATAATTTAGTCACAGACATCGCGGAAGCATATTCAAAAATTTCGAATTCAAAAGATACCGTGACTCTCATAGGAACGAGGTCCGTTCTAGAGGGCAGCAAAATCAGCACAATTATCACATTGCCGGCCTCAATGTTCAGAATAGATGACGCTGAAGAGCAATTCGTTAAAAATGCGGACAACCTTTCATCGCTTGTCGCGGATGCAGAAGGTAAAGGGCTCTCAGAAATAGATTCCAATGTTATATCAAGAGAATCTGCCAACGACAACGTTGCGATAGCTAAAAACGCATACGAGATAGGAAGAAAGAAGAAATTCGTTGATGGCATAAAACATATAGCACAAATGTCAGGCTCGGACAGTATGTTTATCGTGACCGGTAGCGATATCATAGCAAGAGAAGATTTGACATTTGCTAGGCAACTACGTCAGGAAGGAGTTCTCACTGACGTTTTAGTCGTTTCGGACACGTTGTCTCTCGAGTTCGTGGAAAACATGGAATATGACATGATAAGCCACAGCAGGAAGAGGTACTTCTGGGATATTTCAGAGGTAGCTTTTGACGAAGAGGAAAGGAGAGTCGCGCTTGCGTCCGGCCGTTTCTTCAGCAGTCCTGTAGCTGATGAAACGTGGGATTCTGTAGGCAGGTTCGAGATAGACCCGTTCGTGTATGCCGGCGAGAAAACAGATAATTTACTAATCAATCAGCGCAATAGGCTGTCAGTCGAGTTACAGGATATAGACAGAAGGATTGCAAAATACAAAGGAAGAACCTTGCAGGAAGAAGATGCATCTGCTCAAGGTGTAGCTTATTTAGAAGGATTTATCTCAAAGTTTGACGAGCTTCCAAATGATAGGCGAAACGATGCTATCCGCGACTGGCTTGATGCCGGCGACGAATATATGTCTCTTGCCGACGAATCAAACATCGTTCAGAAAGAACAAGAACTTTATCTGCTTTTGGAGAGAAGAAAGATGCTTGAAAGGCAGATTACCAATAGGACTTTAAGCAAGAAAACGAAAGATGGGGTAACGGCAGGACAAATCAAAAAGGGATTGACTCAAGCAGAAGTAATGAAGCTTGATATTGAAGCTGAAATGCACATGCTTGAAAACAAGATAAGAATTCTACAAAACGCAGAGAACCAATTGCGCCAAACGCTGAAGAAATACGCTAATCCCGAGATACTAAGCCTTGGGGAGGTCGCCTCTATAAAATCAAAGTATCCAGCTAATGAGGTTGAGGCAAGGCTTGATGCGGCCAGATTAGCGAAAAAGCAGCGCATTATGGACTCTGTCATCAAAGATGTGGATGCCGGAAAAGTAACCAAAGAAAATATTAATTTGGAGTTTGCGAAAAGGCTCGGCGTAAGCCTTGAGGAAGCGATGTCGGACGTGAAATACGACAAAGAATTCAAGCTTATAAGAGAGTTTTACGACAGGATTGACGAATCGATACAGGACAAAATAGCGCACTCAAGAGCTGATATGCGGCAAGCTAAGATAAGGATTGACGAGCTTAAAAACACGGCGAGAAGGTGGTCCGCTAAAAACCGCGAAGAGCTCGTAAAAATAGATATTGAAATTGCGACGGCGAACAGAGACGCTTGGAAAAACAACGTCAAATCATTGAAGCCTGAAGATTTCGCTACCCCTCAGGAGTTTTTCAATGCGAGAATCGAAGCTGAAAAACAACTCGATATTGCCAGAAAAGAAGTTATTAGGAGATACCAGCCTAATTATGTCCCAGATATTCTTTCCGTAAGCAAGAAGGTCAATAGATTTTCAGATGTCGTTATTGCTTTCGGTGAAGCCTCTGCGAGAAACAATAAGGCTGTCCCATACCAGGTGTTCGGTGGTGTATTGAATGCTATTGCCGACGGAGATAACGACAAACTCGTTATTGCGTTTATATCTCACATGAATTTAAAAGAACGTGAAATGCTGTCTGAATCTAAAGAAGTGTCGCAAGTAGCAAGAGAAGCAATCAAAACACTGGCTGAAGGGATTGACTCATTAACAGATGGGAAAATAGACGCGTTTGTTGAAAAGACTCCAGTGCTTGATGAGTACGGGAAACAAGTTCTTGGAAAGGACGGAAAACCTCTTTTCAAAGTGTCTCATGGGCAAAGAATTGATACTGAAATATTCCAGTCTATGAAAAAAACGTCTGAAAAAGCGAATAAAAGCCTGAATGAGATTCTCTCAGACATTCCTCCCGCTTTACGCGGAACCACTATTGTGAAGAAGAGTGGCGGAGCTACAAAATTCGGTCTTCATTCGTTCCAGCTCGACAGGGAAGGAATGTACGAACAACTTCAGGCCATTGAACTCAAACGAAGCCTTTTGAACTCTATAAAGTGGGATTCCACGAAAGACCTCAACCTTAGCGCATTTATGAGAAACAGGAAGAGGGTAAATGCAATCCTGAAATACGTCGAGAAAAATGGTTACCCTGTAGAGGGGACAAGTTTTTACACAAAAGAAGAAGTGAAAAAAGTCCTTTCTATGGTCCGCGATAATTACCAAAGCAAAATGAAAGATGCCGCCGGAAGGTCGCTAAGAATTTCCGATGAAGAGGCGATGGTCTATCTGCAGGACGTCAAGAAGATGCTTCCATCTTTCTTGGACTGGGATAAATTTGGCGAAGGAAAAATAGACCAAGATTATGCAGACAAGTTATTTGAGCTCATCAGGCATTATCACAGTTACATCACTACTGGCATTATGCCTCCAAACGAGAAGTATGCAAAGGAGATTTTGCGTATTGAGAAAAGCCCAGCAAAACTGCATGACTTCTTGAAATATTTCAACCAGAAAAAATCTGGTTGGGATATAAAACAATGGGACAAGGAGAATATTTATAATGCGAACCAGCAATTCGCCAACTTCATAAACGCCCTTAAAAACAACAGGGTCCCGAGCAGATTCGTCACCAACGCAAAACAGGCTCAACAAATCGCAGCGCAGGCGGAAGAGGAAATTCTCGCCGGGCTTGATGAGTATATGCGTGAGTTAGTGAAGATAAAGAATAATGGCGAGTTTGAGGATTTGATTGACAGCGTTACCGCTGCCCTTGCTCTAAAAATCGGGATTGTGAAGAAAGACGCAAAAAACAGTTTGATTTCCTCCCTATCAAAGGACGAGATTATCGCTGGAAGGGACTCGCACAAATTCCTCAATAAATACTGGTCGATAGAAGACAGATATGCTCCGAAGAAAAGAGCTATTGTGTCAGGACAAAATATCCCGGGCAAAAAGGCAGAAAAAGCGTTTTTCTTCCCAAGAGAGATTAGGAGCGCAGTAGAAGCTTGGTACAGAGAGACAGCCATAGAGATTTACAGAATACCTGTAAATATGCGCTCAAAATCTCAAAGGGAATTCTTAGCCAATAACTTCACCGTAGAACAATTAGACAAGATTGAGAAGGAAGTTGTCGGAAACCCTGAGAAGTACAGGCTTATCAACGTCGAAAATGAAAGAAAAACTATTCTCTCTGCGATTGCAAACAGAATTAAGAATGAAGAAAGAGATAGTATTTCAGCATATCCAGCAGGGAGTATAGAGGATATTATCCTCAATTATATAAATGCAAGGCTCCCAGAAGGCACCCCTAGAATTAGCGACTTTAAAAAGATGTCATCTGTGGCGTTGACAGGTATTTTTACAGAAATAATGAAAGAGAAAGGACTTCCTGTTTCCGAGTGGCTCAGGAAGGACGTCGTAGAACTTATTGCGAGCGGAAAGAAAAAAGAAGCAGTTTTGAGAATGCAGGACATTATGGATGTCAACAAGATTCTTGTTGGCCCCGTCGATGAAGCTAACCCAATAGCGATAAATCTAAAAGGTTTCACTCAGATAAAGCGTTACAGAGATATCCCTATCAATTCCGCATATGTTGGAAGGGAAATTTCATACATACGTAGCCAATACGGATTAAAGCAGAAAATAGTAAAATTCAAGGGTTCTATATTCGAGAATCCATTCGTTCATCCAAAAGATAATCCTAATGTTATCCTTATGAAGAAATTCTCTGGCGACGCATATACACTTGTAGATACAGGTATCCGTGCGTCTGATAATACAGAAGAAGCTGCTGCCGAGAAGATAATGGAATTGTATCGAGAATATGTCATTGACAGGATAGCTAAAAATCCTGAATTTGCAAAAGAATTTGAAGCTCTGCGCGGAAAGCACTTACTGACATACGGTGACACCGGTAACGCAAAAGTACTATATGACTTGTTATATTCTCACCCAGTCACAACGAAAAGCGTTGCAGCGGAAGTAGCTGAAGAAGCGGTTCCGCAGGCAGCAAAACAGGCCGGCGAGGCTACGTCTCTTGGCCAAATGATTGAAGATGCTAATAAAAAAGCAGATGAAATCGTTCCTCAGACTGAAGCAACGGATATGCAAGCCATGCCCGCTTCAGTGGAGGATGCAGCAGAATCTGCTCAAAAAGCGGTAGATTCCGTAAAGGCTTTGCCGAACAATACTGTAAGCGAGCCGACAGGTTTGGCGAATACGCTTAAAAGCAAGACATCTACGCAGGCGACGAAGGTTCCCGGAATCAATTCCGGCAATCCGAATGGCGTTACTATAAATACAAACTTGAGAGGCGTTTCCTCCATATGGGTTGAGGAAGGTTCAAAAAGAAACTTCTCTGTCGTTGACTTTTCCAGCAAAAAGCAGAGTAGAGCGAAATTCGCTAATGAAACTGATTTTCCTCTAGAAGAAGTTAAAGAGGAAGATAACATCCTCGCGAGAAAAGTTAGCACTGTAGCTTTAAATAGGACGTCTTCTTTCTCCGCGACGGAGAAATCCGGTGCTTATAGAATCAGCGACTTCTTCTTGGTGAGGGGTTCTGATGTAGTTTTCACATCAAAGGCAAACACGGAAACGGAGATAAATTATCTTATTCAGTTGTCTAAAGCTATAAATAGCGTACTCGGCGAGGCCGTTACCCCTATATACATGTGGGATGAATCAAAGAATGCTTGGAGCAAGTATGACTTTGATGTTCTGTTATTCGTCCCTGTTGATGTAAAAGATATCCCTGTCTATTCTAATGTAGGCATATCTGGGAACTTCGACTTTGAACGAAACGTTGAGTTCAGAGACGCTGTCAAGGAATACCTTGATAAAATATCGTATCTGAATAGGAATGTACAGAAACAGCAAGGACCTCAGACAGCGAAGCAACTGGCCCTATTCTCGGAAGCAGACGTCCAAGCGGAAAATGTCGGAGAAGAGGCTCAGGCAGCAGCTACACAAGCAACCAGCCCGGCCGCCGTCCAAGAAGAAGTGCCTGCGACGACTCAAGCCGCAACTCCGTCAGCTGTTCAAGAAGAAGTGCCTGCGACGGCTCAAGCCGCGACTCCGGCAGCTGTTCAAGACGAAGCTGCGATGGCTCAAGCTACAACTCCCGCCGCTGTTCAAGACGAAGCTGCAATGGCTGCCCAGACAGCAGAGGAAACAACTGAGCAAATCGCAGAAGAAGTGGCGGCAGAAACAGCAGCGCCTCAGGCGGAGGCACAAGCCGGTCTGCCTGCTGAAACGCCTCAAATGGCTGAAGAGGCTGCTCAAAAAACTGATGAAATTCCTCAGGCTTCCGCTCAACCTACAACTCAAGTTCCAGCGCAAGAACAGGCAGCTTTTGTCGAAGAAGAGTCTCGAAATGTTCCAGCGAAGAAGGTCGTAAGAAGTCTTTCTCTTGATGAACAACACAGGGCTGAATTGCTCAAAAAGATGTTTGCTACAGAGCAAACACTTATCGCTGCCATATCAGAGAAATTGCCGGAAGGGCGTGAAATCACAAAGCTGACAGACCTTACCGCCAACGAAGTATTCACAATCATCAACAAAATTGTGGTAGAAGCTGGCGGACAGCCTATAACAAAAGCGAATTTTGCAACCTTATTGAGATTCCCTCCAGTTGTAGGCTCAGCGCAGCCAACGAGTAATCAGGTAGCTACCGAAACATATGCAGGCATCAAAGAAGTCATCGAAGGATTCGAGAAGGCTGTTACCGAAAAATGGGGCAGCAGGGAAGCTGTAAATCCGTTGATAACTGACCAGCAAAGAGCTGCTATGAAGAAGTTCGAGGATGACGGAAACGACAGACTAATGAACTTCAGGATAAAAGTTCGCCAAGTCGCAGCGCACATGAGGGATTTTGCTCTGTTGAACTACAACGACAAGAGATATTTAGACCAAGCTGGCGCATTAGTCATGCCTTATCATTTCTGGTATTCTCGTTCGTATAAAAACTGGTTGCAAAGGCTTACCCTCAACCCTGCAATCGCGACTTCTTATCTGAAATTCAAGAAAGCGTTGGCCGTAGAGAACGCTGACGAGGAAGAGTTCCTCCGCGGTCAGGTAAATATGCAAAGCATACTGCCGCTTGAAAAACCACTGTTCTTCAACCTTGAATCAGCTTTCAACCCGTTGAATGGTATCACGGGTGTTGACTTCAGCGACAAGCAAAAGATAGTCGGCCAGCCAGGCACGGTTGAATACGAATGGACATCCTTATTGAATGTGGCCGGAAAGTACGGACCGTCCGTATGGACTCCAATCCAACTCGCCACCGCCGCTTGGCTGAACAACAACGACCATAATGACGCTGCAAGAAGATGGGCAGGGAGGTTGATACCACAAACCGCTGTAGTAAAAGCTGCGGCTGCGAAGTTCTTCGATACTCACGTGGAGTTGGACCCGGTAGTTAGAGCTTTGGACGACGGAACTGCCGAGGGGGACCCGTACGAGGAAAGAAGAATCGGGCGCGTATTAAATGAATTTGTGACGGATGGCCTTATTACAAGAGAGCAGGCTTTTGACGCTGCAAGAACGAAATCGGGCGAAATTTGGAATAGCGCAGCGACAAAAGCCACAGCAAACCGCGCCAATGTGGCGTTTGCATCGTTTCTTCTTGGTACTGGCTTCAAAGCCAGAACAGATAACGACGCTGAAATCGATAAGATGTACAGGGACTATTACAACTTCTGGAGAAACGAAGATAAATATACCCCCGACGAGAAACGAGTCTTTATGGATTACCTCAGCAACAAATACCCATTCATGGACTTTGTGTTACTTTCAACGAAATCCGGCCCTGATAAAGATAAGGCACTAGCTTACTCTGTGTTGTCAAGAATAGCACCCGGTGACAAGACAACTATCGCAAAAACAATGGGCATGCAAAAGGATTTGTTCTCAGCTTTCATTGCGAATGGCGGCGATTTTTCTAAGATGACTGATGTAGACAAAGACAAATTCATGGCCTCAATCGTTGAGCTGTCTGGTATTTTGCAGATACCGAGTTACGCTACAAAGCAAGAATGGTCAACTGCTGTAAATACGTACAACAGGGTCAATCCTATTTTGAAGAAGTATTACGGAGAAGATATACTTGACAAGATAGACACTTATGAAGGGCTAAAAGACGACGATATGAAGAATGCCGAAGTATATCTTGCCGCGCATCCAGAGTTGGAGGCCGCGCTGAAATACAAAGACGGTCTAATAGCTAGCACCCCCGTTCTATCAGAGTATTACCATGGCCTTTCGGCTTTTGACGCTTACTATAAGGCTAAATTCCGCAGTGAAGTCATGTATAAAATTGACCCAAACTTTTTTGTGTATCAAGGAACTCGCGATATGATTTATGACCCTGCTGAGAAAAAAGAATTCGAGAATTCTGTAGGATGGAGTAAGTTATATAAGCAATATTCATCCTTGAAGAAGCAGTGGGATGCCGTGATATATAATAGAAAGATGGATTTCTCTCAAAGGTTCGCCGGACAATACAACAGCACAACGCTGCGTCAAGATACGGAGCTATTATCCATCGGGCAGCAGGCTCTTTTCGATAGCTTCAACAAAGCTCAGCAGGCAGAGACCGCTCCTCAGGTCGGTTGGAATGAGATTGTAAATGAGACAAACATGAGTCCTAAGTTACAGGAAGCTATCGCAAATTATGTCACTCAGTCCGTTCCGCTTGAGACGCAATACAACTCTCAACTCATCCGCTTGGCTAATTACCTAGGGATGACAAAAGACGATATACTTTCCATAGCTAATGCGTTCTTCATGCAATAGCTTTGGTGTATAATACATTTTAGAAAAGGAGATTCAAATGGATAGCACATACGATAATGAGGATAGGGCTGCCGAGCCCAATTCCGAAAATCAAGTGGTTCAGCCGAATTCATTTGACCCGCAAAGGTTGAAGAATGAAGTTTTAACTGAACTCTTGAGTGACCCAAAGTTCGCTCAGTCTCTAAAGGACAAGATGATTGGGGCGATTAAAAAGGACAAAGGGTTCAAGGACTACTTCCAAGAGATTAAGTCTATGCGAGAATCCGGAATGACTGACAGCGAGATAGAAATGGCTGGAAGAATCCGTGAGCTTGAAGAGCTTAATTCTAACCAGAAGAGCAATACTCCCGGCAGGAGTGTTGTCACTGACCAGCCAGACGCGGTAAAACTCACTGTTCAGGCACTCGGCTTGGACATGAATGACCCGGATATTTCGTCCGCCTTAATGAGTAATCAGGGGCTGGATGAAAAGATTCGCAGTTTGCATTCTGTCGCAAGCAAAAAACAACGTCCTCCCAACCCGGCGGTTGTAGCTCAAACCTCCGGAGACGGTCCCTCTTCGTCCAATCTTATGGCGGAGTATTTGGCAAAGGCTGAAAATGCCAGAGGCATGGCTCTCGTTGAACTAAAGATGGAGTATCGCAGAAAGGGGCTAAAAATTTCATAGATTAGGAGACTATCATGGCTCTTTACGATTCACCAAAGACTACTTACTCGGAAGGTGCTTCAACTCCGAATAATCAAGAGAGAATTATTTCCAATGTAATCAATATGATTGACCCCATCGACACGCCTTTGTTGGCGTTGTTGGGTGGTCTTGACGGAGGAAGAAGCAAGGTACGTGTAAGCGGTAAAGGTACTAAAATCGAGTGGATGGAAGATAAATATCTCCCCATCGCTACTACTATCACTGAGGCGCAGGCAAGCACTTCTGACCTGACTTTCACCGTAGCTGACGCAGAATTGTTCAGAAACGGTACTATGTTTAAGATTGACGATGAAGTCATGATTTGTGCCAGCGTGAATAAGGGGACGAAGGTCGTCACCGTATATGCTCGTGGACACGGCTCTTCATCCGCGGCTACTCACGCGGATAATGCCGCTGTCGAGATTATTGGTATCGCTCGCCCTGAGGGTGCCGACGCTGATTACGATGCGATGACAAAAATCGAGTTCTTCGACAATTACACCCAGATTTATCAGACAGCTCTAAAGATGACCGGCACCGAAATGGTTATTGACGAGATTGGTTACGACGATGTCTGGGCGTATCAGGCCAACAAGAAGATGCCTGAAATGCTCAGATTGGTTGAACGTTCACTGTTCTGGGGGTTGAAGGATGCAGGCTCCGCCACCGGCCCGCGTACTTACGCTGGCATGGATGCTTTGATTACAACCAACGTAACCACATCTGTTGGCTCTATTGCCAAGGCTGATATCGACGCTATGGCCCTTACCATAAGACTCGCTGGTGGGAACCCGAGCGCGTTTGTGTGTCATCCATCCGTAGCAAATGACCTTAGGGACTTGGTTGACACTTCAGCTTTTGTACGATTGGACCAAAGCAACAGCGTTTTAGGCATGAATGCGCTATCCGGAATCAGTACCCAATATGGCCCACTGCGCATCGTAGAAGATAGATGGTGCCCGACCAGCAAGGCTTATGTCATTGACCCTTCTAAAATGGGCTTGGTTACTTTGCGGCCGTTCCAGTGGAGCCCGTTAGCTCGGCATGGCGACTACGAACACGCTGAGCTTATCGGCGAGTTCTCGTTCGTCCTTGCAAACGAGTACATTCACGGTAAACTGACCGGGATTAGCTAAATTTTTTCCAAGGCAGGGCGGTTAATACCGTCCTGCCTTTTTGGAGTTTATATGGCGACCCTATTTGATTTGCTTAGGAAAACTTACCTCTCCTTAGGGCATTTACAAGTTTCCACAGCAACAAGCGGAACGAAAAATATTATTACGGACACCAAACTCGGTGACACATACGGCGATGGAGATATTACTGGTTCAGCTATTTTTATCATTCGTGATGCTGGGGGGGATTCTGCTGCTCCTGAAGGGGAAGTAAGCTATGTAATTGATTACATCAGCTCTACTAACACTATGTCTGTGTCCCCAGCATTCACCGCAGCCGTTTCCGTCGGGGATAAATACGGAATCGCAAAGCCTATCATTGATTTGGAAACAATGATAGAAATAGCGAACGACGCATTGCAAGGACTCGGAACGATACAGCTTTTCGATACATCAATAACAACTTTGGACGATGTGACGGAGTACCAACTTCCGAAACACATCAAATACAAAGTAGCGGCCGTTATGATACAAACGAGCAGTGATACGGATAATTACGAGTATGTCGATATAAACAACTGGTACGTGCTGAATACAAGCCCCGGCACCGTCGGTGAACTTGTGTTTAATAGGCCTCTCTCGTCTGGCTATAAGCTGAAAATAATATATGAAGCTGAACACCCTCGTCTGAATTCAATGAGTGATTCAGTGTCAGAAACCATTCATAGCGAATACGCCACGAAATTGGTTGTTGATAAAGCCCTTGAATACCAAGTGAGAAGAACTAACGGGACTGACCAGTTCTTGCTTCAGACTCAAAACAAATCTATGATGGATTTGCAGGATGCTAGGTCGAGATTTCATACGCAAAAAAGGAAAAGGCCGAAATATATTACCCCTATGGATGATAGGAGATATTTTGAAGAGGAGGACGATTAATGGCGACAAGGGCTAAGGTAAACCCGAGGACGTCAACTCCAACTCACACTATATCTCTTTCGGACGGAACACAGAATTGGGGTCTTAGGCTTGAAGGCGATTACAAGTATATTCAGGAGACGCCTCAAACGCCATCTACATTGATGATAAACGCTCAAGGCGGTAAGTTCGGCGATTTTGACCCGTCTATGTCTCACATCCAACAAGAGGATTTTAGCGGAGGTAGGGGAAGCGAAAGACTTTCCGAAGATGACACAAGATTCGCTGATTCAAGTAACATGTGGACGCTTAGCAGCGGCTATATTTGCCCAACGCTTCAGTGGCATTATGTTATTGGGGATTACGTAAATTCCGATAATCTTCAGCCGGCGACAAACTACAACTGGAAGTCTTTAGCTGGAACCTCATACGCAGTACAATTTACGGCGACTGATTCGTACACGGCAAAAAGTGTGGCTATATGGGTGCGACGTATCGGAAATCCGGATAATCTCACTGTTTCCCTATATACAAATTATTCCGGCGCGCCTTCTACTCTAAAGACAAGTGCTGTGTATTCTCCTTACGGCATAGACCAAGATAATGTCAAATTTATAGAGGTCCTAGTGGACACTTCTATAACCGTAGGTGAGAAATATCATTTGGCCGTCACAGGCTCTCAGAGCGACGATTTAAACAATCACTGGGAAGTGATGACGGTAAGGTATGCAGGTTCCCCCATATCGAATATATCGTTTGACCTTTCTGCTTGGGCTATCACGGAGTACAAAATATACTTCAGGGTAAGCGAATCAGCCGCAGACACGAAATATAAATACTTTGTTTTCAATGACCAATTATATGCCGTGCAAATATATCCTACCGGAACAACGGCGAGTAAACTTTTCAAGCTTTATTTCGTTCCGAGCGGATTCGACAGTGCTTCAGGGCAGGACTTGTACGCAGAAGAGGCCACATCAACAGGTCTCGCATCAGTGTCAGACGTGTTGTCCATAAACGGAATCGCTTATTTCGCGCAAGGGAATTCCACCAATATGAGGCGATGGAACGGGACTACTTGGGAGGAAGAACTAAATAAAGCTTCACAACTTATAGAATATTCCCACCCTGTTAGCGGAATCGGAATTTATCGCGTGCATGGCACGAAGAAAGAAAAAGTAGCATTTTCAGAAGTAAAATCTTGGAGTACAAACCTAGCGTTTGATACTGACTATAAAGTATCATCCGGTTCTTCAATTACAAAGATTGTAGGATACCAAGACAAGGTTTATATCCTAAAGACAGACAGTATTTGGACGACAGATGGGAAAGATAAGACAATCCGCCTGAACTGCCATATCGATGACTCCAATACAAGCAATAATGGCCGAGCGGCAGTTGAACACGGGCAATATTTATATTTCTCGTTGGACAAATCGATGGTCCAGTTGTATGGAACAAACCTTACAGATGTAGGGCCTGCTCATGGAACTGGTATCCCAAGCGATAGAAGCGGTTTTATATCATCGATGGAGAGCGTGTTCGATAAATTGTTCTATTCAATCTGTTCAAAATCAGGTTATTCATCGATCATGATGTTTGACGGCGTGAATCATCACGAAATATGGCGAGCACCTCAACCGAACAAAACAATCAGCAATATCTTTTGGTACTCAGGAAAAAATATAGATTATCCGTATCTTTTATGGGATTACGGAGGAGATATGTGTTATATGAAGTTTCCTGATTACGGATTCAATCCCGCGAAAGACAGGAATATTTTCTATTCCCCGGCTGGGCATATAATTTCGTCGACGATAGACATGAACCAAATATCGCTGCCGAAAATGTTCAAGGAATTGAATATAGTTTCAAAGAATTTGTATAACTACAGCACAGACTTTGAAATTGACAATAGTATTACTCACGACAGCAAAATAGAAGTTGACGTTCAAGTAGACAACGATATCGACTCTGACAATTGGTACAAGCTTGGAACAATTACGCAATCTCCGTCTGAGTCTGTAGAGATAAACAAGTCGAATGTAAACGCCATCAGATATAGAATACGACTTTTCACATCAGACGCATCAATGCCGCCTATCGTAAAAGGCGTGATTGTAAAAGGCTTTTCTAGGACGCCAATAAAGTATCAATGGGTACTGAGGATAAAAACAAGCTCAATGCAATCTACGTTGAACGGCGCACCCGACCATAACCCTAACAAACTCCTCAAATGGTTGAAGGAAAAAGCCGGAAGCGCATCCATGCTTACGATGCATTCAGTCATAGCCGACCTAGACCAGAAAAATGTGCTACTGGAACCTCCTTCCGTACAAAGAGAGTTTGTCGACCCTACTCAGAAATCTTGGGGCGGCGTCATAACGGTCGTAATAAGGGAGGCGTAGTGTTCAAATATAAGATAAAGCGTCCACCATCAATGCCAGTTCCTCTCGGGAAGCCTATTGATAATTCACCGCGTGAGGTGCTATCTGGATATGTATATGGAATGAAGGCGAGCGATATTGAAGAAAGATTTGCTCGCGCTCTTTCAAAAAACAGACGCATCGATAAGTTTGAGTTCCGTGTCCCTGTTATTCAGGGGAGAGGATTGTCAGGATTCCTAGAGGTGGATTTTATTGTCGTAGCGCAAGGAAGAATGCACCCTCTGCAGATAGACGGTGAATATTCCCACAAGAACACATCTAAGAAAATGGATGATTTGCAAAGAGACATTCTCGTGAATGAATTCCTGAGAAGATATAACGCAATGCCAGTAAAAAGAATCAACGGAAGAGAGCTGGACGACCAAGACATGGCTAATCTGGCAGTCAAGGAGTTATTTGGATGAATACTATTTGGATGCCAACGCGTTTTGTCTCAGAAAAAGATGAGTTCACCATCAAGGATTACATTATAGGCGGAAATGAGATAACAGATGTGAAGTGTTTTTTGTATCTCGGAAGCACCGACAAAACAAGTTCAACGATGCTTTTAAGCACGTTGAGTTTCTCTGGACACTCATACGAGACAAATATGATTTCCAACCTGAAGGGCGGAAACATATACGTTTTAGCCTGCAGGGTTTATATCGACGGATTTATAAAAACAAGGAAGTGCGAAATTCGTGTTCAAAAAGATGGAGATTTATACTAATGGCTATCACAGTAGGTTCTCTCTCTTACGCGACAAAGAAAGAATCAAAAAGCATAAAAGTATCGCACAGATGTTCTACTAAAGCAAAGATTCTTGTAGCTCATCTCCACTCCGGCACGTCACTGACAAACGTTTCAGTCATGTTCGGCTCAGCAAACATGAGAAAGCTAGTAGAAAAGAAAGTGAGCTCAAAATATGTTGCTGTGTTTTATATCATTTCGCCATTGGTAAATGTCAGGAATGATATTATCGCATCATACAACGAGTCTGCTGACGCTGTTATTTCAGCGTTCGATATTTATGGCGCAAAATTGCAAGAACCGACAAGTACTTCGAACTCAGGTTCTACGAACGCATGTTCTACTACGATATCATCGTCTACGGGGAGTTTTGTGTTTGGGGCTGTTTCGAAAGGTGGAAACAGTACCGCATCATCAGGCAGCGGACAAACTATTGTTTATAAAAACTTAGTATCAGGTGCGTTGAGAAGTTTCTTGGAGTATAAAAGCGGAAGCGCATCTACAACTCTTTCTTGGACATTTGACAGTGACCCGTCCTGGGTTGTCGCTTTATATTCTATTGAGGCTGAAACAACCCCAGAAGCCGTTACTTCTGAGAATGCGGAGTTTATATCGAGTGAAATATGGATGAAGCCTATTTATGTCGTCGAGAAGGATAGATTCAACATCACTGACATTATTTATGGTGGAAGCACAATAACAAAAATATCCGCGAAAATATATCTTGGTGCCACGGATAAGACATACGAATGTATGTTAGGCAGTGCGGACAGTTTTTCTGGTAACAAGTATACGACAAATATGATTTCCAACCTGAAGGGCAATAACATTTATATTCTTTCCGTCCTTGTCCACATCGACGGGTTTGTCAAAACAAGAAAGTGCCAGATATTTGTCGAGAAGGAGAGTGCTACAAGATGACAACGCCGGCAGCGGAAAGACCGATAGGTGTAGATGTTAGCAAATACAACGTTTCTTCTAACGTAAAGGTTATATGGAACCCTGACACAGCAAAGAAAAGGATTGATTTTGTCATTCAAAGGGCTTCCTACGGAGGATTTTACGGCAGTCAAGTAACAGACGAATCGTTTGAGCAGATGTGGCAGCAGGTAAGAAAAATTCCAATTAGAGGGGCATATCATTATTATTCTTCCCACTCTAACTGGAAAATACAGGCTGATTATTTTTTGAATCTTGTTGAAAAAAAAGATTATCATTTTTTTGCCATCGATTATGAACTTGCATTTAATACTCTTGATAAAAGAACGACCGCCGAATTTATCGCATTTGTTGATTACGTGAAAGAACAAACAAAGAAAAAAACACTCGCTTATTTTAACTATTCTTCATTCATATCGTATTTCAAACCATTCGGGTATTCCAACTGGGTAAATACAAATGATATTTGGTATGCGTGGTATCCATACCAAGAAAGTGAAACCCCCCCATCGGTTGTTAGACTTCCAGAAGGAATGTTGAATTGGAAGATGAATCAATACGGTGCTGGAGATTTGCAGAATACGGCTGGCTATATGGCTGGTGCAAATTATGGCGGAGGAATGCGTGGAATTGACTTAAATCAGTATAATGGAAGCATAGATGATTTATATAGTTGGGCTGTCGGTAAAGAGCCAATTGTAAAAGAACCAACTGATGAAGAAAAACTGAAGTTATTATGGGAAGCTCACCCAGAGCTTCATTAGGAGAAAATATGAGAACAGATATTGAAACAATTATACAGAATTACTGGACTGAATTAGATACAATTTCAGTTGTAATCACTCAAGAAAATAAAGAGCGTCTGATTTTATTGCTTGATAAAGTTCCAAAACTTGAGGATTTGTATTTGACGTACAGAAAAAATCTGTATGAAATTCAGGACATCAACGCAAAAATCACCACTGAAACTGACCAACGCAAGAAAGCTTATTTGACTTACGACAAAAGGAAATTCCAATCGTTAAATAATTCTCTTTCTGCGCAGGTTGAACTTATTATATTTGAGCTTACACCAGTGGTTATCTAATGGCAACTGTAACAAAGACTTGGAACTTTGCGTCTGACGCTGAGGGATTTGTAGATGTTGGCGACACAGGAAAGATTGCCTTTGAGTATGATTCAAGTACTGGCTATCCAAGTAGCGGTAGTGTTAGATTCAATCAAACATTTAATGGCAGTAGTTCTGAAAGGGCAAGAACCGGGACTGGAGTAACGTGGGAAACGTGGGGTGTTCCTGCAGGTAGTACTGTAACAAGTGCAAACATCACCTTCTACGCAAAAAAAAATATGTCGAGCGGATTTACATCCGTGACATTTAAGGCACGGATTTTAAATTCGTCCGACACAACAGTTCATTCAGCAGGTGATATTTATTCTGCGACAATCAGTGCTACGACTTGGGGTGCTCTATATACAGGAACTTCAAGAAACATAGATTCGTCTTATCAAGCAAGTTCCACAAATGTAAAAATGGAAATTGCAGTTGACCCAATAACAACAACAACGGCATTGAGTAGATATCTTAATATTGATACAATTGTGTTGACTATCACATACACTACTTCATCCGCAACGGCAAAGAATAGAAGAACGCCTGAAAACAACAGGCTTGGTTCAAGGAGCGCAAAATGAAATTACTGAAGCAAAGTACGGTTTACAATCTTGTTGTATTGATGGTCGACAGTTCAGACCACGTTACTGGAAAAACTGGATTGACACTTACCATAACAGCAAGTAAGGATGGTGGTGCTTTTGCTTCGATTACGCCAACTGTAACTGAGCTATCCTATGGTATGTACAAACTTGCGTTGACAAGCTCTCACACCGATACAGTTGGTGATTTGGCAATACACGTAACTGGTACTGGAGCAGACCCGACAGATGTTGTTGTTCAGGTAAGGGCTGTAACCACAGATGATTTGGTTCGTTCAACCACACCTGCAAACACGTTGGATGTGAGCGCAACTGGTGAGGCTGGTCTTGATTTCGCAAACATCAAGGCGGCTACTGGTGCTACAACCCTAACAAACATTACAGTACCAACCGTAACGTCAATTACAAACGATGTTGGTATCACTCAAGCAGGAGCAGATAAAGTATGGTCTTCAACCACTCGTACACTTTCCTCTTTTGGAACACTTGTAACAGATATTTGGGCAAGTGCGACAAGGACGCTAACCTCTTTTGGAACACTTGCTTCAGACGTATGGAGTAGCGCAACAAGGTCTCTTACTGATAAGGCGGACTTTGCTTTGAGTTCTGCTTCACGTGGAACATTGGTTGATGAAGTATGGGATGAGGCGTTATCGGGACATACCACAGCAGGCACTACTGGAAAGGCTTTGGATACTGCTTCATCATCTTCGGGTGCTACACCTGCAGACATTTGGTCGTATGCCACACGTGCGCTAACCGACAAAGCAGACTTTGCGTTGAGCTCAGCGTCAAGGGCTTCTATCGTTGATGAGGTTTGGGATGAGGTATTGACTGGAGCAACTCACAACATTGCAACCTCCGCTGGTCGCAGGCTAAGGCAACTCTCCGCCAATATTATTTATGAGGGTACTCTTCCATCTCAGGCTGGAGTAGACAGCAACGCAGTTGTGCTGGATTCGGGAGCAAGTTCTACTGATGGTGCGTACGACCCTGCAGTCATCGTTATTGTGAACGGTGCTGGTCTTGGTCAATCACGTTTGATTATGCAATACAATGGTTCTACTAAAACAGCCATTGTAGATAGGGATTGGAAAATAACCCTTAACGATACGTCTGAGTATGTTATCCTTGCCGACCCCGGACGTGAAAGCGTGAATGAGGGATTGGCGCAGGGTGGTGGAGCAAGCACAATCACGCTAAACGCCAACGCTTCATCTCAGGATGATGCTTACATAGGTCAAGTTGTATTCCTGCGCAGTGGTGTTGGCGCAGACCAAGCGTGCCGTGTAACGGATTACGATGGTACAACGAAGGTTGCCACCGTTGCAAAACCGTGGGCTGTACAACCAACTAATAAAACTGGCTATGTTATGTTGCCAACCGCTGTACTTGATACTTCCAAACTTATAGAAAGCATCTGGAATAATGCAACTAGGACGCTTACGTCCGGTAGCAGTATCACGGCAGAAGAAGTATGGGAATACGGTACGCGTGAGCTTACATCTGGAATGGTAGCCTCTCTAGCGGTCAGCTCTACTGAAGCTGCCAGCGTAGCCACTGGATTCTTGGATATCAGCGTATATTACACTTTTATACAAACAATTACATCCACCTATGCTGGTGATTTATCCTCTGCCACAAAGATTTGGTTTGCCGTAAAAGACATTGACGACACTGACGCTAACTCGCTCGTGCTCGCCGAAAAAACAGATGGGCTGACAGTTGTAAATAAATCTGCGTACGCAACTGCCTCTCACGGAAGTATTGTTGTGTCAGGTGAATCAGGGGCATGGGACGTTGCCCTCGAGATTGATGAAGCGGCCACAAGCTTACTAGTCGGTTATGAAAACGACTATTACCACGCTTCAGTAAAAGCACTTATTGGAGGAGACGCGGTGCATATTTGGGACGGCTCCTGCAGAATAACGAAGGGAGTTATAAGAACTATTGCTTGACATTGTTGCGTAAGAAGCTATAATATATATGCTCATCTGTTACCCCCTCATCGTAAGCCTGTCTCCGCTAATCGTTAGCGGAGACTCGCTTTAATAGTATAATTCCATTACGCAGGTGTAGCTCAATGGACAGAGCAACAGCCTTCTAAGCTGCAGGTTGCGGGTTCGAATCCCTCCACTTGCGCAAGTATGATATAATGTAATAAGTATTAGGTTTTAGCGGCGTCAAGCACTGCTACTACCTGCCCGGAGTCCGGGAAAGACGTTGGTCCTATACGGCAATTTAGCCCAACTGAATACTAAAGGGCGGTGTCGGCAATATTCCGACTCCCCGTAGTTACGGCTGATAGGCTTGCAAATCACCTGACCGCCCACTTGCTTCTCCTCCTTCTATACCCTCCTTTCAGTAACAAGAAACCGCCGCTGTGATAGCGGCGGTTCTCTTTTAGTATTCGGCTGGTTCTACTGTTAACTCTATTCTTGGGTTATCTTTGTCGTCTTTTCTATAGACATGTAGTTCGGTTACCTGATTGTCATTGACGTACGCTATTCTCTGCATTGCGTCTAACAGCAGTTTTATAGGCGCGTCCACGTCGCCTGATTTGCGTTGCCTGTAAAAAATAATTGTAACGCTTACGTTCCCTTCAATAGGTTCTTTTTTTAGTGTTGCATGACAGAAATCTTTGAATTCCTTGGCGGATTGCGATAAATAAACTCCATGAGCACCTGCCCTGTACATCTTATTCAGGAGTGTTGGGACAGGTAGGATGTATTTCATTCGTCTGTTCTATTAATGGACAGATTTGGAGAAAACTTTTCAGGATATCGCCCTTTCAATTTTTCTATATTCGCGGCTGCTACGTCTTCCAAATCAATCCCCATACATTCACACATCAAAGCCATATACCAAAGCACATCGCCCATCTCCAGTATCAGTTTTTCCTTCGGGAAATCGTGCCCCTGAAAGAAAAACTTCTTGACATATCCAGACAGCTCGCCAGCCTCACCGCTGACTCCGAGAGCGGCATTGAGCAGCTGGTCATTGTCAGATAATCCCATATTGGCAGTGCGCATCGAACTTTTTTGGTACTCGTAGAAATTCATTTATCCTCCAAGATGAATTCTTTATGGTCTAACTCATCAAGAACATCAAAAAAACTTTTCCACTCAGGGAGTCTGTGGTTCTTTCTCTGAGCGTACATATTCTGCAAAGTCTTGTACGACATACAGACAATCCTGCGCTGTAAGAATCCTTCAGGAAGAGATGCCTTTATCTGTAAAAACAATTCCTTTTTATCATCAGAGTCAGTTGCGTAAATATACTCATCAATCAATTCATTCAAGGCTTTGATGATAGATGGGTGAACAGTGTCCTCGTAATCTTTCTCGTACAAACCCGACACTAATTGCCTCTTCGTAATGGTATGCATCGTACTCTCACTCTGCTTGCTTACACCGACACGATAGGTGTCAAACTCCTGCCACCAATAGCGAGGAGCATCAACATCCAACCACACCATCATACTCTCAAGGAACTTGTTGTGACCACCCTGTTTATGAGCCAACTTTGGCGCAATCTCCTTCGCCCTTTCAGGGTTGGATGCCCACGATAAAGAGATACCAAGCATCGCTTCTTCGTAGCCTGATTCAGATAACTTTGTTACGTTCACTTCGCCTCCACACGCTTATTCCAGTCCTCAACAGCGTCTTCCTTCGTTGGATGCCCATACCTCTGTTGGACGCACAGGATGTTGGGACATATTACGGTCCACCCTCTACCGAATACTTCCTTCACGGTTGGCTTGTTTCCACAGAACGGACACACGAGAAGACTATCGCCAGACATTCATCGACCCAATCCAAGGCTCATATCCGTGCTCATCCCATTCGAGTTTGCCTATCAGCTCGCAGTATTCCACGCATACTTCCATCTCCTCTTTGCTGCGCACAAAGTATGGATTTATGCGTGTTTTTGCATAAACAGGGCCTATCTCACCTAATCTTTTCCTAATCTCGGCTTGTTCCATCTAATATTTTCCTTTCTTATTTTTTGTTTTGAAGTTCTAAAAGTAGCGGCTTATGTACTTTGATAAATCCTTGCTCAGTTATATCTATAAATGACATTCCTATTTGATTGACTTGAAACGGAGCGACCATGTACGCGTAGCGCGTTTTCATTTGCCAGCTTGGTAATATTATACCATGTATTGTCAAGTAATCTTGCACGTAAGTGCTGTAAATCGGCCGATGATAGTGCGATGAGACAACAATATCCGGCATCTCTTTATTTTTCTGCAGGCATTCCCAATAAATTGTTTTCAGAAAATTTCTATATCCATCACCTACATTAGTCCCTTTTCCCGGCGCTCCTCCGTGGTGCGTGAACCATATCTTGACACCGTTTATTTTCATTTTCAATTCATCGTGGTATCCCGCGCTAAGGTCGTTGGCTATTTCCCTTTCATAATCCTGTGTGTGGGATTCCGTTCCCGACACATAATGCAATTCATCACCGTCACCGAATCCGACCTCTCTCAAAAACTCGTCCATTAATTCCAGGTGGATTGTGACGTGGTCCTGCCATTTGTGAGATACGATTTGGTGTGTGCCGTGATGGATGCCATCAATAGCATCACCGTTGTGGACAATAATTATTTTTTTTCCCACCCTGTTTTTTGCTACGTATTTTGCGCACTTAATCCAGTGTTCGTACATACGCTTTTGTTCTTTTGTTGGTGTATAATTTGTATGCTCAAACTGCATAAAAGCTCTTGGAAATAATGCCTTTGAAGAACCGGAATGCATATCCGACATTGCGACAACATAAGTATCCATAATCCTCCTGTAACTTAACAAACTAATTATAACATTTACTATTGCGAAAAGAAGCTGTATGTGGTATAATGTGGCTGTAAACGTAAAACCTGAAAGGAGGAAGAGATGCTCCCCGGACCTTAACAGCTGAATACCTATAACAAGCCCATAGGGCTAATTTTCGTTTTGTAGGAGAACTATGGAAACTCTTTATCATATTCATGAAGACAAAAAGACATATCAAAGAACTGTAAAGGAATTCGTTCCATACCATAGAGAAAACAAATTTTGCGGCTCGTGCGGAACTAATATGGAATTTGCTCTGGTAAGATACGGCGCAAACGACAGGTTTTCGACTTGGACCGGGAATGAGAAGTTTATGCTAAGTGAGAGATGTAACACTTGCAGCACATCTTTTAGGTTCAGGGACGTTTTTAGAAACAAATACGATGGGCTACTGTACGTCAACGATTTCACTTTACTTGAAGATTATATAAACTACAAAGATTCATATTCTATATACACGGAGAAAAAAAATGACTGAAAATGATGTGAACCAAAATGTGTCCGCTCCAAACCTTGGCGAAGCTGGTGGCGTCGCTTGGACTGAGATGTACGGTATGTTTGCTGACGATAACGGGGATATGCAGCGAGTAAAAATCAATGTTACCGCCCGAGCAGGGTCGGCATCTCTTGCTGTGATTGAATTATTCGAGGCTATCGATTTAGCTAAGGCTAGCTATGGCCTAGCCCCATTTATGCCAACGTCGAAACCAGCAGCAGCAAAACAATCCGAGGAATCGTTTCCTAACAATGCAGTTGTAGGAGGCGCGGACCCGGTTGATACGGCCGCTGTTGATAATGCCTTTCCGGCAGCTGGAACTCATGAGAGTAAAAAGGGAACGGTTCATTCCGTAAAAATGGAAGTTCTTCCGCAGCCTAGTGGAAAGTCAAAAGTAAGCTTTTATGGCGAGGGCAGGAACTTCCCTGATGTTTCGATGACAATGTTGCCTGAACAGCTTGCAGGAAAGCTCAGTACTACTGGAGCTTGGACACCTGAACATTTCACGAAAGCTGGCATTTATACATTTGCCTGCAAGGTCGTGTGGCAGGACTCCGATAAAATCAATCCATATAGCAAGAGCCCTGAGAATAAGTACTACAAGAACATCGTAGCCATTCACCCAGCGTAATATGGCTAACAGAAACCCGCACATTACTGCCTCGGATAAAGCCGAGGCAGTAGACCTTTGGATGGTTACCCTGCCTGAGAATGAAAAAAACATTATAGAGTCATATCTTCGGGCTATAAAAGGCAGTATTAGGAATATTGGTGAAATGGGCGCAAGAGAGATTATTTACGAACTTGTGTTGGCAGAGAGAGCAAACAGACAAAAAAACAAATGAGGAGAGAACAGATGAGTGATTTGAAGAAGATGCAAGAAAAGTTGGAGAGCGGTGGCCACCTGACAGTCTCAGAGAAAGAGCAGGTAATCAGGAAACTTGTTGCGATTATAATCGCTGCTGGCAGAGATAACGCTAAGAAGTCAGTCGAAGAGTTCCTGAAAGGGCAGCCTGCCTCGTATGACATGGAAGTATTTGAGACTTTTTTTGTCGACCTGATAGACAAAGTGGAAAGCACTTTAGGTGAGGAAGATGTACCAAATTAATCCGGAGAAAAGTTTTTTCACGATTATCCCGAATATAGTAGACGATATGAGCCTGTCCCCACAGGCTTTTCGTCTCTACGCTCACATAAAAAGAGTCGCAGGCGAAAGCGGGATTTGTTGGCAGTCGGGCGAAACCATGTCGAAGATTTGCAATATGTCCACTGGGGCAATATCACAGGCAAAGACAGAGTTGGTGGACGCAGGCCTTATAGAGGTTGAGCAAAAAACAAGCGATAAAGGCACCTATTCAGAGATAACGATAACCGACATTTGGGAGCCGAATATCACCCTTTACAAGCAGGGTCTTCACAATGTGAAGGGGGGGTCTTCATATTATGAAACAAAGAATAACCCTATTAATAATAACCCTATAGGAAAACCAAAACCTGAAAAGAAACCGAAACAAAACCTTACACAAAAGGACTATGACAAGGTAAACAAGTTTGTTAAGGTAGAACTGGAAAACGCTACAAAAACAAAGACGATGGGGTTTTCTGAATTACCTGAAACATACATACCATACGCAAAGTCATTTACGGAATCAACGGGTATCGCATACCTAAAGAGGTATTTCTCTGACTGGTGTTCAACAATCAATGATTGGATAAATCTTGGATATCAACCGGAAGATATCACGTCCGCCATTTCGGAAATTTCTGCTGAAGGCAAGATGGGGTTTATTTCAAGGCCCGGTTCGATTGATTGGAAGTTGCGCCAACTCGAGGCGGCTAAAAAACAAAAACAGAATGACCCGTATAAAAACATGAGGAGAATAACAGATGACGAGTGATTTTGAACGACAGGCTGCTATTGTGATGGAAAACCTGAAGGTTGAGCTCGATAAAATCAACGAGGCGGAGGAAAACCTGCAAATCACCCCGAAAGATTTTGAGGTTACCATAGGCATTATCGAAAACGGCGTTGCGCACCATATTACGTTCGCCAATTCCGATGAAATGCTCAAATTTATTTCAGAGCACATGATGGGGCGCTATGGACGAGCTTGATGAGCGAGAGACCGAGATTGCGTTGCTCGGCTCAATCCTAAAAAAGCCTGCGCAAATCCAAGGTGTTTCTGAAATCATCAACGGCGAAGTATTCACTTGGGGGCCATACCGAGACATTTATAACGCTGCTTTGTCCCTTAAAAACGCATCCCTCGGCGTAGACACAGTCACTGTCGGCGATGAACTTTCCAACAGAGGGCTGTTGGACGGGATTACCATCCACGACTCCACAACGACTGTAGGCCGCATTGCTCTGTCTTTTATCAGGGATGAAGGTCGTCCTGACAATGCTGTCAGTTATGCCCAATTATTGAAAAATCGGCACTCAAATCGCGAGATTCTGAGAATCCTCAGTGAAGGTGCCAAGTGGGTTTCTTCAGGCCGTCCTCCGGGCGATATTTTGGGGGATTTGACCAATAAATTATCGTCTGTCGATGTGTCAGACATCAATATGAACAATTCGACTCATACGATAAATTCTGCCGTCGAAAGGGCTGTCGATATCCATGATAGGGCTGCGCGCGGAGATATCACTTTCCTGAAAACAGGCCTCAAACTTTTAGACAAAACAATCGTCGGATTCAGCCCTCCTGATTTGACAATTGTTGCTGCTCGGCCGGGTGTTGGCAAGACTGCGTTTCTAAATACAGTTATAAACAATATCATGAAGAGTTATAAAAAACGCATTTTGTACTTTTCCCTTGAAATGGCGGCCGAGCAGGTGGCGATGCGATTTATTTCGATGCGTAGCGGAATCAGTTATCAAAAACAGCGTAGCGGAACTATTTCAGGACAAGAATACGATGCGTATTATGAGACTGTCGGCGACCTAACCGGCGACAATTATCCTCTTTTTATCAACGATTTGTCTACTGTCACTCCAAGCAAAATGCGCCGAGAGATACGCAGAATTGGCAATATTGATTTGGTTGTGTTAGATTATTTGCAACTTGCTGACGCAGATAACAAACACGAGGCCAGGCATCTTGACGTCGCCGCTGTTTCTCGTGCGTGCAAGGCTATCGCGAAGGATTTCAATATTCCAGTCTTGGTCGCCGCCCAGTTGTCTCGTGCGTCTACCAGCAGGGCGATGGATAATCAGAGACCTATCATGTCTGACCTTGCTGAATCAGGCTCCATTGAACGCGACGCAGATAACATCATTTTTCTGCACCGCGAGGCCGGAGCAATAAATACGGAGATTATTCTTGCCAAGCACAGAAACGGAGAAACAGGAATGTTTGAGGTTGATTATGTTGGAGAGAAAACTATGTTCAGGGACAGGTTGTTCTAATGGCTAAAAAACATAAGATTTACGAAAGTATGCAAGAACTGAACCCTCACGCGCCTGCAATCGAAGGATATGACGACTGCATCATTGGTATTGGCGGAAACGCCAATACTAATGACGTATTCATTTACGACAGCGATAAGATGATAGAAAAGCTTATGAAAACTAGCGGGATGAATTTTGAGAAAGCCTGTCTTATATTCAATACAGAGGTTATGGTCACTTCTTTTGGGCATGACACTCCAATCTTTGTCAGGACCTTAAAAAAGGGGTTCAGAAAACCTAAAACGTTGATGGAGGTGCTTGGCATTGACACATCAGCGATGGATGGTGATATAATTAACTCAATACTATAGTAAAAGGAGCGTTTATGAATGAAGTTGCTTTAAGTGGATTTGCCGGGACCCTTTTATCCCTTGTTTTTACTTATTTGCCCGGAGCCCGGGAATGGTACGAGTCGCTCGAGGCACCTGAAAAATCCTTTGTGATGCTCGCGCTGCTGTTTTCCCTCACCGGGGCTATTTTTGCCGTTCAATGCTCTGGTTATTACGATTTCGGCATTGTTTGCAGTAAGGTTGGCTTTTATGAAGTTGTCAATGTGTTTTTTGCCGCCCTTGTAGCGAACCAAAGTACTTATCTGATTACTCGGCGGTTGTAACATGCAGGTCGACAAAGACCCTGTCATCGAAGCCATTTCAGGGCTAAAACACGCTTTGGATATGCACATAGAGTTGAGCAAAGATAGGGATAAAAAAGTCGACCAGCTTTATAACTATTTTTTTATAGGCAATGGTGTTCCCTCGATGCGGTCTAGAATTGACCGCATCGAGGAACAAATGCCTGATAGAGAAACGTGGCACGATGTGAAAAATTGGGTATCAAATGAGAGGAAGGTATTGTGGACGTTATTAGCAGTAATAATTACGCAGATTGTAGTGTTGATATTCCAAGCATTCCGATAGATGATTATATTCATGGCATTATCGAGGAATACAAAAATTCCAGTCGCAGTCTGTGGATTTGCTCGCAATATACGTATGATTTGTTTGAGCAATTTGGTCTTTATGAGCGCCATTTTACGGATACTTTGGTCGTCGAACTCGGAATTCAGAAAGACACGATTTACCACTGGCGAAAAGCTTGGGCTTTGCGCTTGAATGTTTTGGAAGTGAATCCGCAGTTTTCGTTTAAGAATCTTTCTATTAGCCATTTTTACAACGCGGCGGATTTTGTCGAAAAACTTGGTAGCGAGGCTGTCGCTGAGTGGTTGCAAGTTGCCGGCGACGAAAAGTGGAGTTCACGGAAGCTTACTGAGGAATTGCGAATTGCTAGCAATGATTCCGGCGAGTTTTCTTGGCTTATTCGCCGTTTAGGGAAAATCGCGATTCAGCTTGAGCGTCTTTTTGAAAATTCCGAATTTGCCGGATTGACCGACGATAAACGCAAAAAACTACAGCAGTCTGTAATTTTTATTAAAGAGATTTTGGGCTAGGCTACGGGTGGTTGTTGCTTTGCGAAGTGTAGCGCGGCGATTAGGCTACGGGCGGTTGCGCTCTGGACCTGCTGCACTGTCCGAAGGTTGGCACTGGCCTTTGACCTGGCCTTTGAACTGGCCTTTGACCTTGCAGTATCCGTAGGTTGGTATTTGCAGACCTTGCTTTTTCCGAAGGTTGGAACATGCATTTCGGGAGTTTTTCCCCCGCCCAAGCGTAGCCTGGGCGGGGGAAACGAAATGCAGATTTTGACTTAGAATTTGCTTTTGACTTAGCATTTATCTCCTTATACGTGGCATTATTATTATTATCACTATAATCCAATACACAAGGTCAATGAATTGCACAAAGTTATTATCTTTCAGGAGCCACCTCAATCGACTTTTGGTTTAGTCTTTCTTTCGTGACTTTACTTTGAGTCCCGTGTATTAGGATGCCGAAACTTTTTCGGTTTACTATGAAGTTATAGTCGTCATACTTTTCTTTTTGCAGTGGAACTTCAATGCCCTCAAGTTCTGGAAGCTTTGATTTTGCTATAAGCGAATCTTCGTATATATCCCAGAGTTGAGGAGTTATCACAAACGTCGTTGGTACGTCTTTTGTTATTTTCGTATTGTATTTTATTTGGCTGTCCCATTTACCTCCGTATGAGTAATTGATAGCCATATTCTCTGGTATTTTGTTTTTGAACATCCTCAAGATGTCGAATCTTTTTGTGTATCCAAAGATTGTTTTTGTTGGGTGATTTTCAGCAGCTACCATCACTGCTTTGAAGTGCTCTGTGCTTTTGTAATCACCTCCGATAGCTTGCGGTCTGTACACATCCGCATAATCCAGTATCTCATCGAATATCTCTATCAGTTGTTTGAACGTAGATTTTTCGATTATTTCTGAATTATATGAACCTATATTCCGCAGATGCGGCAATCTCCTTTCCAGTAGCGCGCCGAAACATTCGTGAATTGTTTCAGGTCCTATCTGATATTTGTTGTTTTTGTCTACAAACGCGAAGCATTCGTTTGCTGCTGTACAGTCAAGCCCTGCTCTCATGTTTGTCGAAACAACTATAAGATTTGGATTACCAGAAGTTTGTCTCAAGTGTTTCTGTAATTCCAAAAGTTTTTCGTTGTTTTGCGAAAGAATCAAGGATTTATCTTGCACGAAGTTGAAATATTTAGTCATTGTCCTCCTCTTTATTGTCTTTTGATATTTGGTTTGAGATTCTTAGTGCTTCTTCCAGCCTCCAGTACCCTTCATCGTCGACCTTTTTTTCCTGCGAATTCTCATCCAGTGTTTTTGTCCATTCTGCTGACTCAGAATCCCACAATACCCCGGGTGCCCATTCTTCGGCGAATCTGTCTGTAAATAATTCTCCGTTTTCGTGGTTCATTACTACCGTATAGTAAGAATATTTAGCCATTATTGAATCTCCTTTTCTAATTTTCTGATAACTGCGAGTGCTTGTTCACCAAGGTCTCTGTTGTATTGCATCATTGCGACGCTCAAGAATTTTGCGATCGTAACGATATCTTTCCATTGTTGGATTGATATTTCAATCATCTTTTCCCTCTATGACCTCGATTTTCCATATTACTTCGATTCCAGTTTCTTGAATCGCCATTACGTAATCTTCCAGAACATCCATTGTTTGAAAGATTATTGCTGTTGACTTTTGCAAGTCAGGGTATTCCAAAAGCAGTTTATAGTGTTGCACAGTTCCTCCTTGTAATTTTTGTTTCCCAATTATCCGGAAATGAATCAGACATGTAATAATGACCTTGTCCGAGGTCATCAATCTCAATGCGAATCTCATATTCTTTTCCTGTGTGCATTACTTTACACAAGATGTATGCGAGTTCGTTTACGTCTATATCTGACTCTATTGCTACGTCGTCAGATTTTATTTCCTCCCATTTCTGTGAGGAATCATAATATCTTTTTTTGATTGAATATTTTTTCATTTTAGCTCCATTGAATTATGAAATTAGCGTTTATGTATATGTCAGTTTTGTCTTCGAATGAGACTATGACCCAGTTTCTGTCGAATTGGTCTATTTTTATTGAAACGACTTTGTCCTCTCCGACTTTCCACCTTTCTACATCCATACCGTATTGAACTAAAATTTTGTTCATACTATATGTCCCACGTTATTCTTTCTTGGATGACAGCCAAATCTCCTGTTCTTCTCAGAAGAGAATATGAATATATCCATCCGCCTGCTTCCAGATTTCCGTAATGCATTCTCATCATGTTGAGATATTCTTTCAACATTGCGTCCGTTATATCTTCAACTGGCAGGCTATCACTTCCGTATATTCGAACCAAGTAGTTTGTTGTTTTTACGCTTGGGTCTTCCGGGTCGTCTGGCTCCGTTTCTATATGGTCGAGCATATCCAGACTGATTTTTTCTCTGATTTCTTCCAGCATTTCTTTATTCATTTTTGGCCTCCTCTACTCCACAATTTACGCAAACGAGTTTTTCTACCAAGTTGGTTCCGTCTACATTCACCATTCTTGGTAATTTATCTTCTCCGCAGATGTCGCATACGTCAGCAATTTCGTATGTTTCTTCCACTTCAGGGTCTGAAGCTTCCCAGACGTCTATGACATCTTCGGTATAGGATTTGGCGTTATCCGTTATGTACTCGTCTTCATCTTTGATGTTGCTTGGTACATCTATGTTATATTCGTACCGAAGTGTGACTTTTGCAACTACGTTATATCGTTTAGCCATTCTGAATTCTCCTTATGTATTCGTTATATTGTTTGATTGTGTAAACACCTAATAGGTGCAAGTACCAGCAATCGCTACATTGACCTTCGCGGTTGTGAGACGACGAGTAGTCTAACCTCGTCATCTCTTTACCACAATGGTTACAGCGAATGATTACTTCGTAACCATTAGCTTGTAGCGACATAGCTGAACCAGTGAAGGTTTCTTGCCAGTGCCTCTTCGATTGCCTCTTTGGTTTGCTTCAGTTTCCTGAAGTAGAGGTCGTCGTATGCGTTTGCGTTTTTGAACAGGCGCGGCATATCTGGTAGCAGAAGATTTGCCTTGCTTTCGTCTGCAAGAACTTCTTCGATGTCGCTGAGAAGCATCTTTAATGTCCCGCGATTGCATGGGATTTTGACGTAGCTGTCGTTCTCAGTTTCTGTTTGCCTAAGCATCCAGAAGTGGATTGCCGATGCGTTCCGCCATTGGCAGATGGTGATTTCGATGCTGGCTACCTCTTCTGCACTGATTGTGATTGGGGTGCCCTCAACCGTTATCATGTTGACGAGGCCAGTTGACTCTTTCTCGCTGCCTCTCATTGCGTACACAGTCGCGCTCAATCTCATATCAAGTCCCATCTTATTCTCCTTTTCTTTGAATGGTTGTGTGGAATACATATACATATTCCCACTTTAGCTTACAACCGTCACATGTCATCGTGACGATGTATTCGTCGTTGAAGAACTCATCGAATGTTGGTGTGAACGATGAGCAATCACAGCTTGGACACTCAGTCAGCATGTGATGTCTGATGATATCTCCATTGGAGTCTACTTCTACATCTCCGTCTGGCGCATAACGTCCTAACTCTCTGATGAATGATTCTTCAGATGAGTACATTTCTGTTATTGTTGGTCTTCCGCCCATCCTGTTTTTGTATGCTGCTACAAATAGTGGCATATCGACGTCTTCTTCTAGAAAAACTGCGATACCCGTTCTGTAACTGTATTTTGATATTTTCTTTTCAATGCCTAAGTCTTTCAAATCTTGCATAGTTACACATAGCCATCCATGACCCGGGTCGATGTAATACTTATAAACTGGAATCATATAACCTCTTTCTCCCCGTATAGCCGATAGGACAGCTAGATTTTATATGTAGCGACCGATGCTCAGTTCGCCGTCTTCGCGCATCTGTGTTACTTTCTTTGCAGCTTGAATCGCGAATTCGTTGCGCGCATCCCATGATTCTTGTTCTGATATCCCTCGCAGAATATCAAGAGCAAACAGGATTACCAGACGTTGCAGCGTTCTGTGAGTGAATCTGAGCTTTTTTCCAATCTCATATCCACTTTCTTCGCTGCCGAATCCATTCAGGAATGAATCAATCAATTCAGCCAAGTCGTCGGCTTTTATTACTCGTGCAAGCACGTACATTGAAACCTCGGTGTCAACACCGTTGTCACTGATTATTACTTTGTTGTACATTGCAACTCCTTATAAATTCTGAATTCTCCGGTGAATTCGCAGTTCACTTCGTCGTCACTCACTGCGATGCGTGTTTTTTGCACTGCATTCCACTTCATCATCAGATGATTTGCGTATTTCTCAGCCTCTATCGATGTGTAGAATCGCAGTTGATTGCTTGATTCCTTACCGTCCACGGTTACTATTACTTTAAAGCTCATGTCTCCTCCTATACTAAATAAAATGTTTCATCATCGTACTCCACACGTTCCTGTTCGTTGATTTTGTCAGCGATGTAGTCGTTTATTTTCACGTATGGCTCTATTTCCAGTGGTACGCCGAGTTCTTCGTACTGCTCCATAGCCCATTCCCTTACTTCAGATTCGTCCAGAAGAACAGCTTTGCCTTCTTCCCATTCTTCTGCTAGGTCAGAACGTTCGATTACGTATTTTGCGTACAGAAGGTCTTTACAATCGCTTTTGTTTATTCTGTATGCTTCGCGGATCATATCTAAGAGGTTATATTTATTCAGTGGCATGTTTTCTCCTATTCGAAAAAGTTGTTTGTCATTTTTGCGAGCTTGCGCTGCGCATCGGTCAAGGTAACTTTCACCCAACCAGTTTCAGTCTTTACGAACTGTATATCGTGTGCGTAGATGCTTCCCATCTCATCTACCCAGCCTAACACGGTTGCTAATCGGATATTTCCTCGCTTGTTGTCTTCGATTATTGCGTTCCAACCGTTTCTTAGACGTACTGTGGTACCTTTTTTAATATCGTTTGTCAGCATATACTTTCTCCTTTTGAATTATTTGTAGAAACGAAGTGAATCGATGATTACGACGATGAAGATGATGAATAGTAAAATCCAGATTTGTGTTGGCATGGTGGGCTCCTTAGGCTATGTTATGGTTGTTGCTTGTTGGGGTAATGGGGTAATGCGCGCGATGCGCTATCAAGTGGAACAAACCGTCTTTTTCCACCGGGTGGAGCGGCGTATGCCCAAGGCCCGCTAATTCGAAGGAAGCAAGCTTTATCCGTAGGTTGGAACGGTTTTCCGCACGTTTTTGTTGCCCGCGGCTGCTCTTGCCGCGGGCAACAAAAGTTCCACCTGGACGCGAAGCGTCCAAGTGGAATTGTATGCAATCGTCGGGTGAATCGCTAAACAAGGATTACACCAGACACGATTGCGTCCGCCAGCTCAGCAGGTGATAAGGAGTCGTCTGCGATACTGACGGTAAATTTCAGAGCAATCCGGAACAGGACGTCCTCGTCTCTGCCCGTGATGCTCGCCAACTGCTCGAGAGCAAGCACGACAATGTCGGTGCTCAAGAGCTCTAAAGCCAATTCCCTGCGCTGATTTTTATTCACCGAAAAACCCCGATTCTACAAGTTCTCTGTATTTCCGATTCTCAACCACTCGCGATAACTCCAATTCAAAAGTAAAAAACAAAAATTCAAAAGTAGCTCTCGCAGTAAATCCACCAATGCTCGCTGCGATTTGAATCTGCGGCAGCGGTACAAGGAAAATTCTGACGTATTCCCGACTGATATGCGGGGTAAAGCGGGCACGAAAAAACCAATTAATCTCTCTATTTTTCACGATTAGCTCCTATAGTACGCAATGTTTTTTGGTGTTCCGAGCAAGATTGGAAGAATCTCTCGGTGATGGAAATGACCAAAGCTGTCTAACTCTGTTTTGATACGATACTCGGGGTGCTCAAGCGCAAAAGCACTGAGTTTGCCGAGGCTGTACTCCGCTATGTCAAGTCGCGGTTTGCTCGAGTAGTGGAGCCGGTCCTGTATGATTCCAAGCGTGAATTCCGGAACCAGCTCTAAAACTATGAATCCGTATCGGCGCTCGCAGAATTTCTCAATCCCACTGGCCCCGCCGAACACACCCTGATTGTCGATGCCGCCAACAACCAAGCCAGCGAGTTGCTCAATCTGTGGGAATTTTTGAGTCAGGTACTGAGCACCGCCCCGGCGCATGACCAACGACCCGTTTCGCCGTAGTGTGGTGTTCGCCGCAACCACAATAACCGTACGAACCGTTTTGCTATAAGCAAACAAACTACCAGCGGAGAATTTCCCCTCGGCCTTCAACCCGTCAATTATGGAACTCAAGTTCTCGCTCACAGTACACTGCTTTCTCCGGATTCTACCCGGTCTACAAAGGGTTTTGACCTACTCGCAAGCGCAAGCTTGCGGTAAGCTCTTGAAAATTATTACTTACCAAACAACAGTAGCTGTAGCTGACGCATACGGCTGCTCTTGGCCGTTGCGGAAGATACAGGTACTGTTACAATACGGCGGAGCCAACTAGAGGTTCTGATGTCCGGGTCTGGCACTGGAACTGTAGTGATGTATGGTTAGTAATTGTTGGAGCGGAGGGATGTAGGTATCGAGGTTGGAATTCGGGATATCGGCGGACTTACTGACCGGGGGGTTGGCAGGCTGGGAGAATGGTTTACTGGGGAATAGTCGCCCGACAAAATTTGCGTCATATAGTTGAAACTGGCATCTTGGTGTATAATGCTTTACAGGAGTATACAAATGGCGAAGATAGTTAACACGTGGGTAGAAGAAAGTGGTGAGATGGTGGAATATGAGAGTGGCATGATTCGTAACAAGACGACAGGCCGCATTGTTATTCCGCCTGTTACTACGAGAATTACTACACCGGAAAGGTCCTCTGAGCTAAGGCAGGCCTATAAGGACAAGACGCGGGATAAGTTGAGGGAGACCATATCTGAGATAGTGTTTGGTCAAGGGAAGATGGCACCTGAGGCTTTTGCGTATGTTGGCGGTGAGTTATTCAGAAGTATTGCGATGAACGAGGAAGCGAATCCGAGGGACAGGCTGCAGACATATGTTGCTATTGGGAAGCACTCTGACCTTCTTGGCGATTTGAGGGAAAATGTAGTTGAGCAGGATGGCGTAAAGATTTCTCTTGGGGCTGACGTGGCGAGGGAGCTCGTCGCGAGGATTATGGAGAGACGCAATGAACAGCGTTAATCATCCGGTCCACTATAACAAATTGAAAGTAGAGGCAATAGAGATATG
>SXGU01481901.1_pt1 | contig 45303 bp, 38 predicted proteins | sample 3174531 | NCBI WGS metagenome assembly SXGU01 (sample SAMN11356863, study PRJNA531348) | freshwater metagenome | isolation source: freshwater sample F1-140 | place: China: Fuxian Lake, Yuxi | collected 2017-12-25 | reverse complement strand
GCGTAAAAAATGACGGATTTTGGCTTGGTTTGGATAAAATTGAGCTGCCATATGAGAAAAAAACGGTATTTTCGAAAAAAATACTACTCCGGACGACTTGAGAACAGCTGGGATTTGGAATATTTTCACAGCCTCCGGAGCGTGGGAACGATAAATCGTTACCAAACTGCGTATCTTGTCCGCCGCAGTCAACACAGCCTGCTGCTCTCCGCGACGCGTCTGTTACTGTTGACTGCGGCTACCACCTGACTCCGCCTCCTTACCCTCAACCGGAATGACCTAGGGCGAGACGAAAACCCAGATCGTGAATGCGGTAATCCGGCGCGATCCTGTCGCGGTAAGCGGAACGGACGTCCCTGCCGACGCGGTTGCTCCAGGAGCCACCGCGCACAACGCGGGCGGCGTCAGCACTTGTTGCTGAAAGTTGCCAGGGATCATTGATGGCTGCTTTGCCCAAATGCTCAATCCAGGCATCCTCACACCATTCCCAAACGTTTCCGTGCATTTCAAATAAGCCCCAATCATTACAGGGGTAGGATTTAACGTCGACGGTTTCCTGCTTAGCGTCCTCACCCCATTCTCCAGATATATATTCCCGTGTCCCTCTGTAATTAACCTTATCCAGAGTAAGTTCACCGGAAAAATTAAACGGCGTTTGGCTGCCTGCGCGACAAGCATATTCCCATTCCGCTTCCCACGGCAAGCGGGTGATTAATTGCGGCACACATTGATTCAGTTGTTTGATAAAAGCCTGAACATCCTGCCAACTGACGGACTCCACGGGTCGGCGTTCTCCTTTAAAACGACTGGGATTGGCTCCCAATACTGCTTTCCATAATGCTTGAGTGACCGTCGTTTCAGCCAACCAAAAGCCCTGGCTAAGCGTGACGGGATACAGGTCTTCATCGTCATAGCGACCCGGTTCATTTTCCGGCGAGCCCATCATAAAACGGCCCGGCGGTATCCAGCGAAAGGCGAGACGTATGCCCAGATAAGTAAAGGCTTGCCATAGGCCGTAGCGGTCTTCACCCCAATCAGAAGCCCAGGGATAAGGAAATCGCGGCGGGGAAAGTTTTAGCAAAGAGCTCATCGGGCTAGATTTTTGCCTGGGTTCCCAAGCTCCGGCTTACCCTCTGGGGCATAAATGGGAACCCAGATTCGAGAAGCTCCAGCTTCGAGAATTCTGGAAGCTGGAGCTTCCAGGACTGCATTCCCAAGCTTGAGCTTGGGAATGAGGATAAAGCTGTTAGCGGCGTCGGCGACAAAATGCCGGTCAATATGGGTGATACGGTGTTGGGCCACAAACGCATTCAGTTCATTTTCGGCAGCAATCGAATCACCGGCTGGAATTTGAAAAAACTTATATTTCATTGGTTATTTTTACCTCTTTTGCTGAATCATTTTTTGAGGCGTGACACCGGATTTGACACAGGTCTACTGTCCGCCACCGGCGAAGGCCCGGTCTGCCGATGCTCCGCGACGCGTCTGCCCGGGTCTCCGCTGGTGGCTACCGCCTGCTCAACATGACCTAGGGCGAGACGGAAACCCAGGTTGTCGTCGCGGTCATCCGGCGTGCCCCTGTAGCGGTCAGCGGAACGGACGCTCCTGCCGTAGTTGTACCAGGAGCCACCGCGTACAACGCGGTAGGCGCCAGGATAAGAGCTGGTATAAAGCGGATCAATCACCGACTCGGCTGATAGCTGCTGTTGCCAGTCATCGGCGCACCATTCCCAAATATTACCGTGCATTTCGTATAACCCCCACGGATTAGCCGGCAACGATCTGACGGGGACAGTTTGCTCCCTGTACAAACCTTCACGGCCGTCGGCGTATGGACAATTCCCATTGTAATTGACTTGTTCCGGCGTTATGTTGGCGCCAAACGAAAATGGCGTGCTGGCGCCCGCCCGGCAGGCATATTCCCATTGGGCCTCAGTGGGCAGTTGTGCCTTCAAGCAGGGCAACAAAGAGTTTAGCCTGTCGATAAAGCGTTGAGCGTCATGCCAACTGACTTTTTCCACAGGATTCTGAAGATTGTCGTTAAACTGACTGGGGTTGTCGCCCATCACGGCCAGCCAGAAAGCTTGGCTGACCGTCGTATCCGCCAACCAAAAGCCTTGCGTCAGCGTCACGTGATGCAGGGTTTCCGTGCCTTGACCGGCTTCTGATCCATACCATTCTCGCTCCGGCTCATCGTTGGGGCTGCCCATCCAGAATGAACCGGGCTCGATCCAGCGGAAGCGTTGCGTGACAGACTTGATGCTGAGATCGACATACAGGCCGAAGGCGTCTTCGCCGAAGGGCGAAGGCCAACGCCAAGCTCCATTCGCCTCAGTAGTAGAGGCTTGCCAAAAAGCTTCCAGCGCTTGGTTTAACCAAGGGATAGTGCCCCATAAGCCTTCAGCATTGCGCCAGATTCGGCTAGCCCAACTGGGACGGTAAACGGCTTCCAGTTCCACTGTTAAGCCGCCGGATGCGAACACCGCAGTCGTGTTTTCCGCTAAAGTCACTGTCATGTCGCCCTGTAACAGCCGGGTCTCTTGTCCGGCATCCGATAGGGTCAATCTGGGGAGGGAGTATTTGGCTTCAATCTTAAAGGTATTCACCGCCACGACATTGTCCAAACGACACGGCTCCACTTTAATTTGGCCCTGATCATCCAGTTGCACAATTTGCCACCATTGGTGGGCTTGCGCAGTAGGCGCATCGCCTGTGACCCAGCGCAGATGATCGGGATTAAATCCGCTGGCTATCCGTTCAGGCCATTGTCCGGCGCGGATTTCATCTTCGTAAGCAGTAGCGTAAAGTGGGTAAGCCAACGCTTTTAACTCGCTGTTCCAGATAGCATCGGGCAATGAAGCCAGCACAGTCCGGCATTGCAGCCGCAAGGCATGCTGTTGTGCCGGATCACTGCCGCTGTTCATTCCGGTGGCGCAAAGATTTTCAAAATACTCGCACATCGTCGCTTCGTCTTTGTGTTCGAATAGGCACTGTTTAAGTTTTTCCAATTGCCGCAAGCCCTGGTAAGCGGCCTTGTGATGGTCTTCGACAATGTCCCAAAATCTCGCCGCCGCTTCAGTTCCGGCAAAACGCTGCTGGAAACCTTGCTGATAAACTTTGGCGAGGTGTTGCTGCAAGCATATCCCCAAGCCGATGTCACGCACCGCCGGATGGTTCCAAATGACAGTTTCCACGGCGCTGTCCCCCCATTGCAGGGCTATCCGCAATCGGCGCAATAAACCGGTATCAATAAGAGACAACGGCGACAGCCAGGTGAGGATGTCTTCGATGGCGGATGCTGAAGATTCACCGAGGGAAAATCCGCTGCGCACGGGATGGCGCGGCAGCGGGTAATCATCGTTGACCGGGTTGGGTTTAAATTGTTGGCAAAACGCTTTGTCTTCCGATGTGCCGGAGGCGGGGCTGAGGGTTAAGATCGGGCCGGGATGTTGTTGTAAAGCGGCTAATTGACGTCGCCAGGCTACTGCGGCGCGGCTGTCACCTACACCTAAGTCGCTGAGTATCAAAATAGCCACATCCGGCGGCGGTGCTTGCCAAATTCGCCATTGCTCGTGGTCATCTGCGGGCCAGGGCAGACAATAACAGACGGCATCGCCCAGGGTGTCCTTGTCAAACCGAAAGGCTTCCACCGCCTCTTTGCCCAGCAGCGCCTGCAATTGCCGGACAATAAACTCAAAATCAGTCCAGTAAGGTTCCAGACGCCGGTCGGCATCGACAATGATTTGCAGACGTTGCGGCCAGCGTTGATGTTGCCGTTTCGGTAAGCGTTGCAGCGCTCTGCCTTGCGCTAGCCGTTTTAATAATGGTCGATGATCCAGGCTATGGCCGGTTCTGGCTTGCGCCAGACTGTTGAATAATAACGGCAGCAATCGGGCTATCGGCAGCAAGGGCGGCGGTGGCGCAAAGCGGTAAGTGCCGGTAGAGGCTTGCAAGCGTCTGGAGGGATCGGACAGGTAGCTGGGTTTTTGGAAGTCGCTACGGTCGGTCTCGTTTTGGATCATTTTATTGATGCGCAAAAAACGGGCGGGCGGGCGTTTGGGGGCGGTATCCTCCGTTTCATCGGAGCTACTAATCTCTGCGGTGAAACCGCCGACCACTAACTGAAATTCTGCCGAATGCTCGGGCTTTCTGGCGTACCCGAAAACCTCGGCGAGTTTATCCAGGGCCTGTGCGTCATCTGCGGCCTGAATTAAGGCGAGCCGTCCCCAGGCCATGTGTTAAGACTCCAGGTCTTTTTTCAGCGCATACTTGGCAATGGCTTCCAAGCGTTCAAGTTGTTGCTGATGATCCAGGCTTTTAATGGCGTTCAGCAAATCAATGTATTCCGCCAATCCCGGCGGGTATTGCGTATGAGGGGCGGCAACACGATCGTTCCATAATAATTCGGCGGCCAGTAGATAAACCAGTTCGGCGATTTGTTCGCCAAAATGCAGTCGCCCCCGTTGCATCAGCCAGTCGTGGCGTTTTTGTAACGGCTTTTCGGCATCCGGGTTTATTGATTCTGCGGATTCTTCCATTTTCAAGGTATGCACAAAACAACGGCGCACAAAAGCCTTGGGCAGTTCGCGCTCTTCGTTGGTGGTGATAATCACTAACAGCTGCGACGGATCGGCTTTGATCGGGTTTATGCTGGGTATGGCGGCAGCGGAAAATAAAGCTTCATTTGTTTTCCCCTCACTCCAACCTTCTCCCGCTGGAGAGGGGGCAGTATGTCGCTTTTTTAATTCCGCAGTTTGTATTGCTTGCTTGGCATGATCAAGATAAGGCACGGTAAATTCATAAAGCCCCAAGGTTTCTAAAAGTCCATTCGGCAAATCCGGTTCGGCTTTGTCGATTTCATCCAGCAGCAACACGACGCCGCCGGTTTCAGGCCGCCATTGCTCAGGCTGTTCCGGCTTAGGCCGCGCATGGCAGGGGCATTTGTCGTATTGATCTTGCGCGGTCTGCCAGTCAAAAGCCCACCAGAATGCGCCGGGGGCTAAAAAATTGAGCGGATTCAGTGGGTCGGGCTTTTCTGGTTCTTTAGCTTGCCCAGCCCGCGCCTGTGCTTCCCCCAAGCGACCAATCGCATCAAAATGCCAATGCAGATCACTGAGCTCGGTACTGCCCCGCACCACTTCGCTGACAAATGCCCAACCCAACTGCTCAGCGATGGCTTTTGCCATCTGACTTTTGCCGGTTCCGGGCTTGCCGCGCACTAACAACGGCCGACCGGCGGCGTAGGCTGCCCAGAGTGCGTAACAATCGGCTTCGTTAAAGATGTGGTGGAGTTTGCGGTTGGGGTTACTGACTTTTAAGTCGTCTGGGGGGAGGAAGTTTTCCAGTGTGGGTGTTTTAAACATAGTGTAATTTCTAATGTTGCAAAGATAGAAAATAAGCGATTTGATCTAACAATTGGGTTTGATCTTCAATACTCGCTTGGCGTTCATTAGGTTTCGCGGGCTTGTCGCAACAAATGAATTGCATGCAGCCCGCAAGCTCTTTTACATCCTCATCGCTAAAATCTTTAGCTACTGATTCCCACATGGCGAGATAATCAGCCGTCACCAGATAATAAACCGGTTTTTGCTGATTTTTATAATTCGTCTTTGCTCTAGCAATGACTTTTTTCAAAATATCTATGTCCTTAGAAGGTTCAACACCAAATAGATCTTTATAGATACTGGTCAATAATTCGTCAATTTTTGCCTTTGGAGTTGACGCATCAAAACACATGACATCGTTTTTGTTACCCGCAGGTTTAGGCTGTTTATTGCTATCTAAGATATAACGAGCCGCTTTTTCGAAACATCGTGAAATCACAACTTCTATGTAGTTTTTATCATGCAGGGCGATACTCCCACTAATACTGGTCTTGGTGGTTTTGTCTAATTTTTTTTCGTTATGAAACCACCATGTAGGATCGACACTGTTTAATATTAACCAACCGCAAAGCTGCTCGGCATCAAAAAAGCAGGCCTTCCATTCATTCGCGTCCAGGAGAACTTTCTTCTCTTCTAAAACGCGTGTCAATATGGCTATGGCCTCTCCCACTTCTGTTTTCTCAACCAAATGACTGGCAATTTTATCCGTGTTATCGTTAGCTCTTAATGATAATTCGGCTCTCAACTGATCGTCGGCATTGATATGTTTTCGGTTTAAAATGGCGCTAATCTTGGATACAAGTGTATCGCGCAAGGTTTTAGTCGATTGCGTTATCGCTTGTGATATTGCTGTTTTCGTTTTGCCTAGCAACGCCTCTAAGGCATTATGTTGGTTTTCCAATGCGCCATTGAGTATATCGAGATGCGGAAAAATAATGGCATTCCAGGCCGCATCAATGCGTTGCCAAAGATTGTCAGTATTGAAATTATATTTTTTCAATAAACGGATCAGTTCATTTTGAACTTTGTTATTGCCTTCAAAATAAAGTTTTGCGTCAGTCCATACATAGGTGACCATCGATTCTGTCAATCGCAACGGCAAAATGAATCGTTGATTCAGATCGGCATTTTCATGAATACAGATCAATTCAAACAACGTATAAGCAGAAGACTGAAAGTAGTCAGGGCTAAGAAACAGAAAAACACAGCGGGCAGCCGTCAAATCTTCCATAAACTCGATCAGACTGTCGCCTTGTTCGGTTTGGTTTTCATCAAAACGCAGGCTAATGTTTTGTTGTTTACAGAGGTTTTGTAATTTGTCCCTGGCTGCAATATCCTGCGGGTTTTTGCAGCGGTAAGACAAATAGGCGTGTACAGGGAAATTCTGCCCAAGTTGGACCGACGTTTCCATATCAACTCATACTTGTCGATAGTTTCAAGGCAACGATCAACAAAGCCAGTAAACCCAGATAAACCGGCCATGTCGCCAGCGAAGTGAATGCTTTACGCCATAGTTGGCATTTACAGCCTGCCGGCGATAATTTGAACAAGTCTGCTCGGGTAAACGTCTGTTCGACAACCTTGGCGGCAGCTTGATTGAAACCCTCGCGAAAACGATTTTCCAGCATCAGGTAATACGCATCCAGGCAATAGCATATCAAGACAGGGATCAGGGTCAGCCATATCAGATAATAGGATTTTTCTTTCACCGCAAAAACTAATATCGCGGTCACCAAAGGGATGCACCATTGCTTGCAAGCAGCGCTGTTGGCGGCCATTCGGGTAATGATGGCTTGATACATTTCCATCGTTTTAATTAGCGCAGGGTCTGAATGATTGAGAATGTCCTGGGATGTAGATTCGTTCTGAATTGCCATAGGTTTTCCCCATTGAGTAAGCCGATATGCTATTGACTGCTAGTGAATGATGAATGACGTTCGAAACAACTCATTTCGCTAGCTTGCCTGAAATTTTATAAGTTGATTTGGTAATTTACCAGAAATATAACTTTGCTAATCGATTCATAAGATAGAAAGCGGAAATCATCTGTAGCCGAAGAAATTACTTTTTATCTCCCGCTTTCCAATTCCGCTATCAAGTGCTTTATGTCCATATTGTCCGGCATCACCTCGGCAACTTTGCGCGCGTAGGCCAGCGCCGCTTTGCTGTTACCCGCTTCGCGCTGCATTGAAATCAGTGCGCTGAGTATATCGAGATTATACGGATGGCGGGTGTCGGCAGCTTTCAACAATGTCAGGGCCTCACGTTGTTTTCCGAGTGAATTCAATGCGATGCCGTAGACATAGGCATAGTGGGCATTATCCGGGGCCAGTTTGGCGGCTTTGGCAAGGGCTTGCAGAGCCGCTGTAGGGTCGGTTTTCCGAACCAGCAGTAATCCCAGCGCATGGTGCAGATCCGCAGCATCGGGTAGCAATGACAAGCCTTTGCGTAGTTCTATTTCGCCGTCATCATCACGGTTTTGTTGACGGTAGGCGTCGGCGAGATTGATGTAAGCTTCGACGAAGTGCGGATCGAGTACAAGCGCGTGTTTGTAGGCGGCGATTGCGGCTTCGATGTCGCCCTGGCGCAGGGCGAGATTCCCCTTATTAACGCTCTCTACCGGCCAATCGGCATTGATATTCATCGACTCCAGCAGATCCTTCATCGCGCTGCTGCGGGCATTGCGATGATTGGCAGGAATTTCGCTATCCGGTATATCGGCAAGCAGGCGCGCTGCTGCGATGCGGACGCCGCGTATTGGATCGGCGAGCAGGGGTGAGGCATAAAGAGCGCGATTGACCGGGTCAATGGATTCAAAGAGGTCCAGGGCGGCGATACGCACCGATGGATCGGCATCCTGTAGCCGCGATTGCAGCTTGGGAAGGGACTCCTGCTGCATCAGCGGTGAAATCAGCGCTAACGCGGTGGCTCGCACAATGGCTGGACTCGCTGAATCGCCTGCCAGATCGATCAGTGCCGGTAAGGCTTTGATACCTTGGGTTACGCCGGCATGTAAGATGGTTCCATAATGCGCACGGTTGCGCCAAGCTTTGCCAAGCCATTTATCCAGCGTTGCAGCCGCCCATTCCGCTTTGCGCCGTTGATGGCACTGTGTGCAGGCATTGGGGCTGCCCAGCGAGATAGATAAATCCGGGCGCGGCAAACGAAAACTGTGATCATGCCGCCCGTCAATCACCATGTAATTTTGTTCAGGTGCATGACAGTTGATGCACTGAGCGCCGTTTGAACCCGGCTTGTGGAAATGATGATCCTCAGTGTCAAATGTTGCGGCATTGTGGCAACGCGTGCATAGCGCATTGCCTTCGGCGCGAAGTTTAAGGCCATGCGGCTCGTGACAATCCATGCAGGTCACGCCTTTTTGGAACATTTTGCTTTGGCGAAAGGAACCCCAGGTGAAATCTTCGTCGCGTTGTTGCCCGTCTGCATAATAGACGGGCTGGGTTAGTAAAGCAGGATTATGAGTATCCTCAAGAGTCCGGCCCGGCAAACTGTTTGCCAGTAGCGTCGAGCGGCGCGCATGACAAGACCAGCAAACATTCATCAGTGACTCATCGGCGCGCTGCTCACGATGTGCGAACTTTGCCGTCGCATCTGGGAACGTCCATGCGTTTTGCCATTGGCTTTTGAGCTTTACGGCCAAACCCTTGTCATGGTCGGAATAGGGCGGTTGCGCCTGTTTAGCCCAGTCGATATGTCGGGAAGCGGGGCCGTGGCAAGACTCACAGGCTACATTGATCTCGTTAAAGGTCGTGTGATAACTGTCTGATGCGGCGTCGTAACCCTTCTTCAGGTTGGTCGAGTGACATTCGGCGCAGTGCATGTTCCAGTTCTGGTAACGCCCGGTCCAATGTAACGGGTCGGAATGATCGATTTTTTCGTTGGGATAAAGATGAAACCAGCGTTGCCCGCCTTCGGATTTAGGCCTGCTGTCCCAGGCAATGCCGAGCGCCTGATAACGACCGCCGGGAAAGGCGATCAGATATTGTTGCAGCGGCGTCACGCCGAAGGTATAGGCGATAGTGTAATCGGTCTGTTTACCGTCAGGACCGTCGGTGCGGACCATAAATTTTCCGTCGCGCTTGAAGAAAGTCGATTCGACATCGAAGTATTTGAATGTTGTATTTTCGAAGTCGCCGAGCACAGTTTGGGCATTGGCTTCCTGCATCGCCAGGGCATGATGCGAGTCTTGCCAAGCTTTAAATTCGGTCTGATGACAATGCTTGCAGGTATCCGAACCGATATAATCGGTTTTCGCTTGAGCCAATACGGGCTTCTGTTTCGCTGCGGTGGGAGCCTTTGAAATCAGCGCTACCGGAGCAGGGCGTGTGAAGTAAACAACGCCTGTGATTAATCCTGCAAGCAGAACCATGCACAATAATAGAACGAGGTTTGGCTTAATTTTTTTCATTTGCCGATGCGCGAATTTCAGGCCCGATAGGAGTGGCCGGGTTAGTGGGTTTCAGTGTTTTACGCTGGGTCATTGTGGTGACGTGGCTTGATAATTGACAGGATAGTTGTTGGCTAAGAGCACAGTGTAACTCAATGTTGAATTCCTATAATAAGCCGACCATCGAGCCTGATGACAGACTGCTTTGAATCAAGATATACCGGAATTTGATTTACTTATCAAATATTGCAAAGTGCTGCGCAGTTTGGCCGGTTGTACCGGCTTATGCAGCAGCGGATAGCCGCTGGCGTCGGCTTCCCTCAAGCGTTCCGGGCCGGTATCGCCGGTGATGATTAATACCGCAACCGGGTAGTTCAAAAGTTTTTGCAAATCTCTCGCCACTTCGATGCCGGACACATTGTCCGGCAGTCGGTAATCGATAATCAGTACCTCCAGTGGCTGTTCATTGGCGGCAAGCTTGTTTATCGCTTCAGCCGGTGAGCCGGCAGTGATAACCCGGCATCCCCAGCGTGTTAGCAGTCCCTGCATTCCTTCCAGTACAGCGGTGTCATCATCCAGCACCAGCAAGCGGCATCCGGTTAACGAATAATTGGGACGATTGACTTTATCGACCGCTTGTGCCGATTTAATGACGGGTATTACAGGGGCCAAAGGCAGGGTGATTGAAAAACAGGAGCCGTGCCCCAGGCGCGAAACCACTTTAATGTTGTGGTGCAATAGACCGGCAAGGCGTTTGACGATTGCCAGCCCTAAGCCCAAGCCTTGCCGCCGGTCTCTGGCCGGGTTTTGTAATTGATGGAATTCGATAAAGATTTCTTCAAGCTGGTCTTCGGGAATACCCGGCCCGTTGTCCAGGACCCGGATTTCAACGTGTTGCCCGCGCGTACGAGCGGCCACTAAAACGCGCCCGTTTTCGGTATAGCGTAGCGCGTTGCCTATCAAGTTCCTGAGCATGCGTTCCAACATGGCAGGATCGGTATGGACCAGCGCTGATGTAGGGCGAATACGGATTGCATTATGATTTTCCAATGCGATCGGTTGAAATTCCGCTTGCAGGCGCATGAACAGCTCGGTCAGTGCAAACGGCTCAATAGTCGCTTTGACGACGCCGGCATCCAGTTTGGAAACGTCCAGCAACGCATTCAGCATGGAATTGATAGCGGCGATGGAGTCTTCAACCTGGCCGATTAATAAAGCCGTTTCCGGGCTATGCACCCTGTCCGACAATTCCGCAAAAAATAATCCCAACGCATGGATGGGTTGTCGAAGATCATGGCTGGCTGCCGCCAGGAAACGGGTTTTGGCAGCATTGGCCTGTTCAGCTTCCTTGCGTGCTTTTTCCAGCGCCTGCTCGCGTTTGATCAGGTCGCTGATGTCGTTATAGGTTAAAACCCGCCCGCCTTGCGCCAGCTCCGATTGGCGGATTTCATAGACTTGACCGTTATCCATGCGGTATTCCGTCCAGCCCTCCGAGCGCACCTGTAAAGGCGGTTCTGCAGTGTTGAGGATGGATGACAGGCTGGCATTCGTTTCGACCTGCCTGCCGACTACCCCGAGAATATGGGTAAATTGCCGGTTCCACATGCGCAGCCGATCATCCTTGTCGGACATGCTGATTCCTTGGTTCATATTTTCCAGGGCGGTTTCCAGTAAGATCGATTTCTCTTCAGATTCCTGACGCAGTGCAACATTCTCGAAATTCAGTCGTAACGCGTGTTTCAATACGCCAGACAGTTTCAGGCTGCTGGTCATGCCGAAGATCGTCAATAGCGAAAGAATCAGGGCAGTTGCGATGTAGGTCTTGCCGCCCTGCAGAAAAATCATAGCGACCAAAGGCAGAGCCGGGGTTAACGAAATGGCTACCACCGCCGGCAAATAAGATGTCCAGGTTAGCATGGCGCCGACGATTTCAATGACCATGGTGACGCTGATAATAAGTACATTAAGCGGCTCGGACGGCACCATAAACCAGACCACGCAAAGTCCCCACCAGACGCCGGTCAGTACCGCGAAAAACAGGATGATGCGCTTGAATTTCCGGACATCTGCGATCAGTGATTCCTTATGTGTGTGGTAAAAATGCAAAACTCCCCACTTGAAAAAATTAATGATTGTGAGAAGGGCAAACCAGAAAAGCAGCAGTTCGTGCGGAGTCGTATCCCATAACCCGAACACCAGGAGCAGCGATACCTGCATCATCGAGAAGAATACATATTTGCCATGCTCGGTAACAACCCACATCTGTTCCACTTCAATTTCATCGTGGAATTTTTGTTCTATGGTGTTCATGGTTTGTACCTTTATTTATTAAAACGAATTTGTCCGGTGATGAAAACCGCCCAGCTCTGATGAAGGCAATGCATTATATTTAATCGAATCGATTCGGTATCCATCATGCCCTCCCAGATTAATCGCATCGCGCTCAGATGACAACAGCCCAAACGGCCTGTGCCTTTATGCATATCGTAACAAGCCGATGCATTGCCAATGCTGCAAAAATAAAAGCTTTTGTTGAATACTTTCTCATGATATAGATGTTTTAGTAATTTATTCGAGTGAAGAAAAATTAATATCATGATGGCGTTGTTTTGCATAGTTCAGGCTTTGGTATTGCTTGTTACTGCCAATGGCGCACCGGTGCTTGCCGGCAAGCTATTGGGCAAGCGCTGGGCTTGGCCAGTGGATAACGGCATTACATTGGGCGACGGACAGCGCTTGTTCGGAAACGATAAAACCTGGCGCGGTCTGGTTTCAGCGCTAGGTTTGACGGGTCTTGCAGCGCTTGTGTTGGGCATGGAATTATTAACCGGCGTAGGATTCGGCCTTCTGGCGATGGTCGGTGATTTATCGGCAAGTTTTATTAAGCGCAGATTGGCTAAGGCGCCAGGCGGTCGGATACGGGGCCTGGATACGGTGCCGGAATCTCTGTTGCCGGTATTGTTTTTAGATGAGGCCTTGGCGTTGACGCTCTCCGACATAGTGGCGCTTGTGCTGATTTTTTTCCTGATCGAGGAATTTTTGTCGCCGGTGCTTTATCGATTGCATATTCGAAAACGGCCCTATTAAAATCAACAGACTTCATTAATCGAAAAAGTGCCTATGAATGACAAGACGCTACGGGTATTAACCTACAATATTCATAAAGGTTTTGATGCCGTCAATCGGCGCTTTGTGTTGCACCCGATTCGCGACGCATTGATCGCTGCCGATGCTGATTTGTTGTTTTTGCAGGAGATGCAAGGCGAGCATCAACGTCATGAGAAGAAGGTGTTGGATTGGCCCGAGCGGTCCCATTTTGAATTTCTTGCCGAAGGCGTCTGGCCGTTTCATATCTATGGCAAAAATGCAGTTTACAACGCCGGTCATCACGGCAATGCCATCTTAAGCAAATATCCTTTCGACTACTGGGAAAATATTAATGTGTCGCCTTTTCCATGGGCCAGTCGCAGCATGTTGCACGGTGTTATCCAGGTTCCGCACAGCACTCAGCCCGTGCATATTGTTTGTATCCATTTTGGCTTGATCGGCAAAGAGCGGCGCGGACAAATCAGGAAATTGTGCGAGCGTATCGACAGTCATGTACCGCATGATGCGCCGTTGATTGTCGCCGGTGATTTTAACGACTGGCTGGGGCAAGCTGAATCGCTGTTCCACGATCATCTGGGTTTACAGGAGGTGTTTCTGCAAACCCACGGGCGTTATGCCCGGACTTTCCCGGTTTGGCTGCCGTTTTTGCAGATGGACCGTATTTATTACCGCGGTTTACAGCCGTTATCCTGTGATCGTCTCGCGCATGCGCCGTGGCACAGGCTTTCCGATCATGCGCCGTTAATAGCCTCATTTAGCTTATGAACAGCAAACAGTTTCCCGAACCGTCCCGATTGACGCTGCCCAATTTACTCACCGGGTTTCGATTTGTCGCGGCGCCGGTGCTGTTATGGTTGGCGTGGCATGGCTATGCCTTGCTGTTTATGGGCTTGTTGGCGGTGGCTTTGTTGACCGATGGGCTGGATGGGCTGATTGCAAGATTGACCGGGCAAACCTCAGAGTTCGGTGCAACGCTGGATAGTTGGGCCGATGTGATCACTTACCTGACTGTTACCGTGTGTTGCTGGTGGTTATGGCCCGATGTAGTTCGAAGGGAACTGGTATTTGTCGGCATGATGGTCGCCAGCTGTTTGTTGCCGGCCTTGGCCGGGATGGTCAAGTTCGGACGCTTTACCAGCTATCATACCTGGGGTGTTAAAATCGCTGCCGCAGCGATGGGCTTGACTTTATATCTATTGTTTTTGGGCGGGCCGGTATGGCCTTTTCGGACGGCAGCCGTCATTTGCATAGTGGCGGCTTTTGAGGAAATTGCAATTACCTGGTTATTGCCCGAACCCGAATCCAATGTGCGTTCGATTTGGGATGTGATGAAACGCTCCTTGCCCGGAGGGTAAGCGGGCAGGGCGGCTAGCGTATCGGCTCAGGCTGGGCTTCGCCGGCAGGGTTGAACTGTGCAAAACTCAAGTTCTGAGGCGCGCAAGCGATAGTTTCGCATAAGGTGTTGACGGCGACATTGGCATTAACGCCGGCTATGAGACCGTCTTTTGCCATGATTTTGGATTTTTGCAAAATCGTATGGACAGCCGCCACCGTTAAATCCGGTTTCAGTTCCAGCAACAAGGCGACAACACCGGACACTTCCGCTGCTGCTATTGAGCTGCCCGAAATAAAATCATAGGTGCCGTGCGGCAGGGTAGTCAACACTTTATCGCCCGGGGCGCTGATCGATCGTACCAAGGCATTCGCTGACGGAGCGGCTTGTTTAATCGACTGGACGGAAATAACGTCTTTTAATGACGCCGGAAAGTTTTCGGAGGGATTGCCGGAGCCTGTGTCGGCGGCCACCACGATAATGCCGTTTGCCATCGCCTTGTTAATCAACAAGGTCAATATAGGGTCGGTCGGGCCGGTCAGGCTCATATTCAACACATCCACTTTCGCCTTGATTGCCGTATTGACGGCCAGTGCGAGGGTGAAACTGTTACAAATCGCCTCGATCGCATCGGTTTTATCCGGCCAGCAGGCTTTCAAAGCGACCAGTTTGGCATTAGGTGCCACGCCGATAATACCCGTTGCGTTATCTCTTTTTGCAACCATGACACCGGCCACTGCGGTACCGTGTTTGTCAGTGGAAAAACTGTCGGATATATCATTTGCGAAATTCTGCTTGTTGCTGATCTGTCCTGCCAGATCGGGGTGGTCCAGATCTACGCCGGTATCGATCATGGCGATCGTGATATCGCGTCCGGTGGCTCTTCCATGCGCCAGATCGATTTGCATTTGTTGTAAATTGGTCTGAAGTTTAAAGTAAGGATCGTTGTAATTATCAGCTTTGGTTTTAAAGACATTCATGTTCTGCACGATTTCAACGCGATCATCCTTGGACAAGCTCTCCATAACCGTCGATAACGCGCTTTTGTCTGGAATCCGGTAAACCACACAATGGACGCCCACCTCAGTCATCGGCCATTCAGCCAATTTCTCCAAACCGTAATCGTCAGCAAGCTGGTTTGTGACTCTCTCACTCCATGTAGAGCTTCGGTAGCCGCCCCGGTTTCTGTAAGAGAGCGGAGAAGCAGTGCCTTTGAGACTGTTAATGCTGTTATCGGAAAAGCCCACCATCAATAGACGATCCGCATTTTTCTGATCCAGCAGGGTATAGAGTTCACCTTTACTGTCGGGCGCAGCTTTGCTTTCCGAAGGAACAGAAAAAACAGCCAAACCAAGTAAGGCTAATAATAAACAGGTTTTCATTTTTCTTTCCCGTTGGCGTTGAAGAAAGCAATGCGTACGCTTGCCCTGCAAAGATAACGTTAGAATTTTTCCTTATTCGGGTTAGTTAAAATGCCGGCAAAGACAGTGGCTATTTACTCTCAATTTACTTTACAGTTTGTTATAACAGAGCCTATTAGGGCATTCGATCCTGATTTCCGTATAGTGCCTATAACTTTTGCGCCTTTAATGAAGTTGGCCGGGATTGCCGTCGCACCGGCTTTAATATCATTAGGGTTACTGTCAAAATCAAATTCCACTTCATTGTCGGAATCCGTGGATTTTACTTTCGACGACTTCCAGACGCCGCCCGAGTATACTCTTGCAAAGTAGCTCCCCTTAAGACCGGCGCCATCGACAGAGATTCGCGAACGACTGGTGCCGCGGACTTCGCATTTGGCGCTAACGGAGGCGGCATTAACATCTCCTAATAGGCTCAGGTTGAGTGCCAGAGCGGTTACGGCGAGCCCCAGCGCTTTTTTATGGTTCATGATTTTCTCCGAATTACAATCAACTTACTTAGTTATTTAACAAACAACAATATTTATTTGTGATTAATGTATCAGTTAATTGCAAACTATTGCAGAAAGGTTCATTGCGGAAAAATTTTTTCAATCTGAACAGCCTCGGTATGCTCCATGCGCAGTATTGCAATCACTTGCGATAATTTTACAATCCGCTTCGAAAGGCTTAAAACCCGACCGATAACGAGAATACGACGGTGGGTTTCAGCGTTTCAGGATGATCCGGCAATAAGAACTGATCGAATTCATCGCCGAAAAATTGCTCCCTGGCATCATAATAACGTAAATCCAGTGCGACGAATTTATAACGACCGGTCAAACCCACATTCCAGTATGGATAATCGGCTAATAAGACTTTGCTGAGTTGTCCGTAACCAAGGGTAGCGGAGACTTCCAGAAAGTCAGTCAGCGGATAGCGCCCCGTTAACTCGTAGAAAGAAGCCGCATTGCCTATCCCGTAAAAGTCATCGGTAAAGGAAGCTTGCGCGCTCACTAGATCCTTATAATGAAGAAACAGGTAAAACTCGTTGTAATCCGCCTCCAGCCCGTAAAGCAGGCCGTCATAGAAATACCGGGAATACTGCATATCGACGCGCCAATCGTCAGCGAAATTATAACTCCAGCCTAAATAAGGCGTGACTTCAATCCGCGCGGCATTAGGGAAAACACCTTCCTCAAATACTTCACTGTTACCAATGTTAAAACTTGAGGCGCTGGCGCCCGTAAAAAGACCCGATGAATGCTGGTAATCAAGGTTGGCTTGAATAGCCGGTTCATTGTTGCTTTTGGAATACATGCGATAAACATAATTGGTCGTCCCTGTGATAATGCCGTGAATTTCAGCATAAGCGAAACGGCTCTGGCATAAAAAAAATGCCGTGAAGAGCATTTTTACAGAACAAAAGAAGGTGTTGTGCATAGTCACTATCATGTTGGCTAAACGTCCCTTCGATAGGGCTGCACAATAATGTAGCATTATCTGCGTATTTAATACAAATTAGAGACCTAATTCATATTTTATGCAAAAGGCAGGCACTATAGTCAACATAGCGCCTTGGGATAAAAAACCACGAAATATTCGGGCATTATCGATGCAGGCGGCTGATTTGACCCGTTGGACTCGATTCTCTTGTTTGGATAGGGATCCTTCCGTTTTATGTCGAAAAGCCGGTTAATTGCTAATCCGCAGAATTAATCTATACTTTAACCCGACGTGACTACTTACATATTCCCGTTTGCAAATTAAAGCCGGGTTTAACGGGATTTTCAATCTCGGCCATACCGTATACAAAGGTGCGGCCCGTAAATACACGTATTTTTCGCAGTATCTATATTAAATATTTATAACTATCAACAAGCATCCTTTTAACTGCTTTCATAACTAATCAGGCAAATATTTGCCCCAATCTTTTTTAAATTTATCAATAAGGAAAAACCATGGCCCTAATAAAACTTACAAACGACGACGATACTTGGCCTAGTGCCGGTAACAATAGCGGCAACGATAACATTGATGGACTGGCCGGCAACGATATAATAAACGGCGGCACAGGCAATGACACACTATTAGGTAATACCGGCAATGACTTGTTACTCGGTGGTGCGGGCAAAGATATTCTTCAAGGCGGCGACGGCATCGACTCGCTTGATGGCGGCGATGATGATGATCAATTATTTGGCGGTGCGGGTGAGGATCTGTTAACGGGTGGATTGGGGAATGACACCCTTGATGGCGGCAGCGCTAACGATATCCTGGATGGTGGTACGGGTGACGACAAAGTGCTGGGCGGTGTCGGCGATGACAAGCTGGCTGGTGGAGCTGGGACCGATACTATTAATGGTAATGACGGTATTGATGTTTTGGACGGAGGTCTTGGTAATGATAAGCTTTTTGGCGATGCCGGAAATGATTTTGTCTATGGTGGCACTGGCCTTGATACGCTTTACGGTGGTAGCGGTGACGATTATGTTTTTGGCGGCATTAGTAACGATATCCTGTATGGTAGTTCTGGTACTGATTTTCTGGAAGGCGGTGACGGCGACGATAAGATGTCCGATACCAGTGATTTCACTAATTATGGTACGAACATCAATGAACATGATGCAATGGTCGGCGGCTTCGGCAATGATACCTTCTATGGTGGTTATGACACCATGTGGGGCAATGGGGGCAGCGACATCTTTTATGTAAAAAATCAAGGTATTGTTTATGGAGGCACCGGAAACGATACCATTACCGTTACCAACAGTAATGCCCAACTGGACTCCTGGCTGGAGGGCGGATTTGGCAATGATAAGATAGTGGCCGGTTCAGGTGATGACACCTTGTTTTCCGGTTATGGTCAGGACTCGCTAGCAGGCGGTCTTGGCAATGATCGATATGTCATAACTTTTGACAACATGGAAGATACTATTAAAGAGAATAGCAATCAAGGTACTGACACTGTTTACTACATACGTGACTACAAAAGTGACGGCCGCGATGATGATGTAGGCGCCGACGGTAAGGAGCTTGATCCTGATCCAAAAACCATCAATTATCATGTGACCTTGGCTGACAACATTGAAAACGGCGTATTGGATGACCAGCTTTATGCGCCAAGCCTGGATGACGGCAGTCTGTATTCCATCGCGACGTTAACCGGAAACAAACTCAATAACTACCTGCAAGGCAGTAATCGGTATGACATACTGGACGGTGCCGAAGGCAATGATACGATTAAGGCCGGTGACGGCAATGATATTATTTTTGCAGGCCAGGGTACGGACACTATTGATGGTGGCGCCGGTTATGACTTGGTTGTGTCCAGAACTAGTGTCAAATTGACCGATCAAACTATCAAAGGCGTTGAAAATGTTGACCTGCTCGATTATAGCGCAGCAGTAAATGCTACTGGCACGAGCGCTAACAATTTGTTGAGTGGGAATAAATTCAACAATACCCTGGATGGTGGAGCCGGTGACGATATATTGGACGGCTGGTATTACTCGGAAAGCAAGTATGGAGGAGTCACCTATGATAAGGCTACGGTGGTCGATCCGCTCAAAATTACCGGAACCGACATACTGTACGGCGGTTCGGGCAATGATCTTTACCGGATTGACTCGGGCGAAGACAAAACGAGAGAAGATGCTTTTAACGGTGGTGTGGATACCGTCGAATTTAAAGGCGATATCCTCACTCCATCCTATACGCTCCTTGCCGGCGTAGAAAACTTGACGATGGTAGGCAATTTAACCGAGGGTGTCGGTAATGAATTAAACAATCGAATTATTAGCGTGACTACTAATGTCAGTGTTAATACGCTTAAAGGTGGTTACGGCGATGATTATCTGGATGGCGGCTCCGGTGTGGATACCTACGAAGGCGGCTATGGCGATGATACTTTTGTGGTTGATAGCCAGTTGGAAATCATCAGGGAAATTGCCGGACAAGGTAACGATTGGGTACAGTCCGGTAACGTCACTCTGGATTTGTCTACGTCGACTACCTGGTTTGACATCGAAAATGCCAGGCTTACCGGCACAAGCAACCTGAACGTAACCGGGCAGGGATCCAATAATTATCTCATCGGTAACGGGGGCAGTAATTTCTTGGACGGTAAAAACGGTATCGATAAGCTGGAAGGCGGCTTAGGCGATGATTTTTATTTCGTTGATACAACGACTGATACCTTGATTGAAGTCGCCAATGTGAAGGATGCAACGACAGGAAAAATCAAGGCGGGCTGGATAGATACGATTAACAGCACGGTTACTTTTAGTCTGGCAAAAACTGGATTTGGCTTTTTTGAAAATCTGACGCTCAGCGGCACAACCGGTGTCAATAACCCCATTAACGGCACAGGTAACGCCAATGATAATATCATTACCGGCAATGATTCCGCCAATATCATAACGGGACTTGGCGGTGACGATAGGATCATTAGCGGAGACGGTCCGGATACCTTGATAGGCGGTATCGGCAATGATACTTACGTAGACCCTAATGCTGTCGATATCATTATAGAAAAGGCCGGCGAAGGCACCGACACCATTGAAATCCAAACGACTACGGATCTGAGAAAATACAATAATATAGAAAACCTGTCCTTGTCTGGCGGTACCAACGACGCTAACGGTACCGGTACTGATGCCATTAACGTATTGACCGGCAACACAAAAATCAACGTGCTGAGCGGACTTGGCGGTAACGATACGCTTTTTGCTAAAGACGGCGCCGATATACTGATAGGCGGATTGGGCGCCGATACCATAGACTTGACCGAAGCCTTGGCCGCCAAAGATATAGTGCGCTACACCTCTGCGAGTGACAGTACGGCCGCCAGTGCCGCTCAAGCCGACAAAATCACTAAGTTCTCTGCATTTACAGATTCTCTGGATTTGTTCGGCACCATCAAAATTGCTCCGACTGCGGCAGCTGTTGATGGAACCAATCAAGGGGTCATTAAGAGTCACAAAATTGACAACGGGATTATTAAATTTGATGATGCGGATACTTACCTGACCCCTTTGTCTATTTCTGCGACAAGTAATTTAAGCGATGTAATCGAATATTTGAAGACCAATATTACTAATAATTCTACGGTCGCTTTTCAAGCCGGTAGTGATTGGTGGGTTTTCCAGGATGGCGGAGCAACCGATACACTAATTAACTTGGTCGGAGTGTCAAGTATTGTCAGCCTTTCCACCGGCAGCGTATTTAGCACGACCTCAATTCACGTAGACTAAGTCGAATAGGGGCGCGGGCTTTTCGTGTCCAAGTCGTTTTTTCGGACGGAGAGGGAGGCGGTTTGCCTACCTTCTCCGGTTTATATATTCTCGATCTTAATAGTTTGACATCCAAACTATACCATCAAAACATCCCTAACCCGATTCGGGAAGTCCGAGATTAAACCGCTTACGCCGGCGGCTATCAAGACTTGCATATCATCCTTGTTGTTGCAAGTCCACACATTGACAGCATGGCTTGCTTCGCGAACTGCGCTGATGCCGACCAGGTTGAGTTTTCTAATTCCTGCCGAGTCGCAGTCGTTATAACAGTCGGGGTTATAGGCATCGGCATCAAGTGACTGTAAATACGCGACCGGGTTCTCGATGCGTCCACCGGTTAAAACAGCCGTTGCGATAATTTTTGTGAGCTTGCGTACGTTCACCAGTTGCGCATGATCAAACGATGAAATCAGGACACGATGCTCCATTCCCATGCGTTCGACCAGTTTTACAACCGCTTCAGCAAGACCCGGATGCAGCTCCGGCTGCGTTTTGAGCTCGATATTAACCATCATGCCTGTACGCTCGGCAAGTTCCAGCGTTTGTTTTAAGGTTGGTATCCTGATCTCGCCGGATGCGTAGAACGCCCGATCTTCCGCGCTGACAAAGCGGGCCAGTTCTTCGTCTGTCAGCGTCTGTAAAAACGACTGCCTTTGCGAGGGAAGAAGCGCCAGTTGTTCGACATACCAACTGCCGGCATCCAGTATGGACAATTCATCATAATTGAAATCCGAGACGGCATAGGTGCTGCGATCCGGGAATTTGGCGCCGACATCGGTGCAGCGTGTTAACTGCTCGTCGTGATGAACGACCAGCTCTTCATCTTTACACATGCGGACATCCATCTCAAACATCTGGCACCCGAAGGTCTTCGCTTTTTCAAAGGCGGCAAGAGTGTTCTCCGGCGCAAACGCGCGAGCGCCGCGATGGGCTATATTCAAAACAGGCGCCGCAGATTGTCCGGCCATGCGTAGCGGATCAGGATTCAACATTGTTTTAATCTCTTAATGGGTCAATATCGATTGGATGATTCTGAAGTAAACTTCAACAAGCAACGTCATTGGTTTTTAGCAATTTTCGTAGTGTATTTTATCAAGAATGCGATCGGGTGGTTTGAGCTATTCCGGCGACAGATTTTCTTAAAAAAAGCTGGAAGCCCTTGTAAATGTGCGTATCATTAAAAGGCTTTAAGCAATAAACAAGATATATTTTATCGCTATTAATTTACGCTGTGTTTGATATGAAATAGTTTACCCCAATGAGGACAATTATTTATGCCCGGTAAAAGCAAATTTTTTATTCAGTTCATACGGTTAGCGGGTCCCTTTTGGACCTCTGAAAATAAGTCGGTCATCCAGAAACAGGCGCTGGCTTTAATTGTCCTCACTGTGGTTCAAATCGTCATTGCCGTGGTTATCACGGAATGGAGCGCCGCTCTTTTCAATGCGCTTGAACAGCATTCCATGTCAGGATTATTCAAGCAGATCGGTTTGCTTATTCTGATTTTTGCAGCCAGTATGGCCGTTACTTTCACGCACTTAACCATCAAGCGGCGATTGCAAATCGCCTGGCGCAGTTGGTTGACGGAGCGCGTTATCAGTCAATGGATGAGCAAAGGCCGCCATTACCAGGTGACCCACATACAAACTGCCGAACATGACAATCCGGATGGTCGGATAGCCGAAGATATTCGTATTGCCACCGATGAAGCCATTGCTCTCGCGCATTCGTTATTCTACAGCGTGTTGTTGCTGATCAGTTTTACTGAAATTCTCTGGTCGCTTTCAGGCGTCGTTGTTGTTGATTTGGGAATTATCAAAATGCCTGTATACGGGCATCTGGTCTGGATAGCCATTCTTTATGCCGCCGGTGCTTCCTGGTTGGGTTGGTGGATAGGCCGCCCGTTAACGATGACCACTAACGCCATGCAAACCGCAGAGGCTAATTTTCGCTTTGGCTTGGTCAGGGCGCGGGAAAACTCCCATGCAATAGCCCTGATTCAGGGTGAAAGCAATGAGAAAAAGCGCTTTCTCAGTCTTTTTCAAGCGATTACCGACGTGTACGATAAGCAAACCCATGCCTGGGCGAATATTCTCCTCTTTAACTCCGGCTATGGTGTACTGTCGATGGCGTTTCCTATTCTGGTTTCCGCGCCGCGCTATATTCTGGGAAGCATTACCTTGGGCGCTTTGATGCAATCGGTGCAGGCTTTTCAGCACATGGCTTCCGCATTATCCTGGCCAGTCAATAATATGGCCGGAATCGCGCAATGGCGCGCCTCGGTTGAGCGCGTATTGGGCTTGGTCGAAGCATTGGAAGAGCTGGAACAGGAGATCGCCCGTCCTGACCCGCAGCGAATCCTTATAGAAAAACCCGACAATTCTGTTTTGTGCTTCCATGATTTGTGTATCGCCAAACACAATGGTGAAGTGATTGTATCAGGTATCAACGATGAAATAAGACAGGGCGAACGCGTTCTCATCCATGGCGATGCTGCGACCGGCGCCAAGCTTTTCAAGGCGATTGCCGGTCTTTGGCCCTGGGGCTGCGGCAGTATCGAATTACCTGACCAGGAACCGATGTTCTTTATGCCGCCAAGACCTTATTTACCGGATGGCACGCTGTATGAAGCGATTTGCTACCCGTCTGCGCCTGAAACCTTCAGTCGGGACAAGATTGAGGAGTTGCTCAAACTGGCCGGGCTTGAAGATTTACTGGAGCAGCTTGACCAGACAGACACCTGGGAAAAAGTGCTTTCCCGTGAACAGCAACAGCGCTTGGGACTGGTTCGACTATTGTTATACCGCCCCAGATGGATCTTGCAGCAAGAGGCCTTTGACTCGCTCACGCCAGAAGGAGAATCGGAGATGCTGCGCTTGATCTGCCAGGAGCTACCTGAAGCCGCGATGCTGACGATTATGAATCAACCCACGGCTGAGGCATTCCATCATAGAAGGATTGCGTTGTAAGTGTTTTTCCTCTTCATAATTTAAGTATTAATTAAAGGTAAAACATAATGAAACCGGTATTCGACAACAAATTCGGCAAAAAGCTGCGCGGTGTTAATCTGGGCGGCTGGCTGGTGATCGAGAAATGGATGACGCCGAGCCTGTTTGAGGGCTTGCAGGCAAAGGACGAAACCTCCTTCTGCGTTGAACTGGGCGATCGTGCAGAACAGGCATTGAAAAAGCACTGGAATACCTTTATCACCCGCGACGACTTTGCCTGGCTTGCCAAAATCGGAATTAATGCAGTCAGGATTCCAGTCGGTCACTGGATATTCGGCCCCGGCTATCCTTATCACAGGTCTTATGGTGAATCTTTGCATCCTTTCGTTGAAGGAGGCATAGAGATTCTCGACCAGGCTTTCGATTGGGCCGAGCAATACGGCTTGCTGGTCGTACTGGATTTGCATGCTGCGCCCGGTTGCCAGAACGGCTTTGATAACGGCGGCATCCAGAATGTATGTGAGTGGCACACGCAGCAAGACTATATTAATTACGCGCTGGACATACTGGAGCGGCTGGCCGAGCGATACCACAACCGGCCCGCTTTGTACGCCATAGAGGTATTGAATGAGCCGCGCTGGGATATCGATATGGATTTATTGAAAAAATATACCACGGACGGTTACCGGCGGATCCGAAAATATTGTCCGGCCAACGATGTGGCTGTCGTTTTTCATGACAGTTTTCGTTCCTTCCGCGAATATAGCGGCTTTTTAACGGAACCGGAATTCAGCAATGTCGTGCTGGATATTCATCGTTACCAATGTTTTGGACGAGCCGAGATTGACGCGGATATTTACGGTCATATACGCGGCGCGGTGGTTGAATGGAAAACTGAAGCGGACGACATCATTCGTGATCTTGGCCACTGGGTTTATGTCGGAGAATGGAGTCTGGGGCTGGATTTAAAAGTGGTTGCGCTTTGGGAAAAGGGGCCTTTCAACCATGCACTGCAAGATATGGACGAGTTCCAGATGTCAGTCGCCTACCGAGGCTATGCCGCAGCTCAATTGCTCACTTTTGAAAAATATCTCGGCTGGTTTTTCTGGAGCTACAAGACCGAAACCACGCCGGCATGGTGTTTTCGCGAGTGTGTTAACAGAGGCTGGTTGCCTGATCGGTTTGACAATGGCGATGTGGATAGGCGGCATTTTCGCAAATCGGCGGACACGGATAGTAAAGCCTAGCGGGTAAGCTAATTTCTTTTTGAAAAAATTATTTAACAAAGAGACGGTAATTGAACTGTGTAATTAATTTATAATGACAACTATATTGAGCTCCCTCTCCCTCCGGGAGAGGGTTGGGGAGAGGGGAATCAAATGAAGCTTTATTTCCTGCTTCCTCTATACTTGGGCGATTTGTTTTTGTTGCCGAGCTTTTCAAATTTTTACTTATTTTTGATGAATCCTCATCAAACTCTCTTCTCCACAATTTAACCTATGCCTTTAAAACAGCAGCTTGGACAATTATTGTTAGCGCAGGAACTCATTAGCCCCGCCGACCTGGAAAAGGCTTTATATGTGCAGGGCCAGGTAGGCGGACGTCTCGGCGCCATTTTGATTCGTATAGGCGCGTTGTCGGAAGACGCCATTCTGCCGGTATTATCCAGGCAGCTCGATATGCCGCTACTGGATCTTAAAGACTTGCCGGGTAACAGCAGGCAAATGCTGGAATGGCTTAACAGCACCGGTCTGACTATCGACTGGTGGCTGGACCAGGAAGTGATCGCCTTCGAAAAAGGCGACAACGTTGTTTGCTGTGCAGCCCGCGACCCATTAAATAACGGCATCCGCGAAGTCCTGGAAAAAACTCTGCCTGAGTCTACGCTGGAATGGATGCTGGTTCGCAGTCATGATCTCGACCAGTTGCTGGATATGGTCAACCGTCTGGGCGAGAGTGATGCCGGTAACAGCGGTGTGGGTTATTTACGCGAACTGGCCGAAGAAGCGCCTGTCATCGAATTCGTCAATAATTTATTGGCGATGGCCTTTGATCAACGCGCCTCGGATATTCATATTGAGCCGGAACGCTATACGGTCAAGGTGCGATTACGCATCGACGGGATTCTTTATGAACGCTTTACCTTGCCGATCGAACGTTTTAATGCCATCGCCTCGCGCATCAAGCTGATTTCCGGCATGGATATAGCCGAGCATCGTTTGCCGCAAGACGGTCAAATTGAAACGCGGGTCAGCGGTGAGGATTTGGATGTGCGTATTTCCGCGTTGCCTGGTGTGCATGGGGAATCCATCGTCATGCGATTGCTGCCGAAGGAAAAGCAAAAGTTCAGTATTGATTCCATCGGTATGCGGCCCGATAACCTGAAACTTTTGAAGGAATGGTCGAGTCAACCGCACGGCATTATTTTGGTAACGGGGCCTACCGGTTCGGGTAAATCGACGACGCTGTATTCGGTGCTCGATAACATCAACACCGGCGAACGTAAAATCATTACCGTCGAAGACCCGGTGGAATACCGTATGTCCGGTATTACCCAGGTGCAGACGCTCGATACCATTGGCTATAACTTTGCCCGTGCGTTACGCGCTATTCTGCGGCAAGACCCGGATGTGATTATGATCGGCGAAATCCGGGATCGGGAAACGGCTGAAATCGCCATCCAATCTTCGCTCACCGGACATTTGGTGTTGTCTACGTTGCATACCAACGACGCCATTAGTGCCTTTACCCGCTTGATCGATATGGGCATAGACCCGTTTTTGGTGGCGACACCGGTACGTGCCGTCATGGCGCAACGACTGGTCAGGCGCTTATGTAAACACTGCGCCGTACCCGGCAATCCGGTGGTGGACATTCGTGTCAACACCGAACAAAATCTGCCGGAATTTCTCGTGGGTCAGCCCGCCAACTGGCTGGAGCCGGTTGGCTGCAAGCATTGCCAGGGATCGGGATTTAGCGGTCGCGTCGGTATTCATGAACTGGTGCCGGTTACTCCCGAGCTTCAGCATGCCATCGCGCAGGGCGGCAGCACCGCGGAATTGCACCGGATAGCAGTAGGGCAGGGCTTTAAATCATTACGCGAGGACGGTTTTATGAAAGCCTATCAGGGGATAACCAGTGTTGAAGAGGTATTGCGGGTTACCGCCAATTAAGCCATGAATATAAATACTCATCTTAGAACCGCAGGAATTCTATTATTCCCACGCCGGAGCATGGGAACGATAAAGTTAATAAGCAACTCATGAAATATCACTACAAGGCTATCAATAAAGACGGCGGCATCGTGACCGGCAGCATTGAGGTCGATACGGAACGTTCCGCCGCCCGGCAATTACAGCGTCAGGGTTTGACGCCTGTCGCATTAACGCTACAGGCGCAGAAGCAGGCCAAGGGCAAATCCACAGTTAAAGCTAAAGGCAAGGTGAAAAAAAGCGATGTGTTATTAGTGATGCATCAGCTTACAACCTTGCTAAAATCGGGTGTGTCGTTGGACGAAGCGGTTTCATCGTTAGCCGAATCGATACAGCAAGGCTTTTTAAAGCAGGAGCTTGATGAAATTTCCACGCAGTTGCGCCGGGGTATCGCGTTTTCCAAAGCATTGGCGGAATCGAAAATTGACTTACCGCCTTATATGTTTCATCTGGCGACGGCCGGCGAACTGACCGGAAGCCTTGCGGAATCGTTAAGCGACGGCGTCTCGCAAATGGAATACGAGCAGAGAATCAACAGTGAATTGCGTAATGCGCTTATTTATCCCACTATTTTGATTATTTCGGGTATTAGCGCCGTCATGATTATTTTCGTCGTTGTGGTGCCGAAGTTCACCAAGTTATTGAGCAAGGCCAAAGGCGATATACCCTTTTTAGCGAAAGCCGTGCTGGAAACCGGGCAGTTTGTTAACAGCCATCTGGCTGTTATCGGCGCTGTTATAGCGGCTGTAATAGTGCTTGGTATTATTGGCATGTCCAGACCGGAGATTCGCCAGCGTTTATGGGATCAATTAATGTTCGTTCCGTTGCTCGGCACTTGGCTGATCGAATCCGATATCGGTCGCTGGTCGGCGATGCTCGGTACCTTGCTGACCAGTCGTGTCGAACTGACCCGCGCGCTGACGCTGGCGCAGCAAGGCGTATCCGGCAGTCGTCTGCGCGCCAATTTTTCGCAGGTTACCAAAGCCGTTAAAGCCGGACGCAGTCTTGCCGATGCCTTGCAGGAAAGCGGCGCAATTACCGCCACGGGTTATGGTTTGATCAAGGTTGGTGAACGTTCCGGCGAATTACCCAACATGCTGAAATCACTTGCCACCTTATACACGGAAAGCGGACGTGAACGCATGAAGCGTTTCCTGGCCTTGCTGGAGCCGATAGCCATATTGGTCATCGGCGCCGTCATCGGTGTTATAATGACCGGTATAATTTTGGCGATCACCAGCGTCAATGATATTTCGGTATAATTAATTACACCCTCCGAAACTCTTTATTAAAAGTACACTATGTTAAAAAAATATCGTTTATTCGTAAAAATATCGCTCAAACAACAGGGCTTTACACTGCTGGAAATGTTGGTGGTACTGGTTATTATCGGCTTGCTCGCCGGTTTGGTAGGTCCCCGGTTGTTTGGCAAAGTCGATAGCTCAAAAGTGAGTACCGCTGAAACGCAAATTAAAATGATAAAAGGTGCATTGGAAACCATGCGCTTGGACATAAACCGCTTTCCGACGGTCGATGAAGGTTTGAAAATACTCTATGACCAGCCCAGTCAGGAGCAAGTGAAAAACCTCTGGCAAGGTCCGTATCTGGATGAGCCGGTGCCTCTGGACCCTTGGGAAAAACCTTATCAATACAGTATTCCGGGTAAAAACAACCAGCCTTTCGCACTGTATTCCTTTGGCGCTGACGGTCAACCGGGCGGTGAAGGTACGGCAGCGGACATCGGTTACCTGCCATAAGAGAATGCGCGGCTACACGCTTCTGGAATTACTGGTTGTATTGCTTCTGTTGTCCCTGGTTACGGGGCTGATTATGCCCCGATTAAACAATCTTTATGAGAGCGCGGTACGCGCCTTCCAAGTGGAAGACGTACTGCAACAAATTTCAGGGCTGGGCTACCAAGCATATCAACAGGGAAAAACCTGGAGACTGGGACAGCTTGAGGACAGCGTAAACAACGTACCCGAACCCCCTTTGACAATGCCCGAAGGCTGGACGATCGGCGTCGACTCGCCAATCGACTATTATTCGAATGGCGTATGCAGCGGCGGAATAATTACCTTGCGCCGGAAGCAATTCGTGCAGCAATGGAAGCTGCAAGCACCGCTGTGTCAGCCCGAACTCTATGAAGCGGGTTGACGGCCGACAAAAACAAAGCGGCTTTTCATTATTGGAAGCCATTGTTGCTTTGGTATTGGTGAGCACGACGGGCATGGCTTTATTTAGCTGGATTAACAATACCCTAAGCGGGCTTAATCACGCCCTCGACAGCAGTCTAAAAACACAATTCAGGCAAAACGCGCTGGCGTTGATGCAGCAAGTTAACCCCGCAGCGGACATAAACGGGGAAATTAAAACCCCATCCTTCACTTTACATTGGCAATCCACCGCGATTACTCCTCTAAAAGAGGAAATCGATCCCAGCGGGGCTCCGGCTGCTTTCGTGTTGGGATTGTTTGATTCCCGAGTCAGCATTTATCAAAATGATAATAAAGTGGATGAGTTCATTCTCAGGCAAGTGGGTTATCAGCAGGTAAAATGAATTTCCGTACAAAAAAGAACACTCACAAAGGGTTTACATTAATGGAAGTCCTGGTTGTGCTGGTGTTGATCAGCCTGATCAGCGGCTTGCTGATGGACGGTTTCGGCTATGTATTGAGGCTTCGGTTTAACGTAACCCAACAACTAAAAAAACAACGCATCCGGCAATTACAAGAACACTGGTACAGAAACCTGGTCAACGGAATTATCGTCAATAACCGGAATGAGCCAGCCTTGTTTGAAGGGACCGAATCCAAATTACAAGGACAATCTATAAGTACGCTGACGGCACCGACCGGCGTTCCGCAATCGTTTACCTTGTCGCTATCTGCTCAAGAGAATACCATTGCGCTTAAATACAGAATTACTGAAAAGGAGGAATGGTTGTTAGGTCAATGGACTGCTCAAAAAGCCTCATTCAGTTATCTCGATAATGAGGGTAACTGGGTATCGACATGGCCGCCAAAAATGGGTGCGGTGTTACAGCAATTACCGGAAGCGATTCAACTGCAAATAGACAGTGTCCAGAATCCGATAACCTGGATAGTCAGTATTCCCGGTAGAAAAAATCCCAAGCCCGGCATAGAAGATTTTTTATGAGCGTTAGGTTTATCCCGGCGGAGCGGCAGCAGGGCTTTATCCTGGTTGCAACACTGTGGTTGATTGCTTTTATTACCGTTGCTGGCGCCTATCTTGCCCAATGGGCGGGTGATGCGCGGCAACAAATCGCCGATCAACAACAGGATATGCAAGCGGAAATAGAGTTTCAGGGTACTTTGGCCACAGTGCTGTACCTGATCAATACACACTCTATCAATGAATACGGCGTCATCCTGACCGAATTGAATGCCGAGCAAAAAGAGGCGATGAGTTTCGGTATGGCTTTGGGGCCAAAAACGCTTGATGGCAAGACTATCAAGCTTTATGACCAAGCCTATCAAGGTCTGGGGGAAAGCATATTCTCGGTTCAGGACGAAAGCGGGTTGATGGCGTGTAATAACAGCGAGCCTGTTCATTTAAAATATTTTCTGGGGTTGTTCGGACTTTCCGGGACCGAACGGGACGATGCCATTGCCAGATTGCTCGACTATGAAGACCCCGATAGCTTTCATCGCATCAACGGCGCCGAGGTAGAGCAATACAAACAACAGGGCAAGCAGGCCCCTGCAAACAGGTTTTTGTTGACCAGTTGGGAGATGCGCAATATCCTGGGTTGGGATAAGTATCAGGAAATCTGGAACAACAATCTGCCGCGCTTGACCAGTAGCAGTTGGGAGGATTTGCCGAATTTCAATGTTGCTCCTAAACAGATCTTGCAAATTTCCATGGGACTTACTTCGGATAGTGTTGATAAGATTATTCAGGCAAGAAACCAATTACCGATTACAGAAGTTGATCAGCTTTATCAAATTACCGGCAAAACATTCAATATAGACGACTTGTCATTTACGTCGACTCCTTCAAATTTTTTCAGGGTAACCCTGTGGAATCGGCAAACTGGACGGATGCGGGAAATTCACATAGAATTACATAGCCCCATTACACAAAAAGACTACTCTTTAAAGAACCGTCGCCCTTGGAGTATTGATTACCAGCTTGATATCGCCTTAACCGCAGAACAACAAAATGCCCAACCCCAGCAGCTTGAAACAGACCTTTTTAGCAACAGCGGCTCTCAAACTAAACGTTTTCAAACAATACCAACTGCCACAAGTCGTACAGCAGTTTCTCAATAAATTCCTCACTGTTTTTCGAAGTAACTCGGCCAAATACACCGTTATACCGAGGTCACAATCTATCTATCGTTGTTTCGATTTGCGCGATGTTCCGTCCGGCGCGCAGCGCCAAGCCCTGCAACTTAAAATAAATCAATGGAGTCCTTGGCCGGAACCGATGACCAATATAGTTTGGCAAAACAGTGTTGCCCAGGTGTGGTGCTGGCATGCCGAAGACGGTGTAAATAAAAAGCATAGATACCTGATCGAGACCCGTTTTTTTCCGCGTCCGGAAGCCACGCAGTTGCAATTGCTGGATTCTGATCAAGGCTATGAAGCGCAATATTGGTTGCAAGGCATTTTAAAGGAAAGTCATTGGTGGGAGAAAAAGCCAGATCAAAGTGTCTGGCAAAATTTTCAACGCGCGGCCGGTTTGGAGGCTCAGGATGAGCTGCCTGTCATAATAACCCAAAAGCAGGCACAGCCATGGGGAAAAGATTATAAGCTGGATCAAAATGCGCTATTTATAAGTCTGGAATCCATTTTATGGAAGGCTTTTCCGATGGCGCTGGCTTTTTTGCTCAGCTGGCAAGGTACGCAAATTTATCTGTTGCAGCAGGATATCAAGGCGCAGCATCGGCAACAATCAGAACTCAGTCGACAAATAGAGCCTATACTGCAAACCCGTAACAAGATACAGGATGATCAGCGTTTCCTGAATCAGGTTGCCGGGTTGTGGAAAGGTCATCGGCAGTTGCTGTTGCTTGATCAGGTCATAGCCAAGCTACCTGACCCCGCCAATATGAAGGTGATGCTATGGGAATACAGTTCAGAGCAATTGCGCTTTACGCTGCAAACGAATAACACTGATCCCAGCCTGTTTGTAAAAACCTATTCCGATCTTGCTTGGGGAAAAGAGGTAAGCGCACAACCCGATGCCAGAACCGGACAAATAACCGTCATTATTCGATTTCAAGCTGATGCAGGCGTATAAACAACTGTTGTTAGAATGGCAGGAAAACCCGAGGTTACGTATCGGTGTATTGCTGATATTGCTCATTGTCATCAGCAATGGCCTGCTGGCATTAAATGAATACCGAAACGGGTTATTTGAAGAATACGCCCGCCAGGATAAAAAACTCATAAAACTGCATTATGTGCAACAACAAACCGACTGGGCGGAAAGAGCTGAAAGTGTAAAAAACATCCGTCTGCAATTGGAAAACGGATTATGGCGCGCGGAAACCAAAGGCTTGGCGCAAGCAAATGTGCAAACCTGGTTCAATGATAAAATACAGCAGTTGGGTCTCACCGGCTTGGAGATTGCCGGAGCCAGTGTGCAAAGCGATGCAAAAATGCCTTTCATCTGGAGAGTGGTGATTGAAATTAAAGGTACATTGTATGATGCAGGCTTGCTGGAGTTGCTTAGTCAAATCGAACAAAACCCCAAACTAATGCAAATCGATCAATTGCAAACTAATCGTGACCTGCAAGACTTGTTGGGGGTATCACTACAAGTCAGTTGTTTTTTTCAGGCGCCTGATAAACCATGACGGCAGCCGGGCAAAAACAGATCGTTATAGCATTGCTTGTGTGTATACTCGGCGGCATCAGCGCCTATTGGCAGTATTCACTACCCAAGAGTGATCCCAAAGCGGTTATCGATCTGGAATGGAAATTACCGGATTTGCCTGATACTTCCGCAACGCTCAATGCGTATAATGCACTCACTCAATATTACCAAACCAGTGCGGTTCAAGGCGTCAATGTGCCCGGACAGCAAAAAATCAGGACTTGGACCTTGCAAGGAATGGTTCAGCAAGGTTCGCAGCAGTATGCGCTAATTAAAAATAATTCCAAGATCACGCGCTATCGAATAGGCGAGAGATTGCCCGATATGTCGATACTGACCGCCATTAATAATAACGGAATTACCATTGAATTAGCCGGTAAGACTCTGGCTATTACGTTACATGGCGGACAACGAAAATAAAACTTCTACAGGCCTCGCCTAAATAAACCACAATGCCCTTTAAAACCTCGTCTTTATTGATTATCGCAGCTTTAATATCCAGTCTTTCATTGGCAGGCTGTTACACATGGCAAAGCCCTATTAAATTACCCGAACCGTTACGTCCGCGCCAGCAAGAAGTAAGGGCGCTCGATGATAAAACCGGCGCGTCAAATATAACCGGTATTGGGACGGTTGCGGAAGAACAGAAACAAGCTATTCCGTCAAATCGAACAAAGCCGCCTCGTTTTACCGAAACGCCGGGAATTATGCAGCCGTCGGCAATTGCCGGCCTTGATACCTTTGAAGAAACCATGCCGGGTCTTAAAGGCGGTCCTTTCAAACTGGATGTAGACAACATGCCGTTGCCGGCCTTCATTAATGAAGTCTATGGCAACATGCTGCATATTTCCTTTCAGATTGATAAGTCATTGCAAAGCGTCAGTGACCTGATTACCTTGCGTATAACGGAGCCGCAGAGCGCGCAGGAACTGTCGCGAGTGGTCGCAAAAGTATTGTCTGAATACGGCGTGGCGATAAAAAAAGAAGAGCAGCATTACCGTTTTCTGCAAAGCACTAAAACGCCTGCTGATGAGCCGCCGTTGTTAATCAGTGGAAGAACTCTCCCCGAAGTGCCGGTGACACACCGGCCCATTTTTCAGGTGGTCCCGCTTTATCATGTGCGCAATGTCAATGTCACTTCGGCGTTAAATCAAATGTACGCCGGACAGGATCTGAAAATAATGGACGATCTTGAGCGTAACACCATTACCCTGCAGGGTTCCCGCCATCTCGTTGCCAATGCGCTGGAAACCATCAAGTTTCTGGATCAGCCGACGATGCGAGGTCGCTATAGCTTACGTATTGATCCACTGTATCAAACGCCCGAAGCCTTAAGCGAAGCACTGGTGCAGGTTTTGCAATCGGAAGGTTACGGAGCCAGTTCCACTTTGCCGATGGGTAGCATACTGGTGTTGCCGATGAGTAAAATTAACGCCGTGCTGGTATTTACCGCCGATCCAAAAGTGCTTGGCCTGGTAAAGCAGTGGGTAGAGGCGCTGGATCAGCCGACTTACGCCAACGATAAAAACACGCTTTTTTACTATCCGGTAAAAAATACTGCAGCCGGCGCTCTCGTTAAAACATTAAGCGCTCTCGTGCCGAATATCGTTATCCAGCAAGCGGCACAGACACAAAAAAATCCTGGCGCCGCAGCGCAAGGAGCTACTGCGAATGCTGCTTCGCAAACATCAGGAACCGGTTCAGGGGGGCAAAAGTCCAGCTTGGTAGTCGATGAACAACGCAATGCTGTGCTATTTTTTGGTAACGCCGATACCTGGTCGCAAATACTGCCGATTATCCGGCAGATGGATACCCAGTCCAAGCAAGTCCTGATTGAAGTCACCATTGCCGAGGTAACGCTGGGGGATACCGATACCTTCGGTATTCAATGGTCTGCTCACGGTAAGTCGGGAGATTTCGGCTTCGATGTCGGTACGCTGGTGGGTGCCGCTTCACCGGTCGCCAATGCCTTTAATTATGTCCTCAACTCCGGCGGCAAAACCCGCATGGTCTTGAAGGCGCTGGCTACCGACAGTCGCGTGAATGTCTTGTCAACACCGAGGCTCATGGTCAAAAGCGGCGAAGAGGCCGCCATCGAAATTGGTGATGAAGTGCCTATTGTCACCAGTCAGGGGGTTCCTTCCGGCTCGCCGCAAACAGGAGGCGACAGCATATTTACACAAAACGTGCAGTATCGCAAAACCGGCGTGATCCTCAATGTCAAACCGATAGTGCATTCGGGACGACGCATTGATCTGGATGTCAGTCAGGAGCTCAGCAAGGCGACGGAAAATCTCACCAGCGCAATCAGCAGCCCCACCATTCAGAACCGGAAGGTAGAAACCACGTTAAGTCTTAAAGACGGTGCGTCGGTATTGATTGCCGGCATTATCAGGGATGACAACTCCTATGACAGTAGCGGCATACCCTATCTAAAGGACATTCCCTGGCTGGGTTATTTGTTTAGCTCCAAGGGACGCAGTCACGACAAGTCCGAAATCGTCATCATGATCACGCCCTACATAATGGAAGATGATGACGATGTGGAGTCGATCAGCGATGCTTTCCGTGATCAATATTCGTTTAATCAGAAACCGAATACGGCGTTGCAAAAGCCTTGATCGGAAAACAGGAAATTAAATCGGATCTGTTGGACAAAAATAGTCTGAACAGTTCCTGTTCGTAGGGTTTCTTGAGGGGTTCAAGGATTGCCGCCGTATCAAAACGTTTGGGACTGGGTTTAAACCCAGTCCCGCTTCGTCTCTCATTGTTATATACAACTGTCGTCATACCCGGCGCGAAGCGGGTATCCAGTGCCATGGACGGTAACTTCGAATACATCCCTGTATTCTGGATTCGCTTACGCGGTCTAACGGCTCCGGCAATCCCTGCCGGAATGACGTGTTCCTACAGACTCGTGTAACGATGAGAGCCAGAACCTGGGGTCGAGCGAAGCAAGTGACTTTACTACACGCTGCTGATTATAAAAATTGCTTCGAGAAATTAGCAATCGCGATGGCGACAAGAACACCCATCATCCATTTGAGTAAATTAAGATCTGCCTTGAGGGGTGCGAGCTCGATCTGTAAATCCCTTTTAGTGACAAGCTCCGATTCGTCAATCGCCGCACGCATAGCCTCAGTTAAACCCTCGGCTTGTTTTTGATCAAAGCCCGCCTCTTGCAATTTGCGGACAAATTTGTGTGTATCAAATGTAATTGTTGCCATACGCGACCACCGTCCATAAATATTCATTAAGATAGAGATCATCAAAATATAACACAATCCATAGACCGGAAATAAAAATCCTTGCTTGGACAGTGGCGGATACCGAAACAATTGAAACAAATCCACGTTGTTCTGAAATAAGCCGGAAACAATGCTACTCTACACTGTACCCCGACTCGTCGTTAACAGCGAGTTAAACAGGTCTTAATCCAACAGAACGGTAATCAGGAAAAGAACTATTCATTTAGTAATAAACCTAAATCCCTAGTAAAATTCACATCGCCGCTTCATCAGGCTTTATAGCCCTGTTTTTTGTATTATTAATATTCGATGCTATACTTCATAGCACCTGTTTCGATAAAGGAGTCAAAGCCTATACAAACAGGGTCGATTTTTAATAATGCTCCGTGTGAGCCTCTTTGCAGAAGATTGAGAGTCATACAGGCCGGTAATAACTTAAGGCTTGCAATTTTTTAATAATCCGCTAAAGTGACCACTCACAGTATGACTGCCCTTTATCAAGGGCTATTTTCAATTAGCTAAGGAAATAATTATGTCTTTTAATAAAAATATTTTAGCGCTGGCGATTGTCGGCGCATTGCCTGGGGCATCTTATGCCGTTGTCAGTCTGATTCCACCAGGTCCGTCGGTTCCTGTAACCTATGCTCAGGAAGTTATTTTGCCTGCTGACTTTACGAATGCGGGCGGTGCACCAGCGGATACTAATGGCGATGGTGACGGTGATGGTCCCGCTACCGGTATTCTTGGTGTTAAAATGCAGCTCGGATTCTCTATCGTAGGTTCGTCTAAATATGTTCGTCTGGATTTTCCCGATACAAAATTGGCTCAAGCTTTGACTGCGAGGAATTTTAGTACAACGCTTGCCGGAGGTGCTGTGCCACCTGTTCCAGGCACACTGACTATTTCTGCCGGTGGTGCTGTGGGTTCCAGTTTTGTCATTGTCGAAGTTGCCGGTGCCAACCTGAGCAACCTTGATGAGTTTCATTTTACGCTGAGCGACGGTGTTACAGCTGCAGTTCCTAGTATATTACCGGTTCAAAAAATTCAACCCCAATCAAAATCCCCGCATACGATTACTTATCGCTTGTACAACAGTCCGGTTGATGCCGTCACTAACAATCCTGCCCTTGCATTATCTAGCGCAAGCGATATTTGGTATAAATTCGGCCCAGGTTTAAATTTGTCATGTGCTCCATCGGCATCTAAAAAAATCAATGTGACAGATAAAACGAAGTTCATTGATGGGACTTCTATTACAGATCTTTTCACTTTGACGGCAGCTGGACTTGGCACACTCAAGCCGGACGGCACTGCTGTTGCTACTACGGACTACCTGCCTGCAGGTTCTACCTTTAAGGTGACAGGTAATGTTCAAAATATTCTGGGAGGCGGCTCTTTAACTCTAAATGCTGTGCCTGCGGTTCTTACCGCTACGACGGGAACATGGACTACCCCACCACCAGCGCCGGATTTACTGGGCGCCTTAGTGGTGTTTGATCCAGACGGCGTGACCCCAATGCTTGATGGTGATTACACTGTTTTGGTTACACAAGGCAGCTCTCCTGTTTTCCCTGTGTCTCCGAATCCTGTCGATCTAGGTGTTTGCGGTAGACTCAATTTTAGTGGATCAAGTGACCGAGTTGACTACGGCTTAACCCCTGGTTCCGTCAATAAACAATATCTGCGTATCACCAACCCAACGAAGACTGGCGGTGCGGTTAATATCAGCGTCTGGAATGATGCCGGTGTTCAGGTTGATTTCCCATTGTCGGCTATTAAAGTCGGTCCTGCGCCTGGCGTAAATCTCCCAGCTGTACTGAATGGTTTGGCGAGTACTCCGATCATCGACGTTAATGCGTTTGATGCAGCGGCGAAATCGGTAAATGCAGGTTTCTCAGTAGGCACCGGTGTAGATGGCAAGCCAGGTAAAATCAGAATCGAAGTGCGCGGCGCCTTCGGCGATGATCATTTGGATGGTAATTCCAAATTGACGTTTGGTCCAACAACCTTCACGCCAGGAAAGCCTTCAACAGTGCGTTTGAAAGAGGGTATTTACATTCAAGCCATCAACAATGGCGCTTTCCATCAATCACACTAATTTAGTTTAGTGTGGTAAGTTGCCAAGGTTGGGGTTAGATTTCACTTCTCCATTTTTGTAATTACCGTTGATTGAAATAAACCGCTCCAGGGTAACCCTGGAGCGGTTTTTTTATGCGAGTTTCTATGGTTTTATAAGCTCAATAAGGGCTCCAGACCTGATTAATAATTGAAAATAAACCTGAGCTTTCAAAAGAGCATAGATAAAATCCGGATCTCAAAGGTGAGATTCAGGTAATAAGGCTGACAGACGTTGGCCCTTGATTCCTATTTAAGGATACAATAGCTGCACTATTTTTTTGAAATAAAGGATTTTCTTTTGGCTGAAAAAATTATTCGTATTGCAACGCGGCAAAGTCCTTTGGCCTTGTGGCAGGCAGAACATGTCGCAGAGCGCCTGGAGCGGGCATTTCCCGGCTTAAAAACCGAGTTGGTTAAAATGGTTACCCGAGGCGATAAAATACTCGATGCGCCTTTAGCCAAGGTGGGTGGTAAAGGGCTGTTTGTTAAAGAGCTGGAGCAGGGCATGCTGGAAGTTTCTGCCGATATTGCCGTGCCTTCAATGAAAGATGTACCGGTGGACTTTCCTGAAGGCCTGCATTTGGCCGCTATTTTGACGCGAGAGGACCCGACCGATGCTTTCGTATCGAATCACTACGCCTCGTTTAATGAGTTGCCGCGCCATGCCAGGATCGGTACTTCCAGCTTGCGCAGGCAATGCCAGATCAAGGAAAAATACCCTGACGCTGAAATCATCTCCTTAAGAGGTAATGTCAATACTCGTTTGGCCAAGCTGGATGCCGGAGACTATGATGCAATTATTTTGGCCTCGGCAGGTTTAAAGAGATTAGGGATGGCTGCGCGCATTACCCAATGCCTGGATACGGCAGTCAGCTTGCCGGCAATAGGGCAGGGTGCGATTGGTATAGAATGTCGTACGGATGATGCCGAAATTAATCAGATTTTGGCTGTTTTGCATGATCCTGAAACGGCTTTGTGCGTGATGGCCGAACGTGCGATGAATGCGCGTTTAAGTGGCGGTTGCCAGGTGCCTATTGCAGGCTTTGCCGAGTTGCAGGGTGAGCAATTGTTGATGCGCGGATTAGTCGGCAACCCCGATGGTACTGTGTTATATCGATCCGAGCGATCAGGTAGTTCGGCTAACGGTGTGCTGATCGGCAGGCAGATTGCAGAAGACTTATTGGCGCAGGGTGCCGATAAAATTCTGCAAGCGCTGTTTTCATAACCTATCGTTATGTTATCTGATAAGCCTTTGAACGGTTGTCGTGTTTTGGTGACGCGCCCTGAACATCAGGCGGGAAATCTGGCGCGATTAATAACAGAACAAGGTGGCAATGCCATTCGCTTTCCAACTCTCGCTATTGTGGCATTGGATAATGTTGACGAGATCAGAAATGCTCTGGTAAGCCTCGATAGATTTCAATGGCTTGTTTTTATTAGTGCAAATGCAGTAACAATGCACCATTACTATTTAGATGGTGGTAAAATAAATAAATTGCAGTCCATGCGCCTTGCTGCAATAGGACGGGCGACGGCGGAAGCGATGAAAAACGCCGGTTTGCCGGTTGATTTGGTGCCGGAAAACGGTTATACCAGCGAAGCCTTGTTGGCTATGCCGCCAATGCAGCAGGTTAGCGGACAACGTATTTTGATTGTGCGCGGAGAAGGCGGACGCGAGGAACTTGCATCTACCTTGCGTAGCAGAGGGGCGGACGTTGACTATCTGGATGTCTATAAAAGAATTGTTCCCGGCATTGATAGTTCAGAAGTTCTGTTATTGCTGAAACAAGGTGGGCTCGATATTATCACCATAACAAGTGGTGAAGCGTTGCAAAATTTATTAACTCTGCTGGGTCAGGAATATCATGAACTATTGTTCGCAATTCCTTTGGTGGTAGTCAGTGATAGGATCAGGCAAATAGCCGACAATATGGGATTTAAACAAATTGTTGTGACGAATAATCCTTCAGATACAGCAATTCTTGAGGCAGTAACAATGTGTGTAGGAGGAATAGAGTGGCCGAATTGAGTGAACAACAACAACAAGAAGTGGGCGAGTCTAAAAAAGCCCGCCGGTCACGCAGCGGATTCTGGTTTGGCGTGATTATTTTGCTCATTATCATTAGTGTGGCGGGCGCCGGTTTTTATCTTTTTATGCAGTTGCGAGACAGGCAGGAAGGGTTGGGCGGTGAAGTCAAGGGTCAGATGTCCAAGCAGATTGCCGACTATCAGGATCAGCTAACAGCTATTCAACACCAACTGGCAACCGTAGAAGCGACTATAGCCGGTAAGGACAACCATTTTACTAAAACCCTGGCCGATTTTTCCCAGTTACATAATGAAAAACTGGAGAGTACACGTAAAGAACTGAATGAAGCAATTCAGCATATACAACGTCAACTCGGAAAAACACGCGGCGATTGGCTGGTTGCCGATGCGGAATATCTGTTAAGTGTTGCGAATGAGCGCTTACACTTAATTGGCGATGTCAATACCACTCGTGAAGCCTTGGAAGCCGCTGACCAGCGCTTGAGAGAAAGTGGTGATGCCGGGGTGTTCAAGGTGCGTGAGCAAATTGCCAAGGAAATCGCTCTGCTTCGAAGCGTTTCGGTCCCGGATATTGTCGGTATTTATGCGGCCATTCAAACTGTGGAAGGTCAGGTTGATAAACTGACATTGCTACTGCCTTATTCAGGAAAGGCATTAACTCCGTCAACAGAAGTTCATGATCATGCCGATAAAGAATCCAAAGAAAAACATGAGTTGCTGGATTCGGCCATCAACAAGCTGCAAGGCGTCGTAACCATCAGGCATACTGATCAGCCGATCAAGGAAATTTTAACACCCGAAGAGGCTCAATTTATCCGCGAGCAACTTAGAGTGAAATTGGAGATGATAAAAATCGCCTTGGTTCAGCATAATGAGCCTCTGTATCAATCCAGTCTGGCCGATGCAAAAAATTGGGTAGAGCGGCATTTTACCAGGAACGATGATTCAAGAGCGTTACTTGCCGAACTGGACAGATTTAATGCGATTAAAATCCACAGTCAATTTCCCGACATTAGTTTGTCCTTGAAAATGCTCAGGGATATTAGCAAGCTGAGAATAGAAACCGATAAAGCAATTCAGCCGGCTGAGACGGCAAAGCCTGATCAAGAAGCAAAGCCCATTCAAGCTCCCGAAGCACTTAAACCTGTTAAAGTTTTACCGCCGGTTGGGGTGAAAGCGCCTGTTGAAGTTGAACAGCCGGCTATCGTTGTACCTGAAGAGCAATAACTCAAGAGTTCATGATGAAAAAAAATATACTTTATTTTCTGGGTTCTCTTGTTGTTGCCATTGCTGCCGCTTATTTTGTCAATAAATGGTTTGATGGGTTTGATAATCCGGGATATGTCCTGATCGGCATAGGGCATTGGTCATTAGAAACAACGCTGGCGGCTTTTACAGTTAGTCTGATTATTGGTTTTTTCGTATTCTATTTTTTCTTTCGGATATTGGGTTGGCTGGTCAGATTGCCGGGTCAAATCAAACGCCGCGGAACCAATGTAAGATTTAATCGTTCCCAGGAAGCATTAATTGCAGGTTTGGTTGATTCGGCCGAAGGGAACTGGGAAAAAGCGGAAAATGTGTTGATTAAACACGCGTCTCACAGTGGCGCACCGTTACTTCATTATTTGACAGCGGCACGGGCGGCACAATCGCGCGGTGCATTTGAGAAAAGGGATGAATATTTGCAAAAAGCTGCGGCTCAAGCGCCCGATTCCAGTGTGGCGATAGGCTTGACCCAGGCGGAGTTGCATCTATCCGGTAATCAGTTTGAGCAGGCGCTGGAAACGCTGACACGCTTGCATTCAATCGACCCGACGCATGCCACCGTGCTGAAATTGATGCATCAAGCCTATCAGCATGTCGGCGACTGGGAAGGCATACGGAAATTGCTTCCGTCATTGAATACAAATAAAGTGTTGATGGAGGCGGAAATAAAGATACTGGAGACGGAAGCGTTCAGTAAATTATTGAAGCAAGCTGCTGAAGCGGGCAATGTCGGCGCTATCAGGACATTATGGATGGAGATTCCTAATTACATCAAAAAAATGCCCGGTATTTCAGCGATCTATTTTGCCGCGATGATTAATATTGGAGCTGGGGCGGAAGTCGAGGATGATTTGGCGACCGCTTTGTCAGTTGGTTGGGATCAAACCCTGCTGGCCTTGTTTGGCAGCATTCAATCCGATGATGTTTCTGCCCAGCTTGAAATGGCTGAACGTTGGCTTTCCTTGCATCAGGATGACGCCGTATTGCTTACTGTTTTGGGTAAATTGAGCTTAAGATGTGCAGACACCGAAAAAGCCGAAAGTTATCTATCCAGAAGCATTGCTATGGAGCCTACCGTACAAGCCTATCAATTACTTGGCGAGTTGTTGTATGCACGAGGCGATAAGGACAAAGCCAGTGAATGTTACCGTTATGGTCTGGAGTTGGCATCCAGTGAGGTCGTCAGCCGGATAGATACGGTATCGTAAAGGTGTAGCCTATGACCGCGCTGGCTTTTGATACTCACGAGTTTGTTAAGGAGCTGAAAGGTGCAGGGTTTAGCGAACTACAAGCTGAAATCATCACCAAGCTGCAAAAGGCCACGATTACCACCACACTGGAACAGGCCAGGCATGACTATCATTTGGATGAGCTAGCCACTCGCCGTGATTTAAAAGACATGGAGCTGGTTCTGAAAAGGGACATTGAGCAGTTGCGCCTGGAATCAAAAAAGGACATGGAGCAGCTACGTCTGGGATTAAAAGCAGACATTGAACAGCTACGCCTGGAATCAAAAAAGGATATTGAACAACTACGCCTGGAATCAAACAAGGACATTGAGCTGCTACGCTCTGACACTAAGGCGCAAATTTCAGAAGCAAAAGCCGAACTGATCCGCTGGGTCGTTGGTGTCGGTTTGTTACAAACCACGCTGATAACCGGCGTACTGTTGAAATTGGTGCATGTACTATAGACAGCTTAAAACAACGTATCCCACATTGCATCGACTTTTTTAATAACATCAGGGGACATGACAATCGGTCTGCCCCATTCCCGATTAGTTTCCCCCGGCCATTTGTTAGTCGCGTCAAATCCCACTTTCGAGCCAAGACCGGATACCGGTGAAGCAAAGTCAAGATAATCAATCGGTGTGTTTTCAAGTATCGTTAAATCCCTAGCGGGGTCCATGCGGGTGGTGATTGCCCAGATTACATCTTCCCAATTGCGGACATTGACATCATCATCAACGACGATGACAAACTTGGTATACATGAATTGGCGCAAATAGGACCAAGTTCCCAGCATGACCCGTTTGGCATGGCCTGCATATTGTTTTTTCATGCTGATGACGGCCATACGGTAAGAACAGCCTTCGGGAGGTAAATAAAAATCAACGATTTCCGGAAATTTTTTTTGCAGAATCGGTACAAAAACTTCATTCAGCGCAACGCCTAAAATGGCCGGTTCATCGGGTGGTCTGCCGGTAAATGTGCTGTGATAGATAGGCGCTTGCCGCTGGGTAATGCGTTCTATCGTGAATACCGGAAATTCATCGACCTCATTGTAATAACCGGTATGGTCGCCAAATGGGCCTTCCGGCGCGGTTTCATCAGGATAGATAAAGCCTTCCAGGACTATTTCGGCGCTGGCGGGTACTTGCAAATCATTAATCAGGCAATTGGCGACTTCGGTTTTACTGCCGCGCAACAAGCCGGCAAAGCCGTATTCAGACAGGGAGTCAGGAACCGGTGTGACTGCGGCGAGTATTGTTGCCGGATCGGCTCCCAGAGCGACAGAAACAGGGAAGGGTTTGCCGGGATAGGCTTTTTGCCATTCTTTGAAATCCAGAGCGCCGCCTCTATGCGCCAACCAGCGCATGATGACTTTATTCTTGCCGATGACTTGCTGGCGATACATGCCGAGCTTTGGCCGCTCTTTATTAGGTCCTTTGGTGATGACCAGCGGCCAGGTAATTAATGGCGCCGCATCTTCCGGCCAGCAGGTTTGAATCGGATAATCGCTCAGGTCGATTTCATTGCCTTGCCTGATGAGTTCCTGGCACGGCGGGGAACTAACCAGTTTGGGTGCCATATTCAATACTTGCTTGAATACAGGCAATTTCTCCCAAGCGTCTTTCATGCCTTTAGGCGGCTCCGGCTCTTTTAAATAGGCCAGTAGTTCGCCGATTCCCCGTAATTCATCGACCGATTCCGCACCCATGCCCATGGCGACACGGCGCGGCGTACCGAAAAGATTGGCCAGCACCGGGATGTTAAAGCCGGTTGGATTTTCAAATAATAGAGCGGGGCCGCCTTGTTTTAACGTCCGGTCACAAATTTCGGTCATTTCCAGGCAGGGATTTACAGGGACGGTAACCCGTTTCAGTTCCCCCTGTTTTTCCAGTTGTTTGATGAAGTCGCGCAGGTCTCTGTATTTCATGCGGCTGTGTTTGCTGCGTCGGTATCAATGCCATTATGTTTGAGTAGGGCGTCTATTGTGGGTTTGCGTCCACGAAACTTAACAAACAGGTCCATAGCGGGTTGGCTGCCGCCTTGCTCAAGAATATTGCTTAAAAAAGCGTTGCCCGCTTCCCGGTTAAATATGCCTTTTTCTTCAAATAGTGAAAACGCATCGCTGGACAACACTTCCGCCCATTTGTAACTGTAGTAGCCTGCTGCATAACCTCCGGCGAAAATATGCGAGAAGCCGTGAGCAAAACGGTTAAATGCCGGTGGTTTAACAACGGCAACCTGTGTCCTTACTTTGTTCAGGATTTCATAGATACGGCCGCCTTTTTCAGGGTCATAATCCTGATGTATTCTGAAATCAAACAGGCTGAATTCCAGCTGTCTTACCATAGTCATGCCGGCCTGGAAGTTTTTTGCGGCCAGCATTTTTTTGAACAGCTCGTCCGGTAACGGCTCGCCGGTTTGATAATGTCCTGAAATCAACGCCAGCGCCTCTT
>SXGU01325328.1_pt1 | contig 45328 bp, 44 predicted proteins | sample 3174531 | NCBI WGS metagenome assembly SXGU01 (sample SAMN11356863, study PRJNA531348) | freshwater metagenome | isolation source: freshwater sample F1-140 | place: China: Fuxian Lake, Yuxi | collected 2017-12-25 | reverse complement strand
CATGGCAATGTCGATACGCCGAGGCTCGTCGACGCCGACGATCTCCATACGGCCCTTGCCGAGGCGCTGGCCCTCGTAGTGAAACACCGCGCCAGGCCCCGCGCCGGGCCCCTCGTGGCTCGAGGTCGTCGAAGGGTCCATCGCCGGAAAGGGGTTCCAATCGTTGAAGCGACGAAGATCGTTCATGCGATCGAACACCGCGCGCGCCTCCTGCTCGAGGCGGTCGACGCCGCAATCGGCGTCTGGGGCGCCGGCCGGGTGGGGGTTCGCATTTCGCCGCTGAACAGCTACAATGACATGAAGGACAGCAACCCCGCGGGCGTGACGAGCCACGTTGCCGCCCAGCTTGATCAACGCGGCATCGCCTACCTGCATCTCATGCGCGGCGATTTCTTTGGCGTGCAACAAGGTGATGTCGTCACTCCGGCGCGCGCCGCCTTCAAGGGCGCGCTGATTGGCAACATGGGTTACTCTCCCGAAGAGGGCGCCCAGGCGGTGACGGACGGCACGCTCGCCGCCGTCGCCTTCGGCCACCACTACGTCAGCAACCCGGATCTCGTCGAGCGCGTGAAGACCGGTGCGGCGCTGGTCGAGCCGGATGCGCGCACTTTCTACAGCCCGGGTGCGCGGGGTTATACCGATTATCCTGTGCTGAATTCCGGGCCCTCCACCTAAAGAATTTGGGAATCTTGAAGTCTGGCATCGGACATCTGTCAGAGGGCATCGAATAAGGTCGTTCGGAGGGCGCCGCTTCGTCGGTGCCGCGAATAGAAAAACGGCTGCGACGAAGCGCAGCCCTCCGAAAAATACGCATCGCCCGGACCTTTTTCGACACCCTCTAATCTCGGATTTCCGATCCGCCGACCGAGCGGCGCGTCCCGCCGGAACGGACACTCGAATTTTGCCGCGAAAACCGCCGCCTGTCTTGCCGGTCGAAATTGAAAATTCTGGCTCCCGGCCAATTCCTTCGTTCCCTCTGACGGTGGCAGCCGTCTAGCCTGATTCCTTAAATATGTTTCCCAGTATAAAATGAAAACATCTCTGCAGTCCCTGGCCGTCCTGCTGACCCTCGCCACCATTTCCCCGTTTGGCCTGAACGCCGCCGGCTCCGACTGGCCCCAATGGCGCGGCGCGGATCGGACGGATGTCTCGCCGGAAACCGGCCTGCTCAAGACGTGGCCGGCTGCGGGACCGAAGCGGGTCTGGCTTTTTGAAAATGCCGGCAGCGGATATTCGGGTCCGGCGATCGCGAATGGAAAACTTTTCACGCTCGGCACGCGGGAGGGAAGCGAGGTTCTTTTGGTGCTCGACGCCAACACGGGGAAAGAACTTTGGACCGCCAAACTGGGCGAGGTCCTCGACAACGGCTGGGGCAACGGTCCGCGAGGGACGCCGACGGTGGACGGCGATCGCGTCTACTCCTTGAGCGGACCGGGAAACCTCGTCTGTGTGAACGTCGCGGATGGGAAAATCCTCTGGCAGGTCAGCATGAGTGATCTCGGCGGCAAGAAGCCGAATTGGGGGTTCAGTGAGTCCGTGTTGGTGGATGGCGCGTTGGTCATCTGCACACCCGGTGGTTCCATGGGAGCCGTGGCCGCGCTCGACAAGCTGACGGGCAAGCTGCGTTGGCAATCGACGAAATTTACCGATCCTGCGCACTATTCCTCGGTTGTTCCCGCCCGGATCAACAACACGGACCAATACGTCCAGCGCACGGAAAAGAGCGTCGTGGGAATCGCGGTCAAGGACGGAAGCCTGCTTTGGCAGACGTCGTTTCAGGGCCGGACGGCGGTGATCCCGACCCCCATCGTCAAGGGTAACGCGGTTTACGTCACCGCCGGCTACGGGGCCGGGTCCAAGCTCGTGACGATCGGTGCCGGCAACGAGGTGACCGTGGTCTATGAAAACAAGGTCATGAAGAACCATCATGGCGGTGCGATTCTGATCGGCGACCACGTCTACGGGCACAACGACCCCGCCGGCTGGGTCTGCCAAGACTTCGCGACCGGCGCGGAAGTCTGGAGTCACGCCGGCCTGAAGAAAGGCGGCATCGGCGCCGCCGACGGCATGCTCTACTGCCTCGAGGAAGGCAGCGGAACGGTTGTGCTGGTCGACGCCTCACCCAAAGGCTGGAAGGAACACGGCCGTTTCAAACTCACGCCCCAGACCAAGATTCGCAGCGAGCGGGGAAAAATCTGGACGCATCCCGTCATCAGCCACGGCAAGCTGTACCTCCGCGACCAGGATTTGATCTACTGCTACGACGTCAAAGCGCCGTAAGCGTTCAGGTGATTTCCGGGGTCAACCCCATCACGAGATCCCAGCGGGCGGTGAGCTCGCCGGCTTTCGATCCGGAAAGTGGTGCGAAGTCGATCGTCACCGATTCGCGCTGGCGTTGATCCTTGATGCCTTTCCACGGGCCGTCATTGGCGTTGCCCGGGTGTCCCTTGATATAGCACTGCGAGACCAGCTCCTTCTTCCCTTTGATTTTGACCGCGACGTGGATGTGCGGAGCGCGACCGGTGTAGGGCACGGGCTTGATCGTGCGGAAAACATATTCGCCGGTGGAGCCGGTGACGAAGCGACCGAAGCACTGGAAGTGGAGGTCGCGTTTAGCCTTGTCGCCGCCGGTCTTGGTATGGAGGTAGACCCCCGTGCTGTCGCATTGCCAGATTTCAATTGTGGCGTTGCGGATCGGGCTGCCGGCGGCGGTGAGCAGGCGCCCGCCAAGCCACGTGATCTTCCCGACGGCGGGTGTCAGCGAGTCGTTAAGTGTGACGAGATCATTGTCCGTATCGAGGGGCAGTTGGTCGGGATAAAAAGGTCCTTCCGTCTGGGGTGGTGTGAGCGTGAGCTGCTCAGCAAACAGCCCGGGCACGGCCACCAGCGCCGAACCCCAGGCGAGCTGGCGGAGAAATTGGCGGCGGGGAGCGTAGATCTGAAAAGCGCGGGGTGTGGGATTGGAGGTCATGGGATGGGAGCTGATTGGGGACGGAGGGGGAGGGACGGAAAGCCGGGGAGCAGGGAGGTCGAGTGGGAACCCCGGGGTGAGACTGGATCGACATGGTGGCTGTCGTCCGGGGGACGCAATCAGAAAACCGCTTTGGGCAAGCCTGCGGCGCAGATCAATTCCCGCAGCCATTGACACTGCCCCGGCCATTTTCCGGGAGAAGAAGATGCTTGCGGGTGCCGGGCTGCGAGGCCCCGGCATTCTCAAGTTTGCACGTGCACGCGTGAATCCCCAATCAGCCGGTGACGGCACACCCTGCAACCGTGCTCGCCACCGGCGCGCGAGAGATCGTTGCCGTCTTGTTCACCTTTGCGACAGTGAGCGCGGGGGGAGCCGAAGCGAAGCGACACAGGTGATTTCGTCGAGCCGTTCTGACTTGCAGACCATCCCCGGTGCTACTGCGCAGGAACCCACACCAGCGGCTGATTTAGTCCGGCCAGGGAATGCGCCAGGGCGTCGATGACCACGGCGGGTGCCACGCCGAGAGCGACGATGGCGATGATCAGCGCGAGGCAGAGCACGCGGGTGGAAGAATCGAGCGGGATGGGTCCGGCTTTCCCCACCGGTTCGCCGAACACGGCCTCGCGGATCACGCGGAGGTAATAGTACACCGCGATGGCGGCGTTGATCATCGTGATGATGACCAGCAGGAGGTGTCCCTTGGCCAGGGCGGCGGTCAGCAGCGAGAGTTTGCCGAAGAAACCCACGAAGGGTGGAATGCCGGCGAGGCCGAACACGCCGACCAACAGCGTCACCGCGAGCAACGGCGACCGGCGATGAAGTCCGGCGAGTTCCGCGATGGCCACGTTGGTGCCATCGCGCGAGACGCGTGAAATCACCACGAAGCAGGCCAGCACCATCAGCATGTAGCCGGTGATGTAATACAGCGCCGCGGCGAAGCCCGGATCGCTGAGGGTGACGAAGCCGACCACGGCATAGCCGGCGTGGGCGATGCCGGAGAAGCCGAGCAACCGTTTGAAGTCCGTCTGGCCGAGCGCGAGAAGATTGCCGTAAAACATCGAGGCGATGGCCAGGCCCGTGAGCAGCAGGGCAATGGTTGCGTGGTCGGGCGTCGCGAGCGAGACCAGACGCACGAGGACGGCGACGGCGCCGATTTTTGGCAGCGAGGCGATGAGGCTCGCCGTCTCGTTTGAGGAGCCCTGGTAGACGTCGGGCGTCCAGAAGTGAAAGGGGAAGATGGCCAGCTTGTAGTAGAGCCCGCAAAACGCGAGGGCCAGACCCACCACGGCGAGCGGGGACTGGATGAGGGGCTTGAGATTGGCCGCCATGAGGGGGAGCGACGTCGTGCCGGTGAGGCCGAACAGGTAGCTCAGGCCGAAGAGCATGAGGCCGTTGGCCGCGACGCCGAACATGATGTACTTGATGGCCGATTCCATCTGGTTGCGCTGGCCCTCGCGTTCGCGGCGCATGGGGACGAGCAGGTAAAGCGGGAAGGAGGACAACTCGAGGGCGATGACCAGCGCGATGAGATCGACGCAACTCACGAGCATCAGGAGGCCGGACACGCTCAGGGTGAGGAAGAGGTAGTATTCCGGCTGAATGCGTTCACGGATGTCGGGGAGGCGCCCACTGAGGAGCAGAATGGCGGTGAAGCCAAAGGCCAGAATCAGTTTCAGCAGCTGCGAGAAGGCATCGACGCGGTAGGCGCCGCTGAAGAGCACCGCCTGTTGGCCCAGGCAGCAAGCGCATGTCACCAATGTGACCAGCGCGGTGACAAGCGCCACGAGCCGCGCGCGCCGGGCCAGGCCTTCGCCGAGGGTGACGAAAAAAAGCACGAGTCCGCCGGCCAGCAGCACGAGCTCGGGGAGAAAGGCCTGGAACGAGGAAAGTGACATAGGCGTTAGACCGAATCGTTCGTATCGCGGCGGTCGCAACCACAGGGGAAACGGCTGATTCTTGACCACGGATGGCACGGATCAGCACGGATAAAGGCCGTCTTCATCCGGGATTGATCCGTGAAATCCGTGGTTAAGTGCCTGGAAAATGAATCGGCCAAATCGCCGCAACGATGAACGACTCGAACCGATGTTAGCATACTCGCGCCGGTTTTGGCCCATGCAACAAGGCCTGCACATGTTGTTTTCCTACGTGCATCTTCAAGCCACGAAATTTGAACAGAAGGCAACAAAGAGAATGAAGAGTCATGCGTCTCGGCTCGCTTCGTTTGCTTCGTTGCCTTCTGTGCAAAGGATTGGAGTTCAAGTTTGGTTGCGGCTGCGCCCCGCCGGATCTCTGTGCCATTGTGGTTCAAGGAGTGGTCCTTTGTTTGCGGCTAGGGCACGGAGGCCGCCTGGCCGGCCTGCTGGAGGAGGTGGAGCACGGTCGCGTGCATGACACGGACGAACGGTTGCGGGTGGAGGCCGATCCAGAAAACGAAGACGAGCAATGGCGCGAGGGTGACGATTTCGCGGAACTCGAGGTCCTTGAGCCCGGAGTGCGCCGGGTTGCTGGTGCCGCCCCAAGCGACCCGTTGCAGCATCCGCAGCGTGTACGCGGCGGCGATGACGACACCGGGCACGACGCAGATCGTCAGCACCTGCGAGCGGGCGAAGCTGCCGGCGAGGACGAGGAATTCGCCGATAAAGCTGTTGGTGCCGGGGAAGGCGAGGGATGAGAGGCAGAACACGCCGAAGAAGCCGGCGAACACGGGCATGAATTTCCCAATCCCGGCGGCGGCGGCCAGTTCGCGGCTGTGCAGGCGCTCATAGATGATGCCGACACAGATGAACAAGGCGCCGGTGGTCACGCCGTGATTGATCATCACGAGCACGGCGCCCTCGAGGCCGCTGGCGTTGAGAACAAAGATGCCGAGCGTGGCAAAGCCCATGTGGCTCACGCTGGAATACGCCACGAGCTTCTTCAGGTCGCTTTGGGCGAGGGCCGTGAAGCCACCGTAGAGAATGGCAATCGCGGAGAGGGCGAGGACGTACGGCGCCAGCGTCTGGGTCGCGTACGGCGTAATCGGCAGGCAGAAGCGCAGGAAACCGTAGGTGCCCATCTTGAGCAACACACTGGCGAGCACCACGCTGCCGGCGGTCGGCGCCTCGACGTGGGCGGCGGGCAGCCACGTGTGGAACGGGAACATCGGAACCTTGATCGCAAAGGACAGGAAGAACGCCGCAAAGACCCAGAGCTGGAGCCCGGGCTCGAAGTTCTGGCCCATCATCCCTTCGAGGGCGAAGCTCCCGGTCTTGATGCGCAGCGCGATCAGCGCGACGAGGAGAAAGATGGAGCCCGCCATCGTGTAGATGAAGAACTTGATCGCGGCGTAGATCTTGCGCGGTCCACCCCAGACACCGATGAGCAGCGTCATCGGGATCAACATTGCCTCCCAAAACACGAAGAACAAAATCGCATCGAGGGCGCAGAACACACCGATCATCGCCGTCTCCATGACCAGCAGGCAGATCATGAACTCCTTCAAGCGGTGCTTGATGTAGTTCCACGACGCGAGCACGCAGAGCGGCATGATCAGCGTCGTCAGCAGCACGAGCAGGAGGCTGATTCCATCGATGCCCAGTTTGTAGTCGACCTTCAGGAAGGGAATCCACGCGACTTGCTCGCGAAATTGAAAATCAGCGGTGTCCGGATTGAAGCGCCACCAGAGCGGCAGCGACAGCGCCGCGATCCCGGTGGTGCAGGCGAGCGTCCACCAGCGCAGCAGGCGCTCGCTGCCAATCAGGGCGGCCCCAGCGGCGGCCACCAGCGGGCTGAAGATCAGCACGCTGAGCAGAGGGAGACCGGAAGTGATGGTGGAAAGTGTCGTCATCGCGCGATGGCGTCAGAAGATCAGGACAAAGATGAGGACGAGGACCGCACCGACGCCGAAGGCCACGGTGAGGTTCTCCTGCAACGCGCCGCGTTGGGCGCTGCGCAGCCGGCCGCCAAAACTACGAATGGTGGCGGCGAAGCCATCGACCGCGCTGTCGATTACGTGGTTGTCAAATACAGCGGACCACCGCGCGGAGACCATGAGCGGCAGCAGTCCGCCCACGCGGTAGATTTCGCCGACGAAATTATCCACAAACTGGATGGGTTTCTGCGCGAGCCAAAGGAAGGCGCGGCCGCCGATGCGGTAGGGCCAGTCGAGGTCGAGGCTGATCTTGGCTTCCGGCTCCAGTTTCTTGATCAGCAGGAAGAAGCCGAGGGCGGTGAAGAGCAGAATCTGCAGCGTCTCGGAAACGTGGTACGCCGTGTACGGATGATAGTCCACGGGGTGGGGCAGCATCCGGTAAAGGTACGGCGTGTAGCAGCCGATGAAGATGCAGAGAAACGCGGTGACGGCCATGGCCGTGATCATGTTCCACGGCGGCTCGGCGGCGCGGTCCCAGGTTTCCTTGGTGCAATGATTTTTTCCAAACCAGATGAAGTACGGAACCTTCAGGCCCGTGTGCAGGAAGGTCCCGGCCGAGGCGAGCATCAGCAGGAACGCGGCCCAGAGCTTGTGATCCTCGAAGCCGGCCTGGACGATCATCGACTTGCTGACGAAGCCGCTGAAGAGCGGAAACGCGGAGATCGAGAGTCCGCCGATGAGCGTGAACAGGAAGGTCCACGGCATCTTCGCGTAGAGTCCGCCGAGCTCCGTGAACTTGCTTTTCCCGGTCATGTGCAGCACGGAGCCGCAGCCCATGAAGAGGAGGCCCTTGTAAAGAATGTGCGCGAAGGCGTGCGCGCAGGCACCGTTGATCGCGAGCTCGGTGCCGAGGCCGACGCCGGCCACCATGTAGCCGACCTGGCTGACAATGTGATAGGCGAGCAGACGGCGGCAGTCGTTTTCCAACACGGCGTAGACCACGCCGTAGAGGGCCATGACGACGCCGAGCACCACGAGGATTTCCATCCCGGCGAATCCGCGGATGAGCGCGTACACGGCGGTCTTGGTGGTAAAAGCGCAGAGAAAGACGGAGCCGTTGAACGTGGCCTCACCGTAGGCGTCGGGCAGCCAGGCGTGCAGCGGCGGCACGGCGGCGTTCAGGATGAAGCCGATCATGATCAGGTAGATCGCCGCGGTGGGATGCTGCACGTCGAAGGCGGCGAAGGCCATGCTGCCCGACGCCTGGTAGTGGAGCATGATGCCAGCGAGCAGGGCCACGCCGCCCGCCATGTGGACGAGGAGATAACGATAGCCCGCACGGAGCGATTCGTCGCGTCCGCGAAACCAGATCAGGAAAACCGAGGAGAGCGCCATGATCTCCCAGAAAAGAAAGAGCGTGACCAAGTCGCCCGCGAAGATGGCACCGAGGGAACCGGCGACATAGATCCACGCCGCGGTGTGTTCGATGGCGCGTTTGACGTGCAGGCCGTACAGCGAGCCGAGGAGGCACATCAGCCCCATGATGTAGGCGAAGACCAGGCTCAGCGCATCCACGCGCCCGAAGATCAGGGTGAATTGCAGAAAGTGGACCTCACCGAACGTGCCCTTGGTCATCGCGACGATGCGCGCGAAGGTGAGGATGGGCACGAGCAGCAGCCAGCCCTGGCGCAGGCGCGCGGGCACCAGCGGCAGCACGAGGCCGCCGACGATCAGGATCAAGGACGGGTGGAGCCAGAAACCGGAGGACTGAGGCCAGAGGTCGGAGGCCAGGGCGCCGATGATGGCGGGAAAATCACTCATCGTAATAATCCTCCCGGGTCATGATCCCGGCGTGGCCAAACGCCTTGGAAACGAGAACTATCACGACACACGCGACGAACCCGAAGGCGGCCCAGAAACCGGGGATGTGCTCGGCCTTCGTGTGCGCGTGCTGTTTGTCGACGAAGTAGGGAATCGCGTCGACGAGCACGAGGAGCACGAGCAGCGCGAGGCAGACCCGGATGACGGTCTTGAGGTGGCGGCGCAGAAATTCGATGAGGCGGAGCAGTTTCATTTCACGACAGCCAGGGCGAATTGCATGAATAAATCAGGATACAAGCCGAGGAGTACCGAGATTGCGGCGGTGAGGCAGAGGGGGATCACCATCGCGAGCGGCGCCTCGTGGTGGTGATGGCGGGCGTCTTCGGCGGACGGTTGGCCGAAGAAGCCGTGGTAGATTACCGGCACGAAATAGGCGGCGTTCAGGAGCGTGCTGGCGACGAGCACGATCATGATGCCGATGGCTCCGGCATCGAGGGCGCCGATCAGCAGATAGAGTTTGGAAATGAATCCGGCGACGGGCGGCGCGCCGATCATGCTCAACGCGGCGACGGAGAAAGCGCCAAACGTCCAAGGCATCGCGCGGCCGAGGCCGTTCATCTCGGAGATGTTCTTTTTGTGCGTGGCCACGTAGATGGCACCGGCGCAGAAGAACAGGGTGATCTTGGAAAACGCGTGATTGGCGATGTGGACCAGCCCGCCTGCCACGGCGGTGGGGGTGAGCAGGGCCACACCGAGGATAATATAGGACAGCTGGCTGACGGTGGAGTAGGCGAGTCGCAGCTTCAGGTTATCCTTGCTCAGCGCGATGATGGAGGCGCCGAGAATCGTGATGGAGACAAAATACGCGGTGGGCATTCCGAGGTTGAGCCGGTCCATGAGATCCACGCCGAAGACGTGGAGCATCACGCGGACAGTGGAGAACACGCCGACCTTCACCACGGCGACGGCGTGGAGCAGCGCGCTGACAGGCGTGGGCGCCACCATGGCACCGGGCAGCCAGTGGTGGAGCGGCATGATGCCGTTCTTGGCGAAACCGAGGATGCAGCAGATGTAGAGAACGGTGATGACGCCGTTGTGGGCGCTCGCGGGCAAAATGCCGGAGTGGACGTTGGTGGCGAAATCGAGCGTGCCGGAGAGCACATAGATCAGCACCATGGCTGGGAGAATCAGGCCCTTGGCCGTGGTGGTCAGGTAGGTGAGGTACTTCCGGCCGCCCTCGTAACCCTCGGCGTCCTGATGGTGCGCAACGAGCGGGTAGGTGGTGATGCTGACGATCTCGTAGAAAAGATAGAGCGTGAGAAGATTGTCCGAGAACGCGCAGCCCATCGCGCCGAAGAGGGCGAGGGCGAAGCAGGCGTTGAACCGCGTCTGCGCGTGTTCCTCGAGGGTGCGCATGTAACCCGCCGCGTAGAAGACCGTAAGGATCCAGAGGAACGACGCGGCGACCGCGAAGATCATTGAGAGGGGGTCCGCGCGCAGGGAGAAGCTCAGACCGGGCAGGAGCTCGAAAAGTGTGCAGCGTGGAGTGCGGCCCGCGAGGACGTCGGGGATTAGCGATATCACCACGCCAAAGAGCGTCACCGCGGCGAGGAACGAGCAGGCCTCGCGGAGGTTGGGGCGCTTGCCAGAGGCCATCACCAGCCCCGCTCCGACGAGCGGAGCGAGAATGGCCAGCAGGAGGCGGAGGTCGGAGGGCGCAGTCATGTCCACAGGTTCCGAGTTCCTAGTGCGGGCTTTGGGATGACTGGGTTGACCGGCGGCCGTGCGCTCCGGTTATCACTACCGGCGATACGCGGCTGCGACAAAGCGCAGCCCTCCGAAAAAAGGGATGCGTCTCCTTTCGGAGGGCGCCGCTTTGTCGGCGCCGAAAGGCGGGGACGAACTGGCGCGCGCAGCGCTGCTTAAGCCGCCGGGCAGGGGGACCGCTGGCGATTGCAAGCGAGACTTGAAGAGGAGGTTTGGCGTTCATCGCGGTCTTGCCCGGCGGCTTGGCTAGCCTTTCAGCTCCGACATGTCGCCCGAGTGGATCGAGCGATAGTTGCGGTAAACCGCGATGATGATGCTTAGGGCGATGGCAACCTCGGCGGCGGCGAGGCCCATGATGAAGAGGACGAAGATCTGGCCCACCGTGGGGTCGGGCGCAAAAAAGCGATTCACCGCCAGGAGATTTAGCGAGGCGGCGGAGAAGATCAGTTCGCCGGCGATGAGCATGCCGATCAAGGTCCGGCGTCGGATCAGCCCATAGATGCCGACTACGAGGAGAAACGCGGCGACGACGAGGTAAACGCCGGGCTGTTGGTGAAGTTGCAGGAGATTCATTCTTTGGTCCTCCCGGAGCGGGCCACCACCAGCGCCCCCAAGATGGCGACGAGGAGCACGACGGAAATCAGCTCGAAGGGCAGGCTGTAGGTGGTGAGCAAGGCGGCTCCAATCGCAGGCACCGAGCCGTCGTTCACGCGAATGGGTGTCGTCGGCCACGGTCCGGCGAGACCCAACCGCGAGAGCGCCAACCAGAGTGCGAGACACAAGAGCAGCGCGGAACCACCCCACAGAATGGCGTGGCTGCGCTTCTCCTGATGCGGCGGCTCATCGGTCTCGGAGAGCATGACACCGAAGACAATCGTGACGCAGACCGCGCCGACGTAGACGAGGATCTCCATCAGCGCCAGAAACGGACTGTGCAGGAAGTAATAGAGCCCCGCCAGGCCGACGCAGCAGATCATGAGTCCGCACACCCCGCGGATGAGTCGGGTAGAGAGCGCAGCGATCAGCGCGCCGACCACAGTGATTCCAACGACGAACGCAAAGATAACGACAACGAGGTAATCCGCGAACGGGAAGGGTTTCATGTCGACTTCTGTTCCGGGACCTGGGGCGGGGCCCCGACGGTCGTTGCAGACCCGGCGACCGGCGGTGTCGTCGCGGGAACGGATGAGACGGTTGCAGCGCTAGCAGATGCGGATGCCGGAGTTGTCGGTGCGGAGGCAGATGCCGACGGGCTTGCGGCGACCGGATTTCCGGCGGCCGGGAGGCCGGTGCTTGCGGCCGTGGCGGGCGCCGGTTGCGGCGTTGGGTGATTTTTGGTCCAGACCGCGGCTTCACCCTGCAAATTCTTGACCAGATCAATGCGACCGAAGTCTTCGCGGTTTCGGCTGACGACATTGTAGTCCTTGGAATATTCGATGGCGTCGCTCGGGCAGGCCTCGACGCACGAGCCGCACAGGCTGCACGTGGTGAAATCCAAAACATATTCCGTCACGGACTTCTTTTTTTCGCCCTCGCGCTTCAGCCCTTCGACATCGATGCAATCGCTGGGGCACGCGCGGACGCAGAGATTGCACGCCGTGCAGCGCGACTTGCCGGTCGCTGGATCGAGGATGAGCTTTACGTGACCGCGGAAGCGCCCGGGCATTTTGAGCGTTTCATGCGGGTACTGGACGGTGATGAGGGGCTTGGCGGCCTCGCGCGCGGTGATGCGCATGCCCACCAGCAGACTCTTGAAGCCGCCGAGAGTTTCCCGAAGGACGGTAAGCATGCTCATGGGGTGCTCCTTTTGCAGCGCGTCTGTCCCGCCGACGTTGTGCGGCGAATCGACCGTGGCGTCCGCCAGACAGACACCGTACAACCGAACGCGCGTGGGTTCATCATGGGGGCCATGGGTCAGAAGAGTTTGGTCATCAGCACCGGCAGTTTCATCATCGCGCCGGTCAGCAGCAGCGTGACCAGGGAGAGCGGAATGAGGATCTTCCAGGAGAGATTGAGGAGGCTGTAGAATTGGGTGCGCGGGAAGGTCCAGCGGATCCAGATAACGGTGAAGATGAGCCCGTACATTTTCAGGAGGAACCAGACGGGGCCCCACCAACCGCCCGAGAGCGCGCCAAACGGGCTCTGCCAGCCGCCGAGAAAGAGGATGGTGGCGAGACAGCAGCCGACGACGATGTTGGCGTACTCGGCCATGAAGAAGACGCCGAAGCCCATGCCACCATACTCGGTGAACGCGCCGGCCACGAGTTCACTCTCAGCCTCGGCCATGTCGAAGGGCGCGCGATTGGTCTCGGCGAGCATGCAGATGAAAAAGATGAGAAACGTCACCGGCATGAGCGGATTCACCCAGATCTTGAAAACGTTCCAGTGCCAGAACCAGCCGGCCTGCTGCTTGATGATCTCGTTGAGGTCCATGGTGCCGGTCACCATCAGCAGCGTGATGACGACGAGCAGCATCGGGATTTCGTAGGCGACGTTTTGCGAAACGACGCGGGCGGATGAGATGATGGCGAACTTGTTGCGCGAGGCCCAGCCGCCGAGCATGAGCGCCATGACGTTGATGGAGCCGAACGAGAAGACCAGGAGCAGACCCACGTTGAGGTTGCGCGCGACGATGTCCTCGCCGAACGGAATCGTGGCGAGACACATCAAGGGCGGCGCCATCACCATGAGCGGGGCCGCGCGGAACAGCAGGGCGTCGGTGCCGGGTGGCACGATGATTTGCTTGGCGAGGAGCTTGATGCCGTCGGCGAGCGGCTGCAGCACGCCCCCCCAGCCGGCCTCGTTGGGGCCGGGCCGGCGCTGGATGCGCCCGGCGCCCTTGCGCTCGGCGAGCACCAGGTAGGCGGCGTTGGCGCCGACGAACGCGCAGATGCCGACGAGGTAGAGCAGGATCCGGATGGGCTCGAGGGCGAGGAAGCTCATTAGCGGTCGATGTCGGGAATGACCAGGTCGAGGCTCCCCATCATCGCGAGGGCGTCGGGGAGGATCATGCCTTTGCTCGCCTCCTCGTAGAGACTCAGGTTGGAGAAGGACGGGGTGCGCAGCTTTACGCGGTAGGGCACTTCCTTGCCGTCGCTCACGATGCGCACCATGAACCGGCCGCGGGCGGCCTCGACGGCGTAACACGTGTCGCCGGCGGGCAGCTTCAACACGCGCGGCACCTTGCCGATGAACGGTCCCTCGGGCAGGCCGTCGAGCGCCTGTTCGATGATGCGGAGACTTTCCTCCATCTCATCCATGCGCACGAGGTAGCGCGCCATCGAGTCGCATTCCGGGTAGACCGGAATCTTGAAATCGAATTTCGGATACACTGAGTAGGGCTCGGCCCGGCGTACGTCGTAGGAGACGCCAGCGCCGCGGATGACCGGGCCGGTGGCGCCGTAGCGCCGGCACATCTCCGCGTCGATCCGGCCGATGTCGGTGAGGCGCTTGCGCAGGATGATGTTATCGGTGACGAGGTCGCGATACATCTGCAGCCGCGGCTTCATGTGCGTTACGAACTCGCGCGTGCCTTTGAGGAAGGCCTCGTCGACGTCGTTGTAGAGCCCGCCGAAGCGATAGTAGCAGTAGGTCAGTCGTGCGCCGCAGAGGCCTTCGAGCAGGTCGAGGATTTTTTCGCGATCGTCGAAGGCGTAGAGGATCGGGGTGAAGCCGCCGAGGTCGAGCAACAGCGCCCCCCACCAGACCATGTGGCTCGAGATGCGGTTGAGTTCGGAGGTGATGACGCGGACGTATTCCGCGCGCGGGGGCACTTCGATTTTCGCGGCCCGCTCCACGGCGCCGACGAAGGCGTGCGTGTAGTGCATCGCGGAGAGGTAATCGATGCGGCTGGTGTTGGGGAGAAACTTGGCCCACGAGCGGTTCTCGCCCATCTTCTCGTGCATCCGGTGGATGTAGCCGATGACCGGTTCGGCGCGCTGGATCCACTCGCCATCCATCGTCATCAACACGCGCAGCACGCCATGGGCGGCCGGGTGTTGCGGCCCGAGGTTGAGCACGAAAGTCTCGTGCGACGGATCGCCGGACGAACTGGTGGAAAGGGAATCCTTTTGAGCGATCACGGTTTGTAATCCTTCAGGAGCGGGTGGAAGTCGGCGTCCTCCGGGAGAAGGAACGGCTTGAGATTCGGGTGTCCGGCAAAACGAATTCCGAAGAAATCATGCGTCTCGCGCTCGTGCCAGTTGGCGCCGGGGAACACGCCGGCAATGGTCGGCAGTTCCGGGTTGGCTCGGGGCAGGCGGGCGCGGACGACGACCCGGAGGGGCGACGTCGGATGAAAGTAGTCGTAGACGACCTCCATCTCGTGCTGGGCGATCCAGTCGACGCCCGTGATGGTGTCCAGGGCGAACCCGGCCCGGTCGAGGATTTCGGCGGCCGCGACGACTTGAGGTGGGGTGACGGTGGCGTCGAGGTGGTAGCCCTTGAGGGCGTGATCGACGGACTGGATCGAGTTTGGCGGCGGAGTCGCCACAGTGACCGGAGCGGCTGGAGCCGGGGTCGCCGACCCCGGAGCGGCCTCAGCTGGGGTGGCGACCAAGCGAACGGCGGTCGGAGCAACCGCCGGCGCCGCACTTCCGATCAGCGCGGTGAACTGGTCCGTGAGGTACGCGAGTTTAGGATTCATTCTTGCAGTTTCGCGACCGGGAAACGGCGTTTGCCGGTGATTTTCTCCTCCAGCTTCAGGATGCCTTCGATCAGCGCCTCGGGGCGCGGGGGGCAGCCGGGCACGTAGACGTCGACGGGAAACAACTGGTCGACGCCCTCGATGACGGCGTATTGGCCTGGGTACTTGAAGGGGCCGCCGGAGAGGGCGCAGTTGCCCATCGCGATGACCCACTTGGGTTCGAGCATCTGATCGTAGAGGAGCTTTACGGCGGGTGCCATTTTCTTGTTCACCGTGCCCGCAACGATCATCACGTCAGCCTGGCGCGGGGAGGGGCGAAACACCTCGGCGCCGAAGCGGGATAGATCGAAGCGGGCCATGCCGGCGGCCATCATTTCGATGGCGCAGCAGGCGAGACCGAAGGTCAGCGGCCAAAGTGAGTTCGCGCGACCGAGGGCCAGCAAATCGTCGAGCACGGCAAATTTGACGATTTGCGAGCACTCGACCGGGATCTCCGGGTGGGGGTTGCCGTTCAGTGACGTTTCCATTCGAAGACTCCTTTTTTCCAGGCGTAAACGATGACGAGGGAGAGAATGCCCACGAAGATCACGAGCTCGACAAAATCGCGGATTTCAAAAAGCCGACCGTATACCAGAGCGACGGGAATCAGGAACAGGACATCGACGGCAAACGCCACGAAGACCAGGGCGTAGAGGTAGTAGACGGCGCTGTAGCGGATCCACGCATCGCCGATTGGCTCCATGCCGCATTCGATGGCCTGGCCGGTCTTGCCGAGGGTGTTGCGCGTCCAGCGCGGGGCGAGAAAGTAGACGAGGACAAACGGGCCGAGGGCGAACGCGAAACCTCCGAGGCAGAACGCCAGGATGTAAATCAGATCGCCTTGGAGGGTTTCGTTCATGGTTGCGACTGGGTGGGTACCATTGGCCGATTGGAGTGTGGGTGCGGTTCAATCATGGCAGGGAGCGGACGGCGCCGCATCGCACGCCTTGCCCTTCAATCCGCATTAATTGCGGGACTTGGTGGGCCCCCTGCCGCATCGATTGCCAAATGCTCAAGGAGGTCACGGTGTGAGCCAAGTGACTCAAAGGACAAAGGGGACCCAAGTGATTTTTTCGCAGAGCTGGTGCTGGCAGTTCTTCCGTCGCTTGCGCCTCTTCGGTGCCTACCCCATGCTGAACCCCATGCCCGAGCATTTCATTCCACCACACGGCGGCTACGAGAATCTCCTCTCATTCCAGAAAGCCCGCATTGTCTATGATGGCACGGTGCGCTTCTGCGAGCGCTTCGTGGACAAACGCTCCCGCACGACCGATCAGATGGTGCAGGCCGCCCGCTCCGGGAAGCAGAATATCCTCGAGGGCAGCCAGGCATCAGGCACGTCCAAGGAAACCGAAATCAAGCTCACCAACGTCGCCCGGGCCAGTCTGGAAGAATTGCTCGAAGACTATCGCGATTTCCTACGGGTTCGCCGTCTTGAGGAGTGGACCAAGGAGCACTCCCATACGCGGCGGCTCCGGCAACTGAACCGCACACCCAACGCCAACTACGACACGTTCAAGAAGGGTATCGAGCACTCGGACCCTGCAATCGCCGCCAATGTGATGATTGGCCTGATTAAGCTGACCAACTACCTGCTCGACCAGCAACTCCGCCAGTTGGAGCAAGCCTTTCTCAACGAAGGCGGCCTGCGCGAGCGCATGACCCGCGCCCGTCTCGCCGAACGCGCCAGACAAAACCGCCGATGAAATTCTTCCGCAGCCCCTTGCGTCCCTGCGGTCCCTTTCGTCGTTTTTGTCCCTGGAAGATCGCCCCCTGAAACTCCCTCGTTATCTCCAAGCCAAAAACCAAACCTACGCCGCCACCGGCTTCGGCTGCAGCACTTCCTGCCGCTCGCGGATCTGTTGGTCGTAGGTGGGCGGCGGATTCGGGTTGCGATAGAACACCCCGGTGTAGAGCTCCGTGCCGTAACCTTGGGCGAGATCCATCGCGCGCAGCCGGTTGGCCGGATCGTGGCCCTCGGCCGCGAGTTTGCGCATCCTGGTTTTCTGGACCTTCATCTGATCCTCGGGATCGCCGAACGTGACGCACGGCGACTGGATGTTGACGAAGGAGAATCCTGGATACCGGATGGCCTCCTCGATCATCTTGGACAGACCTTCCATGTCGGCCGGCACGCCTTGGGCGACGAAACCCGCGCCGTAGGCGAGGACGTAGAGGAGCGGGTTCACCGGTTCCTCGATGCTGCCATAGGCACTGGTGGGGGTCTTGGACCCGCGGGGTGTGGTCGGGGACAACTGGCCCTTCGTGAGGCCGTAAATATGGTTGTCCATCACGATGTACGTGAGATCGAGATTGCGGCGGATGGCGTGCGGCACGTGGCCGCCGCCGATCGAGAAACCGTCGCCGTCGCCACCGGCGACGAGCACGAGCAGATCGGGGTTGGCCATCTTGATCCCCTGGGCGATCGGCAGCGCGCGTCCGTGCACGGTGTTGAAACCGTACGCCGTCGTGTAGCCGGGAATGCGGCTCGAACAGCCGATGCCCGAGACAAAGGCGATCTCGTGGGGCGGGCGTCCGATGTTGATCAGGGCGCGGTAGAGTGCCGTGACGACTCCATAATCGCCACAGCCCGGGCACCAGATCGGCTTCAGGTTGCTGCGGAAATCTTTGACCGTGAGTGGCAAGGCGGCCGGCGTGCAGCCGCAGTCGGTGTGGGTTGATGACATGGCGTTAGAATACTGTCGGGTTGTGAGTTTGAAGATTCGCTGGTTGCGGTGGAGCCCAAGGTGCAATTACGCCGAGCAGCTAGCGGGAATAATTCACACCTTAATCAAGCCAAGGCATTGCCACAGAGGACACGGAGCCCAGCCACAGAGGCCACAGAGCAAGACTGCGTGTTTGGCTCTGTGAACTCTGGGTCCGAACTCTGTACGCTCTGTGACAAGAAATCTTCACGAAAAGTGCGATTGATGTGGGCTAGTGGGTAGGTACCGTGCCCACAGACGCGGCCGATGCTGATGCGTGAGTTAGTTGGATTATCTTCCGGAGGACTTCGTCTGGCGTGATGGGATTCGCGCCACTCTTGGCCATGGCGGCGAAATTTTCCGGCACGCTCGCCCACATCCGGATGATACGATGCAGCTGGCCCTGATGTGACTGCTCCACCACCAGGCAGTGTCGCAGCGAGGCGAAGAAGTCATGGTACACGTCTTCCGCCACCGGGTAGACGAGCTTGGGGATCAGGAGCTTTACGCTCACGCCCTGCGCCCGGGCCGCGCGCACCGCTTCCAACGCGACACCCGCAATGCTACCCCAGCTGATCAGGCCCACGGTGGCATCCGCATCGCCTTCCTGCACGAAGAGGCTGCGCCGCTGTTTCAGCGGATCCAGCTTGTGGAGTCGCTTGTCGTTCATCCGGGCGTGCATCTCGCCGCTGCTGCTGGGCGCACCGCGCTCGTTGTGTTCGATGCCGGCGGCGAGGTAGCTGCCGCCCTTCATCCCCGGATGGCTGATCGGGCTGACGCCGGATTCCGTCATCTGAAAACGCGTGTAATCCACCAGTTGCTGCTCGGTCGGTTGCAGCCGATCGACCAGGTGGAATCGCGAGGTGTCGACCGGATCGATGACGTCCTTGCGCTGGGCGATCTCCTGATCGGAGAGCACAATGACCGGAGTCTGGAATTCCTCGGCGATGTTGAACGCCTCGACAGTGACGCCGAACACATCCTCGACGCTGATCGGGGCAAGGATCGGGCGGACGGTGTCGCCATGTGCGGAAAACGCGGCGGCGAACAGGTCCGCCTGTTCCGACTTGGTCGGCAGCCCGGTGGACGGACCACCGCGCTGCACGTTGACACACACGAGTGGTAGTTCGACCACGCTGGCGAGGCCGAGCACCTCGGCTTTCAAGGACAAGCCCGGGCCGGAGGTGGCGGTCATCGCCTTGCGCCCGGCGTACGACGCGCCGACGGCGGCCGCGATGCCGGCGATTTCATCCTCGGCCTGCAGGAGCGAGCCCCCGTGCTTCCAGATTTCCTTCTGCAGATGCTGCATGATCTCAGTGGCGGGCGTGATGGGATAACCGCCGAAGAACTTGCAGCCGGCGAACAGCGCGGCCGAGGCGCACACCTCGTTGCCGTCGGTCACTTCACGTTTACCGCCAGTCATTGCCGGTGGGGCCAAACGTTTCTCCTGACCCAGGGGATGTTGTTCGGCGTATTCGAATCCGGCGGTGTAGGCCCGTTCGTTGCCGAGGAGAATCTCAGCGCCTTTTTTCCCGAATTTTCGGCGGATGCCCTCCAGGATGGCCTGGCGGCCGAGACCGAACCAGCCGGCGAGGAGTCCGAGGACGACATTGTTCTTCGCCTGGAGCGTGCCGGCCGCTTTCATCGCGAGATCGGCCATGGGCACCGCGAGGACGATGGCTGGTCTTACTTTCAGCGGAATGGCGGCGGGCTCGATTTTGGTCTTGGTCTCGTAAATCACCACGGTGTCCGGGCCGACCGGGAGTTCATCGCCGAAGCGCAGGAAGTCCTCCCAATTGAGCACGACGGCGACATCGAGGGTGCCGCCCGGATTGAGGACGGGTGTCGTGGCCACGCGCAAACGGCAGGAGGACTCTCCGCCGCGAATCTGGGAACCAAAGCTCTTGGTCAGGATGGCGTAATACCCTTCGCGGGCGGAGGCGCCGATGAGGGATTCGCCGGCGGAGACAATGCCGTCTCCGCCTGAGCCGGCCATGCCGATAATCAGGTCGTTCGTCACGAGTGGGGGCGGGGCTCAGACCCCGTCGTTGCCAATTGACGCCGTCGCGCAGACTCCGAGGGCCTCTTCCGCGAGGGCGATTTCCTCCGCCGACAGCGGTTGCCGCTGCACATACGAGAGACCGGAGTCCTCGTTGCGCGCGAAGAACTCGGGCGCCATCACCCGGCACTGGTCGCAGTCGATGCAAGTTGTGTCGATGTAGTAGCGCCCGGGGACGTTGTCCGGGGTGCGATCGGAAAAAGTTGCCATGCGCAAACCCTACCACCGGGGTCCGGAATCTGCCGTGCAAAGCCTGAGATTTACTACGCAGATTTTGGCCTGTTGATCGGAGAGCGGATTTTCCGGCGGATCGGATCCGGGACGAGTTTTAGCCACGCTGCGCCGACGCTCGAGCGCTACGTATTCTTCGTTGGCCGTGCTCTTCGCCCCACTGCGGCGCTGCCGGCTTGACCCCGTCGGTCCGTCGGCTTAGTAGATTTTCGATGCAAACTACGTATTCCATCACTGCCGCCCAGGCCAAATTTCCCGCCGTCGTCCGCGCCGCGCAAAAAGGCAGGGTGGTGGGAGTGACGAAGCACAACGAGACCGTCGCTTTCGTGATTTCACGGGAGCGGATGGAAGGCATCGCCGAGACGATGGAACTCCTCGCCGATCCCGCCTTCGTCCGCGCCTGGAGGGCGGACAAGGCCGGCAAGGGCAAGTTATACCCAGCTTCTGCCCTTGCCGACTGAAGTACAAGTCCGTCAACAAGTGCGCGACTACCAGCGCACGCTGGCCCCCGAACCGCGCCGGGCTCTGAAGGCCGCGATCCTCGGCCTGGCGCACGGCCGGGGAGACACCAAGCCGCTCGAGGATAACTTGGCCGGCTACTACCGGCTTCGCGTCGGCACCCACCGGGTGGTTTACCGCCATGTGTTGGACGGTTCGATCGTCTGCGTATACGCGGCCGCCCGCTCGATCGTCTATGAAGTCATGGCCGCCCGGCTCCGCGACTTCATCGATCCACAGGATTGACCCCGCCTCTGCCGCACACTTTCGGCCGCATTCAATGGACGAGCCGCCCGGCTCCGGTTTGCGGTCAACCGCAATGCGCGAGGTGGCTCCGTCAGCGCCCCTTTTCTTAGCATCAAACGATCAGATCGAACTGCCGCTGGCCGATCGGAAACAATGAACTCGCAAGTGCCGGCCCTCCTCGAAAAGGTAGGACCGTTCCCGGCGCCACCCACTTTCCCCCGACCATGTCCGAATCCGCAGGTAAAGCCGTCTTCCTCAGCTACGCGTCGCAAGATGCGGTGGCGGCGACGCGCATTTGCCAGGCGCTGGGCGCGGGCGGCGTCGAAGTTTGGTTCGACCAAAGCGAACTTGGCGGCGGCGATGCGTGGGATGCCAAAATCAAAAAGCAGATCCAGTCCTGCGCGTTGTTCGTGCCGGTGATTTCGGCGAGCACCCAGCAGCGCGAGGAAGGTTATTTTCGCCGGGAGTGGAATCTGGCGGTGAACCGCACGTTGGACATGGCGCAGGACAAGGCGTTCTTGATGCCCGTGGTGATCGACGACACCACCGACGCTGCCGCCCGTGTGCCTGACAAGTTCCGTGAAGTGCAGTGGACCAAGTTGCCAGGAGGCGTAACCTCGACGGCGTTCGTGACCCGTGTGCAAAAACTGCTGGCCGGTGCGGGCGCACCGGCCGCAACCGCCGCGCCCGTTACCTCGCACCCGGGCGCGCAGACTCTGGCCGTGAAGCCAGGCTTGCCGCTCTGGGCCACCGCCACGCTCGGCGCCGCGGTGCTCGCGCTGGTCGTTTACTTCGCGCTGCGGCCGGCCGGCAGGGAGACAGCCTCAGCCCCAAGGACGATCGCTGAATCGAAGCCAGCGCCGGCGGCGGCTGCTGTTCCCGCCGCGGCCGTGCCAAGTGCAGTCGCCCCGGCGCCGCTCGCCACGGACAAATCCATCGCGGTGTTGCCGTTTGAAAACATGAGCGATGACAAGGATAACACGGCGTTTTTCTCCGACGGCATGCATGAGGATATTCTCATCCACCTCTCCAACATCCCAGGGCTGCGCGTCAATTCGCGCACGTCAGTGATGGAGTATCGCAGCACGACGAAAAAGATCCCGCTGATTGCACGCGAACTGGGCGTCGCCTACATCTTGGAGGGCAGCGTGCGCCGGGCGGGCAATCAATTGCGCATCACCGGTCAGCTGATCCGCGCGGCGAACGACGAGCATCTCTGGGCGAAGAGCTACGACCGCGAACTCTCGTCGAAGGAAATTTTCACGATCCAAGCCGCCCTCGCCACCGAGATCGCCGGCGCGCTGCAGGCGGTAATTTCACCGGAGACGAAGAAGCTCTTGGAGCGCCGGCCGACCGAAAATCTCGCGGCCTACGATTTGTGGTTGCAGGCGCGTGCGATTCTCCATCGACGCGCCCAGGCCCTGAGCGACGACTCTCGTCGTGAAAGAGTGTCGTTGCTCGAGCGGGCCGTGGCGTTGGATCCGCGTTTCACGGTTGCTTGGTGCGATCTCAGCGATGCGTTCGGGAGAGGATCTGCGGAGGCGCTGGCCCGGTCAAGACCGGCACTCGATACCGCCTTGAGGCTCGACCCCGAGGCGCCCGAGGTCTCCCGCAGCCTCGGTTGGTTTTATGTTGTGGGAATGAGGGATTTAGACCGCGCCAAGGCGGCGTTTGAAAAATCGATACGTCTCCAACCCAACGCCCCCGAAGCCCACAACGGACTTGCCCGTGTCCAGAGGGAACAAGGGCTTTGGCGGGAAGCGTTGGACAGCAGCCGAACAGCCGTGCAACTGGATCCATCCCGTCCCAACACAACATGGCCGTTGGCTGGGGCGCTCCGTGCCGTCCGTCGCTTCGAAGAAGCATTGGTGGTGCAGCGCCGGCTCGTGGAGATGGCGCCCGACGATTTGGCGTATGCTTACACCCTCGCACGGATTCCTTTTCTGGCGCGGGGATCGGCGCGCGAACTTGAGGCATTTTTCGAGCGACTGTCTCCGGAGCAGTCGAACTCAGACGACGGCAAGCGTGTCCGTGCAGAGTGGGCCATGGCCCACGGGAAATTGGAGGAAGTGGTGCGGTCCGCGTCCGCGCTCGACGCGGCAATTGCATTGGCGGCCAAAGGAAACACGGCCGCCGCCCGCGCTCGGATCAGCGACGATGCCGACGAGGCTCGAACCCGGGTGAATGACGCGACAATGAGAAGGGTGGATTGGACGCGCCTCGCAAAAATGGAAGCTCTCCTCGGCCGTCGGGAAGAAGCGCTGCGCTGCTTTCTCCGGGCAAAGGAGATTGATGCCACAGGACGACAGCCAGAAGGCGCCTCGAGCGCCGTTCCGAGCGCGGAGGCCTTTGTGGAGTCATGGACGGGGCACAAGGAAGCGGCGATCGCGATCTATGCCCGGCTGCTCGCGATTCCGAATTCAGGATGTTATGTGTTCGAGATGCGACTCGACCCCACCTATTTCCCGCTGCGCGGCGACCCGCGGTTCGAGGCCCTGCTCAACGATCCGAAGAACAACACGCCGTTGTTTTGAGGTGCCCCGCTCGATCGTTTTTCGCTGGCTTGGGATTATCCTGAAACCCGCAGTTGGTCCTGGCGCCTCTCCGCCCTTCTCGCCTCGGGAGAACCAGCATTCATGGCCCCCGACTTACGGCAATTGCGTGATAAGTCTCTTCACGTGTTGAAAGTTCCTTGTTTCCATCAGGTGGGCAGCGTGCCCGGAGTCTCGGCCCGCGATGGCATTGAGGAGGTCTCCCGCGGATTTGCGGATGCGGCTGTCGGGGTTCAGGTTTCGGTTATCCTGAAGCTCCTCGATTTCCTCCGCTCCCAAGGTCGCACCCTCAGTCCACTTGACTCGCAACACGCCCAAGGGGCATCTTGGGTCATTCCAATTCCACAGGTTTGATTTTCTGTCTAAGGTCGACATTCGGCGTTGCGAGCGGAAGAAGATGTGCCCGCCCCAATTTTTTGGCAAGATTGGCGAATGCCAGCTCGGCAAGTTTCTCGTACGTCGTATCCGGCATAAACTCCGCAATAAATGCTCGGGTGTTCGCGTCGATGGCGTCCGTCGCAATTGCCATCGGCCCCGTGCCTTTGGTATAGCGAAATGGGTTCTCCGTGAGGAGTTTTTTCAGCGTGTCCTCCGTCGGCTGCAGGGCCGAGACGATCGCTTTGATGTCCGGCCAGTCCCTTTCCGCAAAATCCCGGTCGCTCCAACGCAGCAGCTTTTGCATGATGGTGTCCAGGGGATGCATAAGCCGGAACTCGAGTCCGGTTGGCCCGATGGCAATCGAGGTTCGCGCTTGCCAGTCCCCCATGAGCGAGAGGGCTGATTCGTCAAGGAACTCAACCCGATAGTCCCAGTGGAGGTTTTCCCTGCTCAAGAATTCTTCAATCGGTTCCCGGGCTACGATATCGATATCTTCGGTCGTCCGATTGGGGATCAGGGTCAGGGCGAGCGATACCCCCCCGCAAATTGTATAGGGGAAACGCCGCCCTCCGCTGGCTTCGTATTTCCTGATTCCAACCTCCAGGGTGGCGAGCGTGGAGAGTATCGCCGGGTCGATCGGGATGTGGTCAATCTTACCGGTCTGATAAATAACCGCGATGTCTTCAACCCGCACGGAAGTTTCCGTGCCGGCGAATTTAAGGGCGACACCGTCTGGCCGGGCTTCGATTTCGGTGGTGGCCAAAACCATCTGGTTTTTTAGAACCACGATGTGATTTCCTGAAATTGTTTTCACGTTTACGATGCGAAGAAACAGACCTCAGGTCGCTTGCTGTCAACCTGCAGGTTTTCGTGCGGCGTGAAAACCCAACGCGAATCCAACGTCACGTCGTGCGTGATAGCAGCTGTAGAACAATCGAGGGGGAAAGTCCCAGCAGCAGAAGCAAGAGCGCGGTCACGACGAGCACGATGCCGGCGTCGGCGGGCACCTTGAGGCGCGCGGCGGATCCGGCCGGCGGCGCCACCAGCGCCTGCTTGAGGATGAGCAGATAATAGTAGAGCGCGACGGCGCTCATCGCAATGGCGAGGAGCGCGAGCCAGCCCGTCGAAGTGGCGAGACCGCCGGATTTCAGGGCCTCGGCAAACACGATGAACTTGCCGAAAAACCCCGCGAGCGGCGGAATCCCTGCGAGCGACAAAACAAAGATCGCCAGGCAACCCGCGAGCAACGGCGAGCGGCGGTGCAGTCCGGCCAAGTCGGTGATATTCTGACACGAGCCGGCGCGGTCGACAACGGCGATGACGCCGAAGGCGCCGACCGCCGCGAGCCCGTAGGTGACGGCGTAATAAAAAAGCGGCCCGGGGCCGGCGCGACCCGCCACCATGACCCCGAGCAGCAACCCGCCCGCATGGCCAATGGCCGAGTACGCGAGCAGCCGGCGGACATTCGATTGCGCCAGCGCCGCGACATTGCCGAGCACCAACGAGACTGCGGCGATGATGGCGACGACGGGCAGCCAGGAAGGCATCGAGGAATGACCTGGAGCCGCCCCGAAGCCGCCCCAGAGGAGACGGACAAACAGCGTGAAGCCGGCGAGCTTCGAGGCGGATGCGATGAGGGCGGCCGAGGACGCCGGGGCTCCCTGATACACGTCGGGTGCCCAGAGGTGAAACGGCGCGGCGGCGGCTTTGTAGCCGAACCCGACCAAGATCATCACGAGCGCAACGACAAGCAAAGTGCTGGCCGGTTGCGTGCCGATCTGGCGCGAGATTTCCAGGAGCTCGATCGAACCGGTCAGCCCGTAGATCAGGCTGAAGCCGAAGAGGAGAAAAGCCGCGGAGATTCCGCCAAACAGGAAATACTTGAGTGCGGCCTCCGCGGATTCACGGCGGGACTTGTCGAAGCCGGCGAGCACGTAGAGCGAGAGGCTGGCGAGTTCGAGGGCGAGAAAGGCGAGCAGCAGCTGTTGCGCCGCCGCCATCAAGGTGAAGCCGGTGGTGGCGAACAGGAGCACGGCCACATACTCGGCGGGATTGGGCAGGCGCACGACGTCGCCACACATCGCCACCGTCAGCAACGCCAGCCCCAGCACGCCCAACCGCGTGGCGAAGGTGAGAGGATCGAGGGTCAAGACTCCGCCAAACATCGGGCCACCGCAACCCACCATGATGACGGCGAACATTGCGCCCACGAGGGCAACCACCCCGATCAAGCTGGCGGCAGTCATCCGGACGGCCTGACCACGCCCGCGGCAGGCGATGAGATCGACGCCGAGCACGACCAAGGCGCCGACGACGAGGCACGCCTCGGGAAGCAACGCACGCAGCAGTTCGGAGTAGTTGACGCTCACGGCAAGCCTCCCTTCAGCACCGTCTGCATGAGCGGCGATTGCAGTGCGGGATTAATCCAGCTCAGCAGGACGTCGGGTTTCAGGCCGATGTAAACGGTTGCCGCGATCAGCAGCAGGGCTCCGGCGCGTTCGGGCCAGGTGATGGGCTCAACGTGGTCCAGGTGGGCGGGTGCGCCCGCGGAGGAGTTCGTCGAGTGGTCGGTGGTGCCGAAGAACGATACTTGGATCACGCGTAAGGTGAAGGCGGCGGCCACCAAGATGCCGGCCGCGGCAAACACCGCCCAGAGTGGCGATGTCTTCCAGGTGCCGATGAGGATCGTGAGTTCCGCCGGGAAACCGCTGAAGCCGGGCATGCCCATCGAAGCGAGCCCCGCCAGCACGAAGGTCAGGGCGGCAAATGGCATCAACTGGTGCAGGGGCATCCGGCGCAGATCCGCCAGACGGCGCGTGTGCGTGCGCTCGTAGACCATCCGGCCGACGACGGCGAACAACAGGCCGGCGATCACTCCATGGGAGAACATCTGCAGGACTGCGCCGCTGACGGCTTGCGAATTGGCGGCGGCGAGCCCAAGCAGCACGAAACCCATGTGGCTGACGCTTGAGTAGCCGATGACGAACTTGAAATCCTCCTGCACGAGCGCGACGAGTCCGGCGTAGAGGATGCCGGCGATGGCCAGCCAGGCGATGACCGGCTGCCAGTAGACAAAGCCGACGGGAAAGAGCGGCATCGCCACGCGCAGGCAGCCAAACGCGCCGAGTTTCATCACGACACCGGCGAGCAGCATCGAGGCCGCGGTGGGGGCGGCGACGTGGCCCGTCGGCGCCCAGGTGTGAAACGGAAAGAGGCCCGCGAGCACGGCAAAACCCAGAAACACGAGCCCGAACATTCCGATCTGCTCCATGCGCGAGAAATTGGTCGCGGCGCGGGCGAGCTCACTGAACCCAAAACTCTGGCCGCCACCCGCCGCATACGCCCAAAGCAGGCCCGCGAGGACCAGGGCGCTGCCGGCAAACGAGTAGAGGACGAGCTTCATCGCGCCGTACTCGCGGTTGGTGGAACCCCAGTTGGCGATCAGGAAATATTTCGGGACGATGGCGATTTCGTAGAAGACAAAGAGCACGAACGCATCGGAGCTGAGAAACACCCCGTAGACCCCGCCGATCAGCGCGAAGTAAAGGGCGAAGAATTCGCCGACGCGTTCCTCGATGTTCCAGGAGAAGAGCACGCCCGCGGTGGCGGCGATCCCGGTGAGGATGATCAGCGTCATGCTGATGCCATCGGCGGCGAGATGATAGCGGATGCCGAGCTCGGGTATCCACGGAATGTCTACGATGGTCTGCAGGCCGGGGCCGGGGGCGAAACGGGCGGCGGCGAGCAGTGCCGCGGCGAAACCGGCGAGGGCGGTGACGAGGGCCACCCGCCGGACCAGCGCGGCGGAATGCGAACCCGCCAGCAGCGCGAGGGCGGCGCCGGCAAACGAGAAGTAAATGGTCCACGGCAGCGCGTTCATGGCAGCGTGAGGTGACCCGCCCAGGAGGTGACGAGGGGGTTGATGAGGCCCGCGAGCAATTGCGGAAAAATGCCGAGGACGAACATCAGCACGACCAGGGGCGCCAAGGTGGCGACTTCCAGGAGCGTCAGGTCCTGAAAGCCTACGGCGGTGGCGCCACTGACCGGACCGTGGAAGACGCGTTGCCAGAAGGTCAGCAGGAAGAGCGCGGTCGCGAGCAGACCGAGGCAGGCGGCGGCGGCGGCGGCGGGGACGAGGCCGAAGACGCCGCGGAAGATCAGGAACTCGCCCACGAAGCCGTTGAGCCCCGGCAGGCCGAGCGAGGAAAATAGCGAGGCGCCGCAGAGTCCGGCGAAAATCGGCGCGGCGGTGCGCACGCCGCCAAAATCGTTCAGGCCACGCTTGCCGCCCGCGCGCGCTTCGAGAATACCCACGCAGGAGAACAGGGCGGCGGCGGAGAGCCCGTGGTTGAAGAGCTGGAGGATCGTGCCGCTGAGGGCGGCGGTGGCGGCTTCGCCCGAGAGGCCCGGGCGTCCGGTCGCGAAGGAGACGGCGAAGAGCGCCAGCAGGCAGTAGCTGAGGTGGTTGATCGATGAATACGCGACCATGCGCTTGAGATCGGTCTGGCGCAGGGCGGCCCAGGCACCGAGCACGACCCCGCCGAGGGCGAGGGCGAGGAGGTAGGGGGCCGCGGCGTGGAGTTCCGCCGGGAAAAGCGGCCAGAGGATGCGCAGGAAACCGTAGACGCCCATTTTCGACATGACCCCGGTCAGGAACATCGAGGCGCCCGTCGGCGCTTCGGCGTACGCCGGCGGCAGCCAGGTGTGGAACGGCCAGAGCGGCACCTTCACGGCGAGCCCGAGGAAGACGCCGAGGAAGACGGCTTGCGGCCACCAGCTGCCGGTCGCGGCGAGTTTTTGCGCGAGCGTGCCGTCGGCCCCAAGTTGGGCGAGTTGGAGAAAATCGAGCGTGCCGGTGGCGGCAAAGAGCGCGGCAAAGCCCAGCAGCATGAAGGCGCTGCCCCCAATCGTGTAGATCACGAACTGATACGCGGCGCGGGTCGCGCCCGGGCCGCCCCAAAGTTTGATCAGGAAGAACGCCGGCACGAGGCTCAGCTCCCAGAACACAAACCAGTGGAAAAAATCGAGGGCGAGAAACACGCCGAGCGCCGCGCCCTGCAGGACGAGAAAGAGCGCGCCAAACAGCCGCTCCGAATGCCCGAGGCGCCACGAGGCGAGCAACGCCGCCGGCGTGATGAAGCCGGTGAGCAACACCAGCACAAGGCTGAGACCGTCGAGGCCGAGGTGATAGTGGACGTTGAGGGCGGCGATCCACGCGTGGCGTTCGACGAACTGCGGCGCGGTGCGCGCCGGCTCGAACGCCGCCAGGAGCACGCACGACAACGCGAGCGTTGAGAGACTGAAAACCAGCGCGGCGACCCGGCTGGTCGCCGCCGGAGCGCGTCGAAGCAATGTCAGCAGCACGGCGCCGGCCCATGGGGTGAAGATGACGAGGGAGAGCAGCGGGAGGGAGTTCATCGTCCACCTCCCAGCAGCACGGCCAGCACGAGCAGCACGAAACCCACGGCAACCATCCGCAGATAGCCATGGGCGTCGCCCTTCTGGGCCCGTGAATACATCTGGCCGCCGCCTCGCAGTTTCCCGCTCGTAGCATTGAAGCCGCCGTTGAGAATTTCCTCGTCGGTTTCGCGGGTCACGACGCCGACGTACTCGCCGAGGCGGGAGATGAATCGCACCAGGCCGTCCCAGACGTAGCGATCGAGTGCGTCGGCGAACACGGCCGTGGTCTCGTTCAACCGGCCAACGGTGGCCGCGTAGAGTTGGTCAAAGCCGAGCCGCGCGGCGAGGGCGGCAAAGGTGCCCGGGGCTGCCGTCTCCAGCGGATCGGGAGCGGTCGCCTTGGTCCGCAGTCGGCGGGCGTAGACAGCCCAGCCGCTGCCGAGGCCGAGCGCGACGAGCACGATTGAAGTGATCATCAACCCCGCGCCACCCGGCTCGCTGCGGAAAGTGGGATCGAGCGTTTGCTGCAGCCACGGCCAATACGGTGTGCCGAGGAAGCCGAGCAGCACCGCGCAGACGGCGAGCAAAATGAGTGGCACGGTCATCGCGGAGGAATTCTCGTGGGCATGGCCGGCCGCCTCGCTGCGCGGCGCGCCGAAGAAGGTCTCAACGACGAGGCGCGTCATGTAGAACGCCGTCAGCACCACGGCGGCGAGCCCGGTGAAGAACGGCAGATGGGAAACGCCCCAGCCGTGCGCGGCGTGGAGGATCGCCTCTTTGCTCCAAAAACCGGAGAAAAGAAACGGCACCCCGGCGAGCGCCATCATGCCGACGGCGAAGGTGGCAAACGTGATTGGCAGCGGCCGGCGCAGTCCGCCGAGCTGACGGATGTCCTGCTCGTGATGGGCCGCGTGGATCACCGAACCGGCCCCGAGGACGAGCAGCGCCTGGAAGAAGGCGTGGGTCAGCAGGTGGAAGATCGCGGCGACCCACGAGCCGACGCCGAGGGCGAGCATCATGTAGCCGAGCTGGGACACGGTGGAAAACGCGAGGACGCGCTTGATGTCGTGCTGCGCGACGGCAATCAGCGCACCAAGCAGCGCGGTGATGGCGCCGATGAACGCGACCACCGAGAGCGCATGCAGCGGCGCGCTCGCGAGGCCCTGATCGACGGACATCAGCGGATAAACCCGCGCGACGAGAAAGACGCCCGCCGCCACCATCGTGGCCGCGTGGATGAGGGCGGAGACCGGCGTCGGACCCTCCATGGCGTCGGGGAGCCATACGTGCAGCGGAAACTGGCCGGACTTGCCGACGGCCCCGCAGAAGATCAAGAGGCCGATCGCGGTGGAGACGGCCAGCCCGCCGACGGTGGTTTGCGCGACGAGGGCGGAGAGCGCCCCGGACTCGAGCACGCCGTTGCCGCCATCGTAGAAGAGCAGCGAGCCGGTGGCGTCGTAGAGCCAGAGCATGCCGAGCAAGAGTCCGAGGTCACCGATGCGCGTGGTGATGAACGCTTTTTTCGCGGCGGCCGCGGCGGAGGGCTTGTGGAACCAGAATCCGATCAGGAGATAGGAGGCGAGACCGACGAGTTCCCAGCAGATGAAGAGCAGCAGGAGGCTGTTGGCCACGAGCAGGCCCAGCATCGCCGCGGCGAAGAGGCTGAGGAAGCAGAAGAACTGCTTGAAGTTTACGTCCGCGTGCATGTAGCCCGTGCTGAAAATGAAAATCAGCAGGCTGACGAACGTGACCATGACGCACATCAGCGCGGTGAGCGGGTCGAGGAGCCAGCCCAGGCGCACGGGGCTGGTGCCCAGATCAAACCAGGCAAAATTGGAGGTGAGGTGGGCGGCCGGATCCTGCAGCGCGGTCACGAGGGCGCCACAGGCGAGCACGAAGGCGAGGGCCATCGCGGCGATGGCGGCACCGGCGGCCAGCGCGCGACCGCGCCGCGGCGTGCAGGCGCCGATGCCGGCGGCGAGGAGCGGCAGGGCGGGGATGAGCCAGAGAAGGTGGACCGGAAGGCTCATGGATGACCAATGCCCAAGGACCAACGTCCAATGCCCGATGACCAATGACCAATGACCAAAGACCAATGGCCGCGCCGCGACGCGCGCGCGAGGCGAATTGCGAAAGACTCCTTGGTCATTGGGAATTGGGCCTTGGTCATTTTTTTCTAGCCTTTGAGGCGAACGGCGTCCTGGAGCCGGATATTTTTCTGGTGGCGGTAAATGGCGATCACCAGGGCGAGACCGACGGCGGCCTCGGCGGCGGCGACGGCGATGGAGAAAATTACAAAAATGACTCCCGTGCCCGCGGCTGGCGCGGGGCCGAAGCGCCAGAACGCGATGAAGTTGAGGTTCGCCGCGTTCAGCATCAGCTCGATGCCGAGGAGCACGAGGATGGTGTTGCTGCGCGACAGCGCCCCGATGAGCCCGATGCAAAAGAGCGCGCTCGAAAACAACAGGCAGAGTTGCAGCGGGCCGGGCATCACGAGGCGTCCTCCTTGTTCGGCCGGCGATCCACCGAGGCAATCACCACGGCGCCGAGCAGCGCGACCGTGAGCAGACCGCCGACGACGAGCAGGGCGGCGGCGTGCGGTCCCATGAGTTGCAGTCCGAGTTCGCGCACGGGAATTGACGGGGCGTGACCGACGGCGGGGCGAAGCGGCGTGCTCATGATCGCCCCGAACAGCACGCCGAGCACGGCGCCCCCGGTGATTAAAGCGGGAAAGATCCGGCCCATGGCGTCGGGGGCGACTTCCAGATCGGCGCGGGACTGCCGCGTCAGCAGCACGGCGAAGAGGACGACCATCGAGATCGCTCCGACATACACCAGCACCTGGGCAAAGGCGACAAACTCGGCCCCGGCCCAGAGATAAAACGCCGCGATGCCACCCCAGCTCGCAATCAGCAGCAGCGCGCTGTGAATGAGATTGCGCAGCGCCATCGCGACCGTGGCGGTCGTGAGCGTGAAGAGCGCGATGGCGAGGAGGGCGAGGGTCATTTTCGATTTTGGATTTTCGAATTTCGATTTGCCCAGCCGGATTTTTCGAGGGGCGGCGCGTTCCGCGAGGCCGATCCATCTTCGCCGCCAACCGCCAGCGGCGTACCCGCAAGCAAAAATCCAAAAGCAAAATTCAAAAATCTCATGACGCGTAGCGATACGTGCGCGGCGCGACGCCGGCGCTGAGTTTGCGGCCCATGAGGAAAAACGGTCCCGCCACCAGTGCGAGGGCGACGGCCCAGCGCACGAGCTGCAGGGCGCCGCCCCAGCCGGAGGTGAGCGACCAGAAAGCGGCTGTGCCGAGGTTGATCAACGCGAGTGGCACGAGGAACTTCCAGGCCAGGCGCGTGAGCTGGTCCATCCGCAGGCGCGGGAACGTCGCGCGAATCCAGATGAAGACCAGCAGCAGCGAGAGGAGCTTGGCGGCAAACCACGCATAGGACGGGATGAATTCGAGGAAGGGGAGGGGAGCCTGCCAGCCGCCGAGGAAGAGCGTCACGCCCATGCCGCTGAGGGCGCACATGCCGAAATACTCCGCCATGAAGAACAGGGCGTATTTGAAACCCGAGTACTCCGTGAGGTGGCCGGCGATGAGCTCGCTCTCCGCCTCCGGCAAGTCGAAGGGGGAGCGGTTGGACTCGGCGAGGGCCGCGACCAGGAAAATCAGGAAACCCGCGAAGCCCCACGGCGTGAACACGTGCCATTGCGGCAGGAAACCGAACAGCCATCCGCCCTGCTTTTCCACGATGCCGCTGGTCGACAGCGTGCCGGCGAGCATCACGACGGGGACGATGGCCAGCAGCAGGGGCAGCTCGTAACTGATCATCTGCGCCAGCGCGCGCATGGCCCCGAGCAGGGAGTATTTGTTCCGGCTGGCCCAGCCCGCCATGAAGACGGCGAGCTCGGTGGCGGCGCCGGCGGCGAAGAAGTAGAGCACCGCGGCGTCGAGGTGGACGGGCAGCAGATTCCGGCCGAAGGGAATCACCGCAAAGGTGAGAATCGAGAGGGCGAGCAGGGCGACGGGGGCGAGAAAGTGCAGGACCTGATCCGCGGCCCGCGGGACGATGTCCTCCTTGGTGAGCATCTTGATGCCGTCGGCCAGCGGTTGTCCGAGACCGAAGAGCTTGAGTTTTGTAAAGGGTATCCCGGTGCGGTTCGGGCCGGGTCGGTTCTGCACGCGGCCGAGGATTTTTCGTTCCGCGAGGGTGAGCAGGGCAAACAGCGTCGCGAACACGAGCACGACGGTGACAATCGCCACGAGACTGTTGACCAGCCAGCGCCACGGCTCGGGGAGCCAGCCCGTGAGCAGATCGCGGGCGAGAATTGGCAGACGCTCCAGGGTGGAATCAGCGTAAGTGGCCGCGAGCGCCAGCGAGTGGGGAAGGCCCGCGCTGGTCCACTCGCTGGCACGGGTGGCGGCATCGAGTAAGACAGGGCTCATGCGGTGGCCGGCGGATTTTTCGGGGCCTCCGCGCTGGGCGCGGCGGGCGGTTGGGCGACGGGAGCGGACGGTGGCGTCGCGGCGGCGGCCGGTTTCGGAACGGCCGCCGACTTCGCGGCGGCGGCGGCCGCGCGACTCGCGGCTTGTTTGGCCTTCTGCTCGGCCAACAGGGCGTCGACCCCGGCGGCCTCGGTGGGATGAATCTGATGGTAGTACTGGTTGGACTTGGCGAGCGCCTCGCGGTTCAGCAGCAGCGCCTGAAAACGGTCCGCCTCCGCGATCTCGTACTGTTGATCCATCTTGATCGCGTCGAACGGGCAGACCTCGACGCAAATCTGGCAGCTCATGCAGACGGAAATATCGATGTCGAACACCTTGGGCCGCTTCATCGCCTTCCCCTTGTCGTCGCGCTCCATCACGATGTAGATGCACTGGGGCGGGCACTCGGCTTCGCAGATCCGGCAGGCGACACACCGCAGGGTGCCCAGCGGGTCCTGCTCCTCGTCGAAAACCAAAAACGGAAAATTGCGGTAGTTCTCGGGGAGTTTCGTCTTCTGCTCGGGATACTCCACGGTCACGAGACGGGTGGGATCGTGAAAACTCCCCACGAAGTTCTTCGCGGTGACGCCGAGGCCCTTGATTAGTCCTGTTCCCAACATGAGGTTCTTACTCCGCAGACTCCGAAAAAACCCTAATGATTCTCCGCCGAGCCGGAGAATCGATCTGAGGAGCTTGGGAGGTCATGAGTTGAGTTTGATTGATTGGAAAATTAGGTTTTCGCGTTGCGCGAAAACTTCGCGAAAACCTATCGGTCGACCTCGCCGAGAACGATATCCACGCTGCCGAGGATGATCACGGCGTCGGCCACGGTCTGGCCGAGGCACATGTCTTCGAGGATGGTGAGGTTGACAAAGGAAGGCGGGCGCACGCGGTAGCGATAGGGGTTGGGGCCGCCATCGCTGACGAGATAGAAACCGATTTCCCCCTTCGGCCCCTCGATCCGGCCGTAGGCTTCACCGGCCTTGGGGCGGAAGCCGCGGAGCTTCGCCTTGGGATCCATGATTGGCCCGGCGGGCAGGCTGCGGAAGGCCTGCTGGAGAATTTTGATCGACTCCCGCATCTCCAGGACGCGGATCATGTAACGGTCGTAGGTGTCGCCGTGGTCACCCAGCGGCACGCGAAACTCGAAGCGCGGGTAAAACCCGTAGCCGTCGACGCGGCGGAGATCGTAATCGACGCCGGTGGCGCGGAGCATCGGGCCGGTGACGCCCGCACTGACGGCGAGGCCGGGGCTGAGCACGCCAATCCCCTGCGTGCGCGCCATCACGATTTCATTTCCCGTGAGCAGGGTCTCGTACTCGTCGAGGAAGCGACCGTAGCCGTCGGTCAGTTGCTGCGCGGCGGCGAGCCAATCGGGCGTGGCATCGAGGCGGCAGCCGCCGAAGCGCTGGTAGTTGCACATCATCCGGGAGCCGCTGAGGGACTCGAACAGGTCGAGGATTTTTTCGCGCTCGCGAAACGCGTACATCAGCGGGGTGCCGCTGCAGCCGCAGTCCTGCATGAGGAAGCCGGCGAGGCAGGTGTGATTGAGCAGGCGGGTGAGCTCGGCGAGGATGACGCGAAGATATTCGGCCCGCTCGGGCACGGCCTGACCGGCGAGCTTCTCGACGGCGATCGCGTAGGCCCAGTTGTTCGTCATCGAGTTCAGGTAATCGAGCCGGTCGGTGTACGGCATCGAGGCGAGGTAGGTCGTGTTCTCCCCGAGCTTCTCGTGATTGCGGTGCAGGTAACCGAAAACGGGCTTTAGCTTAACGATCGTCTCGCCATCGAGCGTGACGATCATCCGGAAGACGCCGTGCGTCGACGGATGATGCGGCCCCATCGAGACCTCGAGCAAGTCGCCGTGAAACGGGTCGTGGACCTCGCGCACCGAGGCGCCGGGGTTGGGGAGGCTGAAGGACTGAAGGGCGGAAGAGCTGAAATTAGCCCTCTCTTCCGCCGTCGTCTGAAAATTGGATTCCATGGTCAGCCGTTCAGCTTTTTAGCCCTTCGGCCACCGGCGCGGCCGCCGCCGCCGCCGGATAGTGCGCCTTCGCCTTGGCGAGCACCGCATCGTGCGGCGTGGGCTCCCACTCGTAGTCGTCGGGTTCGACGTAGTCCTTGCGCATCGGGTGGTCCTTGAACTCATCCCACATCAGGATGCGACGGAGGTCGGGGTGGCCGGTGAAGATTACGCCGTAGAGATCGAAGACCTCGCGTTCCTGAAAATCGCAGGCGCGCCAGACGGGGGTCAGCGACGGGAGCGTGACACGGTCGGTGCGATTGCCCGTGCGCAACCGGATGATGACCGGTCCATGCTTCAGCGCCATCGAGTAGAGATGATAGACGACCTCGAGGCAGCCGGGCTGGATCCGCTTGGTTTTTGTTTCGACGACCTTGGGCGTGCCGCCCGCCGGATCGGGGACGGTGGTCTTCGTCGTTTCGGTGATTTCCTTTTCCGGCCAGTCGATGCCGGTGACATTGGAGCAATAATCGAGACGCAGCGCTTGGTCGTCGCGGAGCCACGCGGCCATATCGGCCGCATGGCTGGCGCCAAGCAGCAGCGAATGCTGGGCGGAAGGTCCCGGATTGGTCACGAGGGTGACCTCGGCGCCCGGAAAGCGGGCGAGGAGGAGGTCGCGAATTTGTTCGGGAGAGTGCATCGCGGAGGTGCGGTCAATCTTTGCGCACAATGACCGGCGGCTGCCACACCGCGGGATTCTTTGGCGGCAGCAAATCGTGCTCGCCGAACTCGGGGACGGGATATTCGCACGTCGCGTCGGGTTGAAGATGACGCGGGGCGTCGGGCCCGGAAATTTTTTGTCCACGGATCTTCTCCTGCAACTGCATGAGGCCGTGCAGCAGCGCCTCGGGGCGGGGCGGGCAACCGGGGATGTAGATGTCGACCGGGATGAAGCGATCGATGCCCTTGAGGACGTTGTAGCCCTGCTTGAACGGACCGCCGGAGATCGCGCAGGCGCCCATCGCGATGCAGTACTTGGGCTCGGGCATCTGATTCCAGAGGCGCACGACCTGGGGCGTCATCTTTTTCGTCACGGTGCCGGACACGATGAGCAAGTCTGCCTGCCGGGGCGACGGCCGGAAAACCTCCGAGCCGAACCGGGCGATGTCGAAGCGGGCCATCGAGGCGGCGATCATCTCGATGGCGCAGCAGGCGAGCCCGAAATTGAGCGGCCACACGGAGTGGCTGCGGCCCCAATTGTAGAGCTCCTCCATGCTGGTGAGGAGGATGCCCTGGCGACGCAGTTCGTCGCGCTCGGCCTGGGAAATGACGGGGACCTGCACCGCAGGTTCAGGGCTGGTGGTGGTGTCGCTCATGCTATTTCCACTCAAGATGACCGCGATGCCAGGCCCAGACCAGCCCCTCGGCCAACAAGAGGATGAAGACGAGCATCGCCAGCAACGCTCCGGTGGGCAGCCCGGTGAACGCGACGGCGAACGGCAGGAGAAAGAGCACCTCGACGTCGAAAATCAGAAAGAGAATGGCGTAGAGGTAATAATGCGCCTTGAATTGAATCCACGAATCGCCGGTCGGTGCGACGCCACACTCGTAGACATCGTTTTTCACCGCGCTGGGCTTGGCGGGTTGGAAGAATCGAAACCAGAGCTGGGCGACACCCAGGAGCACCAACGGAACGGCCACCGCCACCACGGCAAAGAGGGCAAGGAAGGCGTAAGGGTGGCTGGTCATCAATAAAGGGAAAGGCAGTCTTGGCTGGAGAAACGCGCGCTCAAAGCCGAATCGCGTCCTTTTTTCGGTGAAGGCACCGCATCGGTTGCGGACAGAGTAACTTGTTCGTGAAGATGTCGGCTGAGCGTGAAGTCACAGGGTGTTTGGACGGATTGAAGCGGAGCAGTGCACAAATTCAATCAACAGTCCGCCCGATGCAATTCAAACGCTTTCCACTTATCGCTCGGTCGCGTCCGGCAGCGCGGAACTAATCATCCGGCCACCCGACGGGTTTTGACTTCATAATCCGCCTCCGCGTTCGCAATAGACGGCGCGGCCCAATTTCGTCCGCAGCGGTGCCCTCATGGCATCTTCAACCAACCTGGCAGGGGCTTGATAATCGACACCGCCCTGCCGTCCGCGAATTCCGCCACTTTGCGGAATGGCTGCCGCAGATCGTTGTTATCGAACACCTGGACGTAGGGTAGGTCCCGGATCGCCCGCTGGAGGTTGATCAAAGTGCGGGCAAATCGCGCCGCGAGTTTTTCAGGCGGCACATCGTGGCCACCTTGGAGAACCCGCATCGCCACGCGCTCTTCGGAGGTCTCCGCGCTGTCGAGGCCGACAAAGCAGAGCACCACGGTGTAGCCGGCCCGGGCCGCGTTGCGCAGAAATTCCACTTTGTCGCCCACGGGGTCGGAAAAAACGGTTTCGAAGACAAAGCTCTCGCGCTGCGCCACCAGCGCGCGGCGCAATTGGTCCGCCAGCTCTGCGGCTTCGTAGGCGCCGACTCCAACTTCGCGCGCGAGATCGTCGGCATTCACGAAACGGAGGCCGGCCGGTTGCAGAAACGCTTGGAAGAATGTCGATTTGCCCGCGCCGTTCGGGCCAGCCAGCGCGACAATGACGGGGCGCGAATCGAGCGGAAGCGTCACCGGGAGCTTTTTACCGGGCGAAACTCGCGATGGATGAAACGTCCGTTCGTGCGCGTGCCGTCGGCGTCAATCCTGACAAGGAGGCCCGGCACCGTCGCGGCTTCAAATTGCGGATACGGACGAGCCGCGAGAACGGCGGACAGCCGCGTCTGGCCGGCCCGCGTGCTGACTGATTTCAGGCACGCCGAGAGCGGCACCGCCTCCCCACGTTTTTTCAAGGCCAGCGCCTTGTCGCCGCGTAGAACCGACTCCACGGCGCGACCCAGGCCGGCCCAAAATTCGATCTGCCCGGCGATGGATCGTTCAGCCACCTCGCCCGTCACACGCGCGTCGAGCACCAGACTTTCGGAGAGCTTCACAGGTTGGCCCATCGGCAAACGGTAGCATTTTGCCACCTGAAGGCAAGGTTAAGGAAGGAGACATTTGCCGGCGGAACCGTCAGGCCGGTGCCCGCAGCGCGCCGTGCTCACTGAGCCCGTCGTCGGGGCCAACCAATGCCGCGCCGAGGTGGGGGTGGGTGGCACACAATGCGGCGATGTCGGCCTCGTTCATCAGAAAAAACGCCGTCGAGAGCGCGTCCGCCTGTGCGGCCGTCGGGGCCAGCGCCCAGGTGCGGGCCGTGCGTGCCGCCGGTTCGCCCGTGCGCGGGTCGATCAGGTGGGCGCCTTGCACGGCGGTGCCGGAGCCGCTGAGCGAGGCGCTGGCAAGGGGAAACGTCCGATGGGACCGGCCTTCTCCGACGCCAACGGGCCAGCCACGCTCCGCCGGATCGATCGCTCCAAACGCCAGGACGCTGCTGCCGCCCGCATTCAGGCAGGCGGATGCGATGCCCCATTCCCGCAGGGTGTCGCCGAGGCGGTCGAGCGCGAAGCCTTTGCCAACTGCTCCGAGATCGAGGTGCAGGGTCAGGGCGTGGGAGGTGAGCGTATGGTTTGCCGGATCAAGGGTGAACGGAGGAAGGTCCGGTGGCAGATCGGGGGGGCGCACCGAGGCATAGGAGGGGTCAAACGCACGGCCGGTGGCGAGGGTGATGTCCGTCGCGATCAGGAGGCACTCCAGCGCGTCCGGCGAAAGGGTGATCGACTCGCCCTGGCTGAGGCGGTTGGCGCGGGAGATGTAGCTCGATTCGTCGAAGCGGCTGAGTTCGCGCTCCAGGCGGTCGAGTTCACGAAACGCGGCGGCGGCGGCCTGGCGGGCGTAGTCGCGGGGTTGCTCCGCGATGGCGATTTCAAAAAAAGTCGCCATCGCCTCGTGCTGGAAAACGGGGTGCGTCACGGTCGTGAATTCCGCCACATGCGCCAGCGGAGACCGAGCATGGCGACGGCGGGCCGCCACCACAGTCGGCCGAGGCCGTATTTGGAATCGCCCCGGTGGCGCGCGTGGTGGCGCACGGGTCTTTCGCCCACGCGGAATCCGGCCGCGACCGCGAGGGCCGGCACAAAGCTCTGCATCAACTCCATTGGATAAAACGCGTCGCGCACCGCGCGGCGCATCACCCGCAGCTGGCAGCCGGAATCGTGCACGCCGTCGCCGAGCAACCGGCCGCGCACCGCATTGGCCACGCGCGACATGATGCGGCGCAGCGTGGAATCGTGCCGGTCGACGCGCCAGCCGCAGGCGAGGTCGACCGTGCCGCCCTCGACGAGCGCGAGCAGTTCGGGGATGTCGCGCGGATCGTTCTGGCCGTCGCCGTCCATCATGACGATCAACTCACCGCGGGCCTCCCGCAGACCGGCGAGGAGCGCCGCGGCCTGACCGGAATTTCGCGGCAGGCGCAGTTCGCGGCAGTGAGGCCAGCGGCCGGTGGCGTCCGTGATCTCAGCGGCGGTGCCATCGGTGCTGCCGTCGTTGACGAAGATAATTTCGTACTCGCGCCCGAGCGTCGTGAAAACCTCCACCGCGCTCGCGGCGAGCGGCAGAATGTTGCCGGACTCGTTGTAGACGGGAATGACGAGCGAAAGCATGCGGGTCACGGTTCCAGAGTGAAGACGACGCAGACAAACCCCGGTCGCAAGCCCAGGAATGTCTCGCGATAGTTGCGACGCAGTTTCGCGCGCACGGCGTCGGCTTGTGCGCCAGACGTGATGATCAGCGCGCCATCGCAATCGTCGGGCGGCGAGATCCAGAAACCGACAGAGGGCAGGCCGCGCAGATACCACGGCAGCGGCCAGTATTCTTCGCTGATGACCCGGATCGGCTGTCCCGGCGACCGGGTCAACGCGGCGTCGACCAGCGCGCGGTATTTCAAGACGTCCGGCGAACTGTGCACGTAGGCGTAAGGATTGCGCCAGTCTGCGGGCCGAAGAAACGAAGTGCGCCACGTCTGCTGGAAAAGCGTCGCCGTGACGATCAGGGCAAACGCGACCGACACCAGTCGCCCGGTCCTCAGTCGCGCGATCGCCGCGAGGGAGGCGGCGGCGAGGATGGCGAGAGCGGGTACGAAGTGGATCGCGTGCCACGGGGTTTTGTAGGCGAACAACGAAAACACGGTGGCAATGATCACGCCGTAGCATGCCACGCCCCGCAAGAACGCCTCGCGCCGGGCGAGGGCGATGAGGCCGCCGACCAAAGCGAGCGAGGAGAAGGCCGCCTGGTGCCAGACGAGGCCGCCGTCGCGAAACCAGCCGAAGAGCCGCAGATAATACCACCAGGGTTTTTCGTGGCCCGTGGGTGCGGCGTCGGCGCCGAACCGGGTCAACGCGTGGGCATACGTGCCGAGCGCGTCGCGAGCTCCGGCCAAATTCGTTCCAAAGGAAGAATACAGCAGGGCCGCGGTCAGGAGTGCCGCGCCCACGGCGGCGAGGGCGTCGCGTCCAGGGCGGCGGGTCGTGGGACGCGCGCGACCGCGGACCGCGAGCAGCGAGAGGAGGGCGGTGGCGAGGAAGAGTGGCGCGCTGGCCTTGGTGGCCTGCATGAGACCTGCGCCCGCTCCCGCTGCCAGAGCCCAGCGGGAGAGTCCGCTATGCCACCAACGTCGCCCGCACAGCAGCGTGGCAAGGGTGAATGTGACCAGCAGGGTCTCCTGGACGTAGTAGCGGCTGTAGTAAACCACCGGCGGCGACAGCGCGAGAAACGCGGCGGCGGCGAGGGCGGGCCAGCGGCCGAGCGGGGCGGCCAGCCAGGCGAGCAAAAGAATTGAGACGGTGCCGAAAATCGCCGGCACGAGGCGCACGGTGGTTTCGGAGAGCTGCGCCAGGGTACGCTCGCCGCGGATACGCGCGAGCGCGGCGCCGGAAAAATACAGCGTGGGACCATGATGATCGCGCGGGTCGAAGACGTAGCGGCCCGCCTCGAGGAGTTCGCCGGTCTTGACGGCTTGATTCGCCTCGTCGGCATGCATCGGCCGCCGCGCCAGATCGTGCGTGCGCAGCCAGAGCGCCGCGACAGTGACGAGCGCGAGCGGCAGGCAGCGGAGCAGGAGGCGAAGCACAACATGGGAGTGGCGCAACGCGACGCGTTTGTCACCACGAACCGCGTGGCGCAGCCTATACGCGATCGAGTGGACTCCGCACCCCCAACCCCGGCTTCACCATCACGTGCGTGTAAATCTGCGTCGTCTCCACGCTCTCGTGCCCGAGTAAATCCTGCACCGTGCGGATGTCGGTGCCACTCTCGAGCAGGTGCGTCGCGAAACTGTGTCGAAGCACGTGCGGCGTCACGCGCTTCGTGATGCCGGCAGCACGGGCGGCCGCGCGGATGGCATTCTGGAATGCGGCATCGCTGACGTGGTGCCTGCGCCTGAGCCCGGAGGCGGGGTCAATGGCCGCTTCGCGCGAGGGAAACAACCACTGCCATTCGAACGTTTCGCCGGCCCGCGTGTATTTCTGTGCGAGCCCCTCAGGCAACCAGACTCCCGGCAAGCCGGCGGTGCGGTCCTCGGCATGCAATTGACGCAGCCGCTCAAGCTGCAACTCCAACTCCGGCACAAGGACGGCGGGCAGGACGGTCACGCGATGTTTCGCGCCCTTGCCGTCGTAGATTTGGAGTTGCAAACGCGGCAGGTCGACATGGTGCACCCGCAGACGAAGCAATTCCATCAGGCGCAAGCCCGCGCCGTATGCGAGTTCGGCCATGAGCTTGGTACGGCCGTCGAGCCGGCGGAACAAGCCGGTCATTTCGTTTTGGGTGAGCACGGTAGGGATCTTGCGGCCCGCCTTGGCCCGTTGAAACGGAATCTCAGGGAGGTGACGTCCAAATGCCTCTTGGAACAGAAACACCAGCGCGTTGAGGGCCTGCTTTTGCGTGCTCTGGCTGGCGCGCTGCTCAACCGCCAGCGCACTCAGAAACGCGCCGACCTCGCGTTGGTCCGCCGTGCGCGGTGGTCGCGGAGCGATGAACCGCGCGAATCGCGCGGCCCACTCACGATAGGTCTGTTCCGTCCGCCAGAGAAGTCCCTTGCGCCGCACCGCCGCAATCAGTGCGCGCTCCCATTCGACGCTACCGAGGTCGTTGCGCGCGCGGGGCGGCTCCTTCTGGCGGAACGACACGGTTGATGCCGCCGCGGCCGGCGAGGTGGGCGCCGGAGTGGACCGCGCCGCCAACCCGGCCTCGGACGCAGTGGCCGCCATCGCGACGCGTGCGGCCCGCACAAACCAACGCAGGGCGTCGCGGGCGCAGGCGGCATCGTCGAGTTCACTGACCTCGAGGTAACGCTTGGCGCGCAGCACTGTTGCCGGCGCCCCTTGCGTTTTACAATGATGGAGAAACTGGAGAATTTCCCGACAATAGGTGGCTTCGGTAGCCGGAGGCATCCGCGACCCTTGGAGGGCGTGTTTCCAGTGCGGGAAGAAGAGCGGGACGCTATTCGGGTCGGTTGCCGGTTGGTTGGGCTGCATTCGCCCACTTGGGCATTGCGAGGACAATTTCGGAAGGCTCCGCTCTACCCAATTTTGGGTATAACCTACCCGGCATTTTGTGCTTCAACAACTTGCCGAGATCTGTCCCGCTTTTGTCTGTTGCGCCCGCCATGCCGTCCCTCCCTGCAAAAGACAAACTCAGTTGGTCCCAATAACACTGTTCGGCCAAAAGTCTCCATGAAATACCTCATCCTGCTGCTACTATCGGTTGCGCTTCTCGAAGCGCAGTCTTTCGACCGCGCCACCTTATTCAAAGAGCACGGCCTTACTGATGACGCTAAGCGTGAACTCATCCTTCTCGTTACTTCGAAAGAAGCCGACGCCACAAAAGCGAAGTGCTATTATCTTTTGGGCGTTATTGCGTTTGAAGAATCGAAAGCAGCCCAGGCATTGGACACATGGCGACAACTCGTGCTGAAGTATCCGAATTCCGAGGAAGCCAAGATAGTTAAAGATCGAATCAAAGAACTTGCTCAGATCGTCGGCGAATCTAAGCGCGAGAACGTCGACAATGCGATCGCGCAGTCGTATCTCAGGCACGCAGATTTTTGGTCACGGGGAAAGGACCGAGCGTTTACGATAGATTCGAGCTGGATCGATCAGGTTGAAGCGTCTCTAAAGTGGTATGATCGGGTGATTGCCGAGTTTCCGAAGAGTGTCGCCGCAAGAGTCGCATATGAAGAAAAATTTCGGACAATCCTTGGGTGGGAGCAACCCGGACGCTATGGTGAGAAGACGGGAATGAAAGGTGCGCCCGAAAAATATTTACCGATTCTCATCGAGACATTTACTGCGTTTGAGGGAGATTTTCCTGAAAGCGGATCGCTGCAGTCTTTTAGGTTTCAGATCGCGCAGGAGTTTTGGCGGAAGGAGGATTGGCCGAATACCCGAAAATGGCTTGCCCTTGTCATCGACAAGTCCGGTGGCACCGATTCTTTCTATCGCGATCTTGCCGAACGTCGGCTAAGGAAGGTGGAGTTTTAGAAAGTCGAAGCAGTCATCAAAACAAAGAACCCAGCATCACTATGTCGCGACGAAAAAAAGGAGCAGTAAGACCGGGCCACGGCACCATGTGCAATATCTGTGGTAAGAATTGTGGCAGAGGTGGCCCTTTGAAAAAGCATATCAAGAGTGCTCACGATATCGACTACGACGATTACAAGAAGTGTTTTTACGGCGACGACGTCCGGACGCTTATCGCAGATGGTTGGGACGACTCTGTTTCGACGAGTGAGAAGCGAACAGTCGTTACTCATGTCTTGGTGCGACGCTTTATTACCAATCCTGGGCCACGGGGAGTCCCACGGGCCGCACGCCCAGCCGTTTAATTTCGTCGACGAGAAGACCGCCGAACCAGTCGCTACAGCGCAACGCCCACCGTCGGGGGCTTCGGCGATGCCAAGATTTCGTTTTCATGGTTGAAGTGATCATCAACCGTCAGCCCGGTGGGCGTGGCTGACCTCGGACGTTGGGCAAAAAAAACGAATACACTAAATACATCGATGAAGCCTACTCCATCATTCATGTGTGCACTCGGTCTGTCGCTCGTGTTGCTTTGTTCGTGCGCAGAAAACAGCCAGGCATCCAGAAGTCCGCTAGAAGGTGCATGGCTCTTAGTTGACGTTCGATTCGGGAGCGGTGGCGAGGATACCGGGACCATGAGTGCGCAGCCTGGCCAGTTCATTTTCACGCAGACCCGATACGCAGCAGTCTGGGTCACGCAGAGCCAGCCGCGCACTCTATCGGTGAACCCATGGGCGCCAACACGGGATGAAATGGTCATGCACTACCAGTCTTTTGCTGCAAATAGTGGCACGTACGACGTAGCCGGCTCGCGAATCACGATTCGGCCGGTAGTCGCGAAGAACCCGAACTTCCCTGGAGGCCAGTTGACTTACGAGTTCCGCATTGAACGAGATATGCTCTTCCTTGAGGCGGTCGATGAAAGGACATCTAGTGGCATCGTCCCGCCGAACTACGATGCCACTCGAGAGAAGCTGAAGCTGCGTCGCATGAAGTGACTCGCGTCCTGACCTTCGATTGCTCAGATGCCCAACCCGGAGAGTTGTGTGACGCGAAGCCGTCACACGACTCTTGTTGAACAAGCCCGGAAATGACGTCGGGCTTCCGACCGCGCCTATTGCGTTTTGTGTTTGGCGCGGGAGTGCGCGGATTGGGGCCACGCAGGGACGCTG
>SXGU01508363.1_pt1 | contig 45453 bp, 59 predicted proteins | sample 3174531 | NCBI WGS metagenome assembly SXGU01 (sample SAMN11356863, study PRJNA531348) | freshwater metagenome | isolation source: freshwater sample F1-140 | place: China: Fuxian Lake, Yuxi | collected 2017-12-25 | reverse complement strand
GCCCCATCGAGGTGGTGGTGTTAAAATTCTCGGTCACTGATACGAAGGTCACGCCTTGCTTATCAAAAATCTCTACCAGCTTGCTAAAATCAAAAAGGGCGCGCGTGAGGCGATCCATTTTATAGACCACGATTACATCCACCAACCCTTGTTCTACGTCTGCAAGCAGACGTTTTAAGCCCGGACGCTCAAGATTGCCGCCCGACCAGCCGCCATCATCGTAGCGGCGGTTCACCAGTACCCAGCCTTGGGATTGTTGGGCGTGGATGTAATGCATGGCGGAATCATACTGTGCATCCAGCGAATTATATTCAAGCTCCAGACCTTCTTCGTTGGATTTGCGGGTGTAGATGGCACAGTTCTTTTTGATAAGCGGCTGGGTCATCCCTTCCTCCGCAATCCAAAAAACATCGGGCCATTCCAGTGCACCCCAGCAATATGTGAGGCGACAGCGGTAAGCGACTTCCACACCCTGCCATTATATTCAAACCCGTCTTTCAGCACTCTGACACGATGCTCAGTACCGCCATGTTCACGCACTAGCACCGCACCTATCGGTGGCCTGCCCTTGTCGCGTGGTTTGAGCGGGCTTCCCGTGGTGAGATTCTCACGCAGCTGCTGCAGTCTGCGTTCGGTTTCATGGCTAATGCCGCCGTAGACGAGCGTTTGAATACGATGGGCAAGCCGTGATTCCAAATAGGTACGATTCATGGTTGGAGGTTCACCATCCATTAGTTTTTTCCACTTGTCGCGCAGCTCGCTGGCATTCATTGTTTTGAGCGCGGCAAGCTCTGCTATCACATTGTTTTTCATGCGCTATCTCCATCATCAGGTGTAGCGGCATGAACGCTCTGGCACGCAGAAGAGTCCAGCAGAATGTCTCTTAATCTACGATTTTTCTTGGCCTGTTTGGCTTTAAGGCGCAGCAGTCCCTCCGATAAAATGCCCGCGATCTCCTCGATGCGCTGTGTTGCCGTCATATCATCAGGGGAACGCGCCATATCACTCCTCCATTTTGCTACCGGAGAGTTTTGCGATGGCCTTGAGCGCTACATAAACTTGATCGTAATGTTGGGGCGCAATTTTGGCGATCAGGCGGATGAATCGCATAGTGGGTGGTGGCACTGGATCATAGGAATAATGTTGATCACGCTGCGGAAAAAATACGGTGATCGACACATCAAACGCCTCCGCAAATTGAAATAATTTCCCCACCGAGAGTCGGTTATGGCCATGTTCGTATTTTTGCACCTGCTGCGGGGACATGTTCATCTCCTGCGCGACCGCTTGCTGAGTTAGACCAGTGGTGGTGCGAAGCAGTCTGAGCTGGCTTGCGACATAGCTATTCACATCATCTTCGCGGATCATGGCTGCGCTCCATCGATCTTGCAGCTGGGGTAAAGCCATTCGGGGATGCAGACCCCGCCTTCGCAGCACCCGCTGATCCAGTTGAGGATCAGCCAATCGAAAAACAGTGCGAAAAAGAGCAAAGCGGTGCTGGCGATGATGAAGTGGAGGGCTTGCTGCCATGTCAGCCGAACAAGCCATTTTTGCAATTTATCTTTTATAGCCATAGGTGATTATCCTCCCATTAAGTTGCCTATGGGTAGGAGTCGGTAGCAGATAACGCAATTATTTGTCTATAGAATAATTGCGTTCATAGAAAATATTTCACTGGAAATACAGCGGTTTATTGCCGCTTCGGCAAAGAACGGCAGTTAAGCGCGCTTGATGTGCAGGATGGGGTGCGCCGCAAGAATTTTTACATCCATCATCAGCGTTCCACCTTGCGGATGCAGGATGTAATGGCCTTCCTTGCTGCCTTTGGAAACCCAAGCCAGCAAACGCTCGCCGCGCTTCTTGGTGTCGAGCGTGATCACGCATTCGCGGTCAATGAAGAGCCGCTCGTTGGCTTGCGGCACTCCGTCAAAATACAGCAGATCGTTCGCACCATGATACGGCACGAGATCGGAGGTCTTGATTTTCAGGGCCTCAGCCGTCCCTGGCAGGCCGGGAATGGCATCAACGGTCTCGCACTGCTTCTCAGGGATTTCCTTGATGAAGGTCTTGTATTTAATGAAGCCAGTGATGGGGGTGCTGGGCAGGTCAAGCTCAGGCTCATCCAATGCTTCCGGTGCACAGCCGAGCGCTTTGGCAAGCATTGCGCGGTACTTCTCAAAGCCCTCCGTCTCGCCCGTCTCAATGCGATTGAGGGTAGAGGCTGGGATGCCGATCATATCGGCCAGCCGCTTTTGTGTGATATTCCGCCGTCTGCGAAGATATGCGATGTTGTTTGTGGTCATAATCACGCTTTTTACCGCAACGGCAAAATTCTGTCAAGTCATTAACGCAAAAATCCCATTGACAGAAAATTGCATTTAGTGCGAATTAGTGATCATGAAATTGCACCATTGGCTCAAATTAGTGGGAATGAAGCAATCCGAGCTCGCATCGATGGTCGGCTGCTCTGTCTCGACCATTAATCGCCACATCAAGCATGGTCGCATTTTAGACCCCGATGTGGTGGTACGGATTTATTTCATCACGATGGGCGCTGTTCGCCCCGATGATTATTACGACCTTGAAAATATCCCACCCGATGTGCGTGCGTTGCTCGATCCCAAATATGGTCTACGTGAACGCTTCCTGCCAGCGAAAGTAAAAACGGATGCAGCATGACCGACGAGCGCCTCCCACTATCCTCCCGCAGGAAGAACCAGACCATCGATCTGGTGTTCGATGGTGTGTGCTATCATATTACCATCGGATTTTATGCCAATGGACGTATTGGTGAAGTCTGGCTGAACGGCCCACGTCCCGACAGCGCACTCTACCACATCACACAAGATGCCTGCGTACTGATCTCGCACCTGCTGCAGCGTTTTGCATCACCGCATAAGCTGTTTGATTCGCTGCCGCGCGCGCCAGATGGATCGTCTGCCTCAGTGGTCGGTGCGATCATCGAGCTGCTCATTTCGCTTCCCGAAGCGGAGGCATTATGACCAAGCACTTCTTCATGCCTTTCTATACCGAAGCGTATCTGGCTGACACGCAGCATTTATCGCTCGAAGAGCAAGGCGCCTATATGCGGCTTTTATCCTATATGTGGATGCGAGGCGGCTACTTGCGCGACGATGATAAAGAGCTTTCCCGGCTGCTCGGCCTGCATGTGAATAAGTGGGTAAAAATGCGTGAGACACTGGGGGTATTTTTGCAAAAACACCCCCCTGGTTTACTCACTCAGAAGCGTTTAATCCATGAGTACCAAAAGACCGAATCAAAACGCGAGAGCAAACGGCAAAGTGCTTATGCCAGATGGCAGGGTGAATCCAGTAAAAACAATCACATCACCCATGCGAGTGCATCGGTTTCGCATATACAAAGTGATTGCGAACCATCACTGTTCGCACATGCGGACGCAGATGCAAACCACATCGCTTCGCATATGCTATCTATATCTATAGTTAAAGATATTAGATCAGATAGGCAGCGCAAAAACTGTGGACAACTCGTCCCCACCATCAGCGAACAGGAAGTTTCTATCTTCACCAATCGGCTGGTTGGCATCTTCAACCAGCATAAGCTACAACCCCCAAATGACTATGAGGTGATCCGCCAGTGGCTCGATAGCGGGCTTGATCCTTTCCAGCACATCCTGCCCGTCATCGCCGAGCTGCTTTCCAGAAACATGCAGACGCATAGCGCACCACCGCGCAGCTGGCGGTATTTTGCCAAAGAAGTCTATGCAATGGGAGTGCGGTGATGGGGAAAAAACAACGCACACCACGCAAGCAACCACAGAGCTTTCAGCTGGAGGCGGATCGTGGCACGCCAGAGTTTCAGGCAAAGGTGCGGCTGGAGACGATTTACCTTGACCAGAAAACCACGGCGACGCGGGTACGTGACAAACGCCCTATCGATAAATACCATCGCCTCTACAAGATCGATGAGCAAAACAACGTTGGTGAAAATAATCGGCGCGGCATTAGCAATGCGCAGTATCGCGCGGCTGACCGCATTGCCTGCAACTACGAGAAAACCCAGCCGCGCATGTCGCGTGAACTGGTGCCGATGGTCTTTGATAAGGGTATCAACGTGAGCGCGTACCCGCTGGAAATACAGATCGAAGCCTTAAACCTACACGAGCGATTGATGCGCCCCCTAAATCATGAGTCACGCAAGATGGTGCAGCGGATCTGTTGCTACGGTGAATGCCTGAACGAGTACGAAGCCGCCAAACGCTGGCGCAAAGGCTATGGCATGATCCGTCTGCGCGAGGCGCTCGATGAGCTGGTGGCAGCGTTTAGAAGTTTGCGCGAACCTAACTGTTGACAGTAGGTGCACCTAGATGCTATAGATTTTTGCATAGTCGAATAATTGTTTGTACGCACCCGCCCTTACAGCGGGTTTTTTATTGTCTACTCCCTGCGCTCGGCGCGGTTTTGCACATTCCCGATATATCAAACGCTTACGGCAAGCCACGGGTCCTCCCTGTGCCTGGAACGTATGCGGGGGGCAAAGCCGCGCCACTTTTTTAGCGATAGGGTTAAAATCCGGGTTCGCAGTTCGCGCCTCGGTTCGCACCTGAGATCATCATGACCGACCTTGCTATCCACACCATCGCCACCGAGCGATTGATTCCGTATGCCCGCAATGCGCGCACTCATTCGGACGAACAGATCGCACAGATCATGGCCTCCATCGCGGAGTTCGGATTCATCAATCCGATCCTCGTCGATAAGGGGCATGGTATTATCGCTGGTCACGGTAGGTTGATGGCGGCGCAACGGCTCGGCATGAAAGAGGTTCCCGTGATTGCGATCTCGCATTTAAGCGAAACGCAGAAGCGTGCGCTGGTCATCGCCGACAACCGCATAGCTCTCAACGCTGGGTGGGATGAAGATATGCTTAGGCTGGAGCTGACTGAGCTGCAGGAGGAAGATTATAACCTCGACATCATGGGCTTCAGCGGTGACGAGCTGGATAAGCTGCTCGCCCCCATGACCGAAGTTGGCAACACCGAAGATGATGCGGTGCCGGAGGTGGAGGCAACTGCTATCAGCCAGCCCGGAGATCTGTGGCTACTCGGTTCGCACCGTTTGCTCTGCGGTGATTCCACCAAGCTGGATGCGGTGGAACGTGTGCTCGATGGCAGCCTTGCGGACATGGTATTTACCGACCCGCCCTACAATGTGAATTACGGTGCCACCGCGAAAGACAAAATGCGCGGGAATAAACGTACCATCAAAAACGATAATCTCGGTGCCGAGTTTGAGGAATTTCTGCTGGAAGCCTGCACCAATTTCGTTGCCGTGTGCAAGGGCGCGATTTACATTTGCATGTCGTCATCGGAACTGGACACACTGCAGAGTGCTTTCCGCAATGCGGGCGGCCACTGGTCAACCTTCATCATCTGGGCGAAGAACACCTTTACGATGGGTCGCGCTGATTATCAGCGCCAGTATGAGCCCATTCTTTATGGTTGGAAGGAAGGCACCGCGCATTTCTGGTGCGGCGCTCGCAACCAGGGCGATGTGTGGTTCTTTAACAAACCAGTGTCGAATGATTTACACCCCACCATGAAGCCAGTGGAGCTGGTGCAGCGCGCGGTAGAAAATTCTAGCAAGAGCCGCGACATCGTCCTCGACCCGTTCGGTGGTTCAGGCTCTACGCTCATTGCTTGCGAAAAGACTGGACGCTCTGCCTGCCTCATAGAACTCGACCCGCAATATTGCGACGTCATCATCCGCCGTTGGCAGGAATTTACGGGTAAGGAATCTATTCACGAAGCCTCGCAGAAATCTTTTGCCGAGCAGAAATCTTTTGCCGAGTACAAAAATGAGAGCTAAAATAGTTCTATGAAAAAATCACTGAAAATATTTGCCATAATCGTTGTCCTGCTGGTGATTGGTTTCCAGTGGGTAGTCAATGAAGCAAAAAACCAACGTGAGGCTGCAAGCAATCAAGAAACCAAATTTATACGCATTGCGTCTGACAATGATGCAAACCTTTTTTATGTGACGAATTACTCGTTTCTTTACGATACGGAAAAGCTGACCGCCTTTTCACGGAAAGAATGTGCTGAGCGACTCACCACCGAGAAAAGCTGCTTCATTCATTATTGGCTAAATGCAAATATTATTCCCGAAACAACGCCTGATGGATATGATGGTGTTTACGGGTTATACGAATATGTGACGCATAATGGTAAGCACCCTCCAGAAGAATATTTAACAGTAAAAGTGCGTGACGGAAAATTCGACCCCTGGACAAATAAAATTCCTCTTAAACCAAATTCTGAGGATGTTACTGACCCGCATAACAATACGGGTCAGTAACACATTCAAAAAAACTCAGGCAATTTTATACACCCGCTCACCGTCGCGGTTTTTGCCTGACTCAATGGTAAGGCCGAGCTTCTTTTTAAGCACGCCAGCCATTGCGCCATGCACCGAGTGTTTTTGCCAGCCAGTGGCGGCGACCAATTGATGCAGAGTGGCGCCTTCTTCGCGCTTCAGCAGTACAATCATAATCTGCTGCTTGCTTGATTTGGGCGGCGATGATTCTGGCGCGGCGGCTTTTGGTTTGGCGGTTGTCACTGATTGTGCGTCTACCGCTTCGCGCCCTGCATCGGTGATACAGAAGGCGGAGGTGTCGTCCTCTTCAATCCAGCCATTATGCAGCAGCGCCTGAAACACTTTCTCGGACACCGAGCGGATTTTTATATGTGTCATAAAATCGCGGATGTCGCAGTCGGGATTCTTTGCTGCTGCTTTGAGGATTTTTTCCTGTGATGGGGTTGGTTTGGTCATAACGTGCTCCTTTGCGTTCTTAGTTAATGTCCAATTGGACACATGCATGAATGCGTCGAATGCGAGGTATAGCAACGGTTATAAGCGATACATCGCATGATAAATCAACCACATAAACCAATCATTCTGTTGACTTCAGCCACACCCTATGGATGCCAAACCCCTTCGCTATTTGTCTGTCTGCTCCGGCATCGAGGCAGCAACGGTGGCATGGCATCCTCTTGGATTTGAGGCGGCAGGATTTTCAGAAATCGACCCATTCGCCCGCGCGGTGCTGATGCATCATTATCCCGATGTGCCGCTACATGGCGATTTCACGGCATTGAAAGAAAGTGACTATGGAGCAATTGACCTTCTGGTCGGAGGAACCCCTTGCCAATCCTTCAGTATCGCAGGACTTCGCAAAGGATTTGCTGACGACCGGGGCAATCTCGCACTCGGATTTATTCGCCTTGCTCAAAGCGCAAAGCCACGATGGGTGGTTTGGGAAAATGTCCCTGGTGTGCTGTCAATTGACGGAGGACGGACATTTGGCACCTTCCTCGGCGCGTTGGCGGAATGCGGGTATGGGTTCGCCTACCGCATTCTTGACGCTCAGTATTTCGGAGTGCCACAGCGGCGCAGACGTGTGTTCGTTGTCGGATATTTTGGAGATTGGCGACCTGCCGCAGCGGTATTATTTGAGCGTGAAAGCCTGCAGCGGGATATTACGCCGTGCCGCGAAACGCGGCAAGAAGTTGCCGGAACATTTAAAAGCCGCGCTTCAAGCGGTGGCTGGGGAGCTGATGTCGATCTCGCCAGCAGCGGCTATATGCGACCCGTCGCCAAAACATTGATGTCGCGTTACAACAAGCACGATGCGGAACTTGAAACCTATGTGGTGGATAAGCAGCAATGGCCAGCCGATGTTGCCTGCACACTCAATGCCCAATATGGCAATAAGATGGGGCTTGAGGATCAGCACGCGCTCGCGGGCGCACCATTATTCGTTCCCGCGCGCGCCTATAACGTCACTTACTGCGATGCCAACGGTAGGCGTAAAGACCGCCCGAATGGTGGCATGTATGTGACGGAAACCGAGCAATCCAAAACCGTCACCGCTGGTGGCGACCGCTCCACCTATATTGCTCTCCAAGGCAATATGATCGGTCGCAGCGCGGGTGGACCAGAGGGAATGGGCGCAAGCGAAAATGACGTGATGTACACGCTCACCAAAGCAGATGTGCACGGCGTGGCAGCATTTGAGCCGGGCAGTATCGGCAGGAACGCCGGCCCGCGGCATCTAACCGAAACATGCTCGACGCTGCGTGCAGAGATGGGCGACAACCAGCCAGCCGTGCTGCATCCGCTTGATTTGCGCAACGCACTGCGTGACCCCGACAAGATGGATGATATGAACCGTCAGGGCTGCGGCATCGGTGAAAACGGTGCGCCATCGCCAACACTCAGCGCTGCCTACACTCCGGGGGTGATTTCATCGATGGTTGTGCGGCGGCTCACACCGCGTGAGTGCGAGCGGCTGCAGGGATTTCCTGATGATTACACGCTGATTCCCTATCGCGGCAAAGAAGCGGCTGACGGACCGCGATATAAGGCGCTGGGGAATAGCATGCACACTGGCACGATGCGCTGGCTGGGTGAGCGGATTAAAAAAGTGGATGCGATGATATGCTCACCCTAATCGATATCAAACCACGCCATGCAGGTATTCAGTAGGTGGGTATAATCACCTGATTGCGCCTCTTGCATGAAGGTTTCAATCTCGGATTTCTCTAAACCCGCTTTGTGAGCAGCGCGCTGGCATAGGCCAAGAACCATAAAGGCGTTTCCATCTTTGCCTGTAAGTTGCACATGCACGTTGGGATATTTTGGTGTTATCATACAAGGCTCCTTATGCGTTGAGTTCAGCAAGTGAAATAGCAAAACCATCGTTGCCGTGGCGAAGCGTAACATTGCCATCGTCAATGCTCGTCTTCCAGCGGTAGCCTTGCTCGCAGGTAAAATCCTTGCCGTGATTGATGGCGGCGAGATGCTCAGGGTGGATAATGCAAGTATAGGCGTTGCCCATGCGCAGGGTGCGAAGTTCGCCCCAGCTGTAGGATTGCTTGGTGTAGGTTTGGAGGTTAGGTGTTCTGCAAATCATGATGTGTTTCCTTTTGTTTATAAAATAGGTTGCGGGGTGCTCATGCCAATGTAACGCGCGTAGCTGTAGCCTTCGGGGTTAGTGTAAAGAGTTTCGCGCTCTGGCGCGGTGATGGCGATGACTTGGCGTACCCCGTTCAAGTCGCCGCCTTTGCCCTCAAGCCAGTGCCAATTTTTGTAAATGAGGCGCGTGAAGTTGTCGTATTCCTCGGTGGTAAGCTCCACGATTTCGGCGATTCCGCAGGTGGCGACTTCGCAGCTGGGGCTGTTGATTTCTGCCATCATTTCCTGAAGGCTTCCGGGCTTGCGGGCAAAGCGGACGGTTACACGGTTGCTCATGTTATGCTCCTTTCCGTTTGACGCTGGCTCTGCCAGCTGCATAAGCCGCTTCGAGCGCTGCTTTGACATTCAGTACCCCGACATCCTTAAAATCGAGGCTGTCGGATTTGCGTTCTTCGAGCGTTTCAAAATTGAGATGCGTAAGTGCGATGTTGGTGAGTATCTCGTCCTTGCTTTTGGGCGTGGTGTAGGGAATCAGCTTTCCTGTTTCCTCGCGGATGGCTTTTTCAAAATATCTGCGCCAGCCAGCATCGGCGTTGCGCATTTCGAGGTGGCTGGTAATCGCTTCGGCTGTTGCAGGGCCGCCGTCAATGAAGCTCAAATCGTCCGCAAGGTGGCGACCAAAACGCGCATCCAGCAAGGTGCGGGTTTCTTCGGGCGTAAGGTTGAAAGTTTTTGCAAAAAAGCGGCTGGCGGTATCCCATGCCATCGCAGCGTCATACTCGACAGTTTTGCAGGTTCCCCAAAAACCCCATTCTTCGTTGTTGGTGGGTAGTGGTTGGTAGTTTTTCATATGCGTTCCTTTCGGTTGTTATTGTCCCCTGTGGACACCCCCATGAATGCGTCGAACTGCATCTTAATCAACTAAAAAAATCAATAATTTCCATTATTTATCAATATATTAAGCGTCAATTTGGCTTGACTGGAGGTGTGTCTTGATCATGGCGGTTCTACAGGGTTTGGGAGGCTGATATGGGCATGTCAATTCGTGCCTATGGTCGCCATCGTGGGGTGAGCGATGCGGCGGTGAGAAAGGCGATAAAATCAGGCCGCATCCGGCTGGAGCCAGACGGCAGTATCGATGCAGGAAAAGCCGATGCGCTCTGGAAAATAAACACCGATGCCGCGCAGCAACGCGGGCCGCAAACGGTGAAGCCCGTGCCGGATGCGGCACTCGATGCCGTGCGCGATACGCTGAAAGAAAACGGCGCACCCGCGAATGGAGGCACGACCTACATGCAGGCGCGTACTGCAAACGAGGTGCTCAAGGCGCAAACCAATCGCGTGCGTCTGCAAAAACTGAAGGGTGAGTTAATCGACAGGGCGAAAGTTATGGCACATGTATTCAAGCTGGGACGGCAGGAACGCGATGCATGGCTTAACTGGCCAGCCCGTGTTTCCGCACAAATGGCAGCGGAGCTGGGTGCTGATCCACACACCACGCATGTGACGCTGGAAACCTATGTCAGACAGCATCTTGCCGAACTCGCCGAATTCCGCGCAGGCGTCGACTGAATTCTATGAGGGCGCGGATGCGGTCGAACAACAATGGCGCAGTGGATTAACGCCGGAATCGTTCCTCGCCGTCTCCGAGTGGGCGGATCGTTACCGGATGCTATCTTCCAAATCCGCCGCCGAGCCAGGGCGGTGGCGCACCAGTCGCACGCCGTACCTTCAGGAGATCATGGATAATCTCTCGCCGCACTCGCCGGTGCAGCGGATCATTTTCATGAAAGGCGCACAGATCGGCGGTACGGAATGCGGCAATAACTGGATCGGCTACGTCATCCATATGGCGCCGGGGCCGATGATGGCGGTCGCACCGACGGTGGAGCTGGCCAAACGTAACTCGAAGCAGCGCATCGACCCGCAGATCGACGAAACGCCGGAGCTGCGTGAGCTGGTGAAACCCGCCCGCGCACGTGATTCGGGCAACACCATCCTGAGTAAGGAATTTCGGGGTGGCATTCTGGTGATGACGGGTGCCAACTCGGCGGTGGGACTCCGCTCCATGCCAGCGCGGTATTTATTTATGGATGAGGTCGATGGCTATCCGGGCGATGTGGAGGGTGAAGGCGACCCGATCCTGCTCGCTGAACGCCGCTCCGCCACTTTCCAGAAGCGGCGGAAGATATTTTTAGTGAGTACGCCTACCACCAAGGGGCTATCGCGTATCCAGCGGGAATTCGATGGCAGCGACCAGCGGTATTTCCATGTGCCATGTCCGCATTGCGATCATTTCCAGCCGCTGCGATTCACGCAACTTCGCTGGCACGAGGGCAAGCCGCAGGAAGCTCACTATGCCTGCGAGGAATGCGGTACGCTGATCGATGAACATCATAAAACGCAGATGCTGGCGCGTGGGCGCTGGGTAGCCACTGCTGAAACTGATGGCCGCACCATCGGCTATCATCTGTCTTCGCTGTATAGCCCCGTTGGTTGGTTTTCGTGGGGCGATGCGGCGGAGATGTTCGAAAACGCGCAGGCGAATCCTGAGTTGATGAAGGGTTTTGTTAATACGGTGCTGGGCGAACCGTATGAGGAAGAATACGAAGCCCCCGAATGGAAACGGCTCTATGAACGCCGTGAGCCTTATCCAATGGGTGTGGTGCCAAATGGTGGATTATTTATCACCGCCGGTGCGGACGTACAAAAAGACCGTATCGAATGCGAAGTGGTGGCATGGGGGCGCAATAAAGAAAGCTGGTCGGTCGATTACCATGTCCTCATGGGCGATACGGCCATGCCGGAAGTGTGGGAAAAACTCGAAGCCCTGCTGAGGCGGGATTGGCAGCATGCGGGTGGTGGCACACTCCCCATCCGCGTGATGGCGGTCGATAGCGGTTATGCAACGCAGGATGTTTACGGCTGGGTTAAAACCCATCCGCAGGCGAGCTGGGGTGGTTCGGGTGCGCGTGCATCCAGCCCACGCACGGTGGTAGCGGTCAAAGGCCGCGATACAGAGACGGCGCTGATTTTGAGCGTATCGAAAGCCGATGTCGGCAGTAAACGGCGTGGCTTGCGGGTGTGGAATGTCAGCGGGCCAGTTGCCAAAATGGAGCTGTATCGCTGGCTGAAGCTCGACCGGCCGACAAAGGAAGATGAACCGTTTCCACCCGGAAGTTGCCATTTCCCCGAATATGCGGAGGAATATTTCAAGCAGCTCACCGCTGAAAAACGGGTGATCAAGCTGCATAAAGGCTTCCCTCGCGCCAGCTGGCAGAAAGACCCGACCCGTAATAACGAGGCGCTCGATTGCCGTGTCTATGCGCGCACGGCGGCGAGCCTTTATGGCCTTGACCGTTTTTCCGAACGGCAATGGCAGCAGCTGGAGGCGGCGCTCGGTAAGCAACGCAGCATTCCTTACGCCGAGACTCTCGCACCATCGTCGCAGCAACCGAGTGAAGCTGCTGCCGCTACACGCAGCACGACGATCAGCCAGCGTACCACCATCGCTGCCGATGACCCGTATCTTTGAGGCCATATTTTCTAGGAAACGCCATGACCGATTTAGTTACCCTGCAAACCCGCCTCGCCGAAGCGGAAGAAGCTCACCACCATTTGATGATGGGGGCGAAGGAAGTGAGCGTGTCGATTGGTAATTACGGCAGCACGACCTACGCGCAAGCCAATGCGGAAAAGCTCGAACAATATATTGAGAAACTAAAAATGCAGATCAATCGCCTAAACGGCACTGCACGTCGCGGGGTGATCAAGGTGGTGTTCGATGAGTGATACTTCTCACCGCGCTGCATCGCTCACTGCTCGTGAACTCTCCAGTTGGCTGCCCGGAAACGGCTCGGCGGATGGCGATCTGTTGGGTGAATTGCCCACCCTCGTCGGGCGTTCGCGTGACCTCACGCGCAATCATGGTGTGGCATCAGGTGCCGTGCAGACGATGGTGGATAATGTCGTTGGCACTGGACTTCGGCTAGCTGCAATGCCTGATTATCGCGCCCTTGGCAGAACAAAAGATTGGGCGGATGAGTGGTCTCGTGAGGTGGAATCGCTGTGGCGCGGCTGGGCGGAAGGATTTGAGTGCGATGCGGCGTTATCGCTCAATTTTGCGGGACTTACCACACAAGTGTTCCGCTCCGGCTTCATCAACGGTGAAGCACTGGCGTTACCGCTCTGGTTGCCGGAGCGCGGTGGTGCATTCGCCACCACGATTCAGCTGGTGGAGCCGGATCGCCTGAGCAACCCCAACTGCAAGCCGGATGATAAAACGCTGCGCGGTGGTGTTGAGATTGATGATTATGGTGCGCCAATTGCATATTTTGTGCGCAAAAGCCACCCCGGTGATGCGTTCATGCCGTTTTCTGTCTCAGCGGATGAATGGCAGCGCATCCCCGCGCGCGCACCATTCGGGCGCAGGCGCGTGCTGCATATACACGATAAGGAGCGCAGCGGCCAGAACCGTGGCAAGCCCGCGCTTACCTCCATCATGCCGATGTTTAAAATGCTCGACCATTACGAGCGTTCGGAACTGCAGGCAGCAGTAGTCAATGCCATGATTGCTGCCTTCATTGAAACGCCGCTCGACGCCGAAACCGTCGTCGAAATGTTCGGTGGCTCTTACGAGGATTACGACACCAAGCGCAAGGAATGGAAAGCCAAGCTCGCGGGTGGCTCCATCATCACCACATTCCCCGGTGACAAATTATCTCCCTTCACGCCGAGCCGTCCGAATTCTGCTTACGGTGCTTTTGTCGAAAACATTCTACGTCATATTGGCACGGGGCTGAATCTTCCCTTCGAACTGTTGATGAAGGATTTTTCGAAGACCAATTATTCCTCTGCGCGTGCGGCGTTGCTGGAAGCATGGCGATTTTTCTCAGGCCGCAGGCAATGGCTTGCCACCTATTGGGCAAAGCCAGTCTATGAGCTGTGGCTAGAAGAAGCCATCAATGGCGGCAAAATTGAGGCACCGGATTTCTATACCAACCGCGCCGCATGGTCGCGCTGCAAATGGATTGGCCCTGGTCGTGGCTGGGTTGATCCTGTCAAAGAGGCGCAAGCCTCGCAGATTCGCATGGAAGCTGGGCTTTCCACACTCGAAGATGAATGCGCCATGCAAGGACTCGATTGGGAAGAAGTGCTGGAGCAGCGTGCGCGTGAAAAAGCCAAGATGCACGAGCTGGGCTTGGGCGACCTGACGCCAAGCATTGCAGTCAAATCGCTTCCCGGCCAAGGCAAAGATAGCAAACAAAGCACCGACGACGATGAGGAGGATGACGATGCGAGCATGGAACAAAGCAACCAGTGAACCGTGGGCGATCACGCAATCGGCACTGGAGACGATTTTAGAAATCGCCGAACGTGAGAATGAAAAACCCGAAGCGGTAGCGGCGCGGCTGGGTAAGGAACTGCAGAACACCCATACGGTGATTGAGCGTGATGGCGTAGCGGTTATCCCCGTTACCGGGCCGCTATTCCGCTATGCAAACCTGTTCACGGCGATCAGCGGTGCGACATCGTATGAGATGCTGGCACAGGATTTTACCACTGCGCTCGATAGTCCCGACATCAGCGCCATCATCCTCAATATCGACTCCCCTGGCGGCGAGGTGAATGGTTGCTCCGAGCTGGCAAACATGATTTTCGCAGCACGCAGCAAAAAACCAATCATTGCCTATGCTTCGGGTGATGCAGCGTCGGGAGCGTATTGGATTGCGAGTGCCGCCGCCGAAGTTGTTGCTTCGGAAACCTCTGGCCTCGGCTCCATCGGAGTGGTCGCGGTCTATCGCGGTGCGAAGCCCGATAAAAATGCCCCCACCACCATCGAGATTGTTTCGTCGCAAAGCCCGTTCAAGCGCCTGAATCCCGAGACCGATGAAGGCCGCAGCAAATTGCAGGTACGCATTGATGCAATGGCAGAAGTGTTCGTGCAAACGCTCGCGCGCAATCGCGGCATTGAGGCTGCACAGGTATTGGAGCAGTTCGGTGGTGGCGACATATTAATTGGCGCGCACGCTGTAAATGCTGGTCTTGCCGACCGCATCGGCTCTCTCGAAAAACTGATCGCGGAATACTCCGCCAGTTCAAACCCCGCCCTCCAGCGAGGTTTTTTATTACCTGCAACCACCACACAAAAGGAGACCATTATGGATTTAGCTACACTGACCCAAGACCACCCCGCGCTGCTGGCGCAGGTGCAAAGCGATGCAAAAGCTGCCGAGCGCAGCCGTATTCAGACCATTCTTGCATCCGAGGAAGCCAAGGATCGCGACGATCTCGCCCAGCATCTGGCATTTGCCACCGACATGGCACCTGACGCAGTAGTTGCCATGCTTACCAAGGCACCAAAGATTCAGCCGGAAGTCAAAACCAATGGTTTTGATGCGGCGATGCGTGATCTCGGCAATCCCAAGATCGCCCCCGCTGCCGCTGAATCGGAAGAAGACGATGTCGACACAGTCGCCAAGCGTCTGGCTTCTGCTTAACCCCAACCACAGGAGAATATTATGCCAGCTTCAGGATTTACCTCACAGGGGCAACTCTACCCCGAAAATCTCATCGCGGGAGAATATCCGCGCATTACCCGCAAGGTCACTATCGGCACAGGCGCCAATCTGGTGGCAGGTGCAGTAGTCGGAAAAATCACCGCGACCGGCAAGTATATTTTGAGTGCCTCTGCCGCCGTGGATGGTTCGCAGACACCAGACGCAATCCTTGCCGAGGATGCGGCGGCACTCAGTGTCGATGTGCAGGCGGTGGTCATTATGACTGGCGAGATCAACGAACTGGCGGTGACGCTGGGCGCGGGTCATACGCTCGGCAGCATCCGCGATGGCCTGCGCAACAAATCCATTTTCCTCACCAAAAACCAAGGAGCTTAACCCATGCCTATCGATATTTTTTCCACGCAAGTGATGAACCGGACAATTGAGTATCTCGATCAACCGGCCTCTTTCCTGCTCGATGTGTTTTTCGGGTCGGTGCAAACTGCCGATACGGAGGAGATTTTCTTCGACATCGATAAATCCAAACCGCGCCTTGCACCATTCGTCTCGCCACTGGTGGCGGGCAAAGTGGTGGCCGACCAGGGCTATGAAACCAAGAGCTTCAAGCCCGCCTATGTGAAGGACAAGCGTCAATTCAAACCCGATGCGCCGCTCAAGCGTTCCCTTGGCGAGATGATTGGCGGAACACTTTCACCTCAGCAACGGCGCGATGCAGCCCTCAAACGCTCACTCGCCAATCAGCTCGAAAACCTCACCCGCCGCGAAGAAGTGATGGCGTCTGAGGCGTTGCGCTTAGGGCAAATCACCGTCACGGGTGATAATTACCCGACCGTGGCCGTGAATTTTCAGCGTGATGCAGCTCTTACTATCACACTTACTGGTGTCAACCGTTGGGGTCAGGCAGGCATCAAACCGCTTGATCTGATCGAAGACTGGTCAAGCGCAGTGCAGGGTAAATCGGGTGCCGCTGCGCGCACCATCGTGATGGACCCGCTCGCATGGCGTTTGTTCAAGGCCGATGCCGATGTGAGTAAGCTGCTCACCGTTTATCGTGGCACGGGCAACACACTCTCCATCGACCCGATGAGCCGTGGGCAAGGCAACGACAAAGCCCGCTATGTCGGCACCATCGGCGACTTCGATTTCTGGGTCTATCAGGACAATTATGTCGATGATAACGGCGTGACCCAGCAGATGCTGCCCAACTACACGGTGATCGTGGGTAGCCCGATGCAGGTCGAAGGCGTGCGTTGCTACGGCGTGATTCAGGATGAGAAAGCTGGATACCGCGCACAGCGTTATTTCAGCAAGTCATGGCTGGAGGAAGACCCCGCGTTGCGTTGGCTCTTGCTGCAATCTGCACCGCTGGTAGTTCCATACCGCCCGAACGCCACACTTTGCGCCACCGTCAACTAAGGAAAATCCTCATGAAAGTCACATCACACACCACACTCGTCGTTGGTAAAGCAGGTAAATCCGAGCATATACCACCTGGCACGCCTGTTGACCTTGATGACGAGGAAGCCAGAGACCTGATTGCGCGCGGTATCGCCGTCAAGGTGGGTAAGGCTGAATCCAAACCCGCTGAAAAGGAAAAAGCACCTGAGAAGGAAGCGCAAGGTGGCAAGCCCCCAGCGGAGACAAAGCCGCATGTTGATAATGGTGGCAAGCAGCCATGAGTGCATTTGCGCGCGCGGTGGATTCCCTGTTTGGCAAGCTTGGGGTGGCGGCAATATTCCAGCCACGGATCGGTGCGAATATCGCCGTCACCATCATCCCCAAACGCCCTGACGAGATCATTGGTCTTGCGCAAAATGATATAGCGACTGAGGTGACGTTGTTCGATATACGCACGGCCGAAGTGGCAGAGCCGAAGGCTGATGATGTCATCTTTTTTCAAGGCACTGAGTATCGCATCATTGGCGAGCCACGGCGCGATATCCACCGCCTGATCTGGACGATGGAAGCGGTAAAAGCATGAAGCTCGTGGCGGCAATCCGTGGTGATCTGAAAAAGATCATGAAGGAAGAAGCCGCTGCTGCCGAAAAAGCAGTGACGCTGGGTGTGGTAGCCGCAAGCGCAGGCTTGAAGTCGGAGCTGCGTGGGCAAGTCACACGCTCAGGGCTTGGCGAGAAAATGTCACGCACGTGGAAAGTGAGGCGTTATCCCTCGAGTGGTTATTCGATGGGTACGGCAGGGCTTGTTTATGCTGACATGCCGCATGTCATTCGCGCATTTAATGAAGGTGTAACCATCACCAATAGCAAGGGAGCATTTTTAGCTGTGCCAACGCCCGCCGCACCCAAACGTGGGGTGGGTGGCAAGCGTATCAGCCCTGAAAATTTTCCTGAGTTTTCGTTGGGGCGGCTCAGGTTTGTCTACCGAAAAAGTGCGCCCTCACTGCTGGTGGTAGATAATCTGCGCGCTGGCAAGGGCAAGCGTGGTGGCTACCGCAAAGCCTCCGAAAGCGCACTGAAATCGGGTCGTGGGCTTGCCACGGTGGTGATGTTTATTTTGCTGCCGCAAGTCACGCTCAAAAAACGCCTTGATGTGGATGGTGCGGCTTCACGTTGGCGCGACCTCATGCCGCAATTGATTTTAGACAGTTGGCCGGAGACCAAAGATGCCGAGCGTTAGAGAAAACATACTCTCCGCGTTTTTCACGGAGCTGAAAACATTGGAAAGCAGCAGCATCAAACTGCTGCGCAATCCAGACAAGCTGATGAAAGTTCCCGAAAACGGCGCACTCATTATTATGCATGATGGGCAGAGCAATGAGCCAGAAGTCCTGCTCTCGCCGCTTACCTATATTTACGAACACAATATCAGCATCGAGGTGATGATCAATAATGCCTACGCAGATCGCCAAGGTATAACGCTCGATGATCTGCTGATAATCATCGAAAATCTGATCCTGAACAATCGCAGCATGAATGGGCTTGCCGAATGGATGGAAGCGCAGGCACCAGAATTCTTACAAGAAGCAGTCGAAGGCGCACCCGCCATCCGTGCCGCCACCATCAACGTGCTGGTGCGTTTTTGTACAACCAGCCCCCTACATTAACCACAACAACGGAGAATATTTATGGCTCGATCTTACGGCTCGGCGGTGACGCTGCTTGCCCTTAAAGAATCTACTTATGGTGTCAAACCCACTGGCAACTGGGAGAAATTCGCATTCGTATCATCAGATATCAGCGCGGAGCAAAATCTGATTGCCTCAGAATTACTGGGTCAAGGCAGAGAACCACGTGCACCGTTTCGTGATGTGATCAATGATGAAGGCAATATCGTGGTACCTGTTGAGGGGCGTGATTTTGGTCGCTGGCTGCAATTGTTGCTTGGCAACCCCACCTCGGCAGGCGTTGCTGCAACGGGTGACATTACCTTTACTGCTAACCCCTCGGCGAGCCACACTATCACCATCAACGGTGTGGTATGGACATTTGTGGCATCAGGTGCGACCGGCACACAGACCAATATCGGCGCAAACTTAAACACCACGCTTACGCAGCTGGCAACCGACCTTAACGCCTCCGTCAATGCCAGCATCACGCCTGTTACTTATGCAAATGTCGGTGGCACCAAGCTAGGATTCACGCATGATACGCTGGGTGTTGCTGGTAACAGCTTCACCATTGCATCTGGCAATGCCAATGGTGTGGCAAGTGGCGCCACCTTATCGGGTGGTGGGTTCACCCATACATTTGTGAGTGGTGCAGCAACACTACCTTCCTTCGCCGCAGAAATCGGCCATGCCAATGTGCCGTCTTATTTTGTGCATACGGGCTGTATGCTCAATTCAATGGTGCTTAATTTTCAGCGTTCGGGTGCGGCCAATGCTACGCTCAACATCCTCGCGCAGGGTGAGACACGTTTTACCAGCTCGCAGGGCGGCACGCCGACCAGTCGTGTGTATAAACCTTTTAGCCAGTTTAACGGTTCAGTGAAGCGTAACAACGTCGCACTCGGCAATGTGACGGGTGCGCAATTTACCTATTCCAATGGCATGCAGGGTGTGCCGACCATCCGTAATGACGGGCTGATTGATGGCGTTGATCCTACGACCATTGCCATTAGCGGCAGCATTGATGTGCGTTTCGCCGACACCACGCTGGTCGATGATGCAATCAACAATACGCCTATTGAGCTGGAGCTGGCCTACAAGCTCGCGGGGCTGGAGGGTAATAATTTCTCACTCATATGGACTTTTCATGAGGTCTATCTGCCGCGTCCGCGTATCCCGATCTCTGGTCCCGGCGGCGTACAAACCAGCTTCAGTTGGCAAGGCGTATATGACGATGCGCTCAGCAAATCCGTAACCGTCGTGCTTAAAAACGACATCACCAGCTACCCATAGGAGGCATTATGATCAGGCTCGATATCAAAAAAGAACCATACTGGCTGGAGCTTGCCGCCGAGGTGCGCCTCAAAGTAAAGCCGCTCACCAGCGCCATCATGCATATGGCGCAGGCAGAGGCGGTGCGCACGCTGCTTGCCATGCAGAAAGAACGTAAGACACTGCTTGAATCAGGCAGCGATGCGTCGCATTTACCCGATCTGGAAAATGAGATTGTGCGTCATTCGGTCTCGGACGTGGTGCTCAATACTACACTTGCTAAACACGCCATACTCGCGTGGGAAAACGTGCTGGTGCCGGAGACGGAAACAGCAGCCACCCTCACACCAGAACATATTGTTGAGCTGATGGAAATCTGGTTCATCAATCAGGAATTTGGTAAAAAATACATGCGCCAGCTGGAGCTGTTGGAGACGGAGGGAAACGGCTCGCGGCTCGCTGTAAGTGGCACTTCGGCGGCGGGCCGCGCTACTGCCAGAACTGCGCGGAAGAAAAACTCCCCTGCAGCAAAGGAGAGCCCGATCCCATAACGGGTGAATGTTGCCCCTATACTGAGCATGAAGCTCTCACCGAAACTGGGTTCGAGGTATGGGATGTCATACTGCGCGGTGGTAACCAGCTGCGGATCAGCAACAAGGGGGTCATTCTTGGTTTTGATATTGCGGCACTTGCCGCCATTGCCGCAGCACTTGGCTATGACACGGGCGCATTACTTCAGCTTTTTCATCATGCCGAATGTGGCTTACTTCAGGCGATAAAAGATCATGGCGACAACCACCACGAGAAACGTTTCGATCCGCTTGGCGGTGATCGAGGGGGATAAGGTTCGCCATGAACTCACCCTCACGGGTGACACGGGCGAGAAGGCGTTTCGGAAAATACAAAACGCAACATTGCCCGCATCGCGCTCACTGCTTGCAGTGAATGCCGTATCACAAGAAGTACGCCTCGGCATGGAGGGGCTCGCTGGCAGCGCTGGTTCGGTCGGTAGTATGCTTGGGCGCCTCGGCCCTGCGGGTTTGGCGGTCGCCGCCGTCATTGGCACACTTGCCATTGCCACCGCCAAAGGCATTAAAGAATTCAAGGAGGCGGAACAGGCACTCAACAATCTGAATGCCGCACTGAAAGCCACCGACTCTGCATCGGGTGTCACCGCCCGCGGAATCACCGCGCTTGGTGAAGCGGTGGAAGGCAATACGCTATTTAAAAAGGAGGAAATTCAAAACGCCGCTGCGGCACTCACCTCATTCCAAAATGTGGCGGGTGATGTATTTACGCGTGCATTAAAACTCTCCACCGATCTGGCGGTGCGCCTCGGCACGGATGTTCCTTCCGCCGCCGATATGCTTGGAAAAGCGCTCGAAGCACCCGAAGAAGGGCTTGGCAGGCTGGCACGTAAATTTTCAGACCTGTCACCCGCGCAAAAAACCGTCATTGAGAATTTTGTCAAACAGGGTGATGTCGCTTCCGCGCAAGCGGTCATACTGGAGCATCTGGAAAGCAAAACCAGAGGACTCGCTGAAGCACAGGCGAATGGGCTCACGGGTGCTGCCAATAGTTTGGGTGATGCATGGGACGATTTGATGGAATCGTTCGGGCGCACCATTGGCGAATCCGCAGCAGCGCAAGTGGGATTAAGCGCACTCACCAAAGCAGTGCGTGGCTTGCAGGAAGCTATTGATCCGACGCGCGAGCAGAAAAAAAGCCAGCTCGAATCTGAAATCAGCCACTTAAAAGATAGCTTCGGTATTAAGGTTGATGAATTTGTGCTGGGCAGTGCACCAGGGTTAGATGCCAAAAAGCGTGAGTTGCAGAAAATCAATGACGAAATTGCTGCCGAGCAGAAGAAAGCCGATGAAGAAATACAAAATGCACGCAGTGCCGCCGAAAAATCTGCTGCCGAGCGACGTAACAACCAGCTGCTCGATCTCCAGAAAAAATACCTCAAAGAATATGAGGATGTCACTCTAACCGCGCAGCAGAAAATACTGCGTGAGTCCGCCGAGCGCCGCAAAGAAATACTCGGCATCAATAAAGGTAATGCCACTAGTCCAGAGGCGCAAAAAGCACTCTCTGCACTTGATGCCTCCACCAAAGCCAAACTTGCTGATGCTGGCAAAAAAGATGGTGTAAGCGATAGTGCTAAAAAACGTGATCAGGCCATCGCTGAAATTAATCGCGGCATTTTACAAACCAAGCCGTCTTTCGATGTAGCGAAGGCTGCGCTCGATGATTGGAAGTCAAGGCTGGTTGAGGATTTGGGTGGTGCGACTGAGGCGAACGAACATTACATCAAGCTGATTGAGGAGATTTATGCGGTTAAGCTCAAAGACATTTACAACAAATCGCTGCTGGATAGCGATAAATGGGAAGCTGGTGCCAGTCGCGCCCTGAAACGCTACGCCGATGAGGCGACTAACGCCGCAAAGAATGCCGAGGATTTATTTGGTAATGCCGCCAAGAAGGTCGAGGACACGCTGGTGGATATGGTCAGCAGCGGAGAAATTTCGGTCGGCAAGATTGGTGATCTGTTACAATCGCTGCAGCAGGATATTTTGCGTATGTTCATCCGCGAGAACATCACTGGCCCCATCGCTGGTGGGCTGGGTGATTTACTCAAAGGTGGCAGCGGCAGCAGTGGCGGAGGGTTTCTCGGTGGCTTCTTCGATGATATTTTTGGCAGTCTCTTTCATGGTGGCGGCACGGTGGGCGAGGGAAGCCCAACGCGCCGTTCTGTTCCCACCTACGCGTTTGCTGGTGCGCCACGCCTGCATAGCGGCCTGATGCCCGATGAATTCCCTGCCATCCTACAGCGCGGCGAAACGGTGCTGCCGAAGAACATGAAATCGGGCGGCAACAATATTACCTTCAACATCACCACCCCGAACGCACAGAGTTTTATAGATAGCCAAGGCCAGATCATGAGCAAACTGGCTGGCCAGATGCAGCGATTCAGAACGAGGAATAACTGATGCCCGCTTTTCACGAAGTGCAGTTTCCACCTAAAATCGCTTATGGCGCCACAGGTGGGCCGGAGTTTAACACCAGCGTCACGACGACATTCGCGGGATTTGAGCAGCGCAATGTGAACTGGCAGAAATCCCGTGGTCGCTGGGACGTTTCGACGGGACTGAAGAACAAAGCCGATATGGAAGTGTTGCAGGCATTCTTCCGCGCACGTTTTGGCAAGGCGCATGGGTTTCGCTTCAAGGACTGGTCGGATTATCAGGCCGTGGCGCAAAATCTTGGAACGGGCAATGGAACGCAAACCGCCTTTCAGTTGCTTAAACTATACAGCAGCGGCGGCTACAGCTACAGCCGCGAAATCAAAAAGCCTGTCTCCGGCACGGTGAAAGTTTACCTCAATTCCATCCTGCAATCGTCAGGATTTACCATCGACCATGCAACGGGCATCGTTATCTTTAGTGCCGCCCCTGGTGCGGGGGTTAATATCAGTGCGGATTTTGATTTCGATGTGCCAGTGCGCTTTGATACTGATGCACTAGCCGTGCGCGCGGATGGGCCAGGAATATTCGTATGGGACGCCATTCCCATCGTGGAGATTCGCGCATGAGAACCGCATCCTCCAATCTTACTGCGCATCTTGCGGGCGAAGTGACCAGTCTCGCCATCTGCTGGAAACTCACGCTGGTGGGTGGCACGGTGATGGGCTTTAACGATCACACGTCCGATCTCACCATCAGTAGCCAGCTTTACAAGGCCGCAACGGGATTTTCTCCCACCAGCATCGAAACTAAGGACAGGTTCTCCGTCGACAACCTCGATGTGGCAGGCATTCTCGATTCGGCGGCGATTACTGAGGCCGATATTATGGCCGGTAAATATGATTTCGCTGAGATCGAGATATTTATGGTGAACGTCACCGATCTTGCACAGGGAATTATCATCCATCGACGCGGCTGGCTGGGCGAAGTAAGTGTTAAAAATGGCCAGTTTGTCGCGGAGGTGCGCGGCCTTGCACAGAAATTCCAGCAGAATATCGGCGAGCTTTACAGCCCGACCTGCCGTGCCGTGTTCGGTGATACGCGCTGCAAGATAAATCTGGCAAGTTATACGGCGGGCGGCACGGTCAATACCGTGACGAGCAGGCAGGTATTTATCAGCAACGCCATGACGCAGGCAGCAGGGTATTTTTCGGGTGGTGAAATAGTATGGCTTACCGGCGCAAATGCTGGGCGGCGCATGGAGATCAAGGAATTCTCTAACAAACAGTTCACGTTGGTGCTGCCCATGCCGAATGCGGTGGCAGTTGGTGACACATTCAACGCCATCGCGGGATGCGACAAAACCTTCAATACCTGCTTTGCCAAATTTGCCAATGCCGTGAATTTTCGTGGTGAGCCTCATGTGCCGGGAATGGATAAAACACTAGCTACTGCAGCCACGGCCAATGATTTGCAGAGGGCGTGACAGTTACAGCAACCCAACCACAAAACGGTGAATGAAAAATCCTGCTACCAGCAGCGCGAGGCCGATAGCATAGCAGAGCCAGAAATTGCCGCTGAGCCTGTCGGCAAAAAAGAAAGGAGCGAAGAACAGCCATGATACGGGAACACCGATCAGGATGCTTTTGGCGAAGGTGATGGAAGCCGCCGCGTCTTTATGTTCGATTTGTGAAAATGCCAATGCCAACAGCGAGGCGATAGGAAGTGCGATGATGAAACCAGCCAGTTCTGGCTTTTTGCCAGATAGCCATGAGGTAAAACCAATCACTGTTGCAGCTATGCCTATTTTTAGAATTATCATCATATTTGCCTCCTGTAAGTTTGTTAAAACACTGCCACCACCGCTATATACCGCGCCAACTTGCCAATGGTGACAAGCAGCAGGAATAATGGAAACGGGGTGCGGAGAAACCCTGCAATTACCGTCAACGGATCACCAATGATAGGAACCCATGAAAGTAACAGCGTCCACACACCGTAACGCTGGTACGTTCTCGCCGCCCTGTCTAACGCCGCTTCCTTCACAGGAAACCAGCGGCGGCTCTTGAAATGTTCAAGGTAACGTCCGAGTAACCAGTTGATACAAGCTCCAAGGACATTGCCCAATGTAGCAAGAGCAATCAGCAATGTTGGGCTGTAATTACCTGTCAGCTTCAGCCCTACAAGCACTGCTTCGGATTGTGCTGGAAAGATAGTGGCGGCAAGCAGTGATGCGGTAAAAAGTAAAAGGAGATCCAAGCCTAATCTACCCTTACGAGTTCACTATATTCGCCATTAGTGGCCAGCGTAATCGTCACCGTTTCTTTAGTGCGATTGCGCCAGAACCAGCCGTGCTTCCCATCAAACGCAGCTTCAATCACGCCTGCATCACGTTCTTGGCCAACACCTTTGCTGTAGCCGTGATATTTGATTTTAAGCTCTTTAGAATCGGCATGGTTATCGAAGTTGAGTTTGCCCGTGCTTGTCCATTCGTAGCTCACCTTCTGGCCTTTCTTCATGGCTGCTTTGATTTCGGCAGCTTCACTCGGAGCAAGGGTAAAGGTGGTGGTATCTTTGCGGGTGGCAGTGGCAACAGGCTCAGCCTGTAGCGCAGGTGCAGTTACTTCTTGAACCACCGGTTCAGGCTTTGCTTCTACTGAGGGCTGGATAGCAGATGCAAGTTTATCAGTTTCTTCCTGCGCTGCTTCGTCAGCGAGCGAAACTCTGATCTTACCCATTTGCTGCAAACCAGTGAGTTTGCCGAAGCCCGTAGGGTCAATGGCGTATTCAGCAGGCATCACTACCGTAACAAGCAGTGCGCCTGCGCCGATAGCGGCCAGCACCGTGGATTTAATGAGCTTTTTGGTGGAAGGAAGTTCTCTGTCAGCAGGGATATTGGAATTATACATGGTTGTTCCTCGTTTTGATTACTGTGTGTTACGATACGAAATAGCCTGTGATTTGGTAGCCCATCAGTAGGAAGCCCAGCAGCAGCATAAAAGCATTCGCGGTGTAGGCATGGCGCATAAAACCGCCAGATTTGCGCCAGTAGGTGATGGCAATCAGTATCGCAACCAGTGCCAATATCTGACCAATTTCTACGCCGACATTGAAGAAAATCAGGTTAGCGAGCAGTCCATCGGCGGGTAGTTCATAATCGAGAATCTTGGTGGCAAGGCCAAAGCCGTGGAACAGGCCGAAGATAAAAGTTGCTGCCTTGGTATTCGGCTGGAAACCAAACCAACGCTGGAATGCACCCATGTTGTCGAGTGCCTTGTACACCACTGAAAAACCAATAATGGCATCAATGATATACGCACTGATGCTGATTTGCATCAGCACGCCTGAAAGCAAAGTGATGACGTGGCCAACGGCAAAAAGCGTGACGTAAATACCCACGTCTTTCAGGCGATACAGGAAGAAAATAACGCCAAACAGGAACAGTAAATGGTCATAGCCTGTCATCATGTGCTTTGCGCCAAGATAGATGAACGGAATCGCATGGACACCCGAAATCTCAGCAATGTAGCCTTTGTCACCCGAGGTTACGCCGTGGGCAAAAGCTGCATCGGCAAAAAAGAAACTGGTTAAAAGCAGGAGTAGTATTCGCATGAAGTGCCTCACAAGTATTTGGTGATTTCTTTGAGTTCCCGCATTTTCTTTTTCACGTTAGCGGGTGTTTCGTTATCGGTGTGTTCGATGCAGCCCTCAATATGGTCATGCACGAACACCTGCTTCGCGTTGCCAATGGCGGAATAAACGGCCTGTAGCTGCTGCGCGACTTCCACGCAGGGGCGGTCTTCTTCGATCATGGTGATGATTTTGCTCAAATGCCCGTTGGCACGCTTGAGGCGTTTGATGATGTCTGGGTGCGACTGATGGTGCATGATGCCTATCCTTTATATCCTATAGGGGAGGATAGGATAACAGCTTTATAAGTCAAGAGGCAGGAATGTCAGAAATTCAAAATATGATTGTAATCCAAGCACGCACATGGCTCGGCACACCATTCCATCATCAGGCGCGGCTAAAGCGTGTGGGGTGTGACTGTTTGGGTTTGATTATCGGCGTGGTGGATGAATTGGGCTTGAAAGATAAGCATGGCCAGCCACTTGCTGGGTATGATGAGGTGAGCTATTCCAAGGAGCCGGATGGCGCGTATCTAACGCAGAAGATCGCTGCCTTGCTGGATGAGGTGCCAACTGATCAAGCGCAGGCAGGCGATCTGGCATTATTTGTGATGGGTGATAATCCCCAGCATCTCGCCATTCTCACTGATTACGAAAATACGCTCGGCATGATCCATTGCTACGCGCAAGCGCGGCGCGTGGTGGAGCATCGCCTTGATGACGACTGGAAAAAACGGCTCGCAAAGGTATTCCGATGGCATCAATCGTCCTAGCTGCAGCGGCCAGTTCTGCCGCCACATCGCTGGGCGCAGGCACCTTCTTTGCTGCCGTGGCAGGTGGTGCGGGTGGCTTCCTCGGTGGTTTCGTGGATCGCGCGATCTTCGGTGGTGGTAAAACCCGCATCAATCAGGAAGGATCGCGCCTCACTGACCTGATGGTGCAATTCTCCACCTATGGAAAAGCCATCCCCCTCATTTATGGCAACAGTCGTATTGCTGGCAATGTTATCTGGTCGCGCCCGATTAAGGAAAGCGTGACTACGACCACGCAATCCTCTGGCGGTGGTAAGGGCGGTGGCGGTGGTGGCAGCGTGGAAACCACCACCACGACCTATAGCTACAGCGTCAGCATGGCGATTGCCATTTGCGAGGGGCCGATCACTGAAGTGGTGCGCGTATGGGCGGATTCAAAACCGCTCGACCTCACGCAAGGAAGCTACAGCCTGTATCTTGGCAATGAAACGCAGCTGCCTGATACGTTTATTTCCTCTTTCCATGCTGCTGGCCAGACACCTGCTTACCGGGGAATGGTCTATGTGGTGATCAAGGATTTCCCGCTGGCCGATTATGGCAACCGCATCCCCAACTTTACCTTCGAGGTGCGCCGTACACTGAAAAAACCCTTCGATCTGGAAGATAAAATCAAGGAAATCTCGCTGATACCCGGCGCGGGTGAATATGTGTATGACACGGTGGTGCAGGAAAAGACGTTCGGCCAGCAGGATGTCGCAGGCAATTTCGTGCAGGGCGGTAAGATCACCAAGCTAAACCTGAACAATCTCAGCAATAAAGCCGACAGCCTCGTTGCCCTCGATAACCTCAAAGCGACACTACCGAATGTCGAATATGTCTCGGTAATTCTTAACTGGTTTGCGGATTCCGCCGATCCTGCCGTGTGCATCATCAAGCCGGGTGTCGAATTTAACAGCCAGGGTGCGCGGGTTGCGCCTGATGATTGGGTAGTGGCAGGATTCACGCGCAATACGGGCCACCCCATTCTCGAATTTCCCGATGGTTCGCCAACCTATGGCGGCACGCCCACCGATAAGAGTATCGTGCGGCTCTGCCAGGAATTGAAAGCGCGCGGCTATCAGGTGCTATTTTATCCAATGCTGCAGGTGGATACCATCACGCCGCAAAGCAAGCCGTGGCGCGGGCGTATTACTCCTACTACTGCCACCGATGCCAATAATTTCTTTACTCGCAGCAATGGCTATAACGCTTTCATTAATCATTACGCTAGCTTGAATGTCGGCGGCGTGCTGCTGAAGAATACTATCGACGCCTTCATGATCGGATCGGAGTTGGTGGGGCTGACCACTTACATGAGCAGCCCCGGCGTGTTCCCCGCCGTCACACAGCTTAAAAGCCTTGCCGCCAGCGTGAAGTCCGCCGTTGGTTCGGGTGTAAAAGTGGTGTATGGCGGCGACTGGAGCGAATATCACTCGACGAATGGCTGGTATCATCTCGATCCGCTCTGGTCGGATAGCAATATTGATCTGGTAGCCATTGATTGCTATTTCCCACTCACGCCTGATTTGCCGCAAACGCAGATTGATTACCAGAAGGTGTATGACGGCTGGAGCAAAGACGAAGGCTGGGATTATTACTACACTGATTCAGTCAATCGCACCGGCCTCACCAGCTACGGTGGATCACCGACTTACGCATGGAAAAATGTAAAGCATTGGTGGAATAGCACCCACACCAACCCTAATGCCACAGTAACGGCATGGACTCCCAAAATGAAGCCGGTGTGGTTCTCAGAGCTTGGCTTTCCCTCGGTGGATTGCTGTGCCAACCAGCCGAACGTATTTATTGATCCTGATTCGGTGGAGAGTTTTTACCCGCGTGGCTCGCGGGCGCGGGTGGATTTTCTGGCGCAACGCACGGCTCTTGATGCTTCCATCGATTACCTGAACGCACAGAATACGCTGGAAGCTAATTTTATTCCACGCAAGTTTATCTGGACGTGGGACGCACGGCCGTTTCCGTTCTTCCCCGACCTCGGCTCGGTGTGGGCGGACGGCAGCAACTGGAAAACAGGGCATTGGATGCAAGGCAAGCTGGGGCTATCAAACCTCGGCCAGATCGTCGCTGATCTGCTGAAAAAGGTTGGCTACGACACGACGATGTATGACACAAGTCGCCTGACAGATATTGTTTCTGGCTTCATCATCACGAACCGTCAGACGGTGCGTGGGTGCCTTGAACAGTTGGCGGCAGCCTATTTTTTCGACTGCGTGGAATCAGATGGGCTGCTGAAATTTATCAAGCGCGGCAAGGTATCGAATGTCACATTGGATTTTACTGAGCTGGTAGCACAGGACGATGCCAACGACACGCTTGCCATCACCCGCACGCAGGAGCTTGAGCTTCCACGTCAGGTGGATGTGATTTATCTTAACCGCACCGCCGATTATCAGGCTGGCACGCAATCCTCGCAGCGTCAGACAGTGAAGGCAGTTGATTATGTCACCGTGAACCTTCCGATTGTTCTGTCCGATCAGGAAGCGAAGGTGGTGGCGGATGTGACGCTTTACAACGCATGGGTGGGGCGCGTGCAGTATCTGCTTACCGTGCCGCCGAAATATGCGCTGCTGGAACCGACCGATGTCATTACCATCACCAAAGATGGTGCGGCTTACCTCATGCGCGTGACAGCGTCTAAGCTGGTGCGAAACGGTGTGCAGGAATTAGCGGCGGTGGCGGAAGATGTCAGCAGCTATGACTTTTACAATCCTGCTGGCACCGGAATCCCAGCGATCCAGCCGCCCACAACCGTCTCTGCCACACGATTAGAGCTGCTTGATCTTCCTGCATTCCCGACCGATGGTGCAACTGAGGCTTATCTCCGCTATGGCGTGGTTGGGCTGGGTGGCGAATGGACGGGATCGGCAGTTTACCGCTCCGACGATGGCGGTGCCAACTATGCCCTCATGCAGTCATTAACCGCACAGGCAACCATCGGCGCAGCGTTAACTATTTTACCTGCAGGTACGGTTTATACATGGGATGTTGCCAGCAACGTCGATGTGCTGCTGACATTCGGAGAGCTGCAAAGCGTGACCGACATCGCCTTGTTGAATGGCAGCAATGTCTGCGTTATTGGCGATGAGGTTATCCAGTTTCAAACGGCAACGCTGATCGGTGAGAACCAGTACCGCCTATCGCGGCTTCTACGCGGCAGGCTTGGCACGGAATGGGCGGCAGGTGGCCATGCGGCGGGTGATAGATTCATATTGCTCACCAACGCCCTGGCGCGCGAACTCATGGCTTCCTCTGGCTGGAGCATCAGCAAGAAATACAAACCAGTCACTGTTGGCTCTACACTCGGTGCCACCACCGCGCAGGATTTCACCTATGCTGCAAGAGCCTTAAAGCCCTATGCGCCCGTGCATATCGTGGGTAGTCGAAACGTGGGTGGCGATCTCACCATCAACTGGAAGCGGCGCACACGGATCGGTGGCGATTGGCGGGATGCGGTGGACATTCCGCTGTCTGAGGAATCAGAACGCTACGAGGTAGAAATCATGCAGGGCATAACGCTCAAGCGCACGATCACTGGCCTTACAACGCCTTCGACCATCTATACCGCCGCACAGCAAGTGACGGACTTCGGTTCGACACAAAGCAGCGTGCTGGTGAATGTTTACCAGCTTTCAGCGGCGGTAGGGCGAGGGAATGCGGGCATAACAAATATCTGATAAGGCGACTGAGTTTCCCCAGCCGCCTTACCGTGTCGGGCTATTTCATATTGCCCATTTTTGACTTACTAGATTTTTGGCAAATCTTGCATTGTTCACCTTCTTTCGGAGATGACATTCCGCTCATTTTGCCTTGGCACATTTTGCACATGCCGTCTTTACAGCATGAGCAGTTACCTTCTTTGCACATGGAGCATTGTCCATCTTTGCAGCACTCGCAGCTACCAGATTTGCAACACTCACATTTCTCACAGCACTCGCATGGCGTTGCCATACCAGAGCTTGAAGTACCCTGCACATTCGTACAGGCGGCAACAAAAACCAGCATGATAACTGGGATCAGTTTCTTAAACATAAAGTCCTCATTTAGTTAGATGATTAAATTAATGGTGGAATCATCCGAGGACTTTAGGGGGGCGCTCAGGAGCCTTGGACAAATGATCAGTAAGAAGCGCCTGATAATATATGAATGGCTGATTATTTGACGCGAACAAATTCAGTGATGTGGATCGCATTAGACCAGCAGATGTATTGAAACACTTGGAGCAAAGCGCATCAAGGCAACATTTCGGGGTGCTTTGCTGATGACCAGAGCCATCATCGTGACATGGCATACCTTCCATTTGCTGGCTTTCTTCGCAACAAGACATGCCAATGGCGTGTGCCGTCCCAAAACTGAGCGTAATGGCAACCGTAACCGCAATTAAACAACTGAAAATTCGACACAACATTCCCTGATTCTAGCATGGGAAGCGCAACATTTCAACCAATGGACAATATATGCCCAATAACACCGGACGATTACTGCTGCCTTATATTCTGCAATCGCAGTCACAAAAGGAAGTGACGCATAACGACGCGCTCAACATTCTCGACGTGCTGATTCAGGCGGTCGTGCAGAATGTGGGTTTGAATACACCGCCTGGCAGCCCTACTGTCGGGCAATGCTGGGTGGTTGGGTCTTCGCCCACAGGCGCATGGGCAGGCAAAGCCAGCCAGATTGCTCAGGCAGTGGATGGCGGCGGCTGGTTCTTTGTAGCCCCGTTCAAGCGGCTAAAGCTATGGAACGAAACCACCGACGAATATGTGATGTTCGACGGCACAAACTGGGTATCCGAAGGATTGCTGCTCAAGGAGACGGGTGAATATCTGCGGGTGGAACACAAAACTGAGGATGTGACTGTCAACACAGGCGCATTCAAGGACACCACCATTCAGATTCCCGACCGTGCCATTGTGCTGGCGGTCAACGTGCGCGTGATTACGGCAATCACGGGCGCGACATCGTTTGGCATTGGGGTTGTGGGCGACACCACGCGCTACGGCAACTTGATCGGCATTGCGCTTGATTCCACCAATATCGGCATCACCAGCCCGCTGGCTTACTACGCCAATACCTCCATTCGCTTAACCGCAAACGGCAGCAATTTCACGGGCGGCGTTATCCGCACCACGATGCAATACTTAAAACCACGCGGCCCGTGGACTTGGTAATCTTATGACCACTCACCCAGCAAAGCATAATTTTTACGTCTATCGCGGAGCGACATTCGCCGAGCAGATTGAATGGAAAGATGAAAACGGCACTCCCATTGATCTGACAGGCTTTACGGCACGGATGCATATGCGCGAAACGGTGGATACAGCAACTCCGTTTGTTACACTAACCACCGAAAACGGCGGCATAGCGCTAGGCGGTGTGGCGGGTACGGCAGATTTGCTGGCAATGGCGACCACCACTTCTGCCATCACCGCCACGGCTGGGGTGTATGATCTGGAGCTGGTGGCATCGGACGGCGTGACCGTTACTCGCCTGCTAGAAGGCTTGGTGATCATCAGCCCGGAGGTCACACGATGACCGAAGTCGTAACCATTAATGAAGTCATCCAGTTGGTAAAGGTGACGGACAAGAAGGTGAATGTCGTCACGGTCGGCACTCAGGGGCCACCCGGTACTGGCGGTGGAGGCTCTAGTGACCACGGAACGCTCACCGGCCTCTCAGATGACGACCATTCACAATATCACAACGATGTGCGTGGAGATGCACGGTATTACACCAAGTCACAAATGGATAATGCGCTTTCGCTCATTCCCAAAACGGCACAGGTCACAGTTGATTTCGGCAATACCAGCGGTGGCGAAGCGGATATGGCAACCGTTAACGTTGATGCCGAATGGGTCACGAACAACTCAGTTATTCTCTGCAATATCGCTGGAGTGGCAACGCTTGATCACGATGCGGAGGATGCGGCACTCGAAGGTATCACCGCCGTTGCCACCAATTTGAATGAAGGCATCGGCTTCGACGTGATTGCCCGTGCGCCATTGGGAAGCTGGGGGCGTTTTAACATTAACATCATAGGGACATAGCATGAGTATTATTCTGAAATCTGGCGACTCCGCTGATCTTGCATCGGTGGACGCAGATAAGCGCCTAAAAGTGAATCTACCGATGTCGGCGGTGGAGGCTGGCTATTCCATTATTGCCGGGGAATCGCATGACGGCTCCAGCGGTGAACCACGCCTTGTGCGTACTGCACGGGTTTCCACGGATGGTCGCCTGCGTGTGGGCGTTGATAACATTTATTGGGCGGATACATTTAACCACACGGTGGTGGATGGAAGTGCGTACCAATTTGTCAGCGTGACGGCAACAATCGCCATGTCAGGCGGTTTCATGCTGTTTAATGCTGGTAACTCGGTAGCCTCCGCTGCGGTAGCGCGGGCGCAAACCTATAAAACTTTCCCACTTCACCCAGCAGGATCGCTGGAAGTGATGTTCCGGTTGCGATTTGCCATTAACCCGATTGCCAACAACGTCTGTGAGTTTGGTCTGGGCTTTGCCGCAACCACCGCCACCCCAACGGATGGTGTTTATTTCAAGCTGAACACTGCTGGCGTGTTGGTTGGCGTAATGAATATCAACGGCACGGAAACCACTACCCCACCAATGTCTGCACCTGTTGCTGGCGAAGTACGTTATTATCGCGCCGTGATCGATCAGGATCGGATTGAGTTCTTTATCGATGGTGTGCTTGAGGGTGTTATTCTTTCGCCTAATACTGCTGCCGCTGTTTCGCTCTCCCGGTGGCAGCCGCTGCTGATGCGCTGCTATAATGCCGCTGCGACTGGTTCGGCGCAGCGGATGGAGGTGGCCGATGTATCAGTGATAGCCCGTGATCTGCAGCTAAATCGGTTATGGTCAACGGCGATGGCAGGCATAGAATGTGGCAGCTATCATAACCCACGCGGTGCAGCAGTAGGGCAATCGGCCAATTATGTGAATAGCACCGCCCCCGTATCCGCTACGCTTTCCAACACGGCGGCAGGATATGCGACACTGGGCGGTCAGTTTCAATTTGCAGCGATAGCGGGCGCAGAAACCGATTACGCGCTGTTTGCCTTTCAGGTTCCTGTAGCAGCGGCGGGTGGTGGCAACCGCAATCTGGTGATCCGAGGCATTCGTATTGAAACCTATAATATGGGTGCCGCCTCCGCCACTACACCCACGCTTTTGCAATGGGCGCTGGGTGTAGGCTCCACCGCTGTTTCATTGGCAACGGCGGATTCCAATACTGCTGGCACGCGCGCACCGCGTCGTGTGCCTATTGGCATCCAATCTATACCGATAGGAACACCTATCGGCGACGCAGTCACGCCGATTGATGTGAACCTCGATGCGCCGCTCTATGTCGCAGCTGGCACATTCCTGCATGTGATACTGCGGATGCCTGTTGGCACAGCCACCGCATCTCAGATTATTCGTGGATTGGTGATGATCAACGGCTATTTCGAGTAAAAAAACTCCCAAAACACCGCAAATCCCAAAAATGACACAACCGCCAACTGGCGGTTTTTTATGCCAAAAAATAAGGAGGAAGCATGACTCAGGAACAAGAAGCAGAGCATCTCGACATACATGTTGCAGTGTGCGCGGAGCGCTACAAATCATTGGAGCAACGGCTCGACCGTATCGAGCGAGTGATGTGGTGGATGCTATCCACGCTCATCCTGGCATTAGGCGGCATGGTTTTTCAGATGTTCATTTTATTTAGCGGGAGGATGGTATGATTACATTGCTCGGTTCATTGCTAGGATTTTTGTCAGCAGCTTTTCCTGATTTCCTCAAACTGTTCCGCGACGCGCAGGATCGCAAGCACGAGCTTAAAATCTTGGAGATGCAAATGGAGCAGCAAAAACTTGGTGCTTCTCAGCGGCTGGAAGAAATCCAGGTGAACGCCGATATTGCCGAATCCCAAGCCCTTTATCGGACGTATAACACGGGCATTCGCTGGGTGGATGCGCTCAACGGCACCGTGCGCCCTGTCATCGCATACAGCTTTTTCATTCTCTATACGCTGGTGAAGGTAATGCAGTTTTCCGCAGATCTTCCGTGGTTGCTGTGGACGACTGAAGATCAGGCTATCTTCGCAGGCATCATCAGTTTTTATTTCGGCCAACGCGCCATGAGCAAACTGCGGCAGGGACGTTAGGCGTACTTACTCAGAGAGGGATTATATTCTGGGTCAATAGCAAGCAGCATAGGCAATGCCTTCGGGTCAATTTTAGCGATGCGCTGATAGAATTTCATCTTCTTCGTCATCGCTGATTTTGCACCAACTGGCAGCTGCTCACGCATCTTTTCCCAATGTTCATAGATAACGCTCACGCAGTTTTGCGTGGGCATATCTTCCTCATACATCGCCGACAAAAAATCCCTCTCCGACATATCCACGGCTTTGGTGCTTTTTGATTTTTTCATACACACAACCTTTTTGGTGAATCTCAAATGCGACACATAACACAACATGGCCTGAATCTCATCAAGCAATTTGAAGGATTTTCATCTCGCATATACCTTGATGCAGCAGGACTGCCTACCATTGGCTATGGGCATTTACTGCGTGCTGGTGAAACGGAGATGTTCAAGCGCGGCATCACCGAACCAGTAGCGCAAGCGTTGCTGATTAAAGATGTGCTGCATGCGGAACAAGCCGTATTGCGCCTTATAACTGTACCACTCACCAACGGTCAGTTTGATGCGCTTGTATCGTTCACCTTCAATCTGGGCAGTAGCGCACTCCAACGCTCAACGCTCCGCCGCAAGGTAAACCGTGAAGAACACGCTGACGTGCCAGCCGAACTGACTAAATGGGTGTGGGCTGGCGGCAAAAAATTAAAGGGTTTAATTCGGCGCAGACGCTCAGAAGAGAATTGTTACCTAAGCTATTAATTCGATTATTTGGTACAATTCTTGCTCTGCTATGAGGTATGGCCATTGATTCCATATCCTCATCTTTTTCTAATGTTTCAGAGCGCACGCCTGTAGGGGATACTTCGTCGCAAAACAGCGAAAAAAGCATATGGGGTGAGGACGGATTTACGTTTGGAGACTTGCTAGACATCATAAATCCATTTCAGCAGCTACCGATTATATCTACGATTTACAGGGCAATTACCGGTGACGAGATTTCCCCAGCCTCGCGTGTTGCAGGCGGGACACTGCTGGGAGGGCCGATAGGATTCATCGTCTCAGCGGTTAATGTGGGCGTTGAGGCCGCTACTGGAAGAGATGTGGGTGAACATATGATTGCTCTGCTGGATACACCTCCCACTATTCAAATGGCTGATGTAGCAAAACGATATTCAAAAACGCACAATCTTGCTTAAGATGCTGTATATTCATAATTTCAGCCTATATTCCATTGACAAACCCCTTTTTTGCGATGAACTTGATGGCGGATTTGTGATATTTATTAATTATTAACTGAGGGAAGTACCTATTTGGTGCGTCTAAATTAAGACCAACGCATCACATATTGGAGAATTCTTATGTCTAATAGGCATTTATTGGACGAATGGTTGACCATCTTTTTCCGTCAGCCCGCACACACGCAGACCATTACGTCCCTTAAACAAGATGTATGGCGCAGGATTCGTATTGCCGAATCGGATGAGCGCCCTGAAAACTGGTTCGAGCAGATTTTATACATGATGCTTGCTCCGCGTCGCCAGCTTGCCACCGTTGCGATCATGGTGTGTTTAGGTATAGGGCTGGGATTTACAGCACCAGAAAATATGTCTGCTAATTCCTCTCTTTCTGCTAAAGCACTTGGGTTGGATATTTATTCATCGTCTTATGTTCACCCCTTTAGCGTCGCACAATTAGGTAGCCCATGAAACGAATCTACAGAGATCTACGCTTAACTATCCTAGTCGCGCTTATTGCTTTTATTACCTGCTGGGTCAGCAATATATGGGTATTCCCTGCTGGCCGTTATCATACCAACCCAGATGAGTGGTTGAAGACACAGCTCAATTTGACGCAAGAGCAGCATAAAAAGCTTGAACCAGTGGAACAAAAATATGCACAAGGTCGCTCGGCTTTGATTGCCAAAATTAAACTTGCCAATCAAGAGTTGGCAAAAGCACTGGTAGAAGAAAAACAATATTCACTCAGAGTGCAAAAGGCATCGGAACATGTTGAAAAGTTGCAGGCAGAGCTAAAGGAGGTGACGCTCAAGCATTTCTTTGAGATGCAACCTGCTATGACACCAGAGCAAATACAGATCATGAACCAAGTTGCCATTCACGCTCTGTCGCAGCATGAATAGACGGAGTGCCAATGTCCGATTCGAGCGACGAAGCTCTCATACGCCAGCTTCAACGCGGTGAACGCGGAGCCCTCGACGTTCTAATGGAGCGTTATCAAAAGAAATTGGCTCGTTTCATACAGTTTTATACAGGCGATGAAAGTATCGTCGATGATCTGGTGCAGGAAACATTTGTCAAAGTTTATTTTAACGCAGCGAGCTTCCGCTTTGAAAGCCAGTTCAATACATGGCTGTTCAAAATCGCAATCAATAAATGCAAAGACCATGCTCGAAAAGGTGGGCGCAGGTTCATCTCGATTGACGATGAAACACTTGCTAACAGTGCCGCTTTAATTTCTCAGGATACCTCGCCGGAAGATGCTGTTGCTGCAAAACATACGCTGGAAAAATTGCAGGATGAAATTCATCGCCTACCAGAAAAACTCAAAGCAGCACTGATTGCATTCGCAGTTGAAGAGCAATCACAGGAAGAATGCGCGAAGCTACTCGGCACAAACGCAAAGACGGTCGAAACCCGTGTATATCGCGCACGGAAGATATTGGCAGATCGTATGCTGAAGCCCATCAATAAACGCTAAAATCAGACACAAAAAAGGCAGGGCATTTGCCCTGCCTTTTGTCGTTTGTAGGGATTAGAATACGTAGGTTACAGAAGCGATACCTTTTGCATCGCAACCATCTGCGCAGCGGCTCTTGTCGATGTTGGTATCAACATACTGCAAGCCCACTGTGAAGCCACGCCAGTCATAGGTTACGCCAGCCGACCAGTCGGTGTAGCTAGGGTAGCCAAAGCGCACATCATCATCAATGGACTGATGGCCGATCTTACCATTCAGGCCAAATCCATGTACCAGCGGAATTTTTGTGGAGAGCGAGTAATAAACCGCATTACCTGATTCTCCGAAATAATCGGGTGAATAGTTAACGGAGCCGGTCAGTTTCGGAATGCCGAAATCATAAGTCACGCTACCGCCGATTTCGTAATAATCATAATCGAGTGCAACTTTAGCACCAGGATAGGCGTAATAGGTAAAACGACCATCTAATGTCCATTGGTCAATAATGTAGCTATATCCACCGTATCCATCAACTTCGAGATCGGCGCGATCCGTATCGTTGAAATCGATATTAGAACCCCACACCCCAACGTAGAAACCGCTTGGGTGAACATAATCAACGCCACCTTGCAGTGCCGGACCTTCTCTGGTTTGCGAGATGCCACGGAACACATAATCTGACGTAAATCCAACATTGCCAGTGAATTTGCCTACAAAACCGTAAGCACTTTCTGGTTCTGTCTTGGCTTCAGGTTCAGCAACAACTGCTGACTTTTTTGCCGCAGCCTTTGTTTTTGTCGCAACGGGTTTTGCATCTTCCGCCATTGCACCCATAGGTGCTAACAACGGCAACATTGCCAATAATAACATTTTTTGTGATGATTTCATGATAGCTCCTTTATATACGATGGGGTAGTTAGACATCGCCCTGCTAACTGCTAAAAGGGCTGATTTACAAGGGAAAATCCAGCTATTTATTTTTGAGGGGTAATGCAATTTGGTGCGTCTAATAACGTTACCCCAAACAAGAAATGATCATGCGTATATCATCGTTACTGCTATTATTTTTCCTGTATCCCTATTGGGCATATGCTGAAACAAATACACTTCAGCGCATCGAGGATTATTTAAACGCTTTGACGACGGTGGTATCGGATTTTACGCAAGTCGCACCAGATGGCTCACTATCAAGCGGAAAGTTTTATCTTGAGCGCCCAAGCAAGATGCGTTGGGAATACCACCCGCCTGCACCAATTCTGATGGTCGCCAATGGCGGAACGATGATTTATTATGATCGTGAGCTGGCGCAAACGAGCTATATTCCTGTTGGTGATACACCAGCTGGGATTTTACTACGCGACAAAATTAATTTTAATGACAATTTAGAGGTCAAGCTACTGACTGAGGAAGCGGGTGTCATTCGCCTTACGCTCACACAATTCACGCAGCCTGAAAATGGCGAGCTGACCCTAGAATTCTCGGATAAACCTCTTGTGTTGCGTAATTTAGCAATCACCGATGCCACCAAACAGGAAACCCGTGTAAGCTTCTCAAACGCACTGATAGGGCAACCCATTGATTCTAATAAATTTACTATTAAGAAATAAAATTTTGAGGGATGCGGTTTTGTGCTGCGTCTAATGAACAGTAGCCCAAACGTGGGCGCAGGACTGTTTTAATAACCATATTTGGAGTATTTTATGAATAAAATGACAATCGCCCTCGTTGCAGCACTCACCGTGACCGCAAGCCACGCTGCCTTCGCCCGTGGCGAACAGGCGCAAAAACGCATTGCACAGGAAAATTACGAATATTTCCAAAAACAAGGTGTAAAAAACTCCGGTCAGCCGGTCGCGCAGAATCCTGACTACGATTTTAAATCCCGTCCTGAACAGCGCCTTGCTGCCGGCAATCAGGAGTACTTCAAAGGCAAAACCTCTGGCGGCACCACCGCTGCTGGCGCTAACAAAGCCGATTACGAATTCAACAGCCGCCCCGAACAACGGTTAGCTGCTCGTAATGCTGCCTATTTCCAACAACAAAAATAAGCCTAGCGTCTCTCGGTAAATTATGAGCTGGCCGCACTCCCTGGCCAGCTCATTTTTATTTCTAATTATTTTTGAGGGCTGGCCGATTCTCCTGCGTCTAAAAGGGAGCCGCTTCGAGAAGAGCGGCATTAATTTACCGAGGAGAATTATATGAAAAACCTTAAAATTCTTGCACTTGCTACGGTGGCCGCCAGCGTAATGGCGTCGTCCGCTTATGCTGGTGCAAATGATTACCAATTCAACAGCAAACCAGAACAGCGTCTCGCGCAGCGTAACTTTGAATATTTCCAACATCAAGGCAATAGCGGCACCGCTCAAGTTGCAGGTGCTAATAAGGCCGACTACCAGTTCAATTCGCGCCCAGAAAAGCGCATGGCAGCCCGCAATCAGGCCTATTTCGATAAGATCGGCTACAAGGGTGGCGAAATGAAGCACTTCAACCGCTACACCGATGTTTCGGAATATCCGTTTTCTGGTAGCGTGCTGAGTGCTGAACGTGGTGGCTACGTTTGGTCTTCTGCACAAGCGCACTAAACCTAATGTTGTGATGCCGCTGCGTTTTTATGCAGCGGCTCACACATCAATTAATATTTCAAGCAACAATGCCCTTGGATGAGCGCAAACGTGCGCGCGTTTTTGTGCATCCAAATTCTAGGTAGGAGTCCAGATGCGCCAGTTCATTTTTTGCTTACTCAGTACCACGCTATTAAGCACATCTGTTTTCGCCGCTGAAGTAATGCCCGCATCCGAAGAACAACCTGCCGCAGCCGCCCCTGCGGCAGTTCCGTTAAATGCCTTACCCGCACCCACAACCAGCCACTCGGTACTTACACTTGATGCCGCGATCCAGAGGACGCTTGAGAATTCGCTGCGCCTAAAATCCTTTGCCTCCGCGACAATGGCCAGCAAAGGTGGATTGCGCCAAGCTGGTGCGCTACCTAACCCTGAGCTGGGTGTTGAGGCGGAAAATGTTGCTGGAAAAGGCGCATATAAGGGCTTTGATTCAGCGGAAGTGACTTATGGAGTCACTCAGGAAATTACCATCGGGGGGAAGATTTCGGCACGAGAGAATATCGCTGGCAAAGAGTTGGAGATTGCCTCGCTCGATGAGCAAGCCGCTACGCTCGATGTCATCCGTGATGTAACGACTGCCTATGCTGATGCAGTAGCAGCGGAAGAAAATGTGCGCCTCGCCACCGAACAAAAAGAATTGGCCGAGGATGTATTGAAGTCGGTGAGCGTGCGCGTAGGAGCCGCTGCCGCGCCGCTGATTCAGAAAAGCCGTGCGGAAGTAGAACGCTCCACCGCTACGATTGCGCTGGATACGGCGATGCGTGAGCGTGAAATTACCCGCAAGAATCTTGCCACACTGCTGGGCGAGGAAAAAGTGATGTTTACGCTCGATAGCACTGCATTCTATGCAATCACGAAGCCAGACATCGCTGGCATCGAAGAAAAGCTGAAAGCCAACCCTAACCTTGTGAAGCTTGATGCCACGTTAGAGCAATCCAAGGCGCGGCTGGATTTGGAAAAAGCCAACGCTATTCCCGACCCACGCCTAAATGTTGGTATGCGTGATTTCCGCGACAGTGGCGATCAGGCGTTCGTGGTAGGCGTGTCATTGCCTATTCCTGTATTCAATGCCAACCGTGGCAACATTGAAAAAGCCCGTAATGAAGTAAGCCGTGCAGAGTTTGAAAATCGCAACGCGGCACTCAATATCAATGCTGACCTAATCCGTGCCGAACAGCAGATTGAAAATGCTTACATGCGTGCGGAAACCCTCAAGCACGAAGTGTTGCCCTCTGCGGATAAGGCTTTCCGGTTATCCCGCGAAGGCTATGGCGCAGGCCGTTTCCCCTACCTTGAAGTGCTGGATGCCCAGCGCAGCCTGTTTGGGGTGAAACAGCAACATATCGCCGCACTTAAAGAATATCACGCGGCACGCGCCACGCTACAACGCCTGACGGCTGCGCATGCTGGCCGGATAGGCAACAAAGGAGAATCCAAATGAAAAACAAGAAGCTCACCCTCATTGTTTTGACAGTGATTCTTGTTGGTGGCGGCTATTGGCTTTATCCATCAAACGACAAACATGCGGAATCTGCCCATAGCGAGGGAGAAGCCGGACATGATAACCATGCCGAAAAAGAAGGCGGCGATGAACATGGTGCTGCGGAAGAAGAATTCGAGCGCGGACCGAATAAAGGCAGACTTCTCAAGAAAGACAATTTTGCTGTTGAAATAACCATCTTTGAAGATGGTGTACCACCGCAGTTCCGCGTTTTTGCTTATGAAGACGATAAGCCACTCGATCCTTCCAAAGTTCAGATGACAATGGAACTGAAGCGGCTTGATGGCGAGGTAAACTCATTCACTTTTTCCGCTAAAGATGGTGCGCTTATGGGCAGTGCTACGGTGGAAGAGCCGCACTCATTTGATGTGAGTGTGAAGGCAGTTTATGACGGAAAAACCCACGAATGGTCTTTCGCTTCTTATGAAGGCCGCACTACCATCACCAAAGAATCAGCTGAAATTTCTGGGGTAAAAACAGAAGAAGCTGGACCCGCCACTGTGCGTGAAACGATTGGCCTTACCGGACGCATCGTGCTGAACCCGAACACCACCGCCAACGTAAAAGCACGTTTTCCGGGCGTGATCCGCAGCGTCACGAAAGGTCTTGGCGAAACAGTAAATGCGGGAGATGTGCTGGCAACCGTAGAAAGCAATGAGAGCTTGCAGGTCTATGCGGTGAAATCTCCCATTTCTGGTGTGATTCTAAGCCGTAACGCCAATATCGGCGAAGTAGCGGGTGAAATGCCACTATTCACAGTAGCGAATCTTTCCGACGTGTGGGCAGAGTTCCATGTGTTCCAGCGTGACTTGGATAAAATAAAAATAGGCCAGCCGGTGCGCGTGCGCGGTGTTGAGGGAAAAACCGAAACGCTGGGGACTATTAACTCGCTCCTGCCAGTCACTGAAGCATCCAGCCAGACGGTAGTGGCGCGGGTGACGATTGATAATGCTCATGGGCATTGGCGTTCGGGCATGACGGTGCGCGGCGATGTGGTGGTAACGGAGCGAGAAGTTCCGTTGGCGGTTAAATCCAGCGCATTACAGCGTTTCCGCGATTTCACGGTGGTCTTTGCACAGGTGGGGGAAGCCTACGAAGTGCGGATGTTGGAACTGGGAACTAATGATGGCGAATGGGTTGAGGTGTTGGGTGGCATTAAGCCCGGAACGCCGTATGTCAGCGAGAACAGCTTCCTGATCCGCGCCGACATCGAAAAATCCGGCGCAAGCCACGACCATTAAGAGGGAATGCCATGTTTTTAGAACGCATTATCCATTTTTCCATTCGCCAGCGTTGGCTGGTGATGGTTACCGTTATCGCGCTATGCGCGATTGGTATTTATAATTTCGGCAAGCTACCGATTGATGCCGTGCCAGATATTACCAACGTGCAAGTGCAGATTAACACTGAAGCACAAGGCTTCTCGCCGCTTGAATCCGAGCAGCGTATTACCTATCCCGTAGAAACGGCGATTGCGGGGCTGCCAGGGCTGGATTACACACGTTCCCTGTCACGCTACGGCCTTAGCCAAGTGACAGTGGTATTCAAAGACGGTACGGATATTTACTTTGCGCGTCAGCTGATCGCTGAGCGGCTGCAAGAAGTGAAAAGCCAATTACCTGCTGGGTTGGAACCAACGATGGGACCAATCGCCACCGGTCTTGGCGAAATTTTCATGTTCACCATTGAACCGAAAGAAGGCGCAAAAAAACCTGATGGCAGTGAATGGACATCCACCGATCTGCGCGAATTGCAGGATTGGGTGGTAAAACCCCAGCTTCGTAACCTGAAAGGGGTAACGGAAGTCAACACCATCGGCGGTTTTGAAAAGCAATTTCACGTCACACCTTATCCTGAGAAGCTGCTGTCTTTTGGTCTGACAGTGAATGATGTGATGACCTCGCTTGCCCGTAATAACGGAAATGTCGGCGCAGGCTATATCGAGAAAAACGGTGAGCAATATCTAATCCGCGTTCCCGGCCAGGTTAAGACAATCGAAGACATCAGCCGCATTATCGTGGCGCAACGCGATGAACTCACCATCCGTATGCAGGACGTGGCCGATGTGCTGATGGGTGAAGAACTGCGGACGGGTGCAGCCACACAAAACGGCGAGGAAGTCGTGCTTGGTACGGTCTTCATGTTGCTCGGTGAAAATAGCCGTGACGTATCGCAGCGCGTGGCAGCGCGGCTGAAGGAAATTAACCGCAGCCTGCCTGCCGGTGTCATCGCCAAAACGGTGTATGACCGCACCACGCTGGTGGATAGAACCATTGCGACGGTGGAAAAGAACCTACTCGAAGGCGCGTTGCTGGTGGTGGTGATTTTATTCCTGTTGCTTGGGAACATTCGGGCGGCATTGATTACCGCCGCTGTGATTCCGATTACCATGCTGATGACGATCACTGGCATGGTCACGGGCAAAGTATCCGGCAACCTCATGAGCCTTGGTGCGCTGGATTTCGGCCTGATTGTCGATGGTGCGGTGATTATCATCGAGAATTGCCTGCGGCGATTTGGCATGGAGCAGCACCGGCTAGGGCGACTGCTCACCAAAGATGAGCGGTTTGCGTTGGCATCATCAGCCACGGCGGAAGTAGTGAAGCCCAGCCTGTTCGGAGTCATTATTATTACTGTGGTGTATTTACCGATTTTTGCGCTGACAGGCGTGGAAGGAAAGATGTTTCACCCGATGGCCTTTACGGTCGTAACCGCGCTCCTTGCGGCGTTGCTGCTCTCTTTTACGTTCGTTCCAGCGGCAATGGCATTGTTTGTTACTGGCAAAGTGGAAGAAAAGGAAAATTTCATCCTACGCAAATCGCGTGAATGGTATGAGCCAAAATTACGCTGGTCGTTGCAAAATACTAAGAAACTAGCCATCGGCGCAGTGCTTCTGGTGCTGGTCAGCGGGTTGGGCGCATCGCGCATGGGGGCTGAGTTTATTCCGAGCCTCGATGAAGGTGACATTGCACTTCACGCCCTACGCATTCCCGGCACTTCGTTAAGCCAAGCTGTGAAGATGCAAACGGTACTGGAAGCCCGCATCAAGCAATTTCCAGAAGTAAAAGATGTATTTGCCAAGCTCGGTACGGCAGAAGTGGCCACCGACCCCATGCCGCCAAGTGTGGCCGATGCATTCGTGATGCTGAAAGACCGCAAACAATGGCCTGACCCAAGCAAGCCTAAAGCTATGCTGGTGAAGGAAATTGAAAAAGCAGTGCGTGAGATTCCCGGTAATAACTATGAATTCACCCAGCCGATT
>SXGU01356267.1_pt1 | contig 45514 bp, 27 predicted proteins | sample 3174531 | NCBI WGS metagenome assembly SXGU01 (sample SAMN11356863, study PRJNA531348) | freshwater metagenome | isolation source: freshwater sample F1-140 | place: China: Fuxian Lake, Yuxi | collected 2017-12-25 | reverse complement strand
TCCTTGCGGAAACGCTATGCAATGTTCGCTTCCGAGTGGCTGCCAACCTTTCTCGGGTGGGAGTGATTTACCCACTGGGTATCAATTTCAGGTTTCATCATATTTTCATTAGTTTCCTCCTGTTCTGGTAGCTGGCGCGATTTACCCCGCATTTTTTACCTCCAGGCTGGTCGGCGGAGAGTGCGGATGCGCGACGTCGTCGGGCGGCAGACGAGAAACCACGCATGGACAGAGATTGGAGAACGCAGTCGTGTCTCGGGGTCGCTGCAGGTCATGGGCCGAAAAAACCGGAGGGAAGAAAAGGGTTGGCAAAAAAAGAGCGGAGTCGGGGGGCCTTGATACTGCGCGGGCGGGAGCCGTGCGGACGTGACTCAGGCGTTTTCCTTTTTCTGCCCATCCTGTTTCTGCCGTCATCCGTGAACGTCGCGATCCCGGCGGAGCACGGCGGAGGACGCAGCGGTTGGAGCAAGCATGAATCCATTTTGCACCACGCTTGGCCCGGAGACGATTGGATCGCGGCCGCCATCATTGAGAAAAAAGCGGCATCCGTTTTCAGGGAATAGCCCGACGCAGAACACCGGGGCCTCAAGCCCATGAACAATAACCAAAGTCCCACAGCGATTTTAATGACCCCGTAAATCGCCTCCGCGCAAAGCCGGCCCAACTGTTTTTCACCTGCAAAGACCAGCCGCATGACCTGAAAGTCCAGCGGGGCAAATTCATCTTGATGATTGGCCGCAACGAGGGCGGCCCGGTGATTGGGGACCACCACCGTTGGAGGAGCCGGCTTGCAGACGACGGAGAATTCGGCATCGTTACCTCATTCCCTCCCCGCTTCTTCCCGTGTCCGCACGCACTCGCCTTAAATCACTCTTCGCCTCCGCGTTGGTTGCATGCCAGATTCTCCACGCTCAGCCCGTCGACACCACCGTCCTTCCGCTGGCGGAACTCAAGGCCGGCCAGCGCGGCGAAGTGTGGACGGTATTTCGCGGGACCACGCCGGAGCCGTTCGCGGTCGAAGTCACAGGCGTGCTCCAAAACGCCCTGGGGCCGGGAAAGTCGCTGATCGTCTGCGAACTGACTGATCCCCGCGTGCAAAACATGGGGGCGGTGGCGGGCATGAGTGGAAGCCCGCTCTACATCGAGGGCCGGCTGGCCGGCGCCCTCAGCTACCAGATCCAACGTTTCGAGACGGTGCGCCACGCCGGATTTACGCCCGTCGCGGATTTGGAGGAGGTAAAGACACGAGCCGGACGGGTCGCTTCCGCGCAGACGCCCGGCGAAATGTTAACCTCCGCGGCCAGCGACTCGCCTTATCGCGCGATGCAGCCGGTCTTCACCCTCGGCGGCCTCAGCCCAGCCGTCGTCGATCTTTTCGCTCCGCGCTTCGCCGCGCTGGGTCTCAGCGCCATCGCGCTCGGCGGCAGCACCCAGTCCGGCTCGGACGACCGGCCACCGGCTGCGGGCGAGACGGAGCTGCGTCCCGGCGCCGCGGTTTCGGTGGCGCTCGCCACCGGCGACATCACCCTCGCCGGGACCGGCACCGTTTCGAGAATCCAGGGCCGGCAAGTGACCGCGTTTGGCCACCCCATGCTCTCGCTCGGTGACGTCGCACTTCCGATGTGTGCCGCCGAGATTCTCACGATTTTGCCCTCGCAGATGCAGTCGCTGAAAATGGCGAACACCGGCCGCGTCATCGGCACGATCACCCAGGACCGCCTGTCGGCCGTCTCGGGAATCCTGGGGGCCGGACCGGAGATGACCAAAGTCGAGGTCACCGTGCGCCCCACGCGCGGCGCACCGCGCACGCTGAAATTTTCCGTCGCCCGCCAGCAGCAGCTCACGCCCACAATGGTCGCCGCCGGGGTCAGCCAGGCCATCCTCGGCTCGAACGATGGCGGATTTGCCAATGGATTCCGGCTGAAGAGTGACGTCAGCTTTCCGGCTTCGGCGCGGCTCGCGTTTCAGACCGTCTATGCCGGTCCGCAGGGCTTCGCCCAGGGACTGAACGAGTTCGTGCAGGGGCTCGCGGCCAATCTCCTGAATCCCTACGAAAAGACGTTTCCCAATCACGTTGAGTTTTCCATTGAGCCGCTTGAGACCAACCCCGCGGTGACGCTCGACTTGTTTCAGCTTTCCCGCACGCAGGCCTCGGCCGGCCAGATCGTGCAGGCCACCGTCGGATGGCGCGACTGGCAGGGTGCGGCCCATCGGGAAACCGTCGATCTCGCAATCGACCCGGCGTGGGCGGGCCGGCAGCTTGAAGTCATCCTCGCCCCGGGGCGGGCGCTCGACGAGCTGACGGGGCGACCGCGCCTCATTGCCGCCGCGGAGCTGCGCAGCTTTGAGGCTTACCTGGCGGCGATGCGGGACGATCGGCCCACCGACGGCGTCTGCCTCGCGGTTGTGCAACGCGCGGTGTTGTTCAGCGATCAGACGGTGGCGACGCCGGACGTGCCCGGTTCCATCGAACGCATCGCGCGCACCGCCGACGACGCGCGCTTCCGTCGACGCGACGGTTTGCTGCCGCTCTGGGAAAAACACCTGCTGCCCGGCAAGCTGACCAACGCGATCATCCGCCGCCCGCTGACGGTGGTGGAGTGAGAGTAGGGCCGTCGCTTGCCGACGTGCCGCCCCTCGAGCGAATTTAGGAACTTGTCGGAAGGGAACGCCAGATTGGCGGGACCGTGTCGGCACGTCCGCAATTTGCAGAAGCAAGGTCCGGCAAATTCCTACGGATCCACGTCGTACACTTCGACAATTCCGACCCCCGTGGTGTTGCCCACTCCGGTCAGCTGCACGGTGTACGCTCCCGGCTCAAGCATGACGATCATCGCAGCATCCCGACTGTTGCTCGCGAAAGGGAACGCGCCCGCCGCCGCCGCGGCGGTCGCAATGACCGACGCATCTACACCCGCCGCCCAGTTGTCGTTGGTGCGGATCGTCCGCCCGGTTGCCTGCACCGCGAGCGTGAGCTGCGGGTCGGCCAGCACACCCGGCACGCCGAAAGCGGCCAGAGCCGGGCCCGCGCCGCGGATCAACACGCGGCGGGAAACACCACCGCTCACGACGAAGCCGGCGATGAGCGAGTTGGTCCCGGTGCCGACAAAACCACGCGTTGAGACATTGGCTGCCTTCGGTCCGGCGACGCCACCCTGGGTGACATCGTAGACTTCGATGAGCACGACACCCGTGGCCGTGGGCGTGGCGGCCGGAATGGTCGCCTGGACGGTGTACGGCCCGGGCGCGAGCGTCGCGAGCACCGCGGCATCGGAGGAGGTGAGCGGCAGGGCGAAGGCCGCGGCGCGCGCCGCCGCCTGTTGAATCAGGGTCACCTGCGCGGGGCCCGCGGCTTGGGCGCCCCAATTGTCGTTGGCCAAAACCGGATTCCGGTTGGTGCCCGCAAAAAGTTCGAGGCTGGGATTGGCCAGCGTGCCGGCGACGTTGAACGGCGCGTCACCCAGGGTTGGGCCCACGACCCGGATCAGCACCTGGCGCGTCTGAGCGGCCGTGCCGGTGACGACGAACCCCCCAATGAGGGTGTTGGCCCCGCCGCTCGTGACCCCGCGCGTGGAGATGTTGGCCAGGCGCGTTGGGATGGCGGAGAGCGTCAGGGTGGCCGGATCGCTGGTGGCGGTCGCGGCGGTGCTCGTAATCGCCACCGTATAAGCGCCGACATTACTGGTCGAGACATTGGTCAGACTCAGGAACGAGTTGGTGGCACCGGGGACGGGCGAACCGTTGAGCAACCACTGGTAGGCCAGCGGCGGCGAACCGATGGCTTCCACCGTGAAGATCGCGCCCGAGCGCGGCGACACCGTCAACGAGGCCGGATGCTTGTTGATTGTGACGTAGCGGTAGGCATAGAGCACGTCACGCAGCACCGCATCGACCACCGCCTTGTCATCCACCAGGAGCGCCAGCGCATTCACCTTGGTCGTAATCTCGTCTACCGTCATCGTCACCGGCGGGCGCGCGAGCTGATAGAACAGGGCGGCGGCGCGGGCGCGCTTGAACAGCGCCGTGTTGGTCGAATTGGTGTTGGTGACGAATTCCGCAAGTGCCGTCTGCAATCCGACATTCGCATAGCCACGGCCCTGGGCGAGGTTGACCTGGTTGAAACTGCGGAACTGCACGCGATTCAGCGCGGTGGGCGGCGGCAGACCCGCGCTCTCGTGCAGCCGGTTGAGAAACAACTCGGCCGGCAGGACGCTGATCGGGCTGTCGAGCAGCTGGTTCGTCGGAATCACGCCAAACTTGGCGAAATACTCATTCGAGCCGAGAATGGTTCCCTGCCCCTGCCCCGGCCCGCCGACCGCCCCAGCCAGGCCGTTATTGCGCGTCGTATTCAGGACGGACGCGTAATTGGCGGGCGTCGGCCACTGACCCATCAGCACATAATACGTCGCGAGCGTGTTTACCGGCGCGACGAACGCCGGATCAATGACGAGCGACGCCACAAAATCCGCACGCGTCAGGGCCCCCGAGGACAGGCGCGTGTCGAGGTCGTCGAAGACCAGCGGATTGATGTTCGTGGTGTTCGCGATGTCCTGGTACGTTTGCAGGATGAAGGCGGCGTCTTCGAGCACCGGATTGTTGCGCCGGACGACGATCTGCACCGTGGGAGAAACTATGAGGTTACCCGTGTTATCCGTCGCCACCCCGTACACGCTGAACGTCCCCGACGCGTTGGGTGTCCAACTCACCTGAAAGCTGGTGCCGGAGTTGCCGGTGGAGCCCAGGCTCGTACCGTTGGCGAAATACTGGACCGAGGTGACCGTGCCATCACTGTCCCGGGCGTTGGCCCGCAACTGCACCTGGCGGTTGAACGCCGCATTCGTCGTCGAGGGCGTCAACGTGATCGAGGGCGCGATGCTGGACGCGGCGACGAGGTTGATGAACGACGTGCCGGAGGCCGCGACATTGCCGGAGTTGTCGGTCGCCCGGGCCACGACCTCAGTGGAGCCCGGTGGCAGTCCGACAAACGAGGTGGACAGGCGCCACGTGTTGGTGAGCTGGTCGCGTTCGGCCTGCCCGATCGTGTTGCGGTTGACGAAGAACTCGACCCCGATGACCGAACCGTCGGAGTCCGCGGCGGTGGCGGTGAGGTTGGCCGCGGACACCGTCGTGACCGTACCCGGGACGCTGATACTAATGGTGGGCGCAATGCCGATGAGCTCGTTGACGACCACATTGCGGGAGATTGTGCTGGTGCTTTGCACGCCGGCCACGGTCGCCTGCGTGACGAGGGAATAGACGTCCGCCGTCGTGGGGTTCCAGATCGCCCGATAGGTGGTGGTCGTGCCGACCCGGGCGCCGTTGATCTGCTGGCGGGTGCCGCTGCTGCCGGTGGCGATGAAGGCCAGCGTGGGGATCAACGTCGTGCCGGTGGCCCGCGCCGTGCCCTCGAGAAAGACCGGCGCATTGACGGTCGTGGTCGACGAGGCGGTGGCCGGACGGGTCAGGGTCGTGTCGGGGGCGTTGACCGCGTTGACCTGGACGACAATGGCCGGCGAGGAAATCGCGGTGTTGCCGGTGTCGTCGGTCGCGACCGCGAAGAGGTTGAAGCGGCCCGGCGTGCCGGCGTTGTAAGTGAAGAGACTCTGGTTCGAGACGGGATTGCCGAGGGTCTGCACCGCGACGCCGTTGGCGTAGAGCTGGATTTGCGTCACGGTGCCATCGCTGTCGCCGAAGGTCGGCAGGATGAACACCTGGGTCGCCTGCGTGACCGTGGTCGGGGTGAGGGAGGTCAGCGTGATGGCCGGCACCGCGCTGGTCGCGGCGTTGATCGACAGGTTGGAGGTCGCGGAGACGGTCTGGTTGTTGTTGCTGTCGCGGGCGATCGCGTAGAGCGGCAATAGATACTGCGCCGGATTGTTCGGGTTGACCGGGGCGCTGGCGAAATCGATGCGGCTGAAGTCGTAGGCCAGGCGGAAGAGATTCGTCGCCTGCTCGCGCGAGGCGAGGCCGATGCTGAGATCGTTGAGGAAGAATTCGACGTTGGTGATCGTGGTGTTGACTCCGTTCGCAAACGCGTTGGCGAGGAAGTTGACCTGCGACAGGGTCTGGAGACCCAGGCCCGGAATGGGCGTGGTCGAGATGGTGATGGCCGGCGGCGTGCCGACTGCGGTCGCCACGTTGAGGTTGACCGGGGCCGAGGTGGCGGACTGCGAATTGGTATCGGTCACGCGGGCCGTGATTACGTGGGGGCCCAGCTGCGACGTAAGGGGAATCCAGTTGAAGGAATAGGTGCCGAGGGCGGCGTTGCTCGCGGTGGTCCGCGCGCCGATCTGCACACCGTCGAGGAGAAACTCGACCAGCAGCACCGAGGCCCCGGCACCCACCTGCACGGTCGCGGCGGCGGTCAGGGTGATCGGCACGTTGGGCAGGGCACGCGCGGTGGAATTGGGATTCGGCACCGTGATGGCGATCGACGGGACGGAAAAGGCCGCCGTGATCGTCGCGGCATTGGACACCGCCATGTTGCCGCGATCGTCGGTGGCGATGGCATCGATCACATAGGTGCCGGCGGCCGTCGGAGTGAAGGTCGAGACATACGGCGCCGCGATGACGCCGTTGCCGTTATTTACCAAGGCCGGGCTCCCGTTCACATAGAACTGCACCGAGGCGATGGTGCCACCCAGTGACGCCGCCGTGGCGGCCAGGCTGACGACCGTGCCCGGAAAGGTGCTGGCGCCACTGGCCGGCGTAAGCAAACCGACACTCGGTGGCGCACCGATCGGTGACACCACCAGCAGCGGCAGCTGGGCATCGCGGGCCGAGCCGGCGTTGTCGGTGGCCCGGGCGGAGAGCACGTACGTCCGCGACGACTCTCCGGTCGCGAGCGCCGGCGCCACGTATCGCAACGTGTACGGAGCCGAGGTGTCCTCCCCCACTTTGGTGCCGTCGACGAAGAACTCGACCCGGACGACTGCGCGCCCGGAGGAGGCCGTGGCATCGGCGACGAAATTGCGGACCGCGCCGCTCGGCAAAGTGGCGCTGGCGGCGGTGGCGGCGGTGCGCGGCGACAGACTGATGCTGATGGCAGGCGAAGTACCGTCGGTCACGTTGACGCCAACCACGGGGGCCGCGACGGCATTGCCGGTGGTGTCGGTCGCGATCGCCGAGATGGAAGACGTGCCGGTGGTCGTCGGGGTCCAGACGATGGACCACGCCGCACCGCTCTGAGTGGCCACACCGCCATTGGCGAGCCCGGTGGATGAGCCGTTCACAAAGACCTGCACGCCAGCGATGGCGCCATCCACGTCTGTCGCGGTGCCGGTGATGGTGACAGTGGTGTTGGCCGCGATGAAGGTGCCGCTGGTCGGCGTCAGGATGCCGGCCACGGGGGCGTCGCCGATCTGCCCGGTGATGCTGATCGGGAGGTCGGTTGAAGTAATCGCACCACCAGTGCTCTCGATGGCGCGGGCCCGCAGGGCGCGGGCGCCGGGTTCGTTGGGCGCGGTGAAAACAATGGTGTAAGGCGGAACGGTATCGCTGCCAATCAGGGTCGAGAGGCCACCGCTGACATAATAGAACTCAACCGAAGCGATTCCCGCAGCCGAGGTCGCGGAGGCCGTGAGCACCCGGGAGGAATTCACCGGAATCGCCGTGATGGCCGGGAGCATCGAGAGCGCCACGGATGAACCGGTGGTAGTCGAGACGGTGACCGAGATCGGACTTGAAGAAATGATCGCGCCGGCGGAATCCGTGACACGGGCGGTGAGGGAAAAAACGCCAGAGACAGTCGGGGTCCAGCTGACTGAATATGATCCGCCAGCGGCAACCAAGGCAGTGCCTACCGTCGTCGGTCCAGCGAAAAAATCTACACGCGTCACGGTCGCACCGCCGCTGGCAGACGCCGTCGCAGTCAGCGTGGTTGCGGTATTCAGCGGCAAACTCGCACCGGCAATCGGACTCGTGAGCGCCACGGTCGTCGCGGTGGCGAGGTTGACGGTAACGGTGACCGGAGCGGACGTGACGGTGATTCCGTTGGAATCAACCACGCGCGCCGTGAGGGAAACGTTCCCGGTTGGCGACGCGGTCCACGTGAACGGAAACGTCGGGCCCGCAGTCGCTGAACCGATAAAGGTCGGGCCGGCGAAGTAATCGACGCGGCTAACGGTCGCCGGTGCGACCGCAGCTGCGGTCGCGGTAAGTGACACTGCGGAGTTGCTCGTGAGAACCGATGCATTCGCGGGAGCTGTAAGTGTAATGGTTGGCCCAACCACGTTGACGTTCACCGCTGCAGAGGTGACGGCAATGCCGTTAGAGTCGGTGACGCGTGCGGATAGTGCCGTGATGCCTGAGACCGACGGGGTCCAGCTGATCGAATACGATCCGCCAGCAGGAACCAAAGCGGTGCCGACCGTCGTTGTACCGGCGAGAAAATCAACGCGGCTGACGGTGGCACCGCCGGTTGCCGCCGCCGTCGCCGTGAGTGTGGTCGCCGTACCGAGGCCCACCGAAGCGCCACTGGCAGGGCCGGTAAGTGTGACGGTCGGCGGAAAGGATGAAACCGTGACGCTGACTGCGGCGGAGGTGACACTGACGCCGTTGGAATCGACAACGCGCGCGGTCAGGGAAACGGGGCCGGCCGGCGAAGCGGTCCACGTGACCGTGTACGGCGCTACCGTGGCCGAACCGACCAGTGTCGCGCCGGCGAAGTAGTCCACCCGGCTGACCGTCGCCGGAGCGACCGCAGTGGCAGTGGCCGTGAGCGAAACAGAGGCGTTGGTGGTCAGCACCAAGGTGTTGCTCGGACTGGTCACGACGACGCTGGGTCCGATCACGTTCACATTGACAGCGGCCGAGGTGGCGATGGCCCCGTTCGAGTCAGTCACACGGGAAGTCAAAGACGTGATGCCGGCGGTGGAGGGTGTCCAACTGAATGAATAGGATCCGCCAGCAGGAACCAAAGCGGTGCCGACCGTCGTTGTACCGGCGAGAAAATCTACACGCGCGACTGTCGCGCCACAGCCGGCGGTGGCAGTGGCGGTGAGAGTGGTTGCGGCTCCAAGCCCGATATTCGCGCCACTGGCGGGACTCGTGAGTGCCGTCGTGGGTGTTGACGACGTGGCAGTCACACTCACCGCCGTCGACGTCGTACTGTTTCCATTGCTGTCGGTCACCCGCGCCGTGAGGGAGAAATTTCCCGCCGAAGCCGGGACCCAGGTGGCAAACGTGTAGATCGCGCTTCCCGGGGTTCCCGCCAACGTCGCGACGACACTGGTGCCGGCGAGGAACTGCACCTGCGAGACCGTGGCACCGCCGGAACCGGCAACTGCGTTGGCGGTGAGAGTGACGTTGCTTCCCGCAGTGACCACCGCCCCAGGCAGCGGCGCCGTCAGTGCAATCGTCGGCGCGGAGTTGTTTACCGTTACGGCCACGGCTGAAGACGTCACACTTGAACCAGTGGAATCGAGCGCGACCGCGGTCAGGGTATGGGCTCCCGCAACCGAAGGGGTCCAAGCAACCAAGTAGGGTGCAGTGGTCACCGCTACCCCGACCTGCGCCGCCGCACCACTCGGAGGCGTCGCGAAGAAGGTAATGGAAGTAATCGTCGCGCCAAGGGTCGGAGTAGCCGAGGCGATGATCGTTGTCGCTGTGCCGACCGTCGCCGTTGCGTTGTTGGTCGGAGCCGTGATGGCAACAGCGGTCGTGGCGGTGGCGGTGATGGTGACGGCCGTCGACGTGACCGTGTTGTTATTCATGTCGATCACCCGGGCGGTGATGACCTGATTCCCCGCTGTCGTCGGAACCCAAGTGAGCGTATATGGGGCTGTCGTGTCGGTGCCGACAATGACCGCACCGACCAGGAACTGCACCTGAGCGACGGTTGCGCCGCTGCCCGCCGCCGCCGTGGCCGTCAGGGTGACGTTGGAGCCGACGGTGGCCACCGTGCCCGCGCTGGGCGCTGTCAACGAAACGGTCGGCTGCGAATTGGCCACCGTCACCGACACTGCGGCCGACGTGACACTGGTACCGGTGGAGTCCAGCGCGACTGCCGTCAGCGAATACGCTCCGGCCACCGACGGGGTCCACGCGATCGTGTACGGAGCCGTTGTCACGGCGGCTCCGATCTGCGCGGCGGCGCCACCCGAGGGCGTCGCGAAGAAAGTGACCGAAGTCAGGGTCGCGCCCAGCGTCGGCGTCGCCGACGCCGTAATCGTCGTGCTGGTGCCGGCGGTGGCGGTCGAATTCGCTGCCGGCGCAGTAATGGCTACACTGGTGGTGGCCGCCGCCGTAATCGTGATCGCGGTCGAGGTCACAGTGTTGTTATTGGTGTCGAGGACCCGCGCCGTGATGCTTTGGTTGCCCGCGGTGGTCGGCACCCAGGTGAGCGTGTAAGGGGTTGTCGTGTCGGTGCCGACGATGACCGCACCCACCAGGAACTGCACCTGAGCGATCGTCGCGCCGCTGCCGGCGGCCGCCGTGGCCGTCAGCGTGACATTTGAACCAAGGGTGACCACGGCGCCTGCGCTCGGGGCTGACAGTGAAACGGTCGGCTGCGAATTGGCCACGATCGCACTTACCGCCGATGAGGTAGTGGTCTGCCCGGCCGAATCCGTGATCGTGGCAGTGAGGCTGGTCGTGCCGGCAGCGCTGGGTGTCCACGCCACCTGATATGGCGCGCTGGTCACCGCTGCGCCGATGGCGGTGCCTCCGGCGGAGAACGAGATATTGGTAATCGTAGCACCGGGACTGGCAGAGCCGGTTGCCGTCACCGTAACGGCGGTACCCACCGTCGCCGGGGAGTTGTTGGCCGGAGCGGTAATCGAAACCGAGGGCGCCGAGGAAACCGTCACGGTAACGGCGTTGGACGTCACGGTGTTGCCACCAGAGTCGAGCACCCGAGCGGTCAGGGAGGAGTTGCCCGTCGCGGTGGGAACCCACGTGATGGTATACGGTGCAGTCGTAACCGTGCCAATGATCGTGGCGCCGGCCAGAAACTGCACTTGCGCCACCGTATTTCCAGTCCCTGCAGTGGCCGTCGCGGTCACTGTCACATTTGAACCCACTGTGGCGGTCGACCCCAGGGTTGGCGCGGTGAGCGACACCGTTGGCTGTGCCGCCGTGACTGTCACGTTGGACGCGGCGGAGGTCACAGTAATGCCGGCGCTGTCGGTCACCTGGGCCGTGAACGCGTAGCTGCCCGCGGCGGTCGGAGTATAGTTGACCGTGTAAGGCGCAGTCGTAACGGCGGCGCCAATCGCCGTATTGTTCTGAAAAAATGCCACCTGCGTGATCGTCTTGCCGGTGCTGGCCGTCGCACTGGCGGTAGACGTAATCGCAGTACTGACCGCCGACGTGGAACCATTCGTTGGGGCGGAAAGGCTGACCGTCGGCATGGCCGCCACGGCCGTCACAGTCACGGTCGTCGAGAGCGTCTGGTTGCCCTTGTCGTCCACCGCCAACGCCCGGAGGGAATGGGCCTTCGCCGCGATCGGCGTCCACGTGACCGAGTAGGGTGCGGTTAAATCGGTGGCGATCGGCTCGCCGTCGGCATAAAACGTCACGCCACCGCCGGAGCTGGTGGAAATGAATCCATCGTCGGACGCGATTGCGGTGACTGTGACCGCCTGCCCGACCGCCACAAATGAGTTGGTCGAGGGCGAATTGATCGTGACGCTGGGCGCAGCGCCGGTTTTCGCAACTACGTTCAGATTTGCGGAGGCAGAATCGATCGTGGTCGTGTTATCCGAGAGCGTGGCCCGCGCGAAAACGGCATACGTGCCGGCCGCCAGGGTCGTCGTGTGATCGAGATTATACGGGGCACTGTTAACGGTGCCAACGATCGTGCCGTTTACGGAGAATTCCATCTTGCTCACCACGACGTCAGTCATCGCCGCAGTGGATCGAATGAAAAATGTGGAGCCGGTAGGCACGGCCGTCCCGGTCGCCGGGGCGACCAGCGTAACCACCCGCGCCGCAGTCACCGTGACGATGACGGACGCCGAGGTCGCGGTGTTGCCGACCGAGCCCGAATCGGTCGCGATCGCGGTCAGCGTGTAGGTTCCGGCCGCGGTTGGCGCCCAATTAAGGGACGGAGAGGTATTGGCAGCAACCACCCCGATGCTGACTCCATTGACGCGAAATTCGACGGACACGATTGAAGTCCCGACCGTCGCGGTGGCCGTGGCGGAGATGGTCACGCCGGTGGGGCTGGACACCGTGCCCAAGGCCGCACCGTTGGCGGGCGCGGTAATGGAGATGGTGGGCACCGCCAGCGCTGCGGGCGCGGCGAGCAGCGCCGTGAGAACGGCGGCGGTCGACGAGAGTCGTCGAAGAATGGTTTTCATGACGGGCGTCGTGGCGGGTTACTTGGCTCCGCTCCGGGTGCGCGCTTCGGCACTGGCCGGAGTCACGATGGTGGGATTCTGGAAGAGCGAGTTCGCGGGCGTGCTCTTCAAATTTTGCTTCTTCGGCGAACCGCCGGGGCTCACGAGATTGGCCGTGACAAAGACGAGCAGGTTGCGCTTCTGCGCACTCTCGCCCTTCGACCGGAACAACCGGCCCACGAGCGGCAAATCGCCGAAGAACGGGATCTTGTCGTTCACCTTCTTCACCTCCTCGCGCGTCAGGCCGCCCATCACGAGCGTCGCGCCGTCCCAGATCGTCACCTTGGTCGTGATGTCGCGCACGGAGAAGATCGGTTGATAGAATCCGGGCGGGACCGTGACCGTCGTCGTGCCGGAGATCGCGACACTCGGTCCGCCGTACTCCACGAAACCCTCGAACTCCGTCACCCGCGGATTGAGATCGAGGCTGATGCTGTAGTCGTCCTCCTCCACCGTCGGCGTCACCTTGAGCTCCACGCCGACGTTGCGGGAGGTGAATTCCTGCGGCGTGCCTGCGGTGATCGTGACACCGGCGGGGCCACCGGCGACCGCGCCGGTGCCGACCTGGCTTTGGATTTCACCGTAGCTTTGCGGGTAGCGCAGCTCCTGCGCGACCGTGATGGTGGCCGGGTTGCCGGAGAGCACGGTGAGCTTCGGTGAGCTCAACAAATCCGTGCCCTGTTTTTGCGAAAGGGCGCGGACGGCGGCGTTGACATCGAACTCGCCAACAAAGCCGACGATACTGGCGAGGGCATTGGCGGTGGCGGCGAGTTGCACGCCACCGGGAATGGTGGTGGGCGCAATCGGCACGCGCAACTGGCCCGCGCTCTGGTTGGGATCGGTTTCCGAAAACGCGATGGCGGGGTCCTTGATCACAAGCGCGTTGGCGTTCGACGTACTGGGGAACGCGCCGGTCAGCGAACGGTTGACGCCGGCGCTGGTGTACAGTTCCTGCGCGTCGAAGATCTGGCGGCCGTTGGCATCGAGGACCGGCACGCCATTGTTGGGGTTCACGCGCGGGATGCCGCGGCGGTTGAGATTCCACGTGACGCCCAGTTCCTCGAGCGCGCCTTCCTGCACTTCCATGAACTTGGCCTCGATCTCGACCTGGCGGACGTCGTTGTACCGGGCGAGAATGTTGCGGATGCGCTCGTTGTTGCGCGCGGTCTGGGTGACGATGATCGCCGAGCCGTCATAGGCCAGCGAGCTGCCCTCCACGGTGAAACTCACACCAGCCTGCTGCAGAAACGCTTTCATCGAGGCGGCTTCACCACTGCTCGCGCCCCCCTCGGAACCGGCAGTGGCGTTGTCGCCAGACGGCGAGAACGGATCGCGGGCTGCGGCGCCGTGCCCGCCGCCGCCGATGCCGGTCATGCGCAGCACGGTCGCGCGGGTGACAGCGAAAAACTGCGTCTCCAGCGTGCTGGTTTCGCCGCCCGGCCGCACCACGACGGCGTCGGCCTGCACTTCATATTGATAGCCGATGGACTCGGTGACGAAATCGAGCACACGCTTCAACGTGGCATTGCGGAGAGTCAGGGAAACCACCGGGTTCTTGTTGCTGGGGTCGATGAGCACGACGTTGACGCCCTTCACCCCACCGGCGGGCGCCGGGTCAAACTCCTCGGAAATCGCGCTGAGCGAGGCCACGACGTCGCCGAGCGGCGCCCGTGTCCAACTCACGGCCGGCAAGATGATCTCATTCAATTTCCTGGCGAGTGGCGCGACGGCGGCGGCCTGATCCAAGGTCCGCGCACGCTCCTGGTAGATACCCGGGCGCTGCCAGCTCTTCGCAACTTCCTCGAGGAGCTGGGCCCGGGTCTTTTCCCGATTGAGCATACCGGTCTCGGTTTTCTCTTCGGCGATGCGCAGCAGGAAACCCTTGGCCACGGTGTTGTCCGGCTCCCGCGCTTCAATTGTCCGGAAAGTCTCCTGCGCACCGTCGAGGTCGCCGGCGACGTACTGCGCGCGGCCCTTGGCGATCAACTGCGCGGTGGCGGCGCGGTCGGCGTAGAAGGCTGGGTCCACCAGGGCGGAACCAGACTTGATGGCGCCCGCCCGGGTCGCCTCGGGGTTACCCCGGGGCAACGCGGCTTGGGCGCGTGCCGCGACCGCCGCCGTTCTTTCCCGCCTGAGATCAGCGATCAGCTGCTGCGTGAGCGGGTTGGACGGCAACGCCGCGAGACCGGCATCGATCGTGGCGATGGCATCGTCGGGCTGATTCGCGCGCAACTGGGCCTGGGCGGTGGCAAGTTGCATCTGCCCGGTGGCGACAAGTTGATTGATCCGGGCGGACTCCGCCCGGGCGATGGCCTCGGCTTCCTGCTCCGGGGTCGGGCCCGAGGGAGCGCTCGGTGGCACCCTTTGCCCCGGTTCGGGAATGCGCACGTCGACCATCACGGGGGTGGCGCTCGGGGCGGGCGGAGGCGCGGAAAAAACAACCGGAGCCGGTGCGGGTGCGCGGCGTGCCGCCTCCATCGCCGCCTGCTGCGCCGCAGCTTCCTGCGCCCGGGCGGCCTGTTGGGCGGCCGCCTGTGCTTCGATTTCGGAACGCAGCCGCTGCACGGCCTTGTCGTCGGGGGACGTCGCGACGAGTTGCGCCAGGGCCTTTTGGGCGCCGGCCAAATCACCGGCATCGCGGGCGCGCAGCGCCTCGGCCATCAGGCGAATTTTCGTGTCCGTCGGATTTTGTGCGAACGCCTCGCGCAACGGCAGCGCCGCCAGCAGGAGCGCAGCGGTGACCACGACGAGGAGTGACACAGGATGGGGGCGAGTATTCATTGCAGGAGAGTGTGGCGAAGCGAGGGTAGCAGGAAAAAAGGGAGGGCGATTCAGGGCCCACTGGTGCCGGGTGCGCCGGTGGCGTCCGAGAGGTCGATTTCGCGCGGAGTCAGGGTGCGCCGGTCGGGCTGCAGGAGCGTCGGTGCTTCCTTGGTGACCTCGATCGACGGTGGCGTGGTCTCGATCTTGTCGATGTGGTAGGTCGCGTCTCCAATCTTGAACGCGTCGCCGGTGCGGACCTCGCGGGCGGCGGATTCGCCGGTCTCGGCCACAAACGCAAAGACCGTGCCCGTGAAATGTCGTTCGCGATGGGTGAGCGTGATGTCGCGGCCGGCCTTTTCGTCGCGCACGACCGCGGTCGCGACGCGCTGCCGGGTCGTCATGCTGTCGGCCAGCGCGACCGGCTGCAGTTTTACCTCGAGCAGCTTGATCGTCAGCGCCAGGTTCGGCACCCGCCGGCCGGCCGCAGCGAGAAACACCTCGCCAGACAGCACGTTTTGGAAGGTCCCGCGCCAGTGGCCCTCTCCGCCGACATAACCAATCAGCTGGAGGCGGAAGGGTTCGGGCCGCACCGCCACAAGTTCCACCCCGAACGCCTCGACCGCGTCTTCATCGAGCAGGCTCGACGGCGGTTTCACGGTGAACTGCTTCGATCGGGCGTTGTAGAAAATCTCCGGCGGCGTGAACGCATCATAGACCCAGTCCCGGCCGCGGCTTTGCGACACCGGTTGGGCCCAGGTCTCCGTCTTGATCGGGGGCGCATCCGGCGCGATCGCGGCGTAGGGCGTTGCTGCAAGGACCACCTGGGGCAACTGTCCACCCGGCACCGCTTGGTGCCGCAGGGCCAGCGTTCCGAAACCGCCCGCCGAACCCAGCGCGACCAGCAGTGCGGCGCCGAGGAGAACTTTGTCTTTCGCAAGTGCAGCCATGGTCAATATGCCGGCGTGGCCCAGCCGGTACGATTCAAGGATCGGTGGAGCCCGTTGTCCCCAACGGGCTGATTTGAAAAGGTACGGCGCAAAACCCGATGAGGACATCGCGTTCCAACCCGCAGGCGTTTCGTCTTCAGAAACAAAACGCCCATCGACTGAATGGCCACCGCACCGGGCCGTCGCTGGCCGACGCGCCGTTTTTCGGATGACGGATGCGGCATCGAATTGAACGCGGCGTTCATGGCGTGGAGGGCGGGGCCTCGCCAGCAGCGGCGACCGGCGCGGAGACGAGTTCGACGTATTCGACCGTGACGGAGTATTTGGACAACGACTTGGTCACGATGGGAGTCGCCATCGCCGCACGGGGCGCACGCGTTGCGGCGGCGGTTTTTCCCGCAACGGCTTTCGCGGCGGCACCTTTGGCCATGGCCGATTCGGTCGCCAGCAAGACCGAGGAGGGCGCGACCGACTCCGCATCCGATTTCACGGCGGATTCATCGCCATTTTGAACGGCGACGACAGATTCCTCGACCGTGGCGGCGTCGACCTCCACCTCGCGCACGAGCACGGGCAATTCGAAGGAAGCGAGCCGGTTCAGGAAATTCCGCAGCGCAGCCGTCTGACTGGTGAAAACAAAGCGGAAAGCGGTCGTGTCGACGTACCCCTTCACGCGTGCACTGACCCGGGGATCGATGACGAAGTAGTCGGGCGTGTCGGAGCCGGAATCAAGCGCCGGCGCCTCGACTGGCACGCCGCTGGCCTCGGCGGCGGCGCGCGCTTCGCGTTCCGCTTTGGTGACCGTGTGCTCGCGCTTCACCGCCAACAGCGTCCGGGGACGCGCCTCGAGCAGGGCCTCGAGCAGATACTCGGCAATCTGGCGCTGGCGGAACAGCGGCTCAATCCGGTCGACTTCCGGGCCTTCGTTGGCATAGGCGGAGAATCCGAAACGCGCCGCCTCGGGGCGCACTTCGACGCCGTTCTTCTCGGCCAGACCGCGGGTTCTTTCGACGAAGGTGGCGAGATCGAAAAACGCATCGGTGCGCGCGACCGGCACCTTGGTGTTGCGGATGCGCTCGGCGGCGGGACCCCGGCCGGTCAGTTCGCCCTGCATGGCGACGAGGGACTTTTGCGCCTTGGCCAGGTCGCTCTCGATTGCCACGGCCACCTCGCGCGTGGGTGGCGGCGTGAGCTGCGCGATGCCCTCTAGTTCGATCCGCCGTTGCTCCACCCGCTTGGCGGCCGCCCGCGACGCGGAAAAACGCTCATAGATCAAAGCGAGTTCCGCGAGGGCAACCAGACCGCACAAGGTCAGGCCAATCGCGAAGAACGGGTATTTACGGTACCAGCTCATAGAGTCTTCTTGGGCGAGATCACGAGGGTGAAGTCAAAGCGCAGCAGCCCGTTCTGATTGGTGTCGAAGCGTTCGTTTTCCACCGCGGTGATAAACTGTGAGCCGGTGAAGCTGGCGAGCAACTCCTTCACGCGCTGGAGCGATTCCTGACTCACCTTCGACTGCGGATTGCGGACGTCCAACAGGCGTCCGCTCAGGGTGAGGCGCAGCGGCGGGCCCTTGGGCAGCGGCGGCGGCTCGGGATTGGGATTGGGATTGGCCGTCGACGTCTGGTCGGCCGGGGGCGGGTTATCTGGCGGCGGCGTTTCCGCCATCAGCGTCGGGTCGGGCGCCGGGGGTCGCACGACCTGCACCTTGTCGAGCCAGACATCCTCGATCTTCACCAGACGGTCCTGCAGGTCTGCGAAAAAATTGATCCAGTTGGCCTTGGTCTCATAGGCACTGCGCAGTGCCTTGATCTGCCGGGAGGCCTCCCCAATCTGCCGCAGGTTTTCGTCGTTGCGATTCTGCACCGAGCGAAGGGGCATGAGCTGGCTGTCGTACTCCGAGACGCGCCCTTCCTCGGCGGTCGCGATGCCGTGCAGATAGACTATCGCTGGCGCCAGTGCGAGCACCGCCAGGACGGCCGCCGCGAGCAGCAGCGGCTGGCGTTTACGAAACGCGAGCACCGCCGTCAGGGCCGGCGGAAGCAGACTCGCCTCCAATTCACCGGTTTTCACCAGGCGCGTCCCCAAGCCAACCAAGTCCGCCAGCACATGGGCCGCGTTCTCGGCGCCTGCCGCCCGCGCATCCGCCGCGATGTCCACGTTCTTGAACGCGGCGTAACGTTCGACCGGCATGCGCAGTTTCTCCGCCAGCACCGCCGGCAATTCGCCAATCAGGGAACCACCGCCCGTCAGGTAGAGCGCGGACGAGGCTCCTCCGCCAGAATGCCGACGGTGGTTGACCGAAGACCGCATGATCTCGAGTTGCAGACGGGTGCAAAAACCACTGGCCGCCCGCTGCACCGCCGCCCGCGACGGGGAACTGACCGGCAGATCGCTGGCGCCCGAAAGCACCTGAACCTTGAGCGTCTCGGCTGACGCAAAATCGATGCGCAAATCCTCGCTGATCGCCTGCGTCACGGAATTGCCCGCCAAGGCCAGGGTGCGGATGTAAAATCTTTCGCCCTCGATGAAGAGCAGGTTCGTGGTCCTCGCGCCGACGTTGACCACGAGAAATGGCTCCGCCAGTTCGGGATAATTATACCGCACGGCGTGGCATAACGCGAGTCCGGCCGGGGTGGCGCGCTCGACCGGGAAACCGGCGGAATCCGCCGCGGCGCAAAGCGCCTGCATCGCGTCGAATTTCACCGCGGTCAGCATGACTTCGAGGTCGAAGGCATCGTCGGCCACGACCACGCTGTCCCAGACGACCTCCTCCAGCGGGTACGGGATGTTTTCCGCCGCCTCAAAGGAGATAATCTTGCCCCGTTTCTCTTTCGCAACCGAGGGCGTCTTGATGAATTTGGTCAGCGCCAGATGCCCCGGAACCGCCAGGGCAATCGGCCCCGAGAGCCGATGCCGGGCCACAATCGCCCCCAGCGACTGGGCGATTTCTGTCGACCAGCGCGCCTCATGCGACGGATCGGAGCTGTGCGGTTCCAGCGCGAACTGCTGCAAGATCAACCGCCCGGTGGCTCCCACCGAGAAAACACCGCAGGCAATATGGCCGGCTCCGATGTCAACGGCTAGAACGCGTGGGGCTCGCATGATATGTGGTACGAAGAGGCGATTTCAGAAGGGGCGAGACGCGGCAAGTGCATTATGGTTACGACGAAGATTCGCCCTGCGGTCAGCGCCCGTCCTTGCGGACAAAAGACGGCGTGGCGCGCGGATATTCGTTCAAGAATGGTGAGAGATACTGCGGGATCAGGAGGCCATCGTTCACCACGGCGGCAACCCCGACCCGCTTCTGAAAGTTCTTCCGTTGCTCCGCTCCGGCGAGGCTGGACGCGTAGGCGGCGCGGCCGACCGCGACCGGCTTGCCCTCCACCGCCATGTCGACGCTCCAATACTTGGGTTCGCCGTGCAGTTGATCGCGTTTCACGATCTCGGGAGGCAGGTAAAAACGCACGTCGGCCCGTCCGGGCTCGAGGGCCACGCATTCCGCCTCGGCGCGGTAATATTCCAGCCGGCGCTCACCGCCCGCCGGAGCCGGCAACTCAAACGCCACCAGGAACGAAACACGCACCCGCGGCACCATCTGTGAGCCGGGCGCCGGCTTGGCCACCAGCGCAAGGGTCGCCTCAAACCAGTTGCCCGTGGCACCGGTGGGCGCACGCACATTGGAAAACCTTACCGTCGTCACCTCGACCAGTTGAGCCCGCGCCGCACCTGGCGCGCAACAAAACCCGACGATGACTCCCACCCCGACGAGAAATTGATGGCTCAATCGACGCACAGGGAAAAACGTTGTGCGTGACTACGGGCGGGTCACGCTCAAAAGCACATGCCGACACCTTCGCTCGCCTACAAAATCGCCGTTTTGGTGTTTCTTGAAAACACCGCGGGCGAGCAACTGCTGATGCTGCGGGCCAAGCCGCCGAATCTCGGGGTCTGGAGCCCAATCGGTGGAAAATTGGAGACGGCCCACGGCGAATCGCCGTTCGAATGCGCCGTCCGCGAAACATTCGAGGAAACCGGCCACACCGTCACCGCCAACGATCTGCATCTCTTTGCGCTCATTGCCGAAAAGGCCTATGAGGGACAGGCTCATTGGCTCATGTTCCTGTTTCGCTGCAAGAAACCGCTCCCGGCTCAGCCGCCCGACATCGCCGAGGGTAAATTCGGTTTCTTCACCCGCACGAGAATCGACTCCCTTCCCTTGCCTGAAACAGACCGGACTGCGCTCTGGCCGATATATGACCGCCATCGCGACGGATTTGTCGCACTCAAAGCCGACTGTGCCCCGGGCCGTGCGATCACGGTGGAAATTGAGGAGATTATCCACGCTTGATTTCCCGTTCCACCGGCGAACACTTTCCCGTTTCCATCCATTCCACGACCTTACGTGAGCAAGAAATCCACTTCTACAGCCGCCGCCAAGCCGGCCCCAAGCTCCCAGCCGACCGACGTTGCCCAAGCACCAATCAACGCCCGGCTTGCCCGCGAAGAGAAGATTGAGCTGCATCGTAAAATGGTGCGCATCCGGCGCTTCGAGGAGCGCAGTCTGCGGGCCTACCAAGCCAAAAAAATCGGCGGATTTCTTCACCTCTATATCGGCCAGGAAGCGGTCGCCGTCGGCTGCTGTTCATTAATGGGGCCCAACGACCACGTGATCACCGCCTATCGCGACCATGGCCATGCGATGGCCGTGGGCATGGACACCAAACCGCTGATGGCGGAGCTGTATGGCAAGGCGACCGGCTGCTCGAAGGGCAAAGGCGGCTCGATGCACTACTTTGATCCGTCGCGTAATTTCTGGGGCGGTCACGGCATCGTCGGCGGGCAGATCCCGCTCGGCGTCGGCCTGGCTTACGGCGTGAAATACAAGGGGCTGAAGGGCGCGGCCATGGCGTTCATGGGCGACGGCGCCGTCAATCAGGGTGCCGTGCACGAGGCCTACAACCTGGCCTCGCTCTGGAATCTGCCCGTGGTCTTTGTGATTGAGAACAATGGCTACTCGATGGGCACGAGCCAGGAGCGCTCTTCGGCCGGCGAACTCGCCCAGCGCGCCGCAGGATACGATATGCAATGGGGCCAGTGCAACGGCCACGACATCTACGAGGTGCGCGCGATGATGGACAAGTTCCTCACCCTCGCCCGCGAAAGCAACCGCCCGAGCACCGTCGAGATCGACACCTACCGATACCGTGGTCATTCCGTCGCCGACCCGGACAACACCTACCGCAGCAAGCAGGAGATTGAGGAATATCGCCGGACGAAGGATCCGATCCAGGTTTTCCAGACCCGGCTGCTGGACGAGGGCGTGCTCGACCAGGCGCTCGTGGAAAAGATCGACACCGAAGCCCGCGCCGAAGCCGACCACGCCGCCGATTTCGCCGAGGCCAGCCCATTCCCCACTCCGGACGACATCCAGAAGGATGTTTACTGGGAAGCCGACCACCCGGCTGAACGCAAATCCCAAGGCCGCCTCTTCTTCGATTGAACGCGCGCTCCCCGCGAATCTCAAATTTCAGATCTCAAATCTCCCCCGCCGTGCCTCTCATCACCTACCGCGAAGCCATCCGCCACGCGCTCGCCGAAGAACTCACGCGCGACCGGAACGTCGTCGTCATGGGCGAGGAAGTCGCCCAATTCAACGGCGCCTACAAGGTCACCGAAGGCCTCCTCGCCAAGTTCGGCCCGGATCGCATCGTCGATACGCCCATCAGCGAAGCCGGGTTTATCGGCATGGGCATCGGCGCCTCGATGCTCGGTGTCCGTCCGGTGATGGAACTGATGTTCTGGTCCTTTTACTCGGTCGCCTTCGATCAAATCCTGAACAACGCCGCCAACGTCCGCTACATGAGTGGTGGCCAGATTAACTGCCCAATCGTGATCCGCGGCCCCGCAAACGGCGGCACCAATGTCGGCGCCACCCACTCGCACACGCCCGAAAACGTCCTCGCCAACCATCCGGGCGTGAAGGTCGTCGTGCCCTCGACCGCCTACGACGCCAAGGGCCTGCTCAAGTCGTCGATTCGCGACAACGACCCGGTCTTCTTCCTCGAAAACACCATTCTCTACGGCGAAAAGGGCGAGGTTCCGGCCGAAGAATTCCTCATTCCACTCGGTCTCGCCGACATCAAACGAACCGGCACCGACCTCACGATTGTCACCTACGGTCGCTGTGTGCTGCACGCACTCGCCGCCGCCGCCGTTCTGGAAAAAGACCACGATTGCTCGGTCGAAGTGGTGGATCTCCGCACGATCCGGCCCCTCGACATCGACACGGTCCTCTCCTCCGTCGCGAAAACCCACCGGGTTCTCATCGTCGAAGAGCAAAAGCCATTCGCCTCCGTCGGCTCCCAACTCGCCTACATGATCCAACGCGAAGCCTTCGACGAACTCGACGGCCCGATCCATCGCCTCGCGACGGTCGACGCCCCCGCGATCTACAGCCCGCCGGTCGAAACCGAGCAGCTTCCCAATCCGCAGCGTGTCATCAAGGCCGCGCTGGCCGCGCTGGTTTGATTCTCAACGCGACGCTCTCTTCGCGTTTCAAATCCACCCGCCTAACCCCGCTCCCGGTCCTCCTCCGCCATGTCCCACATCATCGAAATGCCAAAGCTCAGCGACACCATGACGGTGGGCACGCTGGTGAAATGGTTGAAGAACGTGGGCGACGTCGTGCAATCCGGCGACATGCTCGCCGAGGTCGAGACCGACAAGGCCACCATGGAGCTCGAGTGCTTCTTCGACGGCACGCTTCTTCAAATTTTCGCACCCGGCGGCTCGCAGGTTGCACTCGGCGCCCCGCTCTGCGCGATCGGAAAACCCGGTGAGGTCGTCGCTCGGCCAGAAACCAAACCCGCACCGACGGCCGTTGCGTCGGTGGCCGCCGCGACCGCCACGGTGTCCGGCAGCGCGGCCTCTGGTCCGGGCGCACCGCGCCCGACCACCTCGTCCACTCCGCCCACGCCCGTGGTGGCCCCTCCGGTGGGCCGCTTGAAGATTTCGCCGCTCGCGAAAAAACTCGCCGCCGCGCAGGGCGTCGATCCCGCCCGCGTCACCGGCTCCGGCCCCGCCGGTCGCATCGTCCGCGCCGACATTCTCGCGGCGGCGGCAAAACCGGCGGCACCCACTCCGATCTCGAATTCCAGATCTCAAACCGGGGCCCAGGGTCCGATTCAGGAGGAGCGCACCGTCGCCGTCTCCAACATGCGCGGGGCGATCGCCCGTCGCCTCGTCGAGTCGAAGACGCAGCTGCCGCATTTCTACATCGAGATCGAAATCGATGCCGCCCCGCTGCTCGCCGTGCGCGAACAGCTCAACACCGGGCTCGAGGCGGAGGGGGTCAAGCTTTCGGTCAACGATTTCATCCTCAAAGCCAGCGCCGAGGCGCTCCGCCGCGTGCCGCACGTCAATGGTTCGTGGGAGGGCTCTCAAATCCGGTATTTCTCCGCCGCGCACGTCTCGTTTGCCGTGGCGCTGGAGGACGGGTTGATCACGCCGGTCATTCGCGATGCGCACCTGAAGAGCGTGTTCACCATCTCGACCGAGGCGAAGGCACTCGGGAAGCGCGCCAAGGAAAAGAAGCTCACACCCGCCGAGTTCACCGGCGGCACGTTTTGCGTTTCCAATCTGGGCATGATGGGCATCCCGAAATTCAGCGCCATCATCAACCCACCCAACGCCGCGATCCTCGCCGTCGGCACCACGGTCCGGAAGCCGGTGGTGCGAAACGATCAGATCGTCGTCGGCCAGACGATGACCCTCACGCTCTCGTGCGATCACCGCGTCGTCGACGGCGTGGTCGGCGCGCAGTATCTCGCCGCGCTCAAGACTCTGCTTGAGGCGCCCGCGCTGCTGCTGGTGTAGGACACCATCCTCGCTCCGCGGCTACCGCGCCACCACTTTCGCCACGGCGGCCAGGAACTCCGCCTGCCGGAATGGTTTTTTCAAGACGTGGTCCGCGCCGACGCCCTTCGCCACCCGCAGGCAGGCGTCCACCGGCATTTTTTTCGCGCCCCCCGAAATCGCGAGAATGCGCGTCTCCGGCCGCAACCGGCTGACCGCGAGAATTGCATCCCAGCCGTCGGTCCCCGGCATCACGATATCTGTCACGAGCAGATCGTAGGCACGCTGCTGCAACAATTCGATAATCTCCCGGCCGCTGGCGGCGCGGGTGACCGTGTGACCCTCCGCCTGAAGCCAGTGGCTCATCAGTTCCACGATTTCCACGACGTCATCCGCCACGACGATCTCCAGGCGCCGCGGAGACACGGGGGGAGCAGGCTGCTTGCGGAGAAGTGTGATCATCGTGGGTGACGGCGGGGCCGCCGTCGGCACGTAAGTCGTGGTGACCGGATTCGCCAGTAGCAAACGAAGATTTTCGGCCCGGATCAGCCGCCGCACAGCGCGCAAGTCCACGAATCCGGATTGCGTCCGGACCGCGATTGCGATCAGTTCTGCGCCAGCGCGGCCCCCGGGCCGATCATCCCTGCCCTGCCCTGCCCTTCATGAAAAACCTCGCCCTCGTCTCCTTCGCGCTCGCCGCCCCTGGCGCCGCGCTCTCCGCCGCGGATGTTCACATCGACCACGCCCTGGAGTTCGCCCGCTGCGTTCCCGCCGGCGCCACGGTCACCAAACTCGCCGGCGACCTGGGCTTTGTCGAAGGCCCGGTGTGGCTCAAGGCGGACGGCGTCCTCGTGTTCAGCGACATTCCCAACAACGAATTGAAACAGTGGTCCGCCGCCGGCGGCCTCACGACCTATCGCAAGCCGAGCCACAACGCCAACGGCAACATCGTGGATCAGGCCGGCCGCCTGCTCACGTGCGAACACAGCGGACGCCGCGTCGCAATTCAGGAAAAGGGGGGCGCGGTCAAGACCCTCGTCGATTCGTTTGAGGGGAAAAAATTGAATTCGCCCAACGATGTCGTCGTGCACTCCGACGGCACCGTGTGGTTCACCGATCCGGAATACGGACTGAAGACGAATCCCGCGACCAAGCAGAAGGAGGGCAAGGAGCAGGCCGGCAACTTCGTCTACCGCCACGATCCAAAGACCGGCAAGACCACGGCGGTCGTGCGGGATTTCGTGCAGCCCAACGGACTCGCCTTTTCGCCGGACGGGAAGAAACTCTACATCGCCGATTCAGGCGCCCCGAAACACATCCGGGTGTTCGCGGTGGCGGCCGACGGCACCCTCGACCAGGGCCGCGTCTTTTGCACCATCGACAAAGGCGGCCCCGACGGCATTCGCGTCGATACGGCTGGCCGCGTGTGGTCGAGCGCCGGCGACGGCGTGCAAATTTTTGCCCCCGATGGGAAGCGGATTGGGAAAATCCTCGTGGCCGAGTCACCCGCCAACCTTTGCTTCGGCGGTGCCGACGGAAAAACGCTCTTCATCACCGCGCGCAAATCGCTCTACTCCGTCAAGGTCGCCGTGACCGGCGCGGGGCGGTAGCGCGCAGCGGCGGTTGGCGGTGCGGAACCAAGGATCGGCGGGCGCCGCTTTGTCGGCGCCGTCGCGCCCGCCCGCAACCACGGCTGCGACCAAGCGCAGCCCTCCGATGCCGAACGATCTCTGGATCGAATCGGCACGTGACGACGAGGAGGGCCGCACGACCTTCCCCTCACCGCGTCCACGCCCGGTTGCCAACTTCCGCCAGCGGGATGCACGCCTCCCAGCGACCCGGGACCGGATCGTAGTGCAGCACGTTTTTTCCGACTTCCTCGGATGTGAAATAACCGAGAATCGTGAGCTCGCGCATCTGGTGGAAAAACGTCCGCTCCTTGGCCTGGGCGACGGTCGCGATGTGCTTGAGCAGCGCGTCCTGTTGCGCCGGTGCGAGCTGCGCAAACTCCCGGCGATGGGCGGACGTGCTCTGCGCTTCGACGTCCGCCAGGCCGCCGGCGAACATCCGCTGCTCCTCCGGGGTCAGGTACTCGCCATACATGAGATCGATGAACGCCGGCACACCGACCTCGGACGCGCCAGGCGTGTCGGTGCGCGGGAGGATGCGCTCCGCCACCGCGACCACCGTCGCCGCCTGCCGCGCGTTGAGATAGGTTTTTCGGCTGGGCGCGGACGCGGCGGATTGCGCCCGCAACCCATTTTCGAGGAGGCCGGGTGTGAGCGCAACGCCGAGCATCAGCGTTACCCGGCGGATCGCCTCGCGACGGCCGATGCTTGCGGGGGCGGAGGTGGCGGGCAGAGGGTTCATGGCGGCAGGGGCGAGGTTCAGAGGTTGTTTTTCTTCATTTCATTCACCGCGTGATCACACGCCCGGGCCGTCAGCGCCATGTAGGTGAGAGACGGGTTGACGCAGGCGTTCGAAGTCATGCACGCGCCGTCGGTCACAAAGACGTTGGGCGAGGCATGCACCTGGTTCCAGCCGTTCAGCACCGACGTCGCCGGATTGCGGCCCATGCGTGCCGTACCCATTTCGTGGATGCAAAGGCCCGGCGCGCTGCCGTCGTCAAAGCCCGTCACGTTCTTCAGGCCCGACGCGTCGAGCATCTCGACCGCCGCCGCCTGCATATCCTTGCGCATCGCCAGCTCGTTCTCCTTCCACTGGCAGTCAAACGTGACCGTCGGCTGGCCCCACCTGTCCCGCACCTGCTGGTTCAGATACATCCGGTTGGCATGATACGGCAGGCACTCGCCCCACGAACCGATGCCGAAACGCCACGGGCCGGGCGCGATGAGGTCGGTCTTCAGGCCCGCGCCAAAACTCAGTTCTTTCACCGCCTGGGTCCAGTCGAGGCGGCTCGCGCTCCCCTGGTAGCCAAACCCCCGCAAGTAGTCCTTCCGCGCGGACGCTTTGTCCAGATTGCGGAAGCGCGGAATATAGATGCCGTTGGCCCGGTTGCCCCGGAAGTAGCGATCCTTGAAATCCTCCGAGACGCCGGCGGCGCCCACCTTGAAGTGATGATCCATCAGGTTGTGGCCGAGTTCGCCGCTGTCGTTGCCGAACCCGTTGGGAAATCGCTCCGACTTCGAGTTGAGCAGAATGAACGTCGAGGCGATCGCGGAAGCGCAGCAGAAAATCACGCGCGCGTGGTACTCGATCACTTCGTTGGTCTGCGTGTCGATGATGCGCACGCCGGTGGCGCGGCGTCGGTCCGGATCGTAGATGAGCTCGTTGACGATGGCGAATGGCCGGAGCGTGAGGTTGCCCGTCGCGGCGGCGGCCGGCAGGGTCGCGGCGTTGCTGCTGAAGTAGGCCCCGTACGGACAACCGCGGATGCAACGGTTGCGATACTGGCAGGAGCCGCGGCCGTTGTGCGGCTGCGTGAGATTGGCCACGCGTCCGATCGTCATGACCCGGCCGTTGAACGCGCCGGCGATCCGCTGGCGCATGTGCTGCTCAAGACAGTTCATGTCCATCGGGGGCAGAAACTGTCCGTCCGGCAGCTGCGGCAGATTTTCGTTGCTGCCGCTGATACCCGCAAAACGCTCGACGTAGTCGTACCACGGCGCGACGTCCGCATAACGCAGCGGCCAGTCGATCGACATGCCGTCTTTCGCGTTCGCGGTGAAATCGAGGTCGCTGAGGCGGTACGACTGCCGGCCCCACAACAGCGAGCGGCCGCCGACGTGATAGCCGCGCATCCAGTCGAAGGGTTTGTCCTCGGAATACGGATTCTCGACGTCGTTGACAAACCAATGCGCCGATGCCGGGTGAGTGGTGTAGCCGGTGCGATCTTGCTTTCGCTGCGTGGCGAGTTCCGCCTGCGTGCGCTTGGTGCGCCCGGCGAATTCCCAGCTTTCCGTCATCGCCGTGGGATAGTCGCCGTGTTTCACATCGCGCCCGCGCTCGAGGAGCAGCGTTTTGAGTCCTTTTTCGCTCAGCTCCTTTGCCGCCCAGCCGCCGCTGATGCCGGAGCCAATCACGATGGCGTCATAGGTGTTCTGTTTTCTGCCGGCGCCTTGAATGGTCATGGGGATTTCGGAGTCGGGGTTGGGTGCGCAAAGAATCCGCACCGGAGCCGCGCGGATTCAAGTCAATTGCTGCCCGCGACCTCTTTGATCGGATGGTCATTTCACTCGGCACACAGTTTCCGCGACATTCGGCTGGTCCGCGGCGGCGGGCTGCGGTTGCCACGTCGGGCCGAGATCGGTCCACTCCGCTCACCAAAAGGGCGCTCCCCAATCGGTGATCGAAATGAATCGTTTTCATCCGACCTCCCCTGTAGCACCCTCCCGATTACCCTCATGAAATCGCCCTCTTGCACCCTCACGCTGCTCGCCGCGCTTTGCGGTGCGGCTTTCCCGCTCAATGCCGCCGAGCCGTTCGCCGTCCTCAACGTCTGGCCCGGCACTCCGCCGGGCGACACCAAGACGCTCCCGCCCGAGGCCGACCAGACCAAGGCCGCCGACAAACTGATCGCCGGCCGGCGCATCATCAAACTCGGCAACGTCGCCACTCCGCAACTCGCCGTGTATCGCCCGGCCAAGGACAGAGACATCGGCGCGGCCGTCATCATCTGCCCCGGTGGTGGCTTCAACATCCTCGCCTACGATTTGGAAGGCACGGAAGTGGCGGCGTGGCTCAACTCACTCGGCGTCACCGGCATCGTCCTGAAATACCGCGTGCCCGCCCGCGATCCGCAAAAACGCTGGCTCGCCCCCGTGCAGGATGCGGAACGCGCCCTGAGCCTCGTGCGCAGCAAGGCCGTCGCATGGGGTCTCGATCCCCAGCGCATCGGCATCCTCGGCTTCAGCGCCGGCGGCACCACCGCGGCTTACGCATCGCTGGCCGTCGGCCGTCGCCATTACTCCGAGATCGACGCGGTCGACCAAGTCTCGTGCCGGGCCAATTTTGCGTTGCTTATCTACACCGGAGGTTTCGTCGAACGCGGCCAAACCGTGATGAACCCCGAGGTGCTCGTCCCGCAAGACACGCCGCCGATGTTCCTCGTGCACGCCTTCGACGACGGCGTCCCGGTCCAAAACACACTGCTTCTCGCCGCCGAGTTGAAAAAGGCCGGCGGCTCCGCCGAGGTGCACGTCTACGACTCCGGCGGTCACGGCTATGGGCTCCGCCATGTTGCGGAGTTTCCTGTCACCACCTGGCCGAAGCGCGCCGAGGAATGGCTCGCCCGCCGCGGGCTGCTGCAGCGCGCTTCATCTCCGTCGCGCTGAGCGCACGCGTATTCCGTCACCTATTTCTCCCGGCTTCCCATCCCGCGAAGCTTTCAGTAACTGTCTCCGCGCATGAAACACCTCGTCCGCCCCTTCGGGCTCATCGTCACCATGGCAATCGCGTCGTCTTCGCTCGTCGCGGCCGACGCCGGCATCGGCCAGTCATTCAAGGGTCCGGTGGGCCTGCAACTTTACAGCCTGCGCGCGCAGTTCACCGCCGGCGGCGTGCCCAAGACTCTCGATACCGTGAAGAGCTTTGGCATCAAGTACGCCGAACTTGCCGGCACCTACAATCTCACGCCCGACCAATTGAAGGCGCAGCTCGCCGAGCGCGGCATCAAAGCGGTCAGCGGCCATTTCCCCTACAAGAAATTCAAGGAAGACCCTGAGTCCGTCGCACTTGAAGCCAAGGCCCTCGGGCTCGAATACGCCGGTTGCGCGTGGGCCGACCACAAGACCCCGCTCGACGAGGCGCAGGCGCGCGAAGTTGTGGGAGTTTTCAACCAGGCGGGCGCGGTCCTCGCCAAGCACGGGCTCAAATTCTTCTACCACTGCCACGGTTTCGAATTTCAACCGCATGCCGGCGGCACGTTGATGGATTTCATCATCAACGGAACCGACCCCAAGCTCGTTAGCTTCGAGATGGACATTCTCTGGGTCGTCTTCCCCGGCCACGATCCGGCCAAGCTGCTCGCCAAGTATCCCGACCGCTGGAAGCTGATCCATCTGAAGGATCTCAAAAAGGGTGTCACGACGGGCTCCCTTACGGGCAAGACTGACGTGAGCAACGACGTCGTCCTCGGCACTGGCCAGATGAACTGGCCCGCCATTCTCGCCGCGGCCAAAAAGGCCGGGGTGAAATACTACTTCATCGAGGATGAGTCCCCGACCGCCCCCGACCAGATTCCGCAGAGTTTGAAGTTCTTGGAAAAGGTGTCGTTCTAACGCGACGCAACCGCTGCCCGTTGCTGGCTGGCCAAGGGATGGAAATTTAGCCCAAACATTTCGCACCGCGGCTGAAGGCCGCCACCACAGGCGTGCGGTCAGATTTCACCACGGATTACACGGATAGGCACGGATAAAGGCGGGGTTTGTCCCTCGACAGGCTCGGGGCCTTTAGCTTGTCGAAACGGCATCCGTGCTCATCCGTGTAATCCGTGGTCAAAGACTCTGCGGCCAGCAGCCGCATACGAATGAAATCCCCCAACCTTTTGACCGCCAAAGAAGCGGATTCTTCTGGCTCCACTTTCCGCGTGCTTTGCGTGCTCTGCGGTTGAATGGACTGAAAAAATGTCGCAGACCGCGGTTGAGGATATCCGGAGGGCAGGAGCGGAGGGAAATTTGCCGGGTTCGGCGCCAGGTTAAAGAACGCGGGCCAGCGTTGACCTCGGGCGCGGCAATGCGCTCGATCAGTACGCGTCATGAAATCCATCGCCCTTATCCGCCCGCTCGGCCTCGTGTTGTTCCCACTCGTCTCCTTGCCGGCTCTCTTGCCGGCGGCGCCTGCGACCGCCCGGCCCAACGTCCTCTTTATCTTGAGCGATGACCTCCGCCCCGATGCGATCGGCTGCTATGGTTCGGCGCACGTGAAGACGCCGCACCTCGACGCGATCGCCGCCAGCGGCGTGCGTTTTGCCAATGCGTTTTGCACGACGTCACTCTGCTCCCCGAGTCGCGCCAGCATCCTCACCGGCCTCTACGCCCACCGCCACGGCGTGCGCGACAATTTCACCGAGTTGCCCGCGCACCTCCCCCATTGGCCGGCCCGCCTCCACGCCAGCGGCTATCAGACGGCCTACCTCGGGAAATGGCACATGGGCGAAAACAACGACGAACCGCGCGCCGGTTTCGACTGGTTCGTCACCCACAAGGGCCAGGGCAAGTACTTCGACACCGAGTGGAACGTCAACGGCCTGCGCCGCGAAACCCCCAAGGGCTACTACACACACGTCGTCACCGACTACGCCCTCGACTGGTTGAAACAACGCCCCGCCGGCCAGCCCTGGGCGCTCTGCCTCGGCCAGAAGGCACCGCACTCGTTCTATTTCCCCGAGCCGAAATACACCCACACGTTCGACGCCGTGCCCGTGCCGTATCCGTCAACCGCATTTTCCCTCGACGATAAGCCCGACTGGATCCGCCAGCGCCTCCGCACCTGGCACGGGATCTATGGGCCGCTCTTCGAGTGGCGGAAAAACTTTCCCGACGATCGTCCGGAGGCCGTGAAGGATTTCGCCGCCATGGTGCGCGCCTACTGGGGCACTGTGCTCAGCGTCGATGACAGCGTCGGCCGGCTGGTGGCGTTTTTGAAGGAGACCGGCCAGTACGACAACACGATCATCGTGTTCATGGGCGACAACGGACTGCTCGAGGGCGAGCACGGCATGGTCGACAAGCGCACGATGCACGAGGCGAGCATCCGCATCCCCATCATCGTTCGCGGACCGGGCCTGCCCAGGGGCAGGGTCATTGCTGGCCAGGTGCTCGCCATGGACACTGCGCCCAGCCTCCTCGACCTCTGCAACGCGCCTCCCCTCGAGACGATTCAAGGCCGCTCCTGGCGAAAACTCGCCAACGGCAACGACCCCGCGTGGCGCCGCGCGTGGTTCTACGAGTACAACTACGAAAAACAATTTCCGTACACGCCGAACATCCGTGGCATCCGCACCGACGAGTGGAAATACATCCGTTACCCGCATGGCGATGGCGCGCCCGACCGCCACCTCGACGAACTCTACCACCTCGCGACGGATCCCCGCGAGACCCGCAACCTCGCGCGCAGCGCGACGCATGCGGCGCTGCGCGCCAAACTCTCCGGGGAGCTCGCCGCGCTGCTCGCCGCCGAGGGCCTGACCCCCGACAAGGACACGATGCCACTCGATCAAGGCATCAAAACCGAACTGCCCGATCAGAAGATCCGCTGAGTGCCCGCAACTTCCAAATGAAATCTCTCCACCTCCCGCTGGTCTGGTTCGCCGTTTCAACCGCACTTGTCTCGAACGCAATCGCCGCCGCTTCCACGCCTCCCAACATCCTCTTCGCCATTGCGGACGACTGGGGCGTGCATGCCGGCGCGTACGGCACGAAATGGATGCGCACACCCCACTTCGATCGCGTTGCCCGCGACGGCATCCTGTTCAACAACGCCTACACGCCCAACGCCAAGTGCGCCCCCTCGCGCGCTTGCATCCTCACCGGCCGCAATTCGTGGCAACTCAAGGAAGCCGCCAACCACCTCTGTTACTTTCCCGCCGAATTCAAGGGCTGGGGCGAGGCCCTCGCGGAAAACGGCTGGACCGTCGGGCACACCACCAAGGGTTGGGGACCGGGCGTCGCCAAAGACGCCGCCGGCAGACCCCGCCAGATGACCGGCCAGGCCTTCAACGCCCGCACCGCCGAGCCCCCTGCTTCCGGCATCGGCCGGGCCGACTATGCCGCCAACTTCGACGACTTCCTCGACGCTGCGGCCAGGGACAGGCCGTGGGCGTTTTGGTACGGCGCCATCGAGCCGCATCGCGCCTACGAGTTCGGTTCCGGCGTAAAGAAAGGCGGCCATCAACTCGCCGAAATCGATCGCGTCCCCGCCTTCCTGCCGGACAACGAGACCGTCCGCCACGACCTGCTCGACTACGCCTTCGAGGTGGAACACTTCGATACCCACCTCGGCCGCATGCTCGCCGCCCTGGCGAAGCGCGGCCTGCTCGAGAACACGCTCGTGGTCGTCACCTCCGATCACGGCATGCCGTTTCCCCGCGGCAAAGGCGGCGCGTATGAATATTCCAACCACGTGCCGTTCGCCGCGATGTGGGCGCGGGGGATTGCGGGACGCGGACGCGTCGTCGACGACCACATCAGCTTCGTCGATCTCGCACCCACTTTCATCGAGCTCGCCGGCCTCCCGTGGGCGAAGACCGGCATGGCCGCGTCACCCGGACTGAGCCTGACGGATATTTTCCGCGCCAATCGCTCGGGCCAGGTCAATCCCGCGCGCGACCACGTGCTCATCGGCATGGAGCGCCACGACATCGGCCGCCCCAACGACGTCGGCTATCCCATCCGCGGCATCGTGCAAGCCGGCCTGCTTTACCTTGAAAACTTCGAGCCATCGCGCTGGCCGGCGTGCAACCCCGAGACCGGCTACCTCAACGTCGACGCCAGCCCGACGAAGTCGCTCATCCTCGACGCGCGCCGCCAGAACCCCACCGATCCGTTTTGGGCGCTCTGCTTCGGCCGGCGACCGGGAGTCGAGCTCTACAATCTCAAGACCGATCCCGACTGCGTGAAGAACCTTGCGACGCAAACCGCCGTGGCAAGGCAACGCGACGCGTTGAAAAATGCGATGTACGCGAGACTGCGGGCCGAGGGCGACCCGCGCATGTTCGGCCAGGGTGAAGTTTTCGACCGCTACCTGCACTCGAACGAAGGCCACCGCAATTTTTACGAACGCCACAGGAAGGGCGAAAAACTGAGCGCGGGCTGGGTGAAGCCCACGGACTTCGAGCCAGCCCCGCTCGACTGAAACATGCCCGAACCGCTGAAGAACTGGTTCAACCCCGCACGCTTTGCCGCGATCGGCGACCTGCTGGCGGAATTGCAGCCGGGATTCGATCGCCGCGAGTTCGTGCACCGCGCCACCACCGGGCTCGAACCGCTCTCGATCCTCGGGCGGATGCGGCAGGGCACGCTCGCCCTGCGCGCCACCCTGCCGCCACCGTACCGGGAGGCGCTGGCCGTGTTGCACCGGCTCGCGCCACGGATCGACCACCCGTTTGTCGGCATCATGCTGCCGGACTTTGTCGGCCAGTTCGGCCGCGATCACTTCGACGAGTCGATGGCTGCGTTGCACCACCTCACCCGGTTTTCCTCGGGAGAGCTGGCCATCCGCGAATTCCTGCGTCGCGATCTCCCCCGCACGCTCGCGGTGATGGAAGGCTGGTCGCGCGACGAAAATGAACACGTGCGCCGCCTCGCCAGCGAGGGCTGCCGCCCGCGCCTGCCGTGGTCCTTTCAACTCCCGGCGCTCATCGCCGACCCGTCGCCGGTCGCGCCCATCCTCGAAACTCTGCGCGCCGACCCGAGCCTGTACGTCCGCAAGTCGGTCGCCAACCATCTCAACGATATTTCCAAGGATCATCCCGCCTGGATGCTCGCGCGCCTCCGCGCGTGGGATCTGACGCATCCGCCCACCGCCTGGATCGCCAAACGCGCCGCACGCACCCTGCTCAAGGCCGGCGACGCCGGCGCCCTCGCCCTGTTTAATTTCACCGGCCGCGCGCGCGTGAAACTCGACGCCTTCAAATTGACGCCACGGCGGGTTAAACTCGGTCAGCGGATCGAGTTCAATTTCACGATTCGCTCACTGGCCACCCGGTCCCAACGCCTCGCCATCGACTACCTTGTGCACTACGTGAAAGCCCGCGGTGGCACCGCCCCGAAGGTCTTCAAGCTCCGCGAGCTCACGCTGGAGCCACGCACGAAGGTGGCGTTGACGAAAAGCCAGGTGATCCGCGACTTCACCACGCGGCGCCATCACCCCGGCCGGCACCGGGTGGAAATCCAGATCAACGGCGAGATTTGCGGCGGCGGCGACTTCGTTCTCGGGCGCGCGGGATGACTCGGGAAGAAGGACCGGACAATTATCCACCACCCAAACGCTCGCCCGCGAAACCCTCCCCGCACCGCCTCGGTGGAAATTCTGGCCTTCGCCGCCACCGCCCGGCAGGCTGCTCTCCGTGGCTGAATCTCCCGCGACCGACTCCTTCCCGCCGTCCATGGCTCTCCGCGATCCAACGGGCGAAGATCCGCGCACCCTCACCGCCCGGTACCACCTCGCGGCGCTGGCCACCTGCACCGATGATCCACTGGCGGCCCTGCGCACGATCCTCGATCTGCTTGTGACAACCTTCCGGGCCGACGACGGCTCGATCCGTCTGCTCAGTGCCGACACCGGCCACCTGGAAACCGTGGCCCTGCTCGGCGCCCGCGACCTCCACCAGGGCCCGGAAGCTCTCCTGCCGGGGCACGGCATCACGGGTTGGTGTGTGCTCAACCATCGCGCGTTGCTCGTGCCCGACGTCACGCTTGAACCGCGCTACATCGCCGTCCGGCCGGCCGCTCGCTGCGAAATGGCCGCCCCCATCATGAACGGAGAGCAGGTCATCGGCGTCCTGGATCTCGAGAGCGATCGCATCGGCGGTTTCAACGCCGCCGACCTCGCCCTGCTGGAGCAGCTCGCGGACGAGACGTCCCGGGTCATGCGCCGGCTCTGGGAACTCGGCCACCTCCGGGCCAAGAGCCGCCAGCTTGAGTCGCTCATCACCGCCGGCCAGTCAGTCGTGACCAAGCTGGAACCGCAGGAAGTCTTCGATACCCTCACGCGCGAGGCCCGCCACATGTTGCGCGCCCGGGCCTGCGCGTTATATCTCCACGATCCCGTCCGACGCACCGTCCGGTGCGCCTCGTTCACGAGCACCCAGAGCACCACTCCGCCCGTCGGCGAGTTCGATCTCGAATCCTGCCTCGTCGCCTCCCCCATCCACACGCGACGCCAGATCTGGTTTTCCGAAATCCAGTCGCCGGAATTCCGCGAACTGCCCGACCTGCCCGCCGATCCCGCGCTGCGCTCGATGCTGGCCACCCCGATGATTTTTGAGGGCGAGGTGCTCGGCGTCGTCGCGGTCTTCACCAACCAGCTGCACCGTTTTGACAACGACGAGAAGCGCCTCTGCGACGCGCTCGCGAGCCTCGCCGCGGTCGCACTGCAAAATGCCCGCCTCTACGCCCGCGTTTTCCAAAGCGAGGACGTGCTCCGGAAAAACGAAAGACTCACCACCCTCGGGCTCCTCGCCGCTGAAATCGCCCACGAGATTCGCAATCCCCTCACCGTCCTCAAACTCCTCCACGGCGGCTTGGGCGTCGATTTCCCGGCTGGCGATCCCCGGCACACCGACCAGCGGGTCATCGGCGAAAAACTCGACCAGCTCGAAGCGATTGTAACCCGCGTCCTCGGTTTCGCCCAGGCTCCCTCCAGCCTGCACTCGCGCTGGTCACTCGCCGATATCATCGAGGACACGCTCGCCCTGGTGCGTCTAAAGCTGGCGCAACACAAGGTGAGTGTCTGCGTCACCGCGCCGCCACGCCCGCTCTTCGTCGAAGTCAGCAAGGGCCAGATTCAGCAGGTGCTGCTCAACCTGCTCCTCAATGCCACCCACGCGATGCCCGACGGCGGAACGGTCCAGCTCTCGATCACCACCGGGGATCGCTCCGGACTGCCTCAGGCCGTGATCGACCTGGCCGACACCGGCACCGGGGTTCCTGACGCGATTCGCGACCGCATCTTCGATTCGTTTCTCTCCGGTCGCCCGGATGGCACCGGGCTTGGCCTCGCCATCGCCAAGCGCATCCTGCTGAGCCACCACGGCGACATCGTCCTGCTCGCGTCCGGCCCCGACGGCACGACCATGCGCGTCACGCTGCCGCTCGCCCGCTAGCCCCATGACGACCAGCCTCGATCCCGCCGCCCGGCGCGCCCGCCAGAAGCGCACCATCACGATCCTCGCCGTCGCGCTCATCGTCGGCGGCATAACGGTGATGCTGGCACTGGGACGCCTGCCGCTGCCCCTGCGTCTGTTGGTCGGCCTCGGCGACGTCATCGCGGGCGGTGTGCTGCTGGTGCTGGTCCGGCAGAAGTTCCAGTAGCCGACTGCCGACCTACACCACGCGGAAAATCGTCGCGAAAGTGCGGGACGTGGCGATTCGGCCGCACCGAAAGATCTGGCCTCCAAGCGAACTGCAATGCGCAACTGTCAGACGCCGTTGGTGTGCCCCCTGAAAATCCGGTTTCCTATTAAAACAAGGTGGTTGCTCATCACGCACCAGACCGGACGAGCAGACGGCTTTTCCCCGAGACTGCGCTCGGGAAAAATGGCGCGCTGCGCGCAGCCCGTGACCAAGCCTCGAAGAATTGAAACGCGGAGGACGCGGAGAGCGCGGAGTTAAAAGGCTCATTCTCCGCGCGCTCCGCGTTTAACTCTGTCCGTGGCATTACGACAAACATTTTGGTCTCTACGTTCGAATAGTCGGACAAGGTCAGTAGCGGGTGGAAAAACCGATGGCGTCTGCATGCCCGCTACTCGATGCTCGCTACCGGCGTGTCGGATAGCCCTTCGGATCACTCTACTTAGTCGGCGCCCTTCGCTTCAGCTCGTCGAACCAATTCAGCACGATCTGAATCTGCGGAGCCCCCGCTGCTCCGGACTGAGTGACTCGGCTGGGGTCGATCATGCCGAGGAAGCGCTGGCCGTCGCGGCTGATGTCGTAACCCCGCACAATCGAAGGCGCGAAACCGGCGAACGGCCGCGGGATCACGACCGGCTCGCCAAAGCTGAAGGCCGGCTGCGTGGAAATGCTGACGACATGGTGCGACCCGCCCGCCCCGGGGCTGAAGAACAACTCCTTCCCATCCGGCGACCACATTGGACTGGAACCGGCACCGTCATTCTTCGAAATCTGGTACTTGGCGCCGGTCGGCGGAAAGGGTTGGACGAATACTGCCTGCGATGTCCGGCCGTCACTGGAGGCGTAGGCCACCCACTTGCCGTCGGGAGAAAACACCGCGCTCGTCAACGTGTACGTCGGCGACACGACCGCATCGAACCGCTCGGCCTTCTTGTCCTCCAACGACAACACCCAGAGGGCCAACATCGAGTCCTTGCTGGCGCTATACAGCAGCCGCGTTCCGTCAGGTGACCAGGCCTCCGGAATGTAAGCCGTCCCCTCCGTGGCGGTCGCCAACCGCTCGGCCGCGCCGGCTCCATCCGCCCGCTGCCAGAAAATCCCCAGATCCTTCTCACGGTCCGACTGGAAGGTCACCCGCTGGCTGTCCGCCGACCAGACCGGGAAACGATTGTTGCCCTGCCCGTCGAGCGTCAGTCGCCGCACCGCGCTCGTGCCCGACAGGTCGTAAATCCAGATCGTGCCTCCCTCGCTGCCGAACGCGATTCGCTTGCCGTCCGGCGAGAGCCGGGGCGCCTCATACGGGCCCGGCGGAACTTTCAGCATCTCGGCCGCGCCTTTGCGATCGAAGAACCCGAGGCTGAATTTCGTGCCCGCATTCGAAACCGGGCCGGAGCGGTAGATCAGCGTGCCGGTCGCTGAAACACTGAAATGAGCGGCGCCATTACTGGAAGAACTGGTCCGGCTGACGCCTTCGACGACCGGCGCGGGTCCGCCGGTCGTTGCCAGCCGCCCGGGATCGAACGGCACGGCGAAGACCACGCCCTCTTTGGCATACACCAAGTGGCCGGTCGGCAGATACCGCGCATCGCTTCCGCCTTCGATCAGAATCTTCCGCTCGCCGGACTTCACGGGCTGGGCGACAATTTGTGCCTTGTCCCAGCGATCGAACCCCATGCCGGTCGCGAGCGTGAACAGCACGGTCTGACCGTCGGGCAGCAACTGCGGGCCGTGCACCCCCTCGCCGGCCTTGACCTTGAGGAGCGTTTCCGGTGCACCGCCGTTCGGCGAAACCCGCATGATCCCTTGGGTGCCCTGGCCAACGACGATGCCTTCTGGTCCCCAACTTATGCCATTGGGAGGGGCAGCCTTGCAGAGCGTGACGGCCGCGCCGCCGGTCACACCGATCCGCTTGAGCGTTTGATCGCCCTGCGCATAGAAGGCGATCGAGAGGCCGTCTGGCGAGAAGACCGGGACTTGGATACCTCCCACCATTTCGGTCCCCGGAATCGGCCTGGGTTGGAGTTCCGACATCAATCGCAGGTAAAGCCGATCGTTAGCTATGTAGACCATCTGAGTGCCGTCGGGCGAAATGGCGAGAAAATGACGGTTGGTGGTCGTGAGCTGCTGTCCTTCCGGAAGCGGGAAGGTGAATCGCGTCAACGGCTGGGCCGGCGGCCCAGGTTTGAGCTTCCAGCCCGTGACGCCGCTGATGAGCGCCGTGGCCACGATCGCCACGAGCACGACAGGAACCAGGGTTTTCCACCCGAGCGACCGCTCGCTTGCACCGATCGCCGGCGCGGTCGCGGCGGCCGCGGCCTGCGTCGCGCCCGACCCCGACGATCCCGCCACTGCTTCGAGCGCGAACGCCAGATCGCCGGCCGAGCGGAACCGCGCCGCGATGTTCTTCTCCAGGCAGCGATCGACGAGCCGCAGGAGGCCCGGTGAAATCTGGCGGTCGACGAAGGGTTCATCCGGCGGGTCTCTCTCGAGGATGGCCGTGAGCGTGTCGGCGGGCGTCGCGCCGGCAAACGCCCGCTGGCCCGACAGCATCTCATAGAGTATCGCGCCGAAGGAAAAAATATCGCTCCGCTCGTCGGCCGGCAGCCCGCGCACCTGCTCGGGCGACATGTAGCCCACGGTGCCGAGCAGCAGGCCCGGCTGCGTGTTGGTGCCGGTCGCGGGCAAACGGCCCGCGAGCGCGGACTCGGTTTCGGCCAGCTTGGCGAGCCCGAAGTCGAGAATCTTCACCTGCCCGTCGCGGGTGATGAAGACGTTTTGCGGCTTCAGATCGCGATGCACGATTCCCTTGTCGTGCGCCGCGGCCAGCCCGCGCGCGAGCTGGACAGCGTAGTCGTTCGCCTTGCGCACCGACAGGCCGCGCGATCGATCCGACACCGGACCTTGAATCATGGACTCCTGCAACGCGTGGGCGTCGCGCGGCCTTTCGCCCGATCGGGTCGGTTTTGGCGGGCTTCCAGCGCCGGAACCCTGGGACTGGAGCCGGGAAGCCAAAGTCAGAGACGTCGGACCGGCCGCCACCCCCTCCGTCGCCAAGCCGATGGAGGGCAAGCGGGCGATGCGCTCCGCCAGGGTCTCGCCCTCGAGCAGCTCCGAGACGATGAAGGGCACGCCCTGATCGGCGCCCACGTCGTAGACGGTGAGAATGTTCGGATGGTTGAGGGCGGCCGTCGCGCGAGCCTCCTGCTCGAAGCGGCGCAGCCGGTCGGCATCGGCGGCGAGCTGCGACGGCAGCACCTTGACCGCGACGGTCCGCTCGAGGCGCGTGTCGTTCGCCTTGAAGACCTCGCCCATGCCGCCCGCGCCGATGAGCGCGACGAGCTCGTACGGCCCGAGCCGCGAGCCGACGGTAACCTTGCGTGGAACGGGTGCTCTTGCCGGCGGAAGTCCACCCATTCTCGCGGCCTCGCTGGGTTGCGACTTCGCGGCCGGTTGAACGCCTTGGTCAGGAGAAACCGCGGCCGGCCTGCCCTCCGTAGGCCTGGCGAAGGAGGGCGGCGGTTCCAGCGGAGCCGGGGGCTGGCCACTCAGACCGGCGACGTCGCCGGTGCGCGGCATCGCGACGCCGGCCAGCGACCCGCCGGCCGACGGGTTGAGCAGCCGGTCAATCGAAGCCGCGAGTTGGTCGACGCGCGGCTCGAGCGGCGGCGGGAAGGCATCCATCCAATGATGCCGCGCCAGATAGAGCTGGAGCGAGCGCCCGGGCTGCACGTCCTCGATCCGGAACGCGATGATCGGTATGCCCTCGGCGAAGGCCCGATTCACCTCGTTCTTGACGTACGACGACTCGTTGGCGTGCGCCGAGAGAATCAGCAGGAAAACGCGCGACCCCTCGATGGCGTCGAGGATGGCTTCGTCCCACATGACGCCGGCACTGACGTTGCGGGGCGCGATCCAACAGCGCGCGCCGCGCTGTTCCAGGAGGTCGCAGACCTGCGTGGCGACCGCGTGGTCTTCAGTTGCGTGGCTGATGAAAACATCTCGTGCCATGGGTTATTTCGGTTTGGGGTTCTGGCGCGGATTGCGAATCGAAAATGCGTCCGCGCCCTCTTGGCGTCAAGGGTCGGCCGAACCGACCTCGAGCCGCCGCCGCTCCTGCGCATCTTTGGTTGCGGCCCACTCGGTTCCCTCCAATCACTTTCACGCTCCTCCATGCACCTCACCCATCTCGCCTGCACCCTCTGCCAAAAGCCCCACGACGCCGCCCTCCCGCAAAATGTCAGCAGCTGTTGCGGCAAACCGCTCTTCGCCCATTACGACCTCGTGGCCGCGGCGCGCACGCTGACGAAAGCGGCGCTGCGCACCCGTGAAAAATCCCTCTGGCGCTACCGCGAGGTGCTCCCGGTCCGCGATGCCGCCGACATCGTGACGCTCGGCGAGGGATTCACTCCCCTCCTCCCGGCCCCGCGTCTCGGCGCGCCGCACGGCCTTTCCCGGCTCTTTATCAAGGATGAGGCGCAGAATCCCACGGGCAGCTTCAAGGCGCGCGGCATGACGACCGCCGTGTCGATGGCGAAACAGTTCGGCTTGAAAAAACTCGCGGTCCCCTCGGCCGGCAACGCCGCCGGCGCCCTCGCCGCGTACGCCGCCCGCGCCGGGATGGAGGCGCACATCTTCATGCCCCGCGACACGCCCCGCGCCAACATCATCGAGTGCGAACAGATGGGCGCGCACGTCACGCTCATCGCCGGCCTCATCACCGACTGCGGCGCCGAAGTCGCGAAGCGCAAGGCCGCGGAGGGCTGGTTCGACGTTTCCACGCTCAAGGAACCGTACCGCGCCGAAGGCAAGAAGACCCTGGGCTACGAACTCGCCGAGCAGCTCGACTGGCGGCTGCCCGACGTCATCCTCTATCCCACCGGCGGTGGCCCGGGACTGATCGGCGTGTGGAAGGCGTTCGATGAAATGGAAAAACTCGGATGGATCGGCCGCGAAAGACCGCGCATGTTCACCGTGCAGGCCGCCGGCTGCCAGCCGATCGTCCGCGCGTTCGAGCGTGGGGATCAATTCGCCGCGGAGCATCTCGGCGCACAAACCAAAGCCTCCGGCCTCCGTGTGCCGAAGGCGATCGGTGACTTCATCATGCTCGATGCATTGCGACGCAGCGGCGGCGGCGCGCTGGCCGTCAGCGACGAGGAGATGATCTCCTGCACGCGGGAGCTCGGCGCGGCCGAAGGCGTTTTCCCCGCACCCGAGGGGGCCGCGTGCTACGCCGCGCTCAAGACTCTCCTCGCCGCTGGAAAAGTCCGGCCGCAAGAGACCGTCGTGCTTTTCAATACCAGCACCGGCCTGAAATACCTCGAGTGTTACGCAGGAAGCTGAATGCCGCAGTTGAACCACAAAGGTCGAGCGGGGCTGACGCCGCAACCCTCCGCCGGCGGGCAGGCCAAACGAATTGATCGAGAGCGCTGAGGGTGGAACCGCTAATGAGTTTCGCCAAGGGGCGAAACTTGGACCCCCCCTCCGGCTCATCGCCTCCGGTGGCAGATTGTGGGGTCTGCTCATCGCAAACCGGAAAGTTCGCGATGAGCGAACCTCAAAAACTTGCCGCGAAGGCGATGAGCCGAAGCTCTCTTTGAAGATTTCATCAATTGATGAAATCCAATTAGCGGTAATCCGCCTGGATCATCGCTTGAAGTTCCTCGCAGCGTAACAAGAAATGTGAACCGTGTATTACAGAGCGAAAACTCGCTCCTTTGCTCGGTGGCCACTATGGCTGGGTGCCGTGTCCTCGGTGGCTCCTGCCCTGGCTTGATTCAGAGGTGAATCTTCCAGGCATATTAGTAACTAGTGTGCCGACCGCAAAGTAGCGTGACAAGTAGCGGCGAGCGCCAGCGAGTGGAGCGCGCCGGTGGTCCACTCGCTGGCGCTCGCAGCTGCACGTCACGAAAATTATTGGTCGCGCCACTAGAGTCCGGATTTCAGCCACTCGCCATACGCCGACTCCAGCGTGGCCGACGTCCACGCGCCTGGGCGGAACGCGACGCGGTAGTTGAGACTCCACTGGCCACCCGCCGGGATCTGCCGCGGCTTGGGGGCCAAGATGGCCGCGCACATGAAGCGCATCACCCCCTGGTTGATCAAATACCAGGGCGCGGCTTCGCCGGCGTTTTTCGGGTCGCTGAAAAACGCCACGGCACCGACGTTGCGTCCCTCATGGGAAAGACTGGCGGCGACCGCGGGAGCGCTGGGGCGGCTGCGGCCGTTCACGAACTCCGTGATCGGGCCGGCGGTCGAAAGAAAATCGGTCACCAGCGGCGCGCCGGCCAGGCGGATGCTGAGCCCGGCATAGCCGCCGTTGACCTGTCCTTTGGGCTCGCCGGGCATCGCGGTGCGGTCCAGCAAAGCGCCCTCGGCGCCAGCCGTGAAACGCGCGCGCCAGTCAATCGTGTATCTCCCGTCAACCTGCGGAGCGGAGACGCGCAGTTCGCGTTGCTCGGACAGGTCCAGCTTGCCCGCGAGCGACACGTAGGTCACGTCGAGCTTGATCGTCGCGCTGCCATCCGGCCGGGTTTCGATGGCGGGATCGCTCCAACGGGTCTTGCCGCTCGTGGCGGTTTCCTCCCAGTAATTCGACCCGTTGATGTATTTCCAAGCGAACCAGAGGGCGTAGTGGTGCGGGTGATCCGCGGGACGAAATTCGGACAGGCTCGGGCCTCCGGCCACCGCAACGGGATCGAAAAACGGTTTGCCCTTCGTGGGATCAAAGGAGAACCGCCAGATCGTCTGGTCACCGGAGCGCCAGGCGAGCGTCGTCTCATCGCGCCGCCACTCGGCGTGCGCAATGGACGCCGTCAGCATGGTCGCCGCGGCCATCCCCGCCATCCACCGCTGTCTGCCTCGCCAGGTTTTCACAAGGTGCGTGACGTCTGCGCCAGCCGCAACGCGCCATAGGGCGCGCGTTCCGGGCGTGTGAGCAGGGAGTTGGCCTCGGCGTCGTCGACGAAACGCCCGGCACTCGCATTCCACGTGAGCGGACGACGGAGCTTCATCGCGATCCAACTCAGGAGGCACGCGGTGTTGGCGTGGTGTGCCACCGGCGCGGGGGTCAGCGGCGTCGCGCGCGACCGCACGCACTCGAGCCAGTTGCGGTGGTGGGACGTGCTGTGCGGGAACTGCACCGTGACACCGCGGGGATCGAGCAACCGTACGTCGCTCGCGTCGAGCGGCTTCATCCCGGTCGGCCGCGAGGCGGGATCGCTCGCGGTCGCCCCCTCGGCATCGCGCGAGACAAAAATCCAGCCTTCGTCGCCGATGAACTTGACGCCGTTGGGCTGCAGGTCCGAGACGACCAGGCGAACGCCGCCCGGATAGTCCAGCTCGACGTGGTAAGCGCCGTGGACATTCCAGATCCGATTGGTGGGAAACTCGCCGCGACCCTCGATCTTGAACGGAGCGCCCAACTCCATGTTCATGCCCCAATGCGCGGTGTCGAAGTGGTGCGCGCCCCAGCCCGTGATCATCCCCAGGCAGCAGGATTCATGGCGCAGCCAGCCCGGGCGCGAGGCGAGGTCGGGCTCGCCGGCGGCGTTGATCTTCTGCGAATGCACGCGCTGCTCCGTGTAATAAACATCCGGCGTCGGCCCGAGCCACCGCTCGTAATCGAGGTGGGCCGGCACGGGTTGCGGTGGATCGTCGGGCGCGGTTGGATCGGTCGGCAGGCCAATTTCCACGCGCGTCAGCCGCCCGACGCGACCGCTGCGGACAAATTCGCAGGCCTGGCGGAATTGTTCGTTCGGGCCCCACGAGCGCTGCTGACTGCCAACCTGAAAGATCCGCCCGCTCCGCGTCACCTCGGCCAGGAGCAAGACACCCTCGGCCTGCGTCATCGTGAACGGCTTTTGCAGGTAGACGTCTTTGCCGGCGCGGACGGTCGCGAAGGCAATCTCGGCGTGCCAGTGATCGGGCACGCTGATGACCACGGCGTCGATATCCGCGCGTGCGAGCAGTTCGCGGTAGTCCTCAAAAGCGGTCAGCTCCGGAGCGGTCCGCTGTGCCTCGCGGTAGAACTTCGCGACAAGCGCCTGGGCGGCAGCGAGGCGAAGCGAGTCGACGTCGCACACCGCGACGAGGTCCGCGAGCCCCGAGTGGAAAACGCCCGGCAGGTCATGCGCCGAGGCAATCCGCCCGCAGCCAATTTGCCCGACGCGAATGCGGTTGCTGGGTGCCTCCGCGCCCAGCAGGCGGGGCGAGACGATTAGCGGGCTGAACGACGCGGCGGAGGCGGAGGAGTGCTTTCCCATGAAGAATCGGAATCAAAGAATCCGTATCTGATTTCGAGCGAATCCGCCCGCCCTTTTTTTGCGACAAGAATGCCGCCCCATGACGGTGTCAGCTATCGCGCTCGCGATTTGGCCTGCAAAGGGATGAACGATCAAGAGCTGTGCGCGCACCATTACCTCCACAACGCCACCCTCGTGGGCGAGACGCTGCGCTACGTGGCCGTGGCCCCCGACGGCCGCTGGCTCGCCCTGCTCGGCTGGGCCAGCCCCGCGCTGCACCTGCGCCCACGCGATCGCTGGCTCGGCTGGTCCGAGCCCCAGCGCGCTGCGCGGTT
>SXGU01173496.1_pt1 | contig 45606 bp, 34 predicted proteins | sample 3174531 | NCBI WGS metagenome assembly SXGU01 (sample SAMN11356863, study PRJNA531348) | freshwater metagenome | isolation source: freshwater sample F1-140 | place: China: Fuxian Lake, Yuxi | collected 2017-12-25 | reverse complement strand
TGCTGTAGGTCGCGGTCGAGGAGGCTTTGCGACGAGGCCCGACGAGCGCTGCGTGAGGCGTTGGGCGTGTCGTAGGTCGCGGTCGAGGAGGCTTTGCGACGAGGCCCGACGAGCGCTGCGTGAGGCGTTGGGCGTGTCGTAGGTCGCGGTCGAGGAGGCTTTGCGACGAGGCCCGACGGCCAGACACCAATGCGGTTCTGCGAAGCCGCGCGGCGCAAGCGAGAATCGCGTGTGCCGGAGTTCGTCGGGCCTCGTCGCAAAGCCTCCTCGACCACGACCTACGATACGACGATAGGCGTTCCGGTCGTTCGGCCGTGTCGGGTGTGGTTAGCTCGCTGTTTTGCAGCAGGGCGATGTTGCGTTGCCTGAGCTTCTGCCAGCACGTGCGTCGCGAGGAAGGCTGTTCCAGCACCGCTTTCGGTGCCGTGAGCCTTGCACGCCACAGGTTAAGAAGTAGCCACACCCGGCACGGTCGAACGGTCGGAACGCGAATTCAGTTCTTCTTTGGGCCGCCCGGACCGTCTTTCTTCCCGCCTGGTCCGCTGTCTTTCTTCCCGCCCGGCCCAAATCCGCCGCCGAACGGTGGGCGACCAGCCGGTCCGCCGAATCCGCCGCCCGGTCCGCCGGGGGGAAACCCGAAGCCGGGGAGGAGCTGCGCGACAGCCTTGTTCGCTTGCTCCACGGCGTAGTTGTCGTTCAGGGCCTTGCACACGGTTGCCAAAGCTCCGTAAGTCATCGCCAAATACTCGTGAGCGGGCCGGGGCAGGCCATCCAGTTTCTCCCCGATTTTGACAAACGGGCGCAGTTCTTCGGCCGACTTCTCCAGCGTCTTGCGCGCGGTCCGGTAGTCGCCTCGCTCGGAGAGAACCCACGCGAGTCGGAGCCGGACCAGCGCGAGTTCGAGGTGCCCGTGCGGCGGCCGTTGGCCCACGGGAACGGAGGCGAACGCGGTCGCCGCGTCGCCGTAGGCGGTTGCGGCACCGACGCGGTCTTTCGCTTGCTCGCGCAACCAGCCGAGGCGGAACTGCACCGAGCCGCCGAGCCAGGTGTTGCCACGTGCGAGTTCGGCGGCGCGGCGGAAGGGAAGTTCGCGGTCCGCTGGGAATGCTTCCGGTGGCGCGGTCAGGTACGCGAGGACAAGTTCGGTCCGCATCTCGTTGTCGTTCGGGGTCGTCTCCACCAGCGGTCCGAGGAGCGCGACGGCGCGGTTGAACGCGGCGACCGCTTTTTCGGGTCGTTTGAGCCACACGTTTGCCTCGCACACGCGACGCGATGCCTTCGCCGCTTCAAACTGGACCTGCTGGTTCGGCGCGTTCTGCTCGGCAAACTTGTCGTAAAACGCGAGGACCGCTTCGAGGATCGCTGCCTTGCCCGAAGCGAGTTCGGTGCCCGGACCGGGTGGCGTGCCCACCGGATTGGGGCCGCCCGGCCCGCGCGGGGGCGTCGGCCCACCGAACCCCGGCTGCCCGCTCCCGCCAGCGACCTCGAACACCTCCTCGAACGTTTCCAGCGACAGTTTCAGGTTCGCCTCCAGCCGGCTCGACAGTTCGCGGGCCTCGTTCGTCGCGCGGTCCGCATCGGCCTTCGCCACCTCCGCGGCGCGTTTTGCGTTCTCGGCGTCCTTGCGCCGGTCCTCTTCACGCGCGAAACCCGCCTCGGCGTCCTTGCGCCGGTCCTCTTCACGCGCGAAACCCACCCACCCCGTGACCGCCGCGAGAACGAGAGCCGCGGCCGTGCTGAACGCGAGCGACGCGATCGCCGGGTTCCGCCGGCACGTGCGCCACGCCCGCGACAGCATTGTCGTACGCCGTGCCTTGATGGGCCGGTCGTCGAGGAACGCTTCGAGGTCGTGGGCCAGGTCGTGCGCGCTCGCATACCGGGCCGACGGCTCGCGCGCCATCGCTTTCAGCACGATTGTTTCCAGATCGCGCGGGATGTTCGGGTTCAGCGCCCGCGGCGCGGGCGGGTCCGCGTCGGCCAGTTTCTTGATGAGCCTGGCCGGGCTGTCGGCACTGTAAGGTGGTTCGAGCGTGAGCAGTTCGTAGAGCGTCGCGCCGAGACCGTACACGTCCGATCGCGGGTCGGCGGTTCCCGTGAGGCACTCGGGCGGAAGGTACTGGAGCGTGCCGAGGATGTCGCCGGTTGCCGTGAGACCTTCCGTGTTCATCATCTTCGCGAGGCCGAAGTCGGTGACCCAGACAATTTCGCCGTCGAGGATGAGGTTGGCCGGTTTCACGTCGCGGTGAAGGACGCCTTGCTTGTGCGCGTACCGGATCGCGTCCGCGGCCTGAAGCCCGATCTCCGCGACGAACTGCCAGTTACCGAACTCCGGGCCCGTGAGTTCCGACTCGGCCGCTTCAAACGGCGGAGGCGTGTTCGCGGGCTTCGTGTCCGGGCGGAGCGCGAGCGTCTCGTCCTTCGCCTGATCACCCTTGCGCAGCCGCTTGCGCCACTGCCGCACGAGTGAGTGAAGCCCGATGCCGGGTATGAGTTGCATCACGTAGTACGGCAGCCCGTCCTGCTCGCCGACGCCGAACACCGGGACGATGTTGGTGTGGTGGAGTTTCGCAGCGGCCTGCGCTTCGCGCACGAACCGCTCGCGCTGGGTCGGGTCGAGTTGTGCATGGCGTGCAAGCACCTTGAGCGCAACGGGTCGGCCGAGCGATTCCTGCACCGCCTCGAAGACAACTCCCATTCCGCCGCGACCGAGTTCGCGCACGATGCGAAAGTCGCCAAGCCGGTCCGGAAGCGATTTGTCCGCGGTAGCCGGCGCCCGGAACCGCTTGAGCAACTCCATCTGCGCGACAGCGGGCAGCAGTTCCTTGAGTTGCTCCGCGTGTTCGGGGTGCGCCGCGGCGTAGACGTTCACGGAGGGGTGCTCGCCGCGACGCAGCAGGTCGGCGAACTCTTCGGCCAGCACATCTACCGGGTCGCGGTCGTCGGAGTGCATGGAGGTTGCCTTCTCTTCACCCCGAAGGGGTGGGACAATGTAGCCTGGGGCAACGCCCCAAGTTCGCAGTATCACTGTTTTCCAGGCTGAAGGCCCGGGACAGCGAGCGTGTCGCAGACCTTCAGCCTGCCGATCCTTGTGGACCGCGTCCTGGGGCGTTGCCCCAGGCTACGTTATCCCACCCCTTTCGGGGTGAAATCCGAGAAAGTCACCCACCAAACCCCGGGATCGTTTCGAGGATCTGCTTCAGGCGGGCCAGCGCCCGCACGTAGCGCTTGCTCGCGGCGGCGGGTTGCACGCCCAACAGCGCCGCGGTTTCGGCGTTGCTCAGTTCCTCAAAGTGCCGCAGCGCGAGCACCTCGCGGTCGAGCGAGTCCATGCTGTTGAGCGCCTCTTCCAGACGAACGAACGATTCCGTGCGTGCCGCCGCGTGACTGGGGCTGCTGCCGGCGCCGAGCAGACATGCCGCGAGACACGCCGAGTCCGCAGTCGTCGCGCCGCGGTCAATCGAGACTTCTTGCCCCACATCTCGCTTCTGCGCGAGGTGTTCGCGGTGAACGTCCACGAGTCGCTGCCCGACAATCAGCCGCAGCCACCCGAAAAACGGTTGGTCTGGCTTCTCGAAGTAGTGCTCGATGCGCTTCAGCGCGTCGATGTACGCCTCTTGAAGCACGTCCGATGGCGACACGCGGCCCGCGAGTCGATGGTCGAGCCGGAGTTGCACCATACGGCGCAGTTTGTCGCGGTGCCGTGCGAAGAGTTCCGCCAGCGCCGGCTGGTCACCGGCCCGCACTCGCTCCAACAATTCCGCGATTTCTCGTTCCGCTTCGACGGCCATCGTGCTCCCCGTATCCGTACCCTAAGAGGATAAACGGAACGACACCGCCCACCGCGACCGCAGTGGATGAGTCATGAAAACCGTCTGAGCAGGGTCGCGGTTGCGGAAGGATACCGTTTCCCATTATGACAGAGAACACGATGCGATGGGCGTTTGTTTCGCCCGTGTCGAACCTCTCCACATTGCGGAGGAACGCGAAATGTTCTGGGTAACGAAGGTGCTAATCCCGGCGCTGCTCGTGCTGGGTGCGGGAACGGCGGTAGTGATGGCCGAAGCGGACGGCAACCAACCGCCGTTCGGGAGGTTCCAGCCCGGCAAGGGCGACGACAAGAAGCCGGAGGACAGGAAGAAGGACGACAAGAAGGTTGAAGAGAAGAAGGGTCAACCGGGCGACAGGAAGGGTCAACCGGGCAGCGAGAAGGGGCAGCCGGGTGACAAGAGAGGTCCGGGACCGAAGCCCGACGCGACGGTTGACGCGTGGGTCAAGACGCTGATCGAGAAAATCACTGACCCACACGACACGGTGCGAGAGAGCGCCCGCGGCGCGCTGGTGGGCGTTGGCCCGGCGGCACTGCCGGCGCTTCAGAGACTCGCCGAAGGTGACGACTCGGCGAAGGCGATCGCGGCCCGCAAACTGATCAACGCGATCACGCGCGGCGGTCCGCAGGGCGGTCCGGGTCAACCCGGTCAGCCGGGCGGCAACCGGCCAGGCGGTGGTGGCGGTCCCGGCGGACCGGGCATGGGTCCGATGGGTGGTCCGGGGTTCCCTGGGCCGGGCGGAATGGGTCCGATGGGTCCGGGTGGCGGGTTCCCTGGCGGTCAACCCGGCATGAACCCAGGTGGCGGTGGTCGCGGCGGGTTCCCCGGCGGTCAACCGGGCATGAATCCGGGTGGCGGCGGGCGCGGCGGCTTCGGCGGCTTCGGTGGTTGGCGCGGCGGGCGCGAGGCGAGCGACATCGAGGTCGCACCAATGCCGCGCAACGCACGCTGAATGTGCGTCTGGGTTGAGTGCAAAAAGCCGCTTGCGGCTTCGCGAGTCGCGCCGGTGGTGCCACTCGCGAAGCCGCAAGCGGCTCGTTACTTCGTCAACTCCTCAAACGTCTTGTTCAGGATGGGGTACTTCTTCCAGTCCTTGTAGTCGAAGTGCCACCACTCCTCTTCGTACACGCTGAAGCCTTCCGCCTGCATCGCGGAGCGGAGCAGGTCGCGGTGCCAGCGCTGACGCGACGTGCCGCCCATGTAGTCCGGGAACGAGCGGTCGGAGAACTCGTCGTAGCCGCTCACCGTCTCGATGACCTTGCCGGTCTTCAGGTCGTACAGCGTGAGATCGACCGCACACCCGCGATTGTGACGCGATCCCTTCGACGGGTCCGCGACGAAGTTGTGGAACTTGTCCGGGGTCGCGTCCCAGAACATCTTCGTGACGTGCCACGGTCGGTACGCGTCGAACACAAGTAAGCCGCAGCCTTGCGCCTTCAGGTTCTTGTGAACGCGCGCAAGTGCTTCGGCCGCAGGGCGCTGCATGTACGCCTTCGCGCTCGTGTAGAACGGCGTGTCGAGGAAGTTGTTGCGTGTCGCATAACGAATGTCGAACTTCACGCCGTCGATGGTCGCGAGATCGACCAGGTCCGGCTTCAGGAACTCGCCTTTCTCTTCCGGCGGCCTCGCGGCCAGCGCACCTTTGCGAATCTCTTCGATGGCCTTCACCGGCTTGATCTTGAACGTCTCGCCATTCTCGCCGTCGATCTTGCGGCGATCCATCGGCACGCTCGCGGCCACCACTTTGGTAGCGCGCCCGGTCTTGTCGCGTGTGAATACCAGCTTCTCGCCGTGGTACATTCCGCCGTTCTTCGGGAACGCGAACACGTTCTCGCTTTCCTCCGTGAGTACGTCGATCTCGGTGTGTTCGATGAGCGCGTGCAGCTTGCCGTTGCGCTCGTAGACGATGAGCGGCAGGTGTTCGTAGCCGTACTCACCGATCAGCCCCTTGTACTTCGCGGGCGCGTCGGCCGGCGGCGTGAGCGACGGCTTTTCCTTCGTCTGGACGAAACATGCCACGACGATATCGTTGCCGTCTCGCACAAATCCGCTGCCCGTCGCCAAAGCGTCGTCGAGAACGTAGAGGGTGCCCTGCTTGCGGACACGCACGCGGTCGAGGCGATCCGACGACTCGAAGTACATGTTGCCGAAGCTTTCGGTAATCTCAATGGTCGCGCTGCCCCGATAGCGCCCGGTGAGCGCGCGAATCGCGTCCGCTGTCAGCGGTTCGGTCGTCTCGATCGTCGGCAGTGGCTTGCCGGCTTTGGCCGCCAGCATCTGCCGCAGCGCGTCGTTCGCGATGCGCCCGGTGACCGCGTTCGACACGTCGCGTGACGACACCACGATCACGCCGAGCTTCTCGCCCGGCAGCGCGACGAAGCTGGTCGCGAACCCGTAGATCGCGCCGCCGTGCCCGACGCGCTGCTTGCCGTCCATCTCGCCCACGGAGAAGCCGAGGCCGAACCCGCTCCTCTCACCCTTCTTCGCGAACTGCGGCTTGAACATCTCCGCGAGCGTGTCGGCCTTCAGGAACTGCTCGTCGCCGATCTTGCCGCCCGCGAACAGACACGACTGGAACTTCGCGAGGTCGAGTACCGTCGAGTACATGCAACCGGGCGGGGCCATTCCTAACTCGAACGTCGGGGCCGGGAACTCCTTGCCGTGATACGTCCACATCACCGCGTCCGCGAGCCGCTTCTTCACTTCGGGTGTCGGCACGAACGAACTCGACTTCATGCCGAGCGCGTCAACGACACGACGCTGAACGTACTTCTCGAACTTCTCCTTCTGCGAGACTTCGAGGGCGTACCCAACAACGCCGATCGCGGCGTTGGAATACTTGATGCGCGACTCCGGCGGGTAGATGAGACCGATCCCGTTCAGGCTCTCGATGCTCTTCGCGAGCGTCGGTTCGGTCGGGTCGAAGTAGTTGCCGACCGGTGGCTCGCGGATCAGCCCGGAGCGGTGCGCCATCAGCATCCGCAGCGTGATCGGTTTCTCGCCCTCCTTGTACACCGGCTTGAAGTCGGGAAGGTACTTCGCGACCGGCGCGTCGATGTCGATCTTTCCTTTCTCGACCAACTGCATGATCGCGACATCGGTGAACAGCTTCGACACGGACCCGACACGGTACACGGTCTCGGCGGTCGCGGGGATCTTCCGGTCGCGGTCCTGGAAGCCGTAGCCTGCCGCCCACACCACTTTCTGATCGTCCACGAGTGCGATTGAAAGGGCGGGCAGTTTCTTGTCGTCCACTTCGTGTTTGATGAGCTTCTCAAGTTCCGCGACCGCGGCCTTGTACGGCTCCGCGGCCGGAACCGTTGGCTGCGCGAACACCGGTGCGCCGATGAGGAAGAACGTGACGGCAACCACAAAGTAGCGCATGGCTTATCCTCAGAACAAGTCTCGCGTCTGGGCGTCTCGCCTCGATATAATACCCACCTCACCGAACCACTCCCACCCAAGACGTAACCCATGCGAACCTTCTTCACTCTCGCATGCGCGCTGTTGCTCGCAGCCCTCGTTCGACCCACGGACGGGTTCGGCGTGCCGCCGCTTACGACACCGGTCGCGCAACCGGCCGCGGCGGAAGCCCCGGTGGACTTCGCGCGCGACGTGCGGCCCATCCTGTCGAGCCATTGCTTCCAGTGTCACGGACCCGATGAGAAGGTCCGCAAGGCGAAACTGCGGCTCGACATTCGCGACGACGCGATCAAGGCGGGCGCGTTCGTCCCCGGGAAGCCGGAGGCGAGCGAGCTGTTCAAGCGGGTCTGCGCCACCGAGCCGGAACTGCGGATGCCGCCAGCGAAGTCCAAGAAGCCCCCGCTCACGGAAGCGCAAATCGCGACTCTCAAGCGGTGGATCGCAAACGGCGCGACGTACTCCGAACACTGGTCCTTCACCCCTTTGAAGCGCCCGGAAGTGCCGAAGCCGAAGGCCCAAATCGCGAACCCGATCGACGCATTCATCCTCGCGCGGCTGGAGAAGGAAGGCGTCACGCCATCAAAGGAAACGGATCGCGTCACGCTCATTCGGCGGTTATCGTTCGACCTCACGGGACTGCCGCCGAAGCCGGAAGACGTGCGCGCGTTCGTGGCGGACAAGGATCCGAAAGCCTACGAAAACCTCATCGAGAAACTGCTCGCGTCGCCGCACTATGGCGAGCGTATGGCGGTGTGGTGGCTCGACCTCGTCCGCTACGCCGACAGCGCCGGCTATCACAGCGACAACCCCATCAACGTCTCGCCGTATCGCGATTACGTGATCCAATCGTTCAACGCGAACAAGCCGTTCGACACCTTCACGATTGAGCAACTCGCGGGGGATCTCCTGCCGAACGCGACGCGCACGCAGAAGATCGCGAGCGCGTACAACCGGTTGCTACAGACCACGGAAGAGGGCGGGGCGCAGGCGAAGGAGTACATCGCGAAGTATTCCGCGGACCGCGTGCGAAACTACGGGCAGGTGTGGCTCGGCGGTACGATCATGTGCGCCGAGTGCCACAACCACAAGTTCGACCCGTATACGCACGCCGACTTCTACTCGGTGGCCGCGTTCTTCGCCGACATTCAGGAACCGTCGATCGGGAACCGCGGACCCGGCACACCGGTGCCCGCCACACCCGAACAGGAAGTGGAACTGAATCGCGTCACCGACGCGGTGCCCACTCTTCAGGCGAAGCTTGAAGAGGCGGCGAAGAAGTACGCCGAGGGCGTGAAGGCGTTCGAGGACGCGGAGAAGTGGCCGAACCCGGCGCCAGGCAAGAAGGGGCCGGCGACGGTCGTCGTTCCCGCCGACGTGAAGGCGATCCTCGCGAAGCCTGCCGACAAGCGGACACCCGCCGAGGTTACGCGTCTCGTCGCGTTCGCACGCGACAACGCGCCCGGTCTGAAGGCCGAGCGCGACGCGGTCGTCACTGCGACGAAGGCCAAGACCGATTACGAACTCGCGCTGCCGCGAGTGCTGATGACCGTGAGCGGCCCGCCGCGAACGGTGCGCATCCTGCCGCGCGGCAACTGGCTGGACGAAACCGGCCCGATAATGACCCCGAAGACGCCGGTGTTCTTGCCTCCGCTCCCGCCACTCGCGGGCGGTGGCGGGCGCTACAACCGGCTCGACCTCGCGAAGTGGACGATGTCGCCCGAAAACCCACTGGTCGCTCGCGCCACCGCGAACCGGCTGTGGAAGCTGTTCTTCGGCTCCGGCATCGCGCGTTCGCTCGAAGAAACCGGCGTTCAAGGCGAACAGCCGACGCACCCGGAACTGCTCGACTGGCTCGCGACCGAGTACCAGACCAAATGGGACACGAAGCAACTCATTCGCCTGATGGTTACCTCTTCGACGTATCGGCAAGCGTCGGTGGAGACAAACGCGATCCGCGAGCGCGACCCGATGAACAAGCTGTTCGCGCGCCAGACGCGCGCCCGCCTCGACGCCGAGTTCATTCGCGACACGGCGCTCTCCGTCAGTGGGTTGCTGAATCCCACCATCGGCGGTGCAAGCGTGAAGCCTTATCAGCCGCTGGGGTACTGGGCGGCACTGAACTTTCCCGTGCGCGAGTGGCAGAAGGACATCGGCGACAAGGTGTACCGTCGCGGGATGTACACGCACTGGCAGCGCACGTTCCCGCACCCCGCGATGGTCGCGTTCGACGCGCCGAGCCGCGAGGAATGCACCTGCGACCGACCCAAGTCGAATATCCCGCAGCAGGCACTTGTGTTGCTCAACGACCCGGAGTTCGTGGAAGCCGCGAAGGGATTCGCTTCCAGGGCACTGAAGGACGGTGGCGTGACCGATGGCGCACGCGTGACGTGGGCGTTCGAGCGAGCCACTGGACGCACCGCGAAGCCCGCGGAACTGGAGGTACTCACGGACGTACTGAACAAACACCGCAAGCAGTTCGCGGACAAGCCCGACGACGCGAAGAAACTGCTGGGCGTCGGCGACGTGGCGACTCCGAAGGACGTGAAGCCGGAGGAACTCGCGGCGTGGGTGAGCGTGTGCCGCGTCATCCTGAATCTGCACGAAACGATCACTCGGCAGTGAGCGGGGCATCGCGATGAGCGCACTGCCGGAACGAACTCGCACGCGGGCGAACGGCCTCGCCGTTGTGGGAACCGGGCTGCACGTGGTCCTGGGACTGGCTCTCTTCGCGGGCTACGTCTACTACGTTCCCGCCGCGAAGAAGGTGTTCAACGAGTTTGGCCTGACGCTTCCCTGGATCACCCAGAGCGTTCTTCGCCTCTCGAGTTGGGTCGCGGAACACCAGTTGGCGCTGGTTCTCGTGATCGGCCTGCTGGCGGTCATCGACTTCCTCGTGATCTGGGCGCTCGGACGCCGCGGGATGTTTTCCCTCCCCGTGCTGTGGATCGTCGTCGTCGCGTTGCTACTCTTCGGCATCGGGGCGCTCACCACCTACGCAATCGAGTCGACCATGACGAACCTCCGGGAAGGACTGGCCGGCTGAATCCGTTGCGTTCAGACGATTCATTTCCTGGGACCGTGGGCGTCCCGTCCGCTGCTCCCGACTCCTGTCGCTCAATGGATATCGTTTAGGATTTCGCGTGGTGCGAAGTGCAGGCGAGACACCCGCGCCATATGCGGAGACGGACTGCCCATTAAATCGCCACGTTCCGCGTGCACGGCGCAAATCCCCGCGTTTCACGCGAACTCGTCCCCTCCACAACTGGCGGCGAGCATTGCGAAGGCGTAAAATCGGCGCTTTAGGTAAGATCGGCCGCCGAATAATCCACGAGAGCCGCACCGTGAAACCCACACTCTTTACTGGGCGCCGCACCGCGTTCGCGATCCTCGCCGCGCTCATCTTCGCCTTCCCTGGCGTCGCCAGGTCCGACGAGGAAGACGACAAGATCAAGAAGGAAATCGCGGAGGTCGAGCGGCAGATTCTCGAACTTAAGAAGAAGCTCGACGAACTGCGGAAAGGCCCGACGACACCGCCCGCGCCGAACACGGTGCCCGAGAGTGCGCTCGCCAAAATGAACTGGCGCAGCATCGGCCCGGCCAACATGGGCGGGCGCGTCACCGCGCTGGCAGTCGTCGAGAGCGACCCCACGACCTACTACGTCGCCACCGCCAGCGGCGGGTTGCTCAAGACCACCAACAACGGCACCACGTTCAGCTTCGTGTTCGAGAAGGAAGCGACCATTTCTATCGGGGATGTCGCGGTCGCGCCGAGCGACCCGAACGTCGTGTGGGTCGGCACCGGGGAGAACAACCCGCGAAACTCCGCGTCCTACGGCGACGGCGTTTACAAGTCCACCGACGGCGGCAAGAACTGGCTAAACATGGGCCTCAAGAAGACGTTTAGCATCGGGAAGATCCTCATTCACCCCAAAGACCCGAACACGGTGTACGTCGCGGCGCTCGGCCGCACGTACGGGCCGAACGAGGAGCGCGGGGTCTTCAAAACCGAGGACGGCGGGAAGACGTGGAAGAAGGTGCTGTACGTCGATGACAAGACTGGCGCGATCGAACTGCGCATGGACCCGAATGATTCCAACGTGCTGTTCGCGGGGCTGTGGGAACGGAAACGCGACGAGTTCGACGGGTTCTTTGGACAAGGGCCGTGGCCCGGTCCCGACCAGTACGGCCCGATCACCGCGCACGGCTCAGGCGGCGGGTTGTTCAAGACCGCTGATGGCGGCAAGAACTGGAAGAAGCTCACGGGCGAGAAGGCCGCGGCCGGCTTGCCCACCGTGAAGACCGGGCGCATCGGTCTCGACTACTCACGCAAGACGAAGGGTCTGCTGTACGCGATCATCGACACGGAGGACATCGGCAAGGGGCGCCCGGCGCTCACGGTGATGCTCGGCGTTTCCGGCGAGGGTGAGAAGGACGGCGCGAAGATCACCGCTGTTGTCGAGGACGGCCCCGCCGCGAAAGCCGGACTGAAAGCCGGCGACCTCATCACCGCGGTCGACGGCAAGAAGATCACCAGTTACGACGACCTGCTCGACTTCATGGTGACGAAGAAACCCGACGATGTGGTGAAGCTCACCGTCGTTCGCGGCAAGGAGAAGGACAAGAAAGGAACGCTGACGCTTGAGTTGAAACTCGCGCCGCGCCCGGCCGCGACGGAACCGAAGGGCAAGGGGCAGACAAGTCTCTCGCCGGGCGGGATCGTACTCACCATCACCAGCTTTGAAGACCCGGTGAAGGTCGCGGAGGTGCCCAAAGGCGGCGCCGCCGAGAAAGCGGGCGTGAAGGCCGGCATGACCGTCGTCGCGGTCGAGGGCAAGGACACCGCGAACTATCGTGACTTCCGCACCGAACTGCGCGTGTCACCGAAGTTGGAGAACCCGCGCAAGGACGGCGAGAAGGTGAAGGTGTCCTTCAAGGAGGGCGACAAGAAGGCGTTCGAGGTAACGCTCCCGCTCGCGATGGCGGAAGTGCGGTTTGCGGGTGCGCCGCGGCCGGTGTCCACGCGTCCGTTCTTGATGAGCAATGTCGTCGGCGGGCAGCAGCAAAACGTCCAGGGCAACCAGGGCAAGGACGGCTTCCAGACCGGCGGCGTGTACATGTCGAAGGACAACGGCGACACGTGGACCCGCGTCAACAGCGTGAACCCGCGGCCGTTCTACTTCTCGAACGTCAGGGTCGATCCGACCGACGACATGACGATTTACGTTCTCGGTGACACGGTGTTGTGGAAGAGCACCGACGGCGGGGCGCGGTTCGTCAGTGCGCAAGCCGGCAGCGTTCACCCGGACCACCACGCGCTCTGGATCGACCCGAAGGACGCTCGTCACATGCTCCTCGGCTGCGACGGCGGGTTCTACAAGACCTACGACCGCGGCACCACCTGGGACCACCTGAACGTGCTGGCGCTGGGCCAGTTCTATCACGTCGCGGTGGACAACCGGCGCCCGTACCGGGTGTACGGCGGGCTGCAGGACAACGGCAGTTGGGGCGGCCCATCGCGCACGCTGCGCGGCACCGGTCCCGCGAACGAAGACTGGCAGTTCCTTCGCGGCGGTGACGGGTTCGTGTGTCGCGTGGACCCGAACGACCCGAACTGGATCTACGCCGAAAGTCAGAACGGGGGCATGGGTCGGCTGAATCTGAAGACCGGCGAGAGCGCCGGCATCGGCCCGCGTCCGGTGAAGGCCGGCGAGCAACTTCGCTTCAACTGGAACACGCCGTTCATCCTCTCCGGGCACAACTCGCACATCTTCTATTGCGGGGCGCAGTACGTGTTCCGCTCGGTGTCTCGCGGCGACAACCTCAAGGCGATCAGCCCGGACCTGACGCGAACCAAACAAGGTTCGATGACCGCGATCGCGGAAAGCCCGAAGAGCGCCGACGTGCTGTGGGCCGGCACCGACGACGGCTTCCTTTGGGTGACGAAGGACGGCGGCACGAACTGGTCGAACGTGACCGACAAGTTGAAGACCGCCGGCGCGCCGGGGCCTCGCTGGGTGAGCACCATCGAGCCGAGTCGCACGAAAGAGGGACGCTGCTACGTCTGCCTCGACGGGCACCGCTCCGACGATGACAAGCCGTATCTCTTCGTGACGGAAGACTTCGGCCAGACGTGGAAGAGCATCGCGAACAACCTTCCTGCGTTCGGCTCGACGCGTATGCTCCGCGAGGACATCACCACGTCGGAGATTCTGTACTGCGGCACCGAGTTCGGTATCTGGGCGTCGGTCAACCGCGGCGTGACGTGGGCGAAGTTGAACAACAACCTGCCGACGGTCGCGGTGCATGAAGTGGCGCAGCCTACGACGGCGAGCGAGATCGTGATCGCGACGCACGGGCGCAGCGTGTGGGTTCTGGACGTGGCGAGCCTGCGGCAGATGACACCGGAGGCGCTCGCGGCCCCGGCCACGCTGTTCGCACCCGCAGTGGTAACGCGGTGGCAGTTCACACCGGGGAGTTTCCCGTACTCGCGCGACGTGCGCAAGTTCTACGGCACCAACCCGGCGTCTGGCGGCGCCATCGAGTACCTGCTCACGAAGCCCGCGAAAGAGGTGTCGTTGAAGATTCTGGACGTGAACGGCAAGTCGGTGCGCGACTTCAAAGGCCCGCCCACGACCGCGGGCTTCCACCGCCTTCAGTGGAGTCCGCCGCGGGCCGGCGGCTATCGCGTCGTGTTGACCGTGGACGGAAAAGAGTTGCCGCAGATGGCGATTGTGGAGAACGACCCGAACGCGACTTCCGGCGCGGTCATCACCGACGCCCCGCTGCCGGTCCCCGGTACCGAAGAGGAAGAGGACAATGACGTGACGCCGTTCATCCCGAAGGCCGAGGATTAAAGGCGAACTCCGCCTGCAAGGGCGGGGTGGCGCCACCACACGCGCGACCAATAACCGCACTGCACAACACCCCCGCCCTTGCGGGCGGAGTTCGCCTTACTCCGAAGCGGTCATCTCTTCGGTGAGCATCGCGTCGGTGTAGACGTTCTGCACGTCGTCGTGGTCGTCGAGCGCCTCCATGAACTTGATCACCTTCTTGCCGGTCTCCACGTCGATGTCTTTTTGCATCTTCGAGAGGTACTTCACTTCCGCTTCGGTGGTCTCGATGTTCGCGGCCTTGATCGCCTCGAACACGGCGGTGAAACTGGACGGGTCGCACGTGATCTCGAACACGTCGCCCTCGCGTTTCAGATCCTCGGCGCCGGCTTCGAGCGCGATCGCCAACAGCGCGTCCTCGTCGGTGTACTTGGTGGCATCGACGGCGAAGAACCCCTTGCGGTCGAACATGTAGCCGACGCTGCCGGGGACGCCGACGGTCGCGTTGGCACGCTCGAAGATCTTCTTGACCTCGCCGTTGGTTCGGTTCCGGTTGTCAGTCAGCACGTCGACGAGCACCGCGACCCCGCCGGGGCCGAAGCCCTCATACATGATCTCGTCGAAGTTGGCGCCTTCCGTGTCGCCGGTGCCGCGCTTGATGGCTCGTTCGATGTTCTCTTTGGGCATGGAGACGGAGCGTGCCTTGTCGATGGCGTAGCGCAGGCGGAGGTTCATCGTCGGGTCGCCACCGCCGCTGCGGGCCGCGATGATGATGTACCGGCTGAGCTTGCTGAACACCTTGCCCCGCTTGGCGTCCACCACGTTCTTGTGGCGCACCATGTTCTTGTAGTGGCTGTGGCCTGCCATTTCTCAAACCTCTCGGTGACCTTGATCGAATCAGTATAGCACCTGACGAGCCGGAAGCGTAAGCGACGGACTTGCTTGTCCGTCGCTTACGCTTCCGGCTCGTCGAAACAACCTTACAACCCGGCTGCGTCGAGCAGCGCGCGGCCGTCGAGCAACTCCGCGATGCGCCGCAAATCGTCCTGGAACAGGTAGTCGGCTTCGTGGTGCACGGTGACGGCCCGCACGCGTCGGTGCGCCGCTTCCACACCGCGACCCGGGCGCAGCGGCAACCGGTAATCGAGCGCCTGCGCCGAGGTCAGCAGCTCGATCGCCAATACCGTTTCCACGTTCTTCAGCACCATCAACAGCTTCACCGCCGAAATGCTCCCCATGCTCACGTGGTCTTCCTGACCCAGACTCGTCGGGATCGAATCGACGCTCGCCGGGTGGCACAACACCTTGTTCTCGCTCACCAAAGCCGCGGCCGTGTACTGCGGAATCATGAACCCGGAGTTGAGGCCGGTTTCACGCATCAACAACTTCGGTAAGCCGTCGTGACCTTCAAGCATGAGGTAGATGCGTCGCTCGGAGATGCTCGCGTACTCGGCCAGCGCAATCGCGGCGAAGTCGAGCGCCAGCGCGAGCGGTTGGCCGTGGAAGTTCCCGCCGCTCACGATGTCGCCGTTCTCGAACACCAACGGGTTGTCGGTCACACTGTTGATCTCGGTTTCGAGTACGCCGGTTGCGTATGCAAGCGCGTCGCGGCTCGCACCGTGAACCTGTGGCACGCACCGCAGGCAGTACGGATCTTGCACCTTCCCGCAGTTCCGGTGTGATTCCAGAATCGCGCTTTCCTGTAACAAGAATCGCACATTGGTCGCGACCACACCGTGGCCGGGGTGTGGCCGGATCGCGTGGATGCGCGCGTCGAACGGCTTGATGCTCCCTTGCATCGCTTCGAGCGACATCGCCGCCGCGATGTCGAAGAGGTCAACGAGCCGCGAACAGCGTTCCAGAATCCACGCCCCGTAAGCGGCCATGAGCTGCGTGCCGTTGATGAGCGCCAGCCCGTCTTTCGCCGCGAGCGCGACCGGCGGAAGCTCGTGCGCGCGGAGCACGTCGGCCGCGGGAGTTTTTCCTTTCCGGTCGTCGTTCCAGAACTCGCCGAGACCGATGAGCGGCAGACACAGGTGCGCGAGCGGGGCCAGATCGCCGCTCGCGCCGACGCTTCCGCGACTCGGAACCACGGGCACCAGGTTCGCGCGGTCGAACTCGATGAGCCGCCGGAACACCGGCAGCGACACACCGGAGTAGCCCAGTCCCAACGCGTGAACCTTCAGCCGCAGCATGAGCCGCGAAATCTCCGGCGGCACCGGTTCGCCGACGCCGACCGCGTGACTCAGCAGTAAGTTCCGCTGTAGGGTCGCGAGGTGTTCGTCGGGCACGCGCTTGTTCGCGAGCGCGCCGAACCCGGTGTTGATGCCGTAGTGCGGCAGCCCGTCCGCGATCGCCGCCTCCACGCGCGTACGGCTCGCTTCGACCGCGGACGTATCGCGGGCAAAATGTTCGACGCTCTTCGCGAGGTCGGCGTGTAAGTTACGAACGGTGATGTGCGGCGCGCTCATTGCGGTTGATCCCATGTTAAGCGTCCGCCCCGGAGGGGCGGTTGCGACACGCGCCGTTGTAGCGTCGCGCGAAAACCCCTCACGAGCTACCAGAATGCCCAACGCGACGTTCACGCTGCGGTCGCCGATGCCGGCGTCGGCCGAAGAATTGTATGCGTGGCACGCGCGCCCGCTCGCGTTCCGCCGGCTCACGCCACCGTGGGAAGACACGCGGGTCGTGACGCAGGAAGGCACGTTCGGCACGGACGGCTTCCGAGCCACGGTGCGAACGCACGTCGTAGGCCCGCTCAACGGAACGTGGGTCGCGGAAATGTACGACTTCCAACCCGGTCGCCGGTTTCAGGATCGCGAGTTGAAAGGACCATTCGCGTTCTTCAACCACACGCACGACTTCATTCCCAACCCGCCAACGACTTCGTTCCTCGAAGACCATATCGAATACCGGGCGCCGTTCGGAATACCGGGGCGCGTGTTCGGGAACGGCATCGTTCGCAAGCGACTCACGAAGGTGTTCGCGTACCGGCACTTTATTACGGCAAGCGACCTCGCAAGGCACGCGAAGTTCGCCCACAAGCCGCGGCTCACGGTCGCGGTCACCGGCTCGCGCGGGCTGATCGGCTCCGAACTCGTGCCGTTCCTCACAACCGGTGGGCACAAGGTCGTTCGCCTGCTCACCGGCAACGCGACGCCGCCCTACGACGACGGTACGAAGTGGGTAGGGTGGAACCCGAATGCACCGATTGATCCCGCAACGCTCGAAGGTGTGGACGCGGTGATTCACCTCGCAGGTGACGGCGTGGCCGGAAGTCGGTGGAACGCTGCGAAGAAACAAAAAATACTCGCCAGCCGCACCGGACCGACGCGAGCCGTCGCGCAGTCGATCGCATCGCTCCCTGTGGAGCGAAGACCGAAGGTGTTCGTGTGCGCGTCCGCGATCGGCTTCTACGGGAATCGCGGCGCCGAAGAACTGACCGAGGATTCGGCCGCGGGCACAGGGTTCTTCCCGGACGTGGTGAAGGCATGGGAGGACGCGTGCGCCCCGGCACGCGACGCGGGTGTTCGCACCGCGAACATGCGGCTCGGGATCGTACTCACGCCGAAGGGCGGCGCGCTCGGCAAGCAACTTTTCGCGTTCAAGGCGGGTCTGGGCGCAACCCTCGGAAGCGGCGAACAGTGGACGCCGTGGATCACAATCCACGACACGGTCGGCGCGATCTATCAGGCGCTGATGTCGGACGCGGTCAGCGGCCCGGTGAACACCGTGGGGCCGAACCCGGTGACGAACCACGCGTTCACGAAGGCACTGGGTCGCGTGTTGCGGCGTCCGGCTTTCATGTGGCTCCCGCGAACTGCGCTGCGCGTCATGTTGGGCGAGATCGCGGACGAGGCGATACTCGCGAGCATGAAGGTGCGCCCCGCGAAGTTGCTCGCGACCGGCTTCGCGTTCGACCACGCGGACCTGGAACCCGCGTTGCGGTTCTTGACTTGAGTCGCTTTCGCGCTCCGCTGCGCGTTGCGGCTACGCGACATTTCACTGGCCCGTTGCTTCCACACGTCGCTCGCCGCATAATCCACATCACTGCCCACTCTCCTCGTAAGGAACCTCTCTACCATGCGCCGCCTCGTACCCGTCGGATTACTCATCGCGTTCGGCTTCGCAATCGCGATCTCGCCCTCAACGGCCGCGGCGCCCAAGGCCGATGACGTGAAAATCACCTGGAAGAAGACCGTTCTCGACACGAAGTTCCGCTCCGAAGGCGTGGCCATCGCGGACGTGAACAAGGACGGCAAGATCGACGTGCTCAACGGCGAGTACTGGTACGAGGCGCCCGACTGGAAGGCGCACGAACTGCAACCGTACAAGGACCACAAAGACGGTCTCAGCAACTACAGCCGCGTGTTCGCGTGCTGGACCGATGACTTCAACGCCGATGGCTTCCTCGATCTCATCGTGATCGACTTCCCCGGCGCGCCGTGCTACTGGATGGAAAACCCCAAAGGCAAATCGACCGGTGAGGACGGCAAACCGCTGCACTGGAAGAAGCACATCATCTGGCACTCGGCCTGCAACGAAACGCCGATCTACACGGACCTCGTCGAGAAGGGCAAGCGAGTCCTGTTGATGGGCTTCCAGCCGCAGGGCAAGGGAAATGAAGGCCAGATGGCGTACTTCACCCCGAACCCGAAAGACCCGACGGCCCTTTGGGAGATGCACCCGATCAGCGTGCCGAGTACGCCAGCCAAACTGGAGAACGGTAAGGAAGTGCCCGGCACCCGCAAAGAGATTCCTGGCACGCAACGGTTCAGCCACGGCCTCGGCACCGGTGACATCAACGGCGACGGCAAGGCCGACGTCATCAGCACCGGCGGTTGGTGGGAACAACCGGCGAAGGCCGACGGCAAGACCGCGTGGAAGTTCCACCCGGCCAACCTCGGCGAAGCGGCGGCCGATATGTACGCCTACGACATGGACGGCGACGGCAAGGCCGACGTCATCAGTTCTTCGGCGCACAAGTTCGGCATCTGGTATCACAAGCAGCGCCCGGCCGACAAGGACGGGAACCCGACGTTTCAGAAGGTCGATCTGTTCCCGAAGTTGGTGAGCGAATCGCACGCGGCGCACTTCAAGGACATCGACGGTGACGGCCGCCCGGACTTCATCACCGGCAAGCGCTGGTGGAGCCACGGTAAATCCGAACCGGGTTCCGACGGCCCGGCCGCGATCTACTGGCTCAAGAACACGAAGGGCGCCGACGGCATCGTGACGTTCACGCCGACGACCATCGACGAGGACAGCGGCATCGGCACGCAGTTCGAGGTCGCGGACATCAACGGCGACGGACTGCTCGACGTGATCTCGTCGAACAAGAAGGGCGTTCGCGTCATCGTGCAGCAGCGGAAGTGAGGTTCGCGCGGCAGTTTTGACGAACGGCGCGAGTCCGCAGCGGGCTCGCGCCGTGCCGTTTGCCCCGGAGGTTCCATGAGTCACACGTTTTCCGTCGCAGCGCCGAAACCCCCTGATTACAAGAAGTTGATGAAGGCGCTGCCCTTTGATGACGTGCTCCCGGAAGGCGATCAGGAGGAACCCACCCGCGGGCCGTGGCCGGAGGGCATCCGCCACTATTACCGCGACGGCCTCTCCACGCGCGGCGCCGAGGTGAGCTGGGAAGATAAGGTGTTCGCTGTGCGGATCAACACGCTCGCGGCACCGGAAGACTACGACCTGGCCATGCACTTCATCGAACAGGCCGCGAAACTCCTCAAAGTCCCGATCGACCCCGAAGGCGGAGAAACCATCCCGGCCGACCAACTCCGTGACGAGTACGACACGGAGTGGGTGCGGCAGACCAACGAGGTCGGGCTGGCAACCGTCGGCGCACTGATCGCCGGCGACGACCACGATTCGATTCAGCTCGGCGGCGTGATTCGCTCCGTTCACATCGGCCCACGCGTCTGGGGCGAACTAACCAAGGCCGGGCCGAAAGGCAAGATGCTCGACCGGTTGGTGGAGTTCATGCGACGCGTGCAGTACGTGAACGCGGAGGAAGATTACTTCGCCGCCAATGTCATGACCCTGAATCGCCAGAACAAGGGCAAAGGCAAGGGCAAAGATAAGGACAAGGAAGTCACGGTCGCGGCCTTCGGACCGGGTGTACGCTACCTGTTCCCCTCGGTGGAGTACCTCGTGGTCGTGGGTCAGGAGGAGGGCGATCCAATCTTGTTCGTTCCGTCCAAGAAGTTGCCCGAACTGCTCAAGAGCTACGAGTGGGAATGGCTGGACGAGGAACAGACGCTCGTCGAACCGGTGCCCGAAGCAGAGTGGGGAAAGTTCCGCAAGCGAGCCCAGAAACTGTCCGTTCCGGCGCCGTGACCGTGCGCACGTTGAACCGGCCCGGCCTGTCCCTATCATCAACCCCGATCCTTCCTGATCGGGTATTCACCAATGCGGCATGTGCTTTCCGCTCTCGTGCAGAACCAACCGGGCGTCCTGGCGACCGTCGCCGGGATGCTCCATTCACGCGGGTTCAACATCGACAGTCTTGCCGTCGGCGAGACCGAGACACACAACCTCTCGCGCATGACGTTCGTCGTCAACGGCGACGACACCGTTCTCGATCAGGTGCGGAAGCAACTCGACAAGATCGTCACCGTTGTTCGCGTGGACGACATCAGCTCGGAGAACTTCGTCGAACGCGACCTGATGATTATCAAGGTGAGGTGCGCGTCTGCGCAGCGCCCGGAGGTGTTCCAACTGTCCGAGAGCTTCCGCGGTCGGGTGGTGGACATCCAGCACGACAACGTGATGATCGAAATCAGCGGTACCGAGGGGAAGGTCGAAGCGTTCATCGAACTGATGCGGCCCTACGGCATCCTGGAACTGGCCCGCACGGGGCGCATCGCGCTGGTCCGCGGCGCGGCGAAGCCGGCGGTCGCGGCGGAGGGCACCTGATGAGTACCGCGCCCGAGAAGATTGTGCTACCCACGCGCCGGCTCGACCCGGCCGTGGTGGAACTGCTCCGCGCGCTGAAGCCCGGCGACAAGGTCAAGATCACGCAGACGGTGCGTGTGGGTGCGAAGAAGTGGACCGCCGAAGCGACGGGCGAGTTCCGCGGCCTCGCGTATCTGCAAACTGGCGTCACTACGGAACGTGTCAAGGAAGACGATCTGGTGGTGCCCGTCGTCCGCTTCACCAAGCCCAACGGCGAACTCACCTCGATCAGCCTCGACGAGCACACCAAGGTCGAACGCGGTTGAAGTGTATTTGACGAGCCGGAAGCGAAAGTGACGGACAACCTCGTCCGTCACTTTCGCTTCCGGCTCGTCAAATGTAACCAACCTTACTTCGCTTTGATCGGTTCCGTGCGGAACGGCTTCTTGGCCTTGTAGAGTTGCAACCGCTTCTGGGCGTCGTCGCCGTACTTCTCCGCGACGGCAAAGAAGCAGTGCGCCTCGCGGAACGCGGCGTTCGGGCGCGTCGCCCGCAGCCCCGCCGAGTTGTTCAGCGCCAGCACATCGTTCGGGTACATTGCGAGCAGCGCCGCGTAACCGGCTTGCCGTCATCGCCCGGCGGGGCGTCGAACGGCTTTTCGCCGTACACCCCGAACGGGTCCGACTTCTTCGGCAGCACGGTCTTGCCGACCCACGGCTTGTTGTCGCCCTTGGGCACCGGTGCGGCCGATGCACCGAGCAACCCGGTGGTGACGGCCAGTCCGGTGGCGATCGCCGCGCGGCGCGAGAGCGGTGGCGTGGGCATTCTCCTACGGTGTTGTTCTTCTCTCACTCGCACTCACGCCCGCTATTTCTTCTCGTCTTTCAGGTACGCATCGTGGAACGTGCGAATCGCATCCGCGAGGTCTGTCGCCGTGGTCGTGTACTTGTCCTTCGCACGCAGGTTGGAGCCGAGTTCGACCTGGATCGTGTCGATCGCGAACGCGGTGTGGCTGCCGTAGGTCGCGACGATGTACCCGCCGGTAAACTGCGCCTCTTCCTTCGCGGTTTCAGCCGCGTCAGTCGGCGGCATGATTTTGTACCCGAGTTTCTCCATGCGGCCGAGGATGCTGTTCTGTCCGCGGATCGCGGGCATCCCGTTGCGGTCCTTGAGCAACTTCACGGTCTTGAGGTTCTGCGTACCGCGACAGATCGCGCCCGTGAACGCGGCCTGCCCGTGGATGTCGAGGAGGATGCCGCGTCCGTGCTTCTCCTTGACGGCCTTGCAGGCGGCCGCGAGCGGGTCGTGGTACGCGTCATAGTAGGGCTTGGCCTTGTCGCTCTCGTAGCCCTGTTCGCGCGACCGGTTCACGTCGAGGTACTTGCGCTCAAACCGCGCGATGACGACCCACGGCTTGGCACCAAGCAACTTCTCGATCTCGGTCACGAGCTTTTCGACGAGTTCGGCGGTGTTCTCGTCGCGCACAGTTTGGAAATTGGTGAGGCCAGTGCCGACGCGTTCGGGCACATCGGGGACTTTCTTGCGCCCGCCGTGGGGAGCCGAGATGATGATCGGCAGCGTGCCCTTCTGCACCGTGACGAAGTCTTCAGGCTTGGGCGCATCCGGCGCCGCAGGTGCGAGTGCGATGAACGCGAAGAAGACGAAAGCGAGCGCGACGAACGGCCGGGGCATGGGAATGCCTTTCGGTCAGTTACCGGTCACGGCCGGGCGACCGGTCGCGGTACTCCAACAGGTCAGTACTCGTACCTGCTGGTCGGCAGCGATCACCTCAAACTCGACGCCGAGCGGAGGGCGAATGTACTCGTACACCGTGTCGAACAGCGGCGCTCCGGCGGTGTGCGGGCGGGCCGCGAGTTCCGGATCGATCGCGCGCGCGGCGGTCATCGGGCCGCGAATCGAAGCCGCCAGCCAAAGGGTGTTCAACTGCACGACCGCCAGCGGCGTCCAGATGACCCGGTAGTTCATACCGCGCCTTTCTGCTCGTCGAGCCGCCGGAGTCGCTCGAGGACTTCTGCTATGGAAAGGCCTCGCTCCGAGTGCTCTCGGGCCTCGGCACGCGCGGCTTCCAGTTCCTCGCGGGTGTACGGCGAGTGCGGGAACCGGACCGGTTCGCAGACCGCGATCACGGTTCCCTTGTCGTCCACAATGTTCACCGGGCCGTCGGCCGCAGCCAACTGCTTCGTCATCTCTTCGTTGGCGAGAATATGGGTCATCGCTCGATCCTCTTCGGTTCGTTCCATCAGACCAGAAGGTCGCGGCAGTCCGCGATGGTGCCGGCCAGCGCGCTCGCGGCCACCGTCAGCGGGCTGGCGAGGAACACTTTCGCCTCCTTGTGACCCATCCGCCCGGGGAAGTTGCGGTTCGTTGTGCTGATGCAACTGATCGGTGTGTTCAATCGGCCGAAGGTGTCCGACGGCCCGCCGAGGCATGCGGCGCAGCTCGCTTCGCCGATCTTCGCGCCCGCCGCGAGGAAGATGTCGCGAAGCGACTTCCCGCCGATTTTCTCAGTGTCCAGACCGCGCGCAACTTCGGTCGTCGCGGGCACCACGAACGTGTCGATCTTCACCGTCTTGCCGTTGAGCAATCCCGCGGCGGCCTTGAAGTCGGTTAACTTCCCGCCGGTGCAACTGCCGATGTACGCGCGGTCCAGTTTCGTGCCCTTTACCTCGGTCACGGTCGCCTTGTTGTCCGGCGAGTGTGGTTTCGCGATCACCGGTTCCATCTTGGTAACGTCGTAGACCCTCTCGAAGTCGAACTTCGCGCCAGGGTCGGTCTTCACCGCACTGTAGGGTTTCTGCCCGGCGTTGCGCTTGTTGACGTAGTCGAACGTGACCTGATCCGCCGCGATGATGCCGTTCTTTCCACCGGCTTCGATGGCCATGTTGCAGAGCGTCATCCGCTCTTCGATGTTGAGCGCGTACACGCCGTCGCCGTCGAATTCCATCGCGCGATAGGTGGCACCGTCCACGCCGATGTCGCCGATCACCGCGAGGATGAGGTCCTTCGCCATCAGGTACGGCGGCATCTTCCCGTGGAACACGAACCGCATCGTGGGCGGCACCTTGAGCCACAGTTTGCCGGTGCCGAGGACGAACCCCGCGTCCGTGTTGCCGATGCCGGTGGCGAACTCGCCGAACGCGCCCGCGGTACAGGTGTGGCTATCGGTGCCGAGCAGCACCTCGCCGGGCCGCGTGTGGCCTTCTTCCGGCAGCGCGATGTGACATACGCCCTTGTAGCTCTCGGTGCCCACGTCGTAGAAGTACTTGATGTCGTGTTCTTTTGCGAACGCGCGCAGCACGTCCACGTTGCGGTTCGCCATCGCGTCTTTGGTGAAGATGTAGTGGTCCGGGATGAGGACGAGTTTGTCCTTGTCCCACACCTTCGCGTTCGGGCCGAACTCCTTCTTGAACACGCCGAACGTGCCAGGACCGCAGACATCGTGCGTCATGAGCACGTCCACGTTGGTCCAGACGTTTTCGCCAGGGACAACGCTACTCTTGCCGCTGGAGCGGGCCAGAATCTTCTCGGTCATCGTCATCGCGGGCATCGCGGTAAGCTCCGAAAGTTGAGATGGTCTTACCGTATTGTAAGAGGGCGCGGCAGAAACCCACTCCCTTGAAGACGTGTGGACGCAGTGTCAGTTACTTCTTCTTGCTGGTCGGAAGTGAAAAGTCGTGCGGTTTGGCCTCGGCGGTCACGGTCGCGGTCAGTTCGGTCTTCTCGCGGTCGCTGTATTTGGACGCGAGCAGTTCGCGTGCCGACGATTCGATCGGCGGCACGTTCGGGTCCGGCACGCCGCCATCGGCGTTCCGGCGGTAACTCACGGTCACCTTGTACTCTCCGGGGGCGAGTCCTTTCTTCCCCTGCGGAGTGGTGATCTCGTACCGGCCGGTCGCGTCGGTGCTGCCGTGGCCGCCGTTGCCGGGCGTGCTGCCCGTGGGAACGAACGTCACCGCCGCCGCGTTGCCCGGTCCGCCGTCCACCGTGATTGTGCCACTGACGGGCGTGAGGCCGTCGTTTCCCTTGTCGCCGCACCCGACCGCGGCGAGGAGGGCGACCAACAGACCCGTTGCGAACGCAAAGCGCATGCTTCTTCCCCAATTCGCGGCACGAAAAGTTAATCGGTGGTCGCGACCGAGCCATCGGCCATCAGGGCCACCTGACGGAGTGTGGTGGAGGCGACCGACTCCCGCACGAATCGCACGGAGGCGTCGCCCATCGCGAAGTGGCACCCGGCGTTGTGGAGGCTCCCGGCACGGCCCCAACTCCCGAGCTGGCCCGGAACCGGCACCGGGAGACTGGACCAAGTCCAGTCGTTGATGCCCGCGGCCGGGTCCACCCCGGTCATCACCCACGCACGGTAGCCCCAGGAGTTTGCTTCTCCGTTGTACACCGCGACCGTGGACTCGCCGAGCATGAACGTGTTGCTCGTCCCGTCGGTCACGTCGGTGATCTTGGCGTTACTGTTCTCGCCGAACATGTACCGTCCGCCCGCCGCCGTTCGCTTCCAGTAGTTGCAGCCGTTCCCAGTGAACGTCAGCCCGGAGTCGTTCTGCGAGGTGATGAAGTCGTAGTTCACAAGCGCGCCGGTGTGCGAGCCGCTCGGGGAGTAGAAGGAACTGACCGGCTCGACGCGGTTACCATTGTCGGTCGGACACACGAACGTGGTGATCACCGTGGACATCAGCACGCCGTTGCCGTTGGTTGCCGGATTGCTGGCGAGGGTGCCGTTCAAGTTGCCCGAACTGCAGCAGTTACTGGGGATGAAGACTTGGTTGCTGAACGCGCCCATTGTGTCGAGCCGGGCGGCCAGGCTGTTCTGTTCGATGTACGGGAGGACGAGCACCCACCCACTCATGTTCTGAATCACGGTGTCGCCGGTCCCGCCCGGCTGGCTCCCGCACCACCCGTACCCTACCCCGGCGGGCGGGAGTTTGCCGTTGGCGTTCTCGTACCCGTGGCACGCGAGGGCAAGTTGCTTCAGGTTGTTAGCGCACTTCATGCGCGCGGCCGCCGCGCGCACCTTCTGCACCGCGGGGAGCAGCAATCCGATCAGGATTGCAATTATCGCGATCACGACCAACAGTTCGATCAGTGTGAACCCGCGAAGGCGGGAACGTGTGGTGGGCATGATGGTACCCGAAAGAATGTCCACGAAACGTGTGATGGGGAGAGCTTGATTGGAATCGACCCGCGCTCGGGACGCAAGCCGAAAAGAGAGCGTGTGATGAGGGGGCCTTGCGTTGGCCACGGCACGCGTACAAGGATAGAAACACTTACAGACGTACGCTTTGACCCACTGCCACAGGTGAACGCCATGCCCCGAAACAGGCGAAGAGACGAGGACGAGTCATCATCTGGATCGGTCGTAGTGAGCTTACTGTCCGTGGCGTTCTTCGTCGCCCTCGGCATCGGCGTCGTCGTACTCAAGGCCCAGCGACGGGCCGCGCGAAACCAGGACAACGTTCAGGTCAACGACAACCGCGGCGGCGGTGGTGGCGGATTCACCGCTCCTCCGGCCCCTCAACCGGTGATCCCCCCACCAGTGAACCCCCAACCTGCCGATCCTTTGCCGCAGAACCCGGACCCGAAACCTCAACCGGTCGATCCCACTCCGCCAGACCCGCCCAACCCGCCCGTGACGCCCGAACCAAAGATTCTCAAACCCGGGGTTCGACAGACGAACCCCGCAGGCGGCGCGTTCGCGAAGAACGACTACCGCGAGTATCGCGAAGACGGGGCGATCCTCGTTGGCTTCGAACTCGGTCTCGGGAAGGCGGGCACCACGGACGTCATCTCGGCCTTGCGCCCGATCTGGTTGACAGCCACCGGCGAGAAGGTCGGTATCGGCTATGGGTGGACGGACAATGTGATAACCGTCAAGGCGCGCGACGGCTACGCGATTGGCGGAATCGTGGTCGCGGGTGGCGGTGCGCTGGAGGGGGTCGCCTTCACGTTCATGAAGCGAGGAGCGAAGAGCCTCGTCGCGGAGGACGCTTACGTGAGCGAGTGGTACGGCGAGCAGAGCCGCAAGCCTTCGCCCGAAGCAATGCGCAGCGGCGACGGTTCGTTCGTCATCGGCATCTACGGCAAGCGGTTCGACAGCAAGGGCGGGAGGAAATTCGACGAGAGTGGTGCGATCGCCACCGTCGGCTTCTATTTGTGGGTGAAAGAGTAACGGTAGATGCGTTCGCGCTCACTCCGCAAACGCACCGGGTTCGACAACGCATCTCCAATTCGCTCGCGGTGGTACAATGACGCCTCACTCCAGAGGCTTGTGTCAATGCAGCACCCCGCGATGAGTCCGCCGCTGTTCACCGCCGACCTCCCAGGGACGGGCGGGCGCATTCGCGCGCAGAACGAAGACTTCGAGGTCGAAGAAGTGCCGTCCTACGAGCCGTGCGGCTCAGGCGATCACCTCTACCTGTGGATCGAGAAGCGCGGCGTCGCGCCGGAGTTCTTCGCCCAGACCATCGCGCGAAAGCTCAACACGCACCCCGGTAACGTCGGCACCGCCGGGCTGAAGGACCGACACGCGGTCACGCGGCAGTGGGTGAGCGTGCCGAAGGAGTGCGAACCACAGATCGCGAAGATCGACGGCGAAGGCGTGCAAGTTCTGAAGACCGGGCGGCACACGAACAAGCTCAAACCGGGCCACCTGCGCGGTAACCGGTTCGTCATCCTCATTCGCGACGCCGCGCGATCAGCGCCCGTTGACGCAATCCTCGACCGTATCCGCACGCACGGGATGCCGAACTATTACGGTCCGCAGCGGTTCGGCCACGATGGCGGCACAGTGGATCTGGGTTTCGAGTGCCTCGCGGGGAAAGCACCCCGGCGCATCCGACCGTTCCTGTTCCGGTTCGCGCTCAGCGCGGTGCAGTCACTTCTCTTTAACGACTACCTTTCGCGTCGGATGCGCGACAACCTGTTTCGCACCGTGCTCGACGGCGACGTGATGACGAAGTGGCCGTTCGGCGGGATGTTCGTTGCGAAGGACGTTCCCGCGGAGCAAGCTCGCTTCGACACGCGCGAGACGGTCACCGCTGGCCCGATGTTCGGCAAGAAGACGTTCCCCGCGGAAGGTGTCGCGGCCGAGCGCGAAGCCGTCGTGTTGAGCGACAACAAGTTGTCAACCGCGTCGTTCGCGGGGTTCGGCAAACTGGTGATGGGTACGCGGCGCCAGAACCTCGTGTACCTCGACGACCTCACTTCGGCCTGGGAGCCTGACGGCTTGCGGTTGAGCTTCACGCTCCCGGCCGGCAGCTACGCCACCGTGCTGCTCGCGGAGGTGATGAAGACCAACATCGCGGAAGACGACGCAACACCCGACGATGACGGCGAAGGGGAGCAGTAACCAACGACATCGGAGCCGCTTGCGGCTTTCGGCATGATTTTTCGCGCGGCACCTGAATTCGCGTCGGGGCTGAGACGGCATTTTCGACACACCGTGCCCATTCACGCCCTACACTTGCCTCAGACTCATGACCTCCTTTGCGCCAGCGTTTTATGCCACCAGTCCCGGCCGCTGAAAGCGGCACCTACCGAGCGTACACGAAACAGGCCGGCTCCGAGCCGCTGCCGGGCTACCGGTTGCTTTCCCCACTCGGGCGCGGTGGGTTCGGTGAAGTCTGGAAGTGCGAAGCACCCGGCGGGCTGCACAAGGCTATCAAGTTCGTTTCGTCCGACGCCGAAGACGGGCGCGGTGGCGAGCGGTTCGGTCAGGAACTCGCCGCGTTCGAGCAGATTAAAGCAATCCGCCACCCGTTCCTGCTCACCCTCGAACGCGTCGAACAACTCGACGGCGAACTCGTGATGGTGATGGAACTCGCTGACCGGCAACTTCAGGACCGGTTCCGCGAGTGCCGCGCTTGCGGGCTGCCCGGGATTCCCCGAGACGAACTGCTTGCGTATTTCGCCGACGCCGCCGAAGCGCTTGACGTGATCTCCGGGAAGTTCGGCCTTCAACACCTCGATGTCAAACCGGCTAACCTGTTCCTCGTGTCCGGGCACGTGAAAGTTGGCGACTACGGTCTCATCGCACAACTCGAAGGGCCAAACACCGTGAATCGCGGGCTGACGCCCCGCTATGTCGCACCGGAAGTTCTCCACGGCACACCGAGCAGTTGCTCCGACCAGTACAGCCTCTCGCTCGTGTACCATGAGTTGCTCACCGGCGACTTCCCGTACTTGGGGCGCACACCGCAACAGTTGATGCTTCAGCACGTCTCGACTCAGCCGAACCTTGTGGGGTTGCCGCTGGCCGACCAGTTGGTTGTCGCGAAGGCTCTGTCGAAGAAACCGGAGGATCGGTTCCCGTCGTGCCTTGCGTTCGTGCAGGCTCTCATGGTAGCCGAGAGCGTGACTGCGATTCCGAACGTCGGGATGAACATCCGCCGCGCGCGGGTCGATCGGTCCGTGGCCGAGATGAATGTCGGCGGTCAGGATGAGCCTGCCGGTGATGCTTCGTCGGTTGTCGAGCAGTCCACGTCGATGCGCACACCCGGCCGTAGTCACTCTGGTGTGCCGACCCAGAACTGCATGTCCCCGGCGAAGCCATACCTGACGGTGCCAGACACGAACCGCGGCGCGCTCCCGGCGCTGGTACCCGCCGTGCGCAAGAGCCAATTCCCATCCGACCCGCGGCGCGATTCTGGCCCCGTCGTCACCCCGCTCCCCCGGATGATCGAGACGCCAGCCCCGTTCATCGACGACGTTGCGGCCGGGCGGGTGCTGCTGCAACAAATCCGTTCCGTTGTCCCGGTTGGCCTGCTGCTCGGTATGGAGTCCGACGAACTGCCGCTGGACCCGCAGTCGTTTGCCGAGGCGGTGGTGGCCGCGGCCGCTGGCGGAGGGTACGTGCCGCACATTCCCGGCGACTTGGGCCGACTCGCGGACGGCGGGTGGGTGTGCCAGTTCCCTTCGACTGTGCCCGCGGCGGTGGTGCCGCTCAAGTTGAGCGTGATCGGCGAACAGTGGGGCGTGTCGGTGGAACAACCGGAGCCGACCCGGCTCCTGTTGAAGCGCAACGCGGGCGGCGGCGGGCTATTCGGCGGCAAGAAGTTTGGGTTCGAGGTGACGATCTCGCTGTCAGCGACCAGGCGTGCGGTGGGCGAGGTAACGGCGGCGGTGCGGCTGTTCGGAACTCCCGACCAGAAGTTCGCACGCGACGCGCAAGACCTGATGCCGAAGTTGTTGGCCGACGTGAGAACACAACTGGGGAATGTGCAGGACCGACGGCGCAGTCCGCGGGTCGCGTGGAACACCGCGATCACCTTGTATCCGGTTCACAGTGACGGCAGCATTGACACCGCGGTCCCGACCTGGTGCCGCGACGTGTCGGTCGGCGGGCTTGGGTTCGTCGTCGCCGCGCCACTCCCGACCAAGTACGTGTATGTCGCGTTCCCCGGCGCCACCGCGACCGCCGGCCAGGCAGTTCTGACGCGGCTCATGCGAGTCCGGTCTTCGATTCGCGAATCCGTCTACGGCGGCCAGTATCGCACCGACCTTTAGATCGTAGTTCTCACGCTTCGCGTGAGGAACCACTCACCTTGGCTTAGAGCGCTTTCCGGAAATGCGTAGCACCTCAACGAACCGCGACCGCAAGGGAGCGGCAAAGCTCAACCACTCCCTTGCGGTCGCGGCTCGTCGTTAAACAACGCTACACCGTTCCCAAACGCGCTCTAGCATCAGTGGCGTCTGGACCTCACGCGGAGCGTGAGGACTGCGAGTCCGAACCTCTAGCGCCACACCCCCCATCCGGTCAGCACCTCACCCAACCCGAACGAACACAGGTTTGCGAGTGTGATCGTCGCGAAGTCGCGGAGCGTCTCGCGATTTCCGGGTGGCGGTTCCCAGACTTCTTCGGCATCGTTGGTAACGGGTTGTTTCCGCAGCGTGTGTGGGCGCACGAACGCAAGCCAGAAGATCGCGCACTCCGCGACCGGTGCGAACGTCTCCGCAACGAGCAAGTAGAGCCACCGCTGGTCCGCGTGGAACAGCGGCGGTAGCACGAGCCACACGACCGGGTACGTACACGCGGTCACCCACACGCCGGCGAAGACGCGCACGCGAATCGAGTGTCGGCGCGCTAGCAACGCCACCAACACCGCCGTTTCGACGGCGATGGTGATGAGGTAGCCGACGAGCATCAACCGGAGGTATTCCGGGGCGGGCATCGCAGTTCCAGAGGACAGAAGGCAGAAGTCATCACACCATCCGCAGAAAAAACGGCACTTCCGCGAGGACGTGAAGCATCGCCACCGTGAAGTACACGCGGCGCGTCGTTTCGTAGTCGATGCCGAAACACACCCACAGCACCACCACAACCGAAAGGCCAAACAGCAGGATCGCAGCGACCGCGTGTGACCAACTCCGGCTCCGGCGCGCCGCGGGGATCGTTTTCAGTTGCCACGGCCACGATCGCATCCCGACGAGCGGAATGAGTACAACCCACACGCCATAATGCACCATCTCCAGGAATGTGTGCGCTGCGACCAGGAAGTACGGCGACACGCTGGGCATTGCCCACGCACCGGCGTGGTCGGTGAGCGTTTCGGCGCGCACCGCCCTCGGTGCGAACGCGAGCGTGACCTGATCCGTGCCCGGTAACTCCGGTGAGTCGCGAAGTTGCCACCACAATGCGAGAAGCAACAGCGGCACGCTCGCGACCGCGCGCCTGTACGCGCGGCGCCACGCGGGGTGCGATCGCGCGAGTTCGCGGTCGAGTAACCACAGCGCCATGAGTGGGTGCAGATACACGAGCGCCATCGGCAGCGCGATCGGGTTCAGCCACACGCCAGCGCATCCGAGACACGCGACCGGCCACACCCAGCCGCCGTCGAACCGCGGGTTCGTGCGTGATCGCATCCACACGAGAATCGCGATCCAGAACAGCAACGCGGTACACCACCCGGCGTACAGGCTCATGCCGAGGTCGGAGTACGACATTGCGAACGGCAACGCCGCGTATGCACCGCTCAACCCGACGATGCCGAACGCGGAGACGAGGAAGAAGCCCCACAGTTTCCCGGTGCGTGCGGGCAATCGGCCGAGCGCGTAGCGAGCCTCAAACCAGTTGTGCGGTCCGGCGAACAGGAACACCGTCGCGAACGCGAACGCGATTGGCAGTGTGCCGGACAGCACGGCCGCGCCAACCGCCAAGCCGACGAAGCCGAGCGCGAGCGCGAGTCCCGGCACGCGGGCCACGGGTGCATCGATGGCAGGAGCGACGACGGACATGCGCGGTTAGCCTTGCGGTTGCGTTCGGCGCCGCGAGCGCGCGACCCACATTCCCGCGAGTATCAACCCAGCCACAGTCGCAACGCCCGCGACAACGCCCCCGGTTGTTTCACCCGGCGGCGGCGGCGGTGGCGGAGGCGGAGGCGGCAGGTCGGCCCGCGCCGGCGCACCGAGCAACAGGAGCAGTAGCGCGGAGAGAACGAGTCGTCTCATGGGCGCACCTCGGGAAAAAGGATGTGGTGATTGTACTGACGAGCCGCCCGTGGCTTCGCAATCCGCGAAGCCGCAAGCGGCCTGACGTCACTTCAGCCACCTCACGCAGAACTCGATCGCGGCTTTGCGGTCGTCATCGGTGACCTTGTGACCAACACCCGCGTTCACGCGAACCACCAATCTATCCTTCGCGCCGATTTTCGCGAAGGCGTCTTCGGCCGCCTTGATCGCGATCTTGGCACCCTCCACAGGGCAGTTTCCGTCCATGTCGCCGTTCGCGATGAACAGCGCGCGCGCGCCGGTCGCGAACAGCGGCAACAGGTTCGGGCAGTCGTAGTCGTCGAGAATGCCGGGAATTACCTTCGACCACAGTTCGCGACACACCTTCTTATTCACTACCGGTTCGCCGATGTCCTTCGCGGCGGTTTCGTGCGCGGCTTTGATGGTGTTCGCGCGGCCCTGCCATTTGTCGTTTTCGAGGCTCCACTTGAAACTCTGCACGCCAATTAGCGGGGCCGCGACGGTGACGCGATCGTCCACCGACGCCGCGAGCCACGTCTGGATACCGCCCATGCTGATGCCCATCATGCCGATGTGCTTCGCGTCGATGTCGTCGCGCTTCGCCAGAACATCGACGAGCCGCCACAGATCCCAAACGGTGTCGTAGTAGAACGGGTGTTCCATCGGCTTGCCTGCGGGCGTCTGCCACGCTTTCGTGATGGCCGCGACGTAGGCCGTCGAACCCTTCCCCGCGTTCGCGCGCCCGCCGTGATAGCGTGCGTCGATCGCGATGCCGATCACCCCGAGCTTCGCGAAGTCTTCGAGCCACGACTGCACGCCGTCCTTGCTCCCGCCGGTGCCGTGCAGCACGATCATCACCGGTAACTTGCCCTTCGCTCCGGCGGGCGAAACCATCAGCACCGGCACGCGCTCGACCACGCCGTCTTTCTTCTCGCTCACGAACGACCAGCGCGAGTACACCAGTTTCCCCTTCTCGACTGGCTTCGCGTCCTCGGTCACCTCGGCCGCCACTTTCGGCCGGTCGAGCAACTTGAGGAATGCGGTCTTCGCCTTTTCCGGCGTGAGCAGTTCGGCACTCTGGGCGAGCGGGGGGCATAAACCTCCTGCTAGTACGACAAAGAAAGCAACAACAAGCAGGCGAACATGGAACATGGAAGATTCCTGAACGGGGTGAGGCGTTAAGCGGCAGGTGTTTTCAGCCCTCGGAGAGGGCGGCGGATGGTAGCCAGGGGTGGAGCGGGTCCTCGAGCGCAACCCCTGGGAAACTGAACGCGCGTGCGGGTTACGCCCACGATGAATGACCGGCGCGAAAAAGGCAACTCTTATCCGTCCGCGACTTCCGGCCCCGGCACTCGGAATTGACCAGAACACGAACTCTGCGTATTGTCCCGCCGCTCGCGCGTTTCGGACGTTTACCGGCGGCGCGGCGGCAACACACCGGGACTGGCACGGATGCGCGTTCGTAGTTGGCTTATCCGCGGGTTGATCCTCGCCGGGGTTGCGGCTCTCGCCGCGCTCGCGTGGGTTGCCAATTCGTGGATCAGCCCCGACCGCGTGCGCGAAAAAGTTATCGCCACTCTCTCCGAACAATTCGAGGACGTGGACGTTCACGTCGGCTCCGCGCGGATGCGGATCCTCGGCGGAATTGCCGTGACCGACCTGCGACTCACTCGCCGCGGCGACGCACCCGATCAGCCTTTCCTCGTCGTACCCAACGCGATCATGTTTCACGACAAGGAACAGTTGAACCGTGGCAAACTCGTGATCCGCAAAGTCGAACTGGAGAACCCCACGATCCGCATCGAGCGGTCCGTGGGCGGGAAGTGGAATGTCGCCGCGGTCGTGAAGACCGGACCAGCGGACAAGCCGGTTCCCACGTTTGTGGTGAAGGGCGCCACGGTCACGGTGAGCGACCGCGCAGCCGGCGGCCTGCCCCCCGCGACTTTCACCGACGTGCAGGGGACGCTGCTCAACGACCCCCTCCCGACGCTGACCGTGCAGGCCACCGGCGCATCGCAGCCATTCGGCCCGGTCAACGTCCGCGGGCGACTTAACCGGATCAACAATCACCTGTCACTGTCGGTGGAACTGGCTGAGTTCCCGGTGGGCGAGGCGGCCATTTCGACCGCGCAGCGGTTCGCCCCGGAAGCGGCCCCACACCTTGCGAAACTCAGCGCCGTCGCCAACGTAAAAGCCGATCTCACGTACGCGCCGGAAACCGTGCCGCAGTGGCGCCACGATGTCAAGTTTGACGTGAAGGGCGCGCGGTTTGAACACCCCGATCTGCCAGGCCCGATCGAGAAAATCGTGGCCACCGTGCGCAGCGTGGACGGGCGTGTCAAAGTGGACGACGCGACCGCGCAGATCGGCGCGGCGAAACTCCGCATCTCACTCGAAACGCGCCCCGACGCGCCGCCCGTTGCCCCGGTCGCGGGCGAAGACCCGCTTCGGCGCATCGAGGACCGGCTCCAGAAACTCGACGTGTCCGTAACCGGTGTGCCGCTCGATGACTCGCTGTTTGAGAAGCTCCCGGAGAAAGTGAAGAAGGGCCGGCGGATGTTCAGCCCGACCGGGCAAGTCGATCTCGCGTACAAGTTCACGCGCGAGGCCGCGGGCTGGAAACGCGATCTCGAAGTGCGCCCCAAACAAGCGGGTATGACCTACGAGAAATTCCGCTTCCCGGTGTCCGACGTGCGGGGACTGGTGAAGCGCACCAGCACTAATCTCGGAGCCGAGAGCACTACGATCGACCTGGTCGGCACAGCCGCGGGGCAGTTCGTCACGATGAAGGGCCGCATCGACGGCGACGGGCCGGACCCCGCGCTCAGTCTCCGCGTGACCGGCACGAACGTCCCGGTGGACGAGCAACTGTATACCGCATTCCCGCCCAAGTACGCCGCGATCGTGCGCGAGTTCCGTGCCAGCGGGCGTGGCGACTTCGTCGCCGAGATCACCCAGCACGCGGGCGTGAACTTGATCGAGAACGAGTTCCGCATCGACATCAAGGACGGGAAACTGAACTACACCGCGTTCCCGTATCCGCTGGAGAAACTCAAAGGCCGGCTTGTGGTGCGTACGACCTCGACAGACGCCACGCGACCACTCAGGCCCAGCGAACCGATTCGCACACCGCCGGACCGCGACGAGATCATCTTCGACGGTTTCACCGCGACTCACGCCGGCATGCCGGTGTGGATGAACGGCGCGAAGCGGCCGCTGCCGGATGGTCGCGACCGCAAGCTCGTGGTCCACGTCGGTGGGACGAACGTGCCTCTGGACGCGGACCTGCGCGCCGCGCTCGTGGCCGTGAAGGCGGATAACTTGTGGTCCGCTTTCCAGCCTAGCGGGAATCTCACGTTCGCGGCCGACGTGGAAGTGCTCGATCGCGCGCCGCCTCTCGATCGCCCCGACTTCAACCCACCGCTGGACCCGGCCACCGACGTGAAAGTCACGTTTGGGTTCTCTGGGCCGACCGTGATACCGAAGTTCTTTCCCTACGAACTGACCGACTTTTCCGGCTGGTTGGAGTACAAGAACAACCGACTCGACGTGGCACACATGGCCGCGCGGCACGGGCCGAGTCGCGTGAAACTCGCGGCTGGCGAGGTGCGGTTCTACCCGGACGGCGCGATCTGGGCAAACCTCGGCGGCATCGAGGTGAAACCGTGCATCGCGGACGCGGCGCTCAAGAAAGCACTGCCCGGCAAACTCGGCGCCGCGGTCGAGGAACTTCAACTCAAGGGCGGTACGGAACTGGTGGTCAGCCACCTTGTCGTGAGTTCACCGCCGGACGGGAAAGAAGGCAACCCCTCCCCAACCCCTCCCAAAAAAAGGGAGGGGCTTCAAGCAGACGGCACGCCCGTTGTCGCCCGCGCTTCTTCTCCTGGTTCTGCTCCCCCTCCCTTCTTGGGGGAGGGGGCAGGGGGGAGAGGTTCTTCACCCGATCCCGTCATCTACTGGGACGCGGAATTGAAACTGTTCGGCGCGTCGTTCGACACGGGCATCCCGTGGGAGGATGCGTTCGGGTCGATCGCGTGCCGCGGGCGGTACGAAGGAACACATCTGGGCGCGATTCGCGGCAACGTGTGGTTGGATCGCGCGCTGGTGTTGCAGTTGCCGGTCGCGGTGGCGCGGTGTCAGGTGCGTGCCGACCCGCAGTCGCCGGATCCAGCCCGACCCGGTCACTATTTGCCCACCACGCTCCAGTTCCTCAACGTGGCTGGCGACCTGTTCCACGGCTCGCTCGGCGGTCAGGCGCGTGTTGTCCTCACCGACGCGACCCGCTACGAGGTGCTGCTCACCGCGACCGACGTTCAGTTGGAAGAGGTGGCGAGGCACTACAAGCTCGGTTCCGACGCTGACCTCAAGGGCATCGCTCAGGCGCAACTGCTGCTGTTCAACAAGCCGGACCCGAAAACCGGGCGGCTCGTGGTCGAAGGAAGCGGCAAGGTCGATGTGCCCACGGGCCGCATGTACAACCTGCCAGTTCTCCTCAATCTGGTCAAAGTGCTGAAACTCCAGACGCCGGACAAGACCGCGTTTGAACAGGCGCACGTTGTGTTTCGCGTTCAAGGCGATCGCGTCAAGGTCGATCAACTCGACCTGATTGGCAAAGCCATCTGCCTGGGCGGATCGGGTGAACTCGACACCAGCGGCGACTACGTGAAATTCGAGTTCTACACGGTTTGGTCGCAGGTGTTGAAACAGATGCGGGACACACCGGTGGGCGACCTGACCGCGTTCCTGAGCAAGAACCTGTTTACGATCAAGATGGTGCGTGAGAACGGCGAGTTGAAGTACCGCCCGGAACCGGTCCCACTGATCACGGAGCCGACGAAGGCCGTGCTCGACCGGCTCAAACGCGGCGTCGGCCGGCTCACGGGGAAATAGCGGGAGAGTTGCGAGTCGCGAGTTGCGAGTTGCGAGCCGAACACAAAGCAGCGTCTCTGTTTTCGGCTCGTCACTCGCAACTCGTCACTCGCAACTCTCCTCGCCACAGGCGAGGAGAATGCGTGCTAGGCAGTACCCTGAACCGGATGATTTTCTGGGGACTGGTGCGGGTATTCCTGCTCTCGGTCGGCTCCCTCACCGGCTTGTTCCTGATCGTGGTGGCGGTGCAGCAGGCGGCGCAGCAAGGGCTGTCGCTGGCCCAGTTGATTCGCGCAATGCCGTTGCTGGTGCCGAGCATCCTGCCGATCACGATCCCAGCGACGACGCTGTTCGCGGTGTGCGTGGTGTACGGGCGGTTGTCGCACGACAACGAAGTGGTCGCGCTCAAAGCGGCTGGGGTCCACCTGTTCGGCATCGTGCGGCCGACCCTACTGCTCGGCCTACTCACCACCGGCGCGACCGCGGGGCTGTACCACACCACGATTCCGCAGACCCAGCAGATGTTCTACGAGCAGATCCTCTCAGACCCGGAAGAGGTGCTCTACAACACGCTCCGCCGGGACCGGCGGCTGGTTCATCCGAGCCTGCCGTACGTGCTGTACGTGCGCGACGTGCAGGGGAAGCGGCTCATCGACGTGGTCATCAAGCGGCGTCTGAAGGTCAAAGACGAGCGGACCGGGGCCGAGGTGGTGAAGGGGTACGACTTCGTCGCCCGGATGCACGAGGCTCGGCTGCGCGTGGATCTGGTCAACGGCACGATGTCGATCGAACCGGACCGGTTTGTCATCGACGGCAAGAACGCGACCGGGTCCAGCGCCACGAGCGGCGCGTTCACGATGGACCTGCCCGACTCGGTTAGTGGCAAGGAGGCGAAGCTGAAGATCAGCACGCTGACGTGGGACCGGTTGCCGGATCGCATCGCGGTCGTGGCTGCGGAGCGCGACCAGATTGTGGCCCAGCGGGACGTGAGGCAGATCGAGATTGACCGCCTCCCCGACTCTACCTCCCGCGCCTTTGCCCAGACCGAGATGCGGGCCTACAAGTACCAGATTGACGCGAAAAACCGCCAGGTTCGCAACCTGCAAGCGGAGGTGCACGCGCGGCCCGCGCTGGCGGTGAGTTGCCTCGTGTTCGCGCTGATCGGGTGTCCGGTCGGCATCTGGGCCAACCGCGCCGACTACCTCAGCACGTTCGTCGTGTGCTTCATCCCGACGCTGCTCGTCTACTACCCGCTGCTGTTGGCCGGGACCGACATGGGCAAGACGGGCAAGGTGCCGCTCGTGACCGGGTGCTGGGCCGCCAACGTCGTGATGGGCAGTGCCGGCATGCTGCTGACATGGCGACTGCTTCGCCGCTGACGTTCGGTGATCTTGGTCTTCGCCCTGAAGGGGCGGGACAGCATAGCCCAGGGCAACGCCCTGGGTACGAAGATCGGGATTTGTAGGCTGAAAGCCTGCGACAGGTGGCGTTGTCGCACCCCTTCAGGGTGCCAAGACAACGACGCACGAGCCCAGGGCTAAGTTGTCCTGCCCCTTCAGGGCGAAAACCAAACACGAAGACGCGCTCCGCGTTACTTCGCGGAAATCAGTTCGACCTCGAAGATGAGGACGGAGTTCGGCGGGATGTCGCGGCCGGCGCCGGCGGCCCCGTAGCCGAGGTTCGCGGGGATCTTGAGCCGGCGCACGCCGCCAGGCTTCATGCCGGGGATGCCCTCCTGCCAGCCCTTGATGACCCGGGTAAGCGAAAACGAGATCGTCTCGCCGCGAGCCACACTGCTGTCAAACTGCTTGCCGTTCGTGAGCCACCCGGTGTAGTGAACGGTCACGGTGCTACTGGGTTTGGCCGCGTCGCCCTCGCCCACCTTCGCGTCCCACACTTCCAGCCCGGACGACTGCTTGGTCCACTCGGCGGCGTCCACTTGCGGCATCGGAGGTACTGCTGGCATTGGTGTTCTCCTCTTGTAGGGTGGGTCAAGGCTTTGCGCAGGCCCACCGTGCCTTTGGTCGCGCTGGTGGGCCTGCGCAAAGCCTTGACCCACCCTACAAGAATACGGATTTCGTCTACTTCTTCTGCACGTAAGCGGCCCGGTCGCGCGTGAGGCGCGTCGTATCGGCCACCGATAGCACGAACACCTCGGTGCGGTTCTTGTCTACTACCTTTGCGTACCGCTGCTTGTCAGCCGTACCGCCGACCACGCCGCCGACCGCGAGCGTTCGCGTACTGCCGTCCTTGAACGTCACCATCAGGGTGACCTCCGGTGTCTCCAGACCGAAGAGCTTTGGGTCGCCCTTCTCGTCCACCGCGTATCGCTCCACCTGAATCGCGGTCAAGCCGCCGAGAAGTTCCGTGAGCGCGGGCACGCGGATCATGTCGCCCGGTGCCGCCGGATCGACCCACGCGGCGCCGCGCTTCTGCATGGCGAAGGTCTTGCCGCTACGCGTGATCTCCACCGTGTCCGCCTGGAAGGCGTCGATCGTCCACGGCTTCCGCACGCGGTACTCGGCCAGCACCTTCGCGGACTGCTCCTTACCCAACAGCGCGATCATGCCACCGGTCCCGGCGCTCACATGGATGCGCCCGTCCGGGGCGGTCTTGCCGATCAGAAGCGTGAGCACCACTTTGTCGCCGTTGGACACGGTCCAGGTGGCTTCCGGGCGGTCGAGGCCGAACGGCTTCAGGTCCGCGGGCTTCTCCGCGACCCAGTCCGCCGCGCGCAGTTTGCCGAGGTCGTTCACCAGATCGTCGAGCGCGGCCTGCTCCGCGTCGGCCATCAGCGGAGCCGTCACCTTCCAGTTGCCGTTCACTTTGGAGAAGGTCACCTTGCGGTCGCCGCGATCGAGTTGGAGTTTGTCCGCGTCCACGAACTTCACGATGGTGCGGTCGCGGAACGACGCCGGCGCGGCGAGGAGTTTCTGCGTGAGCGAGCCAGGCAGCACAGCCACGGCCGCGTCCGGTGCGGCGCCTTCGACGGCAACATAGCGGTCACCGTCCGGCTTCGCGGGATCTACCGGGCGCCCCAACCGCAGCATTTTCTGTTCGGCCTTGTCGCCCACTGTGAGCGTGAGCGTCGCTTCCGGCGGTTCGAGACCGTACTGCTTGAACACGTCTTCCTTCTTGCCGAACGCGACGACCTTCTCCGCACGCAAGCGGCCGAGCGCATCCGCGAGTTCGTCCATCAGCGGTTGGTCGGCTTTCAGCTTCGCGGGCTTCACCACGTCCCAGCCGATGGCCGCGGCCGGCGCGAGTTCGAGTTCTTCCTTGCCCTTCATCCGCGCGAAGGTCGTGAGCGTGGCCGGGTCGAACGTGAGCAGCGTGCGGTCGGCGAATTCGAGCTTGGTGCGCGCGAGCAGCGGTACCGCGAACGCGGGGATCACGCCCACCGCCTTGCCGTCGTCCACGCGCACGAACCGCCCGCCGAGCGGGTCCGGCTTGCCCAACTGAATCTTGTGCGTTAGAGGCTTGTCGCCGCTCACTGTGACCGTGAGCGTGAACTCAGGCTTCTCCAAACCGAAGTCGGCCCACTTCACTGCGTCGCCAAACGCGGCGAGCCGTTCGACCGGAAGCGGCGCGAGCAGCGAGACCAACTGCCCAGCCGCGACCGTATCGACAGTGAACGCCGCGCCCTCGGCCTTCCAGACGCCCTTGTCATCCTTCGCGAGCGCGACCGCGTTCTCGGGCTTGTCGCCGCCGATTTGCACCTTCGTGATCTTCGCCGCATCGAGGAAGAGGAGGTTGCGGTCCAGCAGCGTGAGCGGCGACGTTTGCACGCCGAACAGGTACTGCACCGGCAGCACGAACACGGGCGCGGTCGGTTCGTCGAGCTTCGCGTAGCGGTCGAACCCACCCGGTGTCACGCCGCCAATGGTGACGCTCTTCATGACGATCTTCTCTGCGTCGTTGGTCTTCTCGGTGTACGTCAACTTCACCTTCGCGAGTGGCTTGTCGAACCCGAACTTCGTCGGGTCCGGTGCGGCGATCGCTTCGTATTTCGCGGCGCCGAGGACGCCCAACCCGCTGAGCATCGGCTGCGCGTTCAGGAACGGCACCGGAGCCGTGAACGGACCGGAGAGCTTCCAGTTCGTGCCGTCCTTCGTGAGCGTGAACGTGTCGTCTTTGGTGTCGAACCGCGTGATCTCCACACCGGTGATCTTCTCCAGTGGCACGTTCCACACTTGCAGCGGGAGCAACCCGACCGGACCGGCCGCGAGTGAGTCGGTTGTGGTCGTGGCGAGGCCGAACACGTTGCCGCCGTCGAGTCTCGCGAACACCTCACCCGGCTTTCCGGGGCGTGCGCTGCCCACTTCGAGCTTGTAGGTGCGGTTGTTGCCGAACGTGAGTCGAACCGCGAACTTCGGCTTGTCGAGTCCGTACTCGGCCGGGTTCGCGGTGCTCTCCGCGAGGAACTCCGTCGCCTGAAGGTTACTCAGTTGCGCGAGCAGTCCCGCCACGGCGGCGGGGTCGGTATCAGACGCGAGGGGCGCCACGAGCTTCCACACGTCGCGGTCGCCCGCTTTTTCTTGCTTCAGCGCGAAGCCGTTGGTGCCTTCCACGGTGAGCGCGACGAGCTTCGCGTCGGCGGTGTCGAGCAACTTGCGCCCGCGATACGCGATGGCCGGGCGTGCGAAGATCGCGGAGACGCGATCCGGGAACAACCTGGGCGTGAGCCAGCCCATGTCGGCACCGGGCGGTCCAGTCACGATGCGGTCGTCGAGGAGTGTGATGCGCGGCCACCCCGCGAGTTGCAGCGGGAGTTTCCCCTTCGCGAAGTCGGGCGCGCCGACGTACATCTTGTACTCGCGCGCTGGCGCCTCCGGTTCGTCGTCGGGTCGGTTCTCGCGCACGACCACGGTGATGGTGGTCGCGGTCGCCGGGTCGAGTCCGCGTGTCTTCGGGTCAGTGCTGTAAAGATCGGTGGATGAATCGCCGCGGAAACTCACGAGCCGGTTGACGAGATCGTCCACGCGGGCCGTGTCCGCGAGAAGCGGGTTCGGCTTCTGGTCGATGAGCCACCGGTCCCGTTTCTCGTCTTCCTGAGTCGCCTTCGGGTTGCCCTTCTTCCGGGTGAGCGCGATCGGCGGCTTGCCCGGCGCCGCGATCGTGATCGTCCGCACTTCGTCTACTGCGAACCGCGCCACATTTGCCTCAACGAGATCGCCGGCCTTCGCGAACAACCCTTCGAGCTTGTCCGCCGGAACCGTGAAAAGCTGCGGGTTCCCTTCGATCTGCGCATAGCGGTAGATGGTCGGCACCTTCCGCGTGACCGTGCGCGGCGGCATTCCGGGCGGACTGGGGAGTGTCACCTGCTCGTCGCGTTCGGTGACCTTCGCGGTGCCGCCGAACTTCACTGTCACCGTGCTGCCGTCTTTCATGCGCACGCTCACGGATTGCTTCGACTTCTGCAGTTCTTCTCGCGGGTCGGCAAGGGTTTCAGGGTGAAGCCGCACGACCGCGGCGAAGAACGGTTCCACCGGGACCGCGAAGAGCCGCGCCATGGCGAACGGGTGTTCGGCCACGTAGCCGCCTTGCGCGGCGGGCACGAAATCTTCGACCCACAACTCCGGCAACGCGGCGAGAACCTGCTGGAGTTTCGCCGGGTCGAGACGATCGCGAACGGGCGCGTCGAGCGCCCATACATCCGCGAGCCGGTCCGGTTGCACGACCGGTTCCGCGCCCTTCGTGGTGACCGTCGGTGCGGGCGTTGGTGCGGTGCGTTTCAGGGTGAAACTGCCGTTCGATGCCCACGGCGTCAGTCCGAGAATCTTCACGCTCTTGTTCGTGATGCGAACCTCTTCGACCGCGTTACTGGGAAGTGTAACGGTCGTGGGCACGCCGGGTTCCGGCATCCCGGACGGCCCGAACGACGGTGCGCCCGCGAAGTTTACCCGCTCCACGTTCGAGAAGAGCTGGCGGCGCCGGTAGGTTTCGGCCGGGCGGCGCAGCACGGGCATCACGTCGGGGCCGAACTTCAGCACTTCGTTCGCGTTGTTTACGCGAACGAACGCGGAGCGCGTGAATGCGGTCTCGCCAGGACCGGCCTTCGGCTCGCCGCACTTGAGGACGTACTCCTTGCCGCCGGCCGTCACTTTGACGGTGAGGGGCTTCTGCGCGTCCGCGAGACCGTAGACCGCGAGGTCCGCGTCTTCGGGTAGCGCGATCGGCTGGAACCGCGTGCGCAGGTTCGCGAGCGTATCGATGAGTTCGCTCACCGTGGCGGTGCTGAGCGGCCAGTTGCCGGGTTGCTTCCAGGCCTTCCGGGTTTTGCCAGGTTCGTCGGTCGGGACTTCGTAGGACTCAAAGACGGACGTTTCACCCGTCACCGGCAGCACCTCGACGCGGGTGACGGTGTCCGGGGTGAAGTCGGCTTCGAACGCCGAGATCGCGGGCGCGTCGGCGGGCGCGGTGGCTCGGCGGCCGACGTTGGGCGCCCACGTGTCGCCCTTCCACAGCCATACGCCGACACCGGCCGCGAGGATCACAAGGGCGATGGTCGATTTCCAGTTCATGGGCAGTCACCAACGGGTTGCCGGTGCATTCAGCGATGGACGGGAGCAGAGACGCTACCGGAGCGTATTGTAGGGCCGGGCGCCTCGACACGGACAGCGTTGTCCGTCGCGGACGCTTCCGGCTCGTCAGAACGTCTCACTCCTGACCACCCGAATCAATTCCTACGCCCGGTCTGGGGTTGCCCGGCTTGCGTGGCTTCGCCACCTCGCGACGGCGGGGGAGGCGACCCGGTTTGCCCGCGTGCCGGTGACGGTTCAACTTCGCGCCGCAGGGCGGACGTAGCGTTTTTTCTTGGTGAAGGGCCGGTTTTTGGGGCGAAGATCGCTTGACCGGGGCGGGGCTGCCGTTATCGTCCCGCGACTTTCCGCAACAAGTGCGCGAAGTGCCGTATGCGGTTGAGCGGCCTCCCGGACAAACCGGGGCCGGGCCGGGGCGGGTTGGGGAGCCTGCCGCGGCCAGTTCATGCAGACTGTCGAAGGGGGAACTGGGTTATGCGCCATCGGTACATAGGGGGAGCCGTGCTGGCGGCCGCGATCGCGGTTAGCTGGCCGGGTGAGGTCGCAGCCCAGGAGGGCGGTTTCCAAACACCCATCAACAGCGGCGATGTGATCCCGATTCCAACTGGGCGGGCCGGGGAGCCGGGGTTCTACATCTCGGCCGAGTTCATGATGCTGACGCAGACGCGGGCACTGGGCCGCCAGGACATCGCGTACCGTGGGTTTTTCGATGCTCAGGGCGCGATCACTGGCGTACCGGGCACGTTCCTCGGTACGGGGCAAGTGGGGCTCAACACCAACAACATGGGGCGGCGGGAGTTCCAGCCCGGGTATCGGGCGGAGATTGGATACAAGTTCGACACGGGTACCCGAATCTACGCGAATTACATGCAGTTGTACGACGCCCACTACTCGTCGGGGGCGACGCAGTTCACGCGGGGGTTCCGTGCGCGGGCCGACCTGTCGGACACGTTCCTGTCGTCCCCAGTGTTCAATTTCACCGTCGCGTTTGGCGGGCCGGAACTGGACACCGCGCAGGACGTCGCCGGAGCCGGGTTCAACACAGCCGGCATCTGGAACGCGGCCGACGTGATGGACACAAAGTTCGTGCAGCGGTACCAGCAGGCGGAAGTCGGAATGCGGATTCCGATGTTCGCCACCGAGTACAGTAGCGTTTATGGGCTGTCCGGTGCCCGGTTCGCGTGGTTCTTCGAGCGCTATACCTGGCGCACTGTGGACATCGACCAGACCGGCAACGCCCCGCCGCAAAACGTCGCGGTCTACACCAACACCCTCTCGCAGCGCATGTACGGTCTGTTCATTGGGTGCGGGCACGAGATCTACCTGGGCAACATGTTCTCGGCCAGCCTAGACCTGACAGCGGCCGCGTACATGGACGTGGCCAAACAACGGGCCAAATACCGGCTCGGCGACGACTCCACGCAGTCGAAGTTCGGGCGTGAGTCGTTCGACGTGGTGCCCAGCGCAACCGCCGACCTCAACCTGTGGGTGTATCCGGTCGAGGGCGTGCAACTCCGTCTCGGATACAGCGGGATGACGTTCTTCAACACCCGGTACATGCGGGACCCGGTCGGGTTCAACTTCGGGAACATCGACCCGCTCTACGGCACCAAGTATTTCCGTCTGATCCACGGGTTCAACGTCGGCATCGGGTTTTTCTTCTAACCGGTGCGAGACGACCGCTCTCGCCCCGAAACGCGGTTCGCCGCGCACGCCCTT